>Ga0315275_10002824_pt1 | contig 15842 bp, 16 predicted proteins | sample YL17G03_0_MG_FD_205557 | JGI IMG/M metagenome (GOLD analysis project Ga0315275, IMG submission 205557) | Sediment microbial communities from Yellowstone Lake, YNP, Wyoming, USA - YL17G03_0 | ecosystem: Environmental > Aquatic > Freshwater > Lake > Sediment | place: USA: Wyoming | collected... | reverse complement strand
AATCGCACCAACCTGGCATGCTGGATGGAAGACTACCGGGGCGGAAGGTCAATGGCGGATATAGTCGTCAAGGTTCAGAACACGGAAAAGACGCTCCCTGACCAATGCAGGGACTTCGCCTGCTTCTGCAGCGGATTGGTGATACAGAGAGATCGTCTTTCGCAGGGTATCCACCACAAGGTGGCAATTCTGGCAGTCGGAAAGATGTTCTTCGATCTCTGCGCATAATTCCTGGCTTAGAGTGCCATCCACGTAATCGGACAGGGAACCCAGCAGGGCCCGGCAATTGGAGTGCTCGTGGTCGCTCATTCCTGCCTCCTCTTTTTCAGACGCTCGCTGTAATACTTGCTGAGTTCCTCCCTCAGCCTTAAACGGGCTCGCAGCAAACGGGTCTTCACATTCGTTTCGCTCAGATCAAGCGCATCCCCGGTCTCTTGTATGGAGAGACCCTCGATATCACGCAGGATAAAAACGATTCGAAGGTTTTCCGGCAGGTGCCGGACCGCCTGGTCCAGCGCGGCTTTGGATTCAGAGGAAAGAAATTCATCTTCGGGTAAACAGCACCAGTCGGTGAATTGAGCCGGGTAGAAATCTTCCTGCTCAGTTTCCTCCGAACCGATCTCGCTGAGAACCGTTTCTGGTCGGCGTTTGCGTATCAGCATCAAGGCTTCGTTTGCACCAACCCGGTACAGCCAGGTGGACAGGCTGGAGCGCGCTTCGAATTCGCCGATGTGCTGGAACGCTTTAAGGAATGTGTTCTGCAGGACATCCTCTGCATCCGCGTGATTGCCAATCATTTTAAGGGCCAGCCGGTAGATCATCCCGGAGTAACCATCGACCAGTTTTGAAAATTCATCCCGATCCCCGGACTTCAACGCTTCGATGGATATTTCAGGTTTGCTATCAATCATTAGATGAATTCCTCGCAGGATAGTTGCACTTCCGAGTATACCTGAATCGAAACCATTTTCATGACATAACACACGGACGAATGTCCGGCCTTTTAGGATATTTGCCACTAGATAGGAAAGCCTGCATTGACTAATATCCTATATAATCATGGATCTCGAGAAATATACTCACCTGCTCTTCTTCAACGGGCTGAGCGAGGCTGAAATCCAGCTGCTCGCCCCGTTCTTCACGCCCCAGACCTGGGTCGCGGGGACGGTTGTGTTTGAACAGGGAGATTATGCGGATTATCTCTACCTGGTCGTATCGGGTGAAATCACCATCCGCTATAAACCGGATGATGGACCAGCCATGAATTTAACCCACGTGATGCCAGGAGGGATTTTCGGCTGGTCGGCCGCGATGGGGAATCCGTCGTATACTTCGGGAGCGGTATGCGCATTGGACAGCGAGGTCTTACGCATCCGAGGCGCAGATCTGAGGAAAATTTTCGAGAAACATCCCGAACTGGGCAAGGTCATTCTGGATCGCCTGTCGGCGATCATTGCAGAACGCCAGCACAGCCAGCAGGGTCGGGTCAATTCCATGCTGGCGAACGGAATGCGCCAGCAGCCTAACAATTGAGGTGTATTGCCATGTCTGCAAACAGGGTTGATCCGAAAACCGAACTCCAGATGAAGGCGCTGGTCGAACAGTTGAGCGCGTACATCGAAACCTTCCACGGCGGATCGGCAGAATATGTCTCGTTTGACGGGAAGGTTTTGAAAGTGCACCTGGGCGGTTCCTGCCTGGGATGCCCGTTATCTCCTTCCACTCTGCATGGCTGGGTGGAAGGAACAGTGCGCCAATTCTTCCCGGATATCCAAAGCGTGGAATCAGTATAGTTCCAACAATCATCCAATAAACAAGACAACCCCCTGCCTGTATGGCAGGGGGTTTGATTCATGGATCAAGGTTACTTCGGTCTGGCTGCGCTGATCACCAGCACGATGCCTGCGATCATCAGGATCCCGATCCAGGCATACTCCAGAACACCTACAAATGGCGTGCCAAGGAAGAAACCAAGCAGCAGCAACACTGCCGCAGGGATGTAAGCCCATTTCATCCGGGCCAGCAGACCCACCAGCAGGAACGTGATCCCAAGACCAACAAAGAACACGCCGCCTGTTTCAATAATATTGAATGCTTCCGACAGTGCCGAGGTGAATCCCAGGGTGAGCAGCACACCGCCGGGGATGATGGCCCACCAGTGGGAGCGCTGGCGGAAATACACTGCCCAGAAACCCACCCCGATCCCGCCCAGGGTGGCCAGGCCGCTCCAGCCGGAGACATCCTGAAGCAGGGCTGATACAGCCATGCCAGCCAGGGTGAAACCGGGGATGGCAGCCCACCATTTCGAGCGGTCGCTGAAGAACCAGTATAGGAAGAGACCCGCAGCGATCGCCAGCACCCCCGCCCAAAAATAACTACCGGCGCCCTTGAGAATCCCTGTCTTGTCCAGCAGCATCAGGATGCCGCCCAGGATCAATGCCGCACCGATCAGGATGCGGTAATCGAATCGTTTCATTTTGCTCTCCTCTAGATAATCTCGATCGAACCGACCCCGGCATCGATGGTCATGTCGACCCGGTTAGCTGCCGTGTCATAGTCGGAGCTTTGGTACAGTCCGCTGGTGATGCGCGGGAAGCGTGCATCCACCGTGACGGAAGCGATCCCACTCTTGACCTGAATCTTCGCTGCCACACCGGCAGGGATGCTTACCTTAAGCGAAGAAGCACCGGTATCAATGTCGGCACGTGTATTCCCGGAATTGGCCGGCAGGGTCAACACGGTGCTACTGGCTCCGGTATCGATTTTCAGGTCGGTGACCTTCAGATCGCTCAAATCCAGGTTCGATGTACTTGCACCGCTGTCAATTTTCAGGTTCAGGGGGATCTCCCGGTTCAGGCGGAGGTCCCAATCCATGGTTTCGCCCGGAAACCAGCCCCATGCCTGTTGCGAGGGGCGCAGCCTGAGCTCCATCCGACCGGCCTCAACGAGCGTCTTGATGCTCAGACCATGGGTCACCATACCATTGACAATCTCGGTCGGTCCGGCTCCAGAACGCAGGGTGAGCCTGCCAGCCGCATGATCGAGCCGGATGGATGCGCTCGTCGCTCCTTCAAGCGGGATCGACACCTGTTCGCTGGCGCCTGGACGGCCCCTGGTAAAGTAACCCACGATGAACCAGATGCCAAATGCGATCACCACCAAAGGCCAGAAATATCCAAAAATATCGCCGGCAAGCATCCCAAACTGCTTCAAGAGAAGCAAAATGGCAAGCAGTATCAGGATGCTCCCCCAGAATAGGTTTCCTCGTCTGTGCATGGGATCTCCTTTCTATTTGCGGCGAATGATCCCGCGCACGATGAGCCAGGTTCCAAAAAGGAACAGCAGGGCGATGGGGACATAAGCGCTGAAGGGACCAAAGATCGTCCAGGCATTAAAGATGGTGGCAAAGATGGTGAAGAGGATCAGGCATGCCAGCAACAACTTGAGTCCTTCTTTCAGGCAAGCCATGAAATTGCCGCCGATGATGCCGGATAGGATCTTCCCCAGACCCACAAAGCCCGGGATCAGTGTCCACAGGTAGGACCATGATTCCCAGTGACCGGTCGCATTCTGATAATACAGGATGCCCCCGATGCCTGCCACGATACAGGCGGGAATGGCCATGTCAGCCTCACCGACCAGCAGGCCGATGACCAACAGGATGGCGCCAGCCAGCATGACCCACATGGGCCAGGCGAAGGTCAGGTGCAGCAGATCAGCCAGGCCGGGATTGATCCGGGTGGCGATCAGCCAGCCTGCCACCAAAATGAGGATCAAACCCAGGACCAACTGCGTGCGGTTCTTCTTTTCCATAATGTATTCTCCTTCAAAAAAGTGTGTGCTTATTGTATGTACGTTGATGTCAGCGCAAAGTTACTAATGATTTCCTGTGTATCATCCATGGTGACCCATAAGTCTACGTGTCTTTATTATATGGCCTTCCTGTCCGGTTGGGCTATCAAATCGCAGAGAATTCTCCATCAATACCAGATAATTTATAAATTTATTCCTGGATGGCTTCCATGGGTCAATTTTTTCGTTGGAGAACTAATTTCAGGAACAATATCCCAAAGAAAAAGAGCAAGGAGCCCAAGCAGGGAAGCTTGATCTTTACAGGATTTTCATTCTGTTCATAAGTGGGACTTTTCTCGAGGCGGATATTATCGATCCACAGGCTGCCTGTGGTTGGATTGTCCGTACCCGCATCGAAACCGAAACCTATCCCTACCACCTGCCCGCTTTTTTCAAATTCCGAATTGGCATCGGCCTCCCATTCCACCCGCCGGAAGTCCTTCCACAGTGTTGTGAATGGCAGAAATCCTTCCGGGTATTCAACCGGGGTTTCCTTCTGTTGGAGATATGTCTCCAAAACCTCCCCCGTTCCCGCATAAACGATCACATTGAACGGTCGACCGGATTCCAGGGAATGGATATCGAATGCCAGCCATTCCCCCTCGCTCCAGTCCTGGGGTGTATTGAAGAATTGGGTGCAGTTTGCCCAGCCGCCGAGGGCGATGGAAAAATCGATCCTCAGCGAAGCCGACCCGTTGCTGCCCGTCCCCTGCTCCGCTTCGCAGGTGAGGCTGGTGACGGTGGTTTCGTCATAGAACGCGGCCCAGGCATCTGAACCTGCTTCGAAATCATCGATCGACAGGACTGTCTCCGGCGGGAGGGGCACGCCGGCTGGTTCTTCAGGAGCCGGATCCGTATTGACCTCCTGTGGAGGCTGTGTTTCCCCCGATCCTTCTTCGGTTTGATCCGCTGGGATTTCTGCCTGCCAGCGATGGTAAAAAACATTGAGCAGGGGGATAAATTCCTCGGTGGCTTTCTGGCTGCCTCTCTCGGATGGGTGGTCATCCCCGGATGGATAGGCCAGGGTATTGCTGCTCCCATAGGAGTGCTCGATATAACCCTCTTGATAGCGGTGGTGGGCGTCCTTTGCGGTGAGAATGTTGTAGAAATCAAAAACAGCCACATTATCGAGAGCGTAGTCGTTCTCGTCCAGCCAATCGCCGGTCAGCCACTGGTTGAACGCTCGGGCGTTTTCTGCATAGGTTGGATCGCTCAACGGAGGCGCGGTGATGACCACGAATAATTTCCCGGGTTGGGTGCCAAAATACTGCAGGATCTCGTTGTAAACGTATTTTGCATGACCGACCGTCAGCCAGCCATCCGCGGAAGGCGGGTCGTCCGGGTTGCCTTCCAGGGCGGAATTGGGGAAGCAGGATTTAAAAAGTATCACCTGGTTCTCGCTGCCGGGATCAGCCGGAAGGCGCGAGTAATCCGAATTCTGCCCGCTTTCGTTGAACAAGGCATCCATATAGACCTGCGTCTGGCTGCTGCTGAACCATTCCTCCCAGTTGGGAATATCGGTCCGGTCCCCGATGGAATCAGGACCCCAGCCGTAGTTGGTATCACTGACAAAATAATTGTTCTCGGCAAGTGCCTGGCCGAGGCCTCCATAATCATCCCGCAGCCAGTTCTCACCGGTGGAATGGTGGATGAAGATGAGTTTTACCGTCCGGTCGGGAGGGCTGGGATCATACCCCTGCTGGGCGGAGGCATAGTCACCCGGAAGGAGGATCGTCACCAAAAGAAAAATAATGGTTGCCAATCTGCGAATTCGGTTCAAAATGGTTGACTGCATGGATCCTCCATTTCATTGTGAAAAGGATTTCATGCCACTTGCTTAATGCCGGGCTCGCCAGCTGAGGGAGTGAAGGCATCAAGTTTTTCGGATGCAACTATTCTTTATTATAGGGATGTGGGGATGAAAATCAATAGCCAAAACCCCGCTGTCCGGTGGGGATTGGTCTAGACCTTGCATCCGTTCTCTTTTATTAAGTGGGAGTTCATGCCTGAATATTCGGGCATGTCACCCATTGTCCAGGCAGGATTCGATGATTCAATGTTTTCTGTATTTAACCCACCAATCCCGGATGATGAACGGCGAGTAGAGCAGCAGGCAGGTTGCCACTCCGATCAGTTCAAGATAAGGTATGTAATACGGCCATGGAGGGAGAACGTCAAGCAGGCTGGCAGTGGCGGGTTTGCCGTTGAGCATCATGTAATTGCTGCCCAGGGCAACATTGACGAAATAGATGCAAACCAGGTAGATATTGGCTACGATCGCCACCCGCAGGATCGATTTCCACGTCGGGCGGAAACCCTCCACGCTGGTCATGAAAACTCCCGAGGTGATAAGTAATCCATGGGAGATCAAGGTCTGGAAGATGCGGTAGTGCGGAAAACCGTAGATCCCGGCATCGGGAGTCAGCAGCGCCTGGATCGCCCCGCCGATGCCCAGGAAGTAGACGAATTCGTAGATCCGGTAACTCTTGAACACCAGCATGAAGCCTGCCAACCAGATAAGCACGCTGCACAGGTGCAGCGGCAGCATGATCCTGACGTTCCAATGACCCCAATAAGCGTTCCAGATGTGCCACGAAGCCTCGTCCGCCCACAGCACAATTGCCATTGACCAGCGCACAATGGTGCGTGTCTTTGGAGTGAATCTGCGAAAACCCAGCAAGCCAATATTGAGCAGGGCGATAACAAGCAGGGCGACAAGATGCCAGGTTCCGAACAGGACGAAGGGGGTACCGCTGTAATCGTAAGCGAAATATTGTGACATGCTATTTATCAGGCAGCAGGGTACCAACCAGGCGGGCTAGAAGGGACCGTAACCCAGGGCAACAGCCAGGGCGAGGAATACCACCGTAACAAGGAAGATCCAGAGCCATAATTTGAGCAGCCACCTGACCCACTTGTGATAAGGCACAACTGTCAGGCTGAGGGTTATTAATAGTGCTGCGTTAGTCGGGTAGACCAGGTTTGAGAAGCCATCCCCAAAGCAGTAGGCGCTGACCGCGATCTGCCGGTTGACGTGCACCAGGTCCGCCAACGGCATCAGGATCGGTATTAACAACAGGGCTTTTGCCGAACCGGAAGTGATGAACAATTCCATCACCAGCGTGAGACCGTAGATCATCATGACCGCGGCAAAGGGACTGACACTGGTAAAAGCAGTCGAAGCCCAGTGCAGGATGGTGTCCAGGATGCCTCCGCTGGCAACTATATAGCGGACAGAGGCAGCCATCATCAACAACGGCACCGCGGGAGCAATCCCCAGGAACCCATCCCAGGCGGCTTTCCAGACCGACCTCCCCACCCCGGCGATCAATCCGGCTCCGATGCCGCCGATAACGAATAACAGCCCGGTCAGCGGTAGGGCGTAATCCGAGAGAAAGGTTACGAATGGTGATGCGACCAGTACTGCCAGGATCAGGATGAAAAAGATTGCCAGGAAAACGATCGCCCTTTTCATGCGCGGATCGTCGGTCAGGTCCATTTCGAAAGCCCCCAGGCGCAGGCGTTCCGGCTGGTCTTCTTTGAAAACAGGCGAGGCCTCCGGATGGGAATCTATCTTCTTGGCATAGGCACGAAGGAATAGCGCCAGGATGACATACCCGGCGATGAATAGTGCGATGCGCGGCAGCGCGCCAGAGAAAAGCGGCAGCCCGGCTAGTTTCTGCGAGACGCCGATCGTGAATGGATTGAAAACCGCCATCGAAAAACCGACATTGGTGGCGAGGACCGACATGCCCAGCCCAACCAGCGAGTCCCAGCCCAGGGAGAAGGAAAGGGCGATAATGATCGGCACCAGCGGGATCACTTCCTCGAATATGCCGAAGAAACCGCCCAGCGCCATGAAGAAAAAGGTGATGACCAGCATCATCCTGTACTTGTGTCCACCGAAGGCCTTGATGATGCGCGTGATGGCTGATTTTAAGATACCGCTCTTATCCATCACGGCAAATGCCACGCCCACCAGCAGGATGAAAAGGATGATGGCAATGACGGTGATATTCCCTTCGGCACCCAGCACCTCGAACGGGGCTGTAAACCAGCGCCAGATCGGGTAGTTGGGGCGTTCGGTGAGATTGAACGAGGTGGCATCGATCACCTGCCGCCCGTCCACCTCCAGGCGGGAATACTGCCCGGCAGGAACCAACCTGGTCATAATCCCCGCCGCCATCATCAGGATGAAAATGATCGCGACTGCTTGAAGAAAGGCTTTTGTACTGATCTGGGCGCCGGATTTTGGCTGGGTCATTGGTCTCTCCTTAGATTCTGGTTGTCCAACTCCTTAAAAGAAACCCTGTTTCGTGCAGCGGGTTACATGACTTTTTTACAAATCTCCAGGCTGTCATGCCAGAGCCTTGCTGCAACTTCCTTATCGTAAGACTCAGGGCTGGAGGAGACCGGCTGGCAATCGGCGAAGTATTTACCGGTCACCCCCTCCACTTCCGGGGAGGCAGCCAGGTAGATGCTCGTTCGGGCTCCCTCCTCCGGCCTTCGACCAAACAACCAGGCGCTTAACCCGGCAAACACTCCATAGATCGGACCGTTATTGAGCGAGAGTCCCGTATTCACGTAACCCGGATGCAGGCAATTCACCGTCACACCGCTCCCTGCCAGTCGACGGGCAAGCTCGTAGGTAAAGAGGACATTGGCGAGTTTGGATCGCCCATAGGCCTGGAACCCGGAATATCGTTTTGCATTCTGGAGATCATCGAAGTCCAGGTGCGCCCGCATATGCAACCCGGAGGATACATTCACCACCCGCGCCGGAGAGCTTTGCTTCAGCACATCCAGCAGCAAGCCGGTCAGCAGGAAGTAAGCCAGGTGGTTGAGAGCAAAGGTCATTTCCAGGCCATCCGCGGTCACCGATCGCCGGATGAAAACGCCGCCTGCGTTGTTGACCAGCACATCCAGCCTTCGCTGGCGCTGCTTGAAAGCCTCTGCAGCCCGCGCAATGCCTTCCAGTGTCGACAGGTCCGCGGCAAGGTATTCGACGGATTTGCCGGTATCCCTTTTTATCTCTTCAGCCACCCGTGCGCACTTCTCTGCATTACGGCTCAGGAGGATAACCTGCGCGCCAAGGCGTGCCAGTTCGCATGCCGTCACCCGCCCGATCCCGTTGGTCGCGCCGGTCACCAGTATAATCTTTCCATTCAAATCAATGTCCAAACCAGCCTCCCGGTTCATGGAATACCTGAGTTTAAAGGAAAACACCAGTTCCGTCAAAGGGGCTGGAATTGAAACCTGCATTGTGATAAAGTATTCAAATGGGAACTTCATGATCGGGTGAAAGAAAGGAGCGCGCAATGGTTAAAACTGCCTGTCTGAAGAATATACTGCTTGCTGACGATGGCTCGGATCACGCCCGCGCAGCCATCCAATTGCTGCTCAAATTATCCCTGACACCGGATACGCACACCACCATCCTGAAGGTGTTTGGTTCCCAGCAGGCTACCGAGGTCTTTCAACTGGAGGCTGCAGTAAAGGAAAATTGTTCCAAACTGCTGGACAAAGGTCTGCCCGCTGACCCTGAATTATTGCTTGGCTCCCCAGCTGAGAAAATAATCGAATACGCGGACCAGCATCACAATGACCTGATCGTGCTGGGCGCGAAAGGTCTGCGCGCCACGCTGGGCATCCTGCTGGGAGGCGTTGCGCAGCAGGTCATTGAATATGCGCCCTGCCCGGTGCTAGTGGTGCGGGCGCCCTTCAAAAGATTGCGGCGGATCCTGCTCGTTGTGGATGGATCCTCCAACAGCCAGCATGCTGCAGAATGCATGCTTCAATTTCCTTTCCCAGACCCGGTGGACCTGCGCATCATGCACGTACTGCCGCCGCCGCTGGCGACATCCGGAGCCAAAGGGCAAGGCAATCATCCGGGTGAGCCAGCCTCACCTTCCAAAGAACAAGCCCTCCGGCTGGCTGCGGAGGAATCCGAAGGTCAGCATCTGCTCGAACGCATTGGTGCCATCCTGGCGGCCAGGCAGATCAAGGTCGAAACCATCCTCAAGCGCGGTGATGCCGCCACCGAGATCATCACCTATGCGAAGCGCAACCGGATCGATCTGATCGCAGCCGGCTCGCGCGGCTTAAGCCGGGTGCGGTCCTGGCTGCTGGGTAGTGTCTCCCGGAAACTTGTCCATTATTCGGGCTGTTCTGTGCTGATCGTACGCACACCCGGGTGATCTCCAGCATCAATATATAGAGAATCGGGTAAAATCAAACGGCAGGAGAATGTTCAATACCTTGCTACTAATTGGGTTATTCGGGAGAGAACATGGACTTTTTTAAAACAGTGGAAGAGCGTCATTCGATGCGGAAATATGCCGAGCAGCCTGTTGAAGAGGAGAAGGTCCAGAAGATCCTCGAGACTGCCAATAAAGCCCCTTCCGCCGGCAATCTTCAAGGGTACGAGATCTATATTATCCGCAAGTTGGAACAACGCCAGGCACTCGTACAGGCCTCCTGGGACCAGGGCTTCCTGGCGGAGGCACCGTTGGTGGTGATCTTCTGCGCCAACCCTGCCCGCTCGGAAGAACGCTATAAAGAACGCGGGGTTGGGTTATATTGCATCCAGGATGCCACGATCGCCTGTGCCTACGCCGGCCTGGCTGCCAAGGCCCTTGGGCTGGATACCGTCTGGGTGGGTGCGTTCGACGAAGCTGAGGTCAGCCGGATCGCCGGGATCCCCTCCGGGTTGAGACCGGTTGCGATGCTCCCGATCGGCTATGCGGGTAAAGTTCCGTCGGTGCGCCCGCGCCGCGAATTGAGAGACCTGGTTCACGAAGCCTGATCGTTAGTAAAGAGAATTTCAGATCCCCCATCCAGAACTATTAAAAAGAAACCACACCCGGAGAACTCGCAACCGGGTGTTCTTTCATTTCCCCGATTTCACCTGGCTGGCGGCATCCGAGCATTCGCAAGCGGTGACCGTCTGGTTGCCCCGCCTCAGGATGCCCTCGTAGGGGGCGTCACCGATCTGGGCTATCCATCCATCCAGGTTGAAAGCGATGACGCTGTCCACGGGGATCCATTCACCATTGTATTTACGGGCCACATGGATGTGCGTGCCGGTGGCTGTCCCGCCCTCGCAGGAGGGATATCCAACCGGATCACCCGCCTTCAATCTCCTTCCGACCGAGGCGCGCCCGGTGGTGGCAACATGCAAATAGAGGATATCCCAACCGGTTCGTTCGTCCCCGTCCTGGTCCAGGTCGAGGATCACCACCCCCCTCTCGGATCGTACAACCATGCCATCCGCCATGGCAGTTGCGACTGCGGGTGTCGTCACGCAGCCGCCGACAGCGGCAGGGGGCGCAAAATCCAATGCTGACCAGGGCAGGAGGCTGCCCCAGGCTGTATGCGGACCGCCGGTAAAGGTCCATGTATCACCCTTTGGGAAGGGAAAGGTCAATTCCGGCTGTTTCAAACTGACCGGGATATGCGATTGGTCGGAAGCCCAGGGATCGCCAAATAGAGACCGGTAGGACTTCGCCACACCGCCTGGTCCGATGGCAAGGGCATAATCCGCGGAAGAATTATGCTGGGAAAAATAGTACTGGAACGCCACCGTGGCAGCGGTCTGCCAGGGATCGGGACGCTCGACAATCCCATCGAGATGTTCCAGTTCGGTCAGGCTTCCAGTCCGCCAGCCGTAATAACCGTTATTGAGCACGTCTGCCGCCCAGATAAGCTGCATATACAGACCGGTGTGCCTGTAATCCACCTCTCCCAGGGGAAAACTACCCCGGGGGGCAACTGGTTGGGAAAGCGCTCCGGTCTGGAACTCCAACAGCGCAAGCAACACCCGCGGGCTGATGCTGTAATTGGTGGCGACAATATCCACGATCTCAGCACCGGACCGGATCGCATCCGTGAGATAGGTGCTGTAATCCTTCAGCCATCCTGGATGGCTGGCGACATACGCGCGGGTGTCGAAAGGAATGGCAGACGGGCCATTGATGAACTGGCTGTCCGGTATTATTTGAAAACTTGTCCCCCAGAAGGGCAGATAATATATGGGAATTTTCATCGGCATGCCGGGCGGCATGGTCGTTGCATCTGCAGGGATGTCAGGATTGGCATCCCGGATTTCCTGTACGGTGGTGTTGAAATGGGATGCCAGTGCAGGAAGGGTGTCGCCCGTTTGGGCCAAATAATCCACGAGCGCACCGGGATCGTATTCGGGACGGGTCGGGAGGGCTGTCGCAGTGACACCTGCAGTGGGCGTGGAAACCAAGGGCTCAGGAGTTAAATCCCCGGCTTGCGGCTGGCAGGCTGCCAGGCCGAGTAGGATGAGGAGCAGGAAAGTTCTCTTGGGATCGAACACGGAAGGATAGGGTTATTCACCCGCCCGGCGGATGATCTGCGACTCGTACGACCCAACCGGGCTGGCAGTGATCGTCCGGTTCCCTTTAGTCAGGCTGCCCTGCCGCAGGGCACTTCCGGCATGGGCTATCCATCCGCTCATGACGAAGGGCAGCGGATCGCCAGCTGCCATCCACTCGCCGTTATACTTGCGGGCAATATGGATATGCGTACCGGTGGCTGTGCCTCCCTCACAGGAGGGGTGTCCGATATGGTCGCCGGCCTTCACCTGCCGGCCTACGAGGATGCGATCCTTGCTTGAAATGTGCTGGTAGAGCACCACCCAACCGGTCTGCTCGAGACCATCCGGGTCCACGTCGAGGACCACGTAACCGATTTCGGAACGCACGATCTGTCCGGATGCGACGGCAACCACCCAGGCAGTTGATTCCGCACAGTCCTGCACGCCCGCGGGAGCGAAGTCCAGGGCACCCCTGGCGCTCTCCTGCTCCCAGGCAGCATGCGGACCGCTGGTGAGATTCCATAACACCCCCACTTCAAATGGCAGGCTGAAAACCGGCTGGGCCACGCCGGGGGGAAAGAGCGGACCGGTTTCCTGAGCCCGTTCCCATGGATCACCAAACATGCCTGTGAATAGCGCAGGAAAACCGCTGTTCGGGTCGATGGCTTGAAGCCAATCCTCCTGGTTGAGATGCCTAGAGAATAAGTATTGCATGGCCACGCTGCCGGCGTTCAGATCCGGGGCAAGGCGCAGGCTGGTGCCATCTGGAAATGTCAGACTCATTAAAGAGCCATCGCGCCAGCCGTAATATCCAGCCAGCAGTTCTTTCACCATCAGGTGCATCTGCATGAATAAACCGGTATATTGAGAGTTACGATACCCCAACGGGTAATTCGGGTCGACGCCTGTTTCTGGCACACCTTGCACCCAACCGGTATGGTACTGGATGAGTACCAGCAGCATGCGGGGATTGATCGAACTTTCATTCGCAATCTGCTGGATCGCATGTGCCGCGCTGGTTAAACCATTTATCAAGGGCACCTGGAGAGAACGCAGGGTTCCACCCGCTGAATCGATGTATTGTTCGATATCAAAACCTACCGCGCTTGGTGAATAGACCAGCTCGCTATCCGGGATGGTCTGCGTGGCAGGCGTTGTCGTTATCTGGGATAGCAGGTTGGGGACCAGGAGCAGGGTATGCGGATCAAGCAAGCCGCTGACCGGCAGGCTGCCAGAGGAGGTGATCTCCGCAGCCTGTACTCCAAAATGGAGTGCCACCGCTTCCAGGCTGTCTCCCGACTGGGAAAAGTAGACCAGGGATGGCCGCGGCGTTCCAACCGTGACGGTGGCAGTGAGTGTGGATGTCGGTTCAGGGGGAGTGTCGGTTGCCGGTGTAGTGGCAGGTGGCTGGAGGTTTGTCGAAGTGGGTGTGGAAAATTCTGTCGGCGTCTCACTGGAAATGGGCGAGGGCGTCAGGTCGGGGGCATTTGTCCCCCACAGGTTGGGACCGCAGGAAGTTAACAACAACCCGGCTATTAAAAGAAGGATGATGCTCTTTTGCTCGAAGGAAACCATCGGGCAGATTATACCGCCTTTGAACCCCGGGCTCATTTTCAGCGCTGGATCTTATTGACCGTGCTGTTGCTTTCGAAGGCTTCGACCACCACGCCGTTGCGCGTGAGCGTGCCGACATAATCTTCGCCAGTTCCAGAAGCAATCCACCCACTCAGATTGAACGGCACCGCTCCGTTGGCAGGGATCCATACGCCGTTGAATTTACGCGCCAGGTGGACATGCGTACCCGTGTAAATGCCGCCTTCGCAGGATGGATGACCCAGCGGATCCCCGCTGCGCAGGAAGGTCTGCGGAGAAACCCTCTCCCGGCTCTCCACGTGCATGTACAGGATGACCCAGCCGCTGCCCTCATTTCCGTCCCCGTCCAGGTCCTGGATCACCACGCCCTCGCCCGTGCGCGTGATCAGTCCATTGGCCACGGCTGTCACCCAGTTATCCGACTCGACACAACCCAACGCTTCACCCGGAGGGGCAAAATCCAACGCCCCGTAGGGGGTTCCGGCATCCCAGGAGAGGTGTGGTCCACCGGTGAAGGACCAGGTCTCCCCCGTGCTGAAAGGCAGTTGCAGCAATGGCTGCGCCAGGTCAGCCGGGATGAGCGGCTCAATGGACAGGTCAAAGGGATAACCGAAAAGCAAATAATAGGTATCGAAGATCCCGCCCGGGGAGACATCCCGGATCCAGGTGGGATAATCATCCAGCTTGGCGAAGAAATTCTGCACCCCCGCCGTTCCGGCATTGATGGTGGGATCGATCGGGACGATGGCTCCGTCCGTGAGTATCCATTTATGGTCGCCATCCACAGTCCAGTTGTAGAAACCGCTGTTGAGCTGGATGGCAGCCCAGGCTAATTGCCGGTACAAACCGATATACCAGTTGTCAATAGTTCCAAAGGGGGTATCCCCAAGGCTGGGATCCGGATTGAGGTTGGAGACCCAACCTGAGCGGTATTCCAGCAGTGCCAGCAGCAGGCGCGGGCTGACCGAGTAATCCTGGGCGATGAGCTGCACGATCTGGGCGGCATCCAGGGTGAGGCCGTTCACATCCTGCGAGTAATTTACCAGGTAGCCTCCCTGGCTGGCGATGAACGCGGCAATATCAAACAGGCCGCTCATTGGTCCATAGACCAATTCTGAATCGGGGACCAATTTATATGCCGGTCCTGGTGCTTCGGGTGCTCCCACCGGGATGATCAGTTTCTGCCCCACTTCAAGAGCGTCTGGATTGGTAATATTGTTGGCGCGCACGATCGCCTCCACGCTGACATGGTAGTATTCGGCAATGGCGCTCAGCATATCGCCGCTCTGGACAATGTAGATTTCCGGCCCTCCCGCCTCCACCGTTTGATAATGAGGGTTATCCGCCGTAGGCGTCAGCATCGGCGCATCGGGCGGTCGCATGGTCGGCAGGCGGAAGGAGAGTGATGGGGTCTCCAATCCGGCTGTGGGCACCTCCCGCGTGGTCCATACTTGCGCCGGGGTGACCACGCTGGTCGCTGTCCACGGGCGGGCACAGGCAGCCAGTAGAATGGATAGGAGGAAACTCCATCTTCTGATTCGGACCATGGGATGATTGTACTGCCAATTGGTGCAAATGCGAAAGGAAGCCTCCCCCGCCTTCCGGCCCCTGCTGAGGTTGAAGACACCGTCCGCTGGCAAAATCCATCCCTCCAAGGTTATAATCATTGCGAAGGTCCATTTGAAAGATGGCACAACGAATAAATATCCAAACCCAAAAATCCCCCGCAGCCGATCCCAATGAATCCAGGTTGGATTCGTTGCAAACCATCTGCCAGCGCAGCATTCAGGGAGACCAGGCATTCTTTCCGCAGGGGGAGTTTCACGGGCAGACGGTCTATTTCTGCACAGAAGCATGCCAGCAGGTTTTCCTTTCAGACCCGGAACGATTCATCGCCGCACACAGTAAAAGGAGGGCTTGATGAAGAAACTCTATGGAGGCATGGAAGGCGGCGGGACAAAATTCTACTGCGTGGTCGGGGGCGGAAAAGGCTCCATTCTCGAGGAAGTACGCTTCCCCACCACAACCCCCGAAGAGACCCTCTCCAAGGCGGTCG
>Ga0315275_10002822_pt1 | contig 15849 bp, 26 predicted proteins | sample YL17G03_0_MG_FD_205557 | JGI IMG/M metagenome (GOLD analysis project Ga0315275, IMG submission 205557) | Sediment microbial communities from Yellowstone Lake, YNP, Wyoming, USA - YL17G03_0 | ecosystem: Environmental > Aquatic > Freshwater > Lake > Sediment | place: USA: Wyoming | collected... | reverse complement strand
AATTACAGATTCAGGAATTCATTTCAGCTAATTTGAAGAATGTCGGCCATAGTCATACCAGGCTTCAGAAAACTCCATTGGGAGAAAAGATTATTGTATATACCTCGAGGCCTGGCTTGGTTGTAGGGAAAAGGGGGGAAAACATATCGCGGTTGACCAGAGTTTTGAAGAAAAAATTCAAGCTGGAAAACCCCCAGATTGAAATAAGCGAAATAGAGAATCCTAATCTTGACGCGGAGATTGTTGCAGAAAGAATTGCCATAAGCCTTGAGCGCTTTGGCTCAAAGAGATTCAAGGGAATTCTCCACAAAACAATGGAGGATGTTCTCAATAACGGCGCATTGGGCGTTGAAATAATACTTTCAGGAAAAGTCCCCAGCTCAAGGGCAAAATCCTGGCGCGTTTTCGGCGGCTATATGAAAAAATGCGGGGAAATTGCCGTAGCCCAGGTAAAAAGAGCGCAGGTTACTGCATTGCTGAAGAGCGGAATCATTGGCATAAAGGTCAGCATTATGCCTTCTGATGTTGTTCTTCCTGATGACATCAAACTGAGCGATGAGAAAATAGAGATTGTTGAGGAAGAGTTGCCTGCCGATGCTGCTCCTGAGACTAAAGAGGAGCCTGTTAAAGAAAAAAAGAAGAGAAAAAGCAGGGCTAAAAAATCCAAGGCTGTTGAACAAGAAAAACATGAAGAGGAAAAAGATGAGCATAAAGAATAGGGATATTCACGGCATGGGCAAGGAGGAAATTGTTTCCAGGCTTAATGAGCTGAAAAAGGAGCTGATAAAGCTTAATGCCCAAAGGGCTGTGGGAACAGTGTCTAAAAACCCTTTGCAGATTAGGCAAATAAGAAAAACGATTGCCAAATTGACGGCCGAGCTTAGCAAGAAGGAGGTACCAAATAAATGAGCGACATCTGCCCAAGATGCGGATTGCCAAAAGAGTTATGCGTTTGCGAAACTATAGCAAAAGAAACTCAACGAATAAAGGTTTATCTGGAAAGGAAAAAGTTCGGAAAAATGAGCACAATGGTTGAGGGAATAGATATGAAGGAAATCGGCATCAAGAGCTTGGCCAAATCCCTGAAAAGCAAATTGGCCTGCGGCGGAACAGTGAAGGAAGGGAGAATTGAGCTTCAGGGCGACCACAAATCCCGTGTGAAAAAGGAGCTCATTAAATCAGGCTTTGCACCAAATACAATTGATGTTGAGTAGTTGAGTGATTAGAATGCATGGAGAGCTTATAGGGAAAGTTGCGACAATCCGCGAATCTTCAAACAAAAACCAGATAGGAATGAAGGGGAAAATAATTGACGAGAGAATGCATGCGTTTTTGATTAAAACAAAAAATGGGGGCAAAATGATATTGAAAAGGAATGCTGTGTTCAGCGTTGATGGATGCAAAATTTATGGAAATGACCTTGAAAAAAGGCCGCAGAGCAGATGAGAACAAATGGAAAACGAAATGAAAATTCCTGAAAAAAAATGCAATGATGCTAAATGCCCCTTTCACGGCAATTTGAAAATTAGGGGAAGGACATTAGTCGGGAATATTATCAGCACGAAAATGAGAAAAACAGCCTCGTTTGAATTGGCAAGAATCCATTACATTCCCAAATATGAAAGGTATGAAAAAAGGAGAACAAGGCTGAAGGTCCATAACCCTGAATGCATTAATGCCAGTGCCGGGGATATTGTTAAAATTGTCGAGTGCAGGCCTCTGAGCAAAAGCAAGAAATTTGTCATTATAGAAAAATTGGAAAGAGGCAGCAAATAATGCAGGCAGTCAAATCCGGAATAACCAAGGGATTGAATCATGGCAGCTTTGTTGAAACATGCGACAATTCAGGGGCAAGGCTGATCAGGATTGTTTCAATCAAAACATCCAAAACTGTTGAGGGAAGAAAGCCGAGATGCGGCGTTTCTGACTTGGTATTGGCGTCTGTAAGAAAAGGCTCTCCTGATATGAGAAAACAGGTGGTGTTTGCAGTTATTGTAAGGCAGAAAAAAGAATACAGGCGCCCTGACGGGACAAGAATAAAATTCGAGGATAATGCTGCTGTTGTTTTGAAAGATGATAAGGGAAACCCCAAAGGCACAATATTCAAGGGTCCCATTGCAAAGGAAGTTTGCGAAAGGTGGCCTGGAATAGCAAAGGTTGCTAGTATAATTGTGTGATAAAAATGAAGGAATTTTCAATCAAATGGAGAGGAAGCAAGAAGCCAGGAAAACAGCGAAAATTCAGAATAAACGCGCCGCTGCATGTAAGAGGGAGATTTCTGAATGTCCATCTAAGCAAGGAACTTGGAAAGCAGCACAACAAAAGATCAATGAGAATAAGAAAAGGCGATGATGTGAAGATTTTGAGGGGGGAATTCAGGAACAAAACAGGAAAGGTGGAAAGGGTGGATTTGAAGAAAGGCAGGGTCTTTGTCTCTGACATGGTTGTTTCAAAGAAGGACGGGACCAAGAGCTACATCAGCATTGATCCTTCGAATCTTGTGATTGTTGAAATCAAAACAGATGACAGAAAAAGAAGAAAAATGCTTGAGAAAAATGCAGGAGAGCAAAAATGAAAAGGCACCTGAAGAGGCTTGCAGCATATAAAAGCTGGCCTGTGAGCAAAAAATCCTCCAAATTTGTGGTAAGACCTCTTCCGGGAGGGCATTCATTCAGATTGGGTGTTCCTATAAATATACTTGTAAGAGACATGCTTAAACAGGTCAGTGTTGCCAAGGAAGTCAAAAAAATCCTAAACCAGAACGGAATAAAAATTGACGGCAGAATAAGAAAAAATGGCAGGTTTCTTGTAGGGCTTATGGACGTAATTGTTTTCCCTAGTCTGGAAGAGGCCTATCGAATGCTCATTAGCCCCCAGGGGAAGCTGAAGGCTGTCAAGATTCCAATTGAAAATGCGAATACTAAGCTTTGCAAGATTGTTGGAAAAAAATATGTGAAAAAGGGAATGCTCCAGCTTAATTTTCACGATGGAAAAAATGTTTTTGTAAAAGAAAGCAACTATAGTATTGGCGATAGCGTTGTGCTTAATCTTCCTGAAAATGTTGTTGCCGATCATCTGAAGCTTGAAAATGGAATGATGGTTTATCTTATTGGCGGCAATTATATCGGGAGGGTTGCCAGTGTTGAGGATTTAAGACATAAAAAAATAATTTTCAAAATTAACGGAGAGTTAAGGGAAACCCTGTCCAAATTCGCATTTGTAGTTGGCAAAGACAAGCCTGTAATGAATCTTGGAGAGATTTACAATGGCTGAAAATGTGATGAAAAAAATAAAAATCGAGAAGATTACCCTGAATATAGGGGCAGGAATAAGCACGGAAAAGCTGGAGAAAGGCATGAAGCTCCTTAAATATATAACCGGAGTTGAGCCTGTAAAAACATTCACGAATAAAAGAATTCCCAACTGGGGCCTCCGCCCGGGGCTTCCCATTGGCTGCAAGCTCACTTTAAGAAAGCACGCCGCAAAGGAATTGCTTCCAAGGCTTCTTCGTGCAAAAGACAATGTTTTGAAGGAGAGCCAGTTTGACGACTATGGAAACCTTGCCTTCGGCATACATGAATATATTGACATAGAGGGAGTCAAATACAGCCCGGAAATAGGCATACTTGGGCTGGAGGTCTGCGTTACTCTGGAAAGGGCGGGCTTCAGGATAAAGCGCAGAAGAATCTACAGGTGCAGCGTTCCAAGAAGGCACGGCATTTCAAAAAAAGAGGCAATAAACTTTATGCAAAACCGCTTCAATGTAAGAATTGGTGAGATTCAATGACTGTAAGCTCGTACAAAAAAATGCTGAAACAGCTAAAGGCAAAGCCTGTCAAGATGAAGAAGTTCCTGAAGCACAACACGCCGAAGGAAAAAAAATTTGGCATTATAAAAAAAGCCTGCAGGAGGTGCGGAAACACCCGTGGCCATATAGGAAAATACGGGCTTGATTTGTGTAGGAGATGCTTCCGCGATATTGCTCCCGAGATAGGCTGGAAAAAATACAGCTGATAAAAATGATGAACGACACACTGGCGAGCGCGCTTTCGGCAATTCTGAACGCCGAAAAGATTGGAAAGAGAAAATGCATGGTTAAACCTCAGTCCAAAATAATAAAAGAGGTTTTGAAAATAATGAAGGAAAACGGCTATCTTGGAGACTATGCTGAAATTGAGGATGGAAGGGGAAATATTCTGGAAGTTAATCTTCTGGGCTCAATCAACGAATGCGGGGCAATAAAGCCCAGGTTTTCAATCGCTTTTCAGGCTTTTGAGAAGTTCGAAAAAAGGTTTTTGCCTGCAAAGGATTTCGGCATGCTGATATTATCTACCCCAAGAGGAATGATGACTCATTTAGAGGCAAAGAAGCTGCATATTGGGGGAAGATTGATTGCTTACTGCTATTAGTGGTCAATATGGAAATGAAAATACAAAATTCAAAAAATGAAATAAAAAGAGAAATAGAGCTTCCTGAAGGCGTGGAAGCAAAAGTCGAGGCTGAGGGCATTTTAATAAAAGGCAGGCTTGGGGAACTAAAAAGAGATTTTCTCAACAAGAATATCTTCTTCCAGTGTAATGGAAAAAACATTGTTATTTCCGCAAGGGACTCGTCCAAAAATGAAAAGAAGATGCTTGGAACCATAGAGGCTCATTTAAGGAACATGATTTCAGGTGTCCAGAATATGCACAAATATGTTCTGAGGATTTGCTCAGGGCATTTTCCAATGCAGGTATCGGTTTCAGGAGGGGAATTAATCATTAAGAATTTGCTTGGAGAAAAAACACCGAGAAAAATTCCTATAAACAAAAATGTAAAGATAAAGATTGAGGGCAAGGATTTAACTGTTGAATCTGTGAACAAGGAGCTTGCGGGGGAGACTGCTTCCAGAATAGAAAAACTGAGCTTGCGCAGCGGTTACGACAGAAGGGTTTTCCAGGACGGGATTTTCATTATAAACAAGGATGGTAAGTTGGTAAAATGAGCTTAAAAGAACTTATGGAATTGAAAAGGAGCAGGAGAAAGAGATATTTGAGAATTAATTATTACAAGACAAAGAGGATAGATTCCAGGTGGAGGAGAGCTGAGGGCATTCATTCAAAAATCAGGGAAAACAGGAAGGGGTGGCCAGCCAAGGTAAAGATTGGCGCAGGCTCACCGATGGAAGTAAAACATTTGCATTATTCAGGGATGAAAATAAGGAAGATAGAAAATTTGGAGCAGCTTGACAGCGTAATGCCTGGAGAGGGAATTGCTGTTATCGGCAAATCTGTTGGCAAGAGAAACAGGATAAATATTCTGAAAATGGCTGCTGAAAAAAAGATAAGGATACTCAACGTGAAAGACCCTGAACTGGCAAAAAAGAAAATTGAAGATGAATTTTCTTCAAGGAAAAAAAAGAAAGAGCCGCAGCAGCCGAAAAAAGAGAAAAAACAGGAGATTAAGAAGGTTGCTGAAACTGAAGAAAAGAGCCCTCAAGAGATAAAGAAAGAGGAAAAAGCAGAGAAGGATAAGATACTCACAAAGAAGAAGGTGTAATGAATGAAGCTTGACACTCAAAAAAGATTGGCGGCATCTGTGCTGAAGTGCTCCTCCAAGCACATTTACCTTGACACCAGTAAATTAAGCGATATAAAAGAGGCTATTACTAAGGCAGACATAAGGTCTCTGATCAAAAGCGGTGTAATAAAAGCGGAGCCTAAAAGGGGGATATCAAAAGGGAGAATAAGGCACAAATTATCGCAAAAAAGGAAGGGGAGGCGCTCAGGCTTCGGCTCAAGAAAGGGAACGCCCCTTGCGAGATTGTCTAAAAAATCGAGATGGATGCAGAAAATAAGGATTCAGAGAAAAATGCTGGCGAAGCTGAAGGAAGAAAAACAAATCACTAGCCGAAATTACAGGATTCTTTACAAAAAGGCAAAGGGCGGGGTTTTCCGCAATAAAAGCCACCTTGTGCTTTACATAGATGAACACTTCATGAGCGAGAAAAAATGAAAACAAAGACATTTTCAATGCAATACAAAAGAAAAAGGATGCATAGAACTGATTACAAAAAAAGGGTTAAGCTGATTAGCGGCAGCACTCTCAGGGTGGTGATAAGAAAATCCCTGAGAAACATCATCATTCAGTTAGCCGGATACGATAAGAATGGAGACAGAATAATTGTCGACGCCAGATGTACTGAACTGAAAAAATACGGCTGGGAGCTGCCTTCAGGAAATATATGCGCTGCATACCTGACCGGAGTATTGTTTGGAACTAAAGCAAAAAATGACAAAATTGAGGATTTGATAGCTGACTTCGGGTTTTTTCCTTCTGTGAAAGGCTCGAGAATTTATGCCGTAATAAAAGGGATTATAGACTCAGGCTTAAAGGTAAGGTGCGATAAAGGAATATTGCCTGGTGAAGATAGGGTTTATGGAAAGCATATTGCGGATTATGCTGAAAAATTAAAAAAGGAATCTTCTGAAAAATATGATAAACAGTTTTCTCTTTATCTGAAAAAAAATATTGATTTGGGTTCAATCCCGGAATATGTCAAAAAAGTTAAGGAGAATATAATTAGAGGAAACAAAAATGGCTGATATTGACACGGTTAAAGAAGTATTGCCTGAAGAATTGGAGCCTGAGGCAAAACCAAGGGAGATACCAAAAAAGACTTTTGACAGGGAAAGCTGGAACCCTAAAACGAGCATAGGGAAAAAAGTGAAAAGTGGGGAAATAAAGGATATTTCCCAGATACTTGATGGGGGGCATAAGATAATGGAGACTGAAATTGTTGATATCCTGGTGCCAGACCTTGAGGCGGACCTTATGTTTATTGGGCAGGCAAAGGGGAAATTTGGAGGGGGGCAGAGAAGGGTTTTCAGGCAGACCCAGAAAAAAACAGCAGAAGGAAACAAGCCTAATTTTGCAACATGCATTGTTGTCGGAAATCACAATGGGTTGGTTGGATTTGGAAACGGCAAATCCAAGGAGACTGTTCCTGCGAGGGAGAAGGCGTTGAGAAATTCTAAACTCAACATTATGAAAATAAGGAGGGGCTGCGGCTCATGGCAGTGCAGCTGCAGGGAGCATCATTCAATACCCTTCACCGTTGAGGGGAAATGCGGCTCTGTTAAAATAAAATTAATACCAGCGCCAAAGGGCACTGGGCTGAAAATCCAGTCAGACTGCCAGAAGATATTGAATTTTGCGGGAATAAAGGACGTTTGGTCAATGTCAATAGGGCAGACAAGAACAACTATTAATCTTATAGGGGCAATTGAAAACGCCCTGAAAAAATTAGTGACGACAAAGGTAAAATCCTCGGCATACGAATCATTGGGAATCGTGGACGGAGCCGCTAAAAAGGAATCAGGGGCTAATTGATTATGGAAGAAAAGAAAATTGCAGCAGTAAGAATCAGGGGAAATGTCACGCTGGGCGGCGATGTCAAAAAGACTTTGAACATGATGAGGCTGTACAGAAAAAACTATTGCTCTGTTTATGAGGATTCACCCACAGTTAGAGGAATGCTGAACAAGGCTAAGGACCATATAACATATGGGGAAGTAAGCGAAGAAATTTTCCAGGAGCTTCTAAATAAAAGGGGGGAGGAATATAAAGGAAGAAGTGATGCTAAAAAGTGTTTTACATTGAACAATAAAAAAATAAAGCCTTATTTCAGGCTCCATCCTCCGAGAAAGGGGTTTGAAAGAAAGGGCATAAAGGTTCCTTATTCAATGGGTGGCGCATTAGGATATAGGGGAGAGAAAATTAAAGAATTAATTGCAAGAATGCTTTAGATGATTTTTATGGCAGCAAAAAAAAGGTCAAAACAATCCAGGATGAGGGGCTCCCAATCCCATGGGTGGGGCTCAAAAAAGAAGCACCGAGGCTCAGGAAACAGAGGCGGGCATGGATTTTCGGGAACAGGGAAAAGGGCTGATTCGAAAAAGCCATCAATTTGGAAAGACGCCTGTTTTTTTGGAAAACACGGGTTTGTTTCCAAAAGAAGAAAGCAAATTAAAATTATCAATATTTCTGAGCTTGATGAAAAAATTGATTCCTGGCTAAGCTCCAAATTGATTTCGAAGGAAAATGACATATATGTAATTGATTTGAATAAAATTGGCTATGACAAAGTTCTTGGAAGAGGAAGAATTAATAAAAAGGTAAGGATAAAAGTGGGCAGTATAACAGATAATGCAAAAGATGCAATAATGAAAGCTGGTGGTGGGGTTATAGAGAAATGAGTTTTTTCAATGATATCCTAACCAATCTGCCTGAAATTACAAAGCCGACCCAGAAAAGACTGCCTTTCAACGAGAAACTCAAATGGACCGGGATAATTCTTGTTTTGTTCTATGTTTTGGGGATGATTCCGCTATACGGACTGGGAAATAATGCACTTCAAACTTTCCAGTTCCTGTCAATAATATTGGGTGCCGAATTCGGCTCTGTAATTTCCCTGGGAATAGGCCCTATTGTTACTGCATCAATAATTTTGCAGCTGTTGAATGGTTCAAAGCTCTTGAAATTTGACCTGACAACATCAGAAGGAAAAAAGACATTTCAGGGAACTCAAAAATTGCTTTCCATGTTCTTCATTATTTTCGAGGCTGCCATATATGTTATGCTTGGCGGCTTAAGTCCTGCTCCGGGATTTGGCTCAGGCATTCTGATATTTCAGTTGTGTTTGGGAGGAATGCTGATATTATTTATGGATGAAGTAGTGAGCAAATGGGGATTCGGCTCTGGAATCAGCTTGTTTATTGCCGCAGGTGTGTCAAAAAGTGTATTTATAAGGCTGCTGAGCCCCTTTACCACATCAGGGCAGCTTGGTTTTCCTTTTGGAAGCGAGGCAGCTGGCGGAAAGCTTTGGGAATTGATTTATGGATTGACAAGCGGAAGCCCACAAATGGCGCTTCTCGCTATAGGCGCAATAGTTGCAACAGTTGTTGTTTTCGTTGTGGCTGTTTATATGCAGGCTATGAAGGTTGAGATTCCTTTGTCATTCGGCCGAATAAGAGGCCATGGAATAAGATGGCCGCTTGCATTTGTTTACACAAGCAATATTCCTGTTATTCTTGTTGCTGCACTTCTTGCGAACCTTCAGCTTTGGGCAAGATTGCTGGATAATTGGGGGCATCCAATTTTGGGCAACCCCTCAACAGGAACCGGAATAATAGGATGGATTAGCCCTGCATTTGCAAGCAGCAGCACTACCGGAGGCATAATAGGAATGCTGATAAAACAAAATCTTACATATGTTTCAATTTTGCAGAGTTTTACTTATGTGTTTTTTATGATAGGCGGGGCTGTTCTTTTTTCAATATTCTGGGTCCAGACCTCGGGAATGGATGCAAGAAGCCAGGCAAGGCAGATGATGGCTTCTGGATTGCAGATTCCAGGATTCAGGCGTGATGAGAGGGTTCTTGAAAGCCTGCTTAATAGGTATATTATGCCGCTTACTGTCATGGGAGCTATTGCAGTAGGATTCCTGGCTGCAATGGCCGATTTATCTGGAGCGCTAACGAATGGAACAGGACTCCTGCTTACAGTTATGATTGTTTACAGGCTTTATGAGGAAATTGCGCAGCAGCACATGATGGATATGTATCCAGTGATGAGGAGGTTTATCAAGCAATGATTGGCTTCCTTGATAATCCGAGTTATGGCCCTTTTCTTACTTTTTTAATAATCAGCTTTATCGCATCTCTGTTGATTACTTTGAGTTATAAATGGTTTACAAATCAAACTTTGATGAAGCAGCTGAAGGATGACATCAAGAAACATCAGGAGGAGATGCGCAAAACAAAGGACACGCAAAAACTCCTTGATATACAGAAAAAGGCGATGGATGTCAATATGAAATATATGATGCAATCCTTTAAGCCTACGTTCATAACATTTATTCCCATAATACTCCTTTTTTGGTGGATGGGCGGAAATGTGGCATCTGCGCAGATACTGCCGAATGAGGAATTCAGCATTGATGTTGGATTCTCGAAAGGGCTAAGCGGATATGTAAATGTCAGCGCCGAGCAAGAAATTGTTATTCTGTCAGAAATGCCTCAGCAGATAAATCAGAGTTTTATAGCGAAAGGAAAAACCAATATTCCAACGGCTGTTTTCAGGTTCAAGGGTGATGCCGGAGATTATACTTTAAGATTTGACTTTGAAAAAAGAAGCTATGAAAAAAAAGTGATAATTTCAAACAATTGGGATTATGCGATGCCTGAATTAAAAAAAGGCGGGAGTATTGTTGATTTTCTATCTTTAAGGAAGGAGCAGGCATTGCCAAAGGAGGGCCCTGTAGAGTATATTAAAATAAACAACAGGCCTGTTCATCCGCAGGGGGAAAGCTTTAGCATTTTAGGCTGGAAGCCTGGATGGATTGCCACTTACATTATTTTCTCTCTTTTATTCAGCCTTGTTCTGAGAAAAGTCCTTGATTTGAGCTGAAATTAATTGGAGTTGGAAATTATTAATAATAGCTCTCAATCGGCGAGGCCTATTGCTGCGAGTCATTGCAGCAAAACAAAGCCTCTGCGGCGTGTCAGAAGCTATGCTTCTGAGCATGCTCAGAGACCATTGGTCTCTGACAATTGAGCAGTAATTATTAAAAAATAATTTCTTCAAAGATCATAAAACAATAGTTTTTTAAATGTTATATTACTCCTCAGGGGGATGGTTGGCGGAAAATACAAATCAAGAAAATACAGGAAAATATACAAAAAAACCCCTGGCGGAAGAACTACGATTCACTATATGCAAAGAAAAGCCGGAATGGTCGGGTGCGCAAAATGCGGCAGCACAATTAAGGGGATAAAAAATGTTTTTGCATCGCGTGAAGGCGCTCTGCCGAAATCCGACAAAAGAATAAACAGGATTTTTGGGGGGAGCCTCTGCAGCAGGTGCTCAAGAATAATTTTAAAGGCAAGGGCGAGGGAATTATGATAGAGATTGGAAGAGTTTGTTTGAAGATTTCCGGGAGAGACGGCGGAAAAAGAGGGGTAATTGTTGACATAATAGACGACAATTATGTAATTATTGACGGTGAAGTCAGAAGGAAAAGATGCAATATAAAGCACCTGGAACCGAGCAAAAGCAAAATTGAGATTGAAAAAAACGCTCCTCATGAATCCGTTGTAAGGGAATTTGAGAAACTTGGAATCAAGATAAGGGAAAAGAAAGTCCCCAAGAAGAAGAGTGCGCCTCCGATTTCTCAGAAAAAGAAATAGCGAATTGATGCGCCTGTTACCATTCTATAATACTACAAAAGATTTTAATAAACTCAATTAATCGTGAACTACCAGGTGGTAGTCTAATGGGTTTTTTGAATTTCTTAGGGAAAAAAGAGCAGAAAAGCGCGCATGTTGAAGAAGACATACCGCCGCCTCCAGCTCCTGAAGCTAAAGAAAAAGTCAGCAGCATGGAAGTTCCAGTGTTAGACGAAGGAATAAGGCCGATGCCTGAATTCAAGAATTTCGGGGAGCCTGGAAGCGATGATATCTGGCTGCCTGAAATTTCTGAATTAGAGCCTGAGGAATCAAATATTCCCAAATTTGAAGAGGGTCCTTTTTTTAAGGAAGAGGAGAAGGTGCTGAAGTTTGAGGAGCCTGAGGCTGAAATTAAAAAAGAAAGGGAAGGTCCTCAAAATATCAAGCTGATGGATTTTGAAGAGCCCGAAGCTCCTGAACCTAAACTTGGAGATGAAATTGTTCCTGAAGAACTTCCGCCGATAAAGAAGGGCCCTGAAATTAAAATAAAAGAGTTTATCGGGGGGGAGCCGCATGAGGAAATCAGCCCCGCTTACATTCATCCTGAAGGGCCTGTATTTGTCAGGGCTGTTAATTTAAGAAGGGTTTTAGAAGAAATTAACGCGGCAAACAACCAGCTGAGAAAAATCCCTGCGCAGCTGAAAAGAATTGAGGAAGAGGAAAGACTCTTTGAGGAGCTAAGGGCTGGCCTTGAGGGGATGTACAGAAAATTGAATGCTATTGACAGAACATTGTACTTGGTAAACAGGTGATAGAATGGCAAAAAACATGCCGGTATTCATTAAGGTAGAGCGTTATGAAGATATTTCAAAAACAATTATGAAAATAAGGCAGAGATTGAAGGAGGCAAAAGACTCTCTTGAAAAAATATCCAACTTGAGGGGGCAGGAAGAGAGGGAGATTGAGGAGTGGAATGCCGAGCTTGAGTCAGTTGAAGAGAGATTAGCAACAATAGAAGAGACACTGCTACACCCAGAGCAAGTTTAAAATGCCGACAAAAGAAAAGGGATTTTATGTTGGAATTTCAAACCCGGTAGATGTGAGAAGGAATATTCTTGAAACTTCAAAGGAAATAATTCATGTTCTGAAAAAGTATGAGAATTTCCATCACATTAAGGAAGCAAAGCGCGCCGAGATGAATAAATTCAGGTCCATGGTTAATGAGATAACTCAGTTGATGCTAAGGCTGAAAACGAGCCTGCCTCCCGTAAGGATGGAGGATTTGCCAAGAAGGGAAGCTACAGAAACAACAAGGAAGCCGGCGGAGCCGGTGGCTGTAAAAAGGGCTAAAGCTATGCAGGAGGGCACTGCACCAAGCTCTGAATTGGATAGATTAGAGCAGGAATTGGGAAAGATAGAGGATAAATTAAAAGGTTTGTAATTTATTTCTTATGTATATTTTATTGAATTTTTCTTAACTCCTCAGTCGGCGGAGTGCCTCTAGGAGTTTGCAAAGACGTACAGCAATAGGCCCCGCGCCGTGTCAGAAATTTGGAAAATTTCTGATCACACTCAGAAATCCAATGGATTTCTGATGTGTCAAAAACGCACAGCGTTTTTGAGCATGCTCAGAGACCTTCGGTCTCTGACAATTGAGCGGTAATTATTAAAAATTATTTTATTCACGTGACCTTAATTTTTAATTAATTTTTTAAATAGTGTTCTCAATCTAATATTAAATGCGGGGGTAGCGAAGTCTGGCCAAACGCAGCAGACTCAAGCATCCTGCAAAGGAGAAATCTGCTCCCTTAGTGGGTTCGCAGGTTCAAAAGAACTGATACCAGTTCACAGCTAGCTCATGTGAGGCGTTCGCTTCGCGAAGCCTCACGACAAAAGGCTACTCCGATATGATATCAGTGTGAAAGTCCTGTCCCCCGCATTAAACAATTAAAATGACAATTGAAATTTGCACAGTATCAGGTTACAACGAGGTAGGCAGGAATATGACTGCTGTCAGGGTAGATGATGAAGTTGTAATTTTTGACATGGGGATTCACCTGGAAAATTACATTCGCTTTACACAGGATGACGAGCTGATAAGCATTGCACCTGACGATTTGATTTCTGTTGGCGCAGTTCCTGACATATCAAAAATAAAGGACTGGAAAAATCTTGTGAAAGCAATTGTTGTAACGCATGCCCATCTTGACCATGTCGGGGCAATCCCATATTTAAGCAATGAATTCAGGGCGCCAATAATATGCACGCCTTTCACAAAAGCGGTTCTTTCTTCAATAATTCAGGACCAGGATATAAGACTGAAGAATCCTGTGAAAGCCTTGCATCCTAATTCAAAGTATAAGATCTCCAACAAGCTTGAGCTTGAATTCGTGCACATGACTCATTCAACACCGCAAACTATAATGATTGCACTGCATACCCCGTATGGAATAGTTGCTTATGTGAATGATTTCAAGTTTGATTTATTCCCCACTTTAGGCCAAAAGTCTGATTTCCACAAACTTAAAAAGCTGGGAGAAAAAGGCGTGAAGGTTCTCATTGTGGAATCCATTTATGCAGCTCTGGAACAAAAAATGCCTTCTGAAAGTATTGCAAGGCAGCTTTTGATGGAGGTGCTTCTGGGTGTAGATTCGTCAAAGAATGCAATATTTGTAACTACTTTTTCTAGCCATCTTGCAAGGTTAAAGAGCATAATAGAATTTGGAAGGCAGATAAACAGGAAGGTTGTTTTCATGGGCAGGAGCTTGAATAAATATGTGCACGCAGGAGAATCAATAGGATTAGTCTCCTTTTCTAAAAAAGCAGAGATTATAAAATTCCAGGACCAGGTAAGGAAAAAACTGAAGAAAATTTCCCAAGAAGGCAGGGAGAAATACCTTGTTGTGGTGACAGGGCACATGGGCGAGCCGAAATCCCTGCTTGTAAAAATTGCTAACAGGCAGTATCCCTTTGAATTTAAGAAGAACGATATAGTTGTATTCTCAAACAGGGTAATACCCTCTTCAACAAACATTGCAAACAGGGAGGCTCTGGAAACCCTGCTCAAATCCAGGGGTGTGAGAATATTCAAGGACATTCATGTTTCTGGGCACGCTGCAAAGGAGGATTTGAGGGATTTGATTACATATCTCAAGCCAAAGCACATAATACCCGCGCACGGTGATGTTGATTTCAGGGGGAATCTTGCCAGATTGGCTCACGAGGTTGGCTATGAATCAGAAAAAACTGTCCATTTAATGGATGATGGGGAAAGAATAATTATCGTGTAAAATGGCAATTATCGGGCTGGAAATAAGCATATTGCTGTTTGCTGCGTTTTTGGGGTATTTCTTGTCTGTAAGAATAGGACAGTCTGCTGTCATAGGAGAAATACTTATTGGTGTTCTCATAGGGCCCAGCGTTTTTGGATTGATTACTTACAGCGACTTGGTAAGCATACTTGCCCAGATGGGAGCAATTTTTCTTCTATTTGCAATAGGGCTTGAATGCAAGTTTAAAGAAATCTACAATGCGAAAAATGCATTTATAGCCTTTTTTGGGGTTGTTGTTCCTTTTATTCTTGGGTTTTTAATGACAAGGGCTTTTGGCTACGCCAACATGGAGTCGGTTTTTGTGGGAACAGCGCTTACTGCAACAAGCATCGCCATAACTGCAAATGTTTTAAAGGAAATGGGGAAATTAAATACGCATACGGCAAAGATAATAATAGGAGCGGCTGTTATAGATGATATTCTAGGGTTATTGGTTTTATCAGTGGCACTTGGTCAGGGAACTGGTAATTTTAAACTCCTGAATGTTTTAATAAAAATTGCCGTTGCTGTCCTGTTTCTGGCCGGCACAGTCATTATAATGCCCTATATCAATCGTTTTATGAATTATGTTGGAAAGTGGGCCAGAAAAACAAAGCACATTCAGCTCCCCTTAATTTTGTCCATTGCCGTTGCCTTTGCATACAGCACAATATCCGAGCTTGTCGGGTTGTCTGCAATTGTGGGAGCTTTTTTGGCAGGGATTACTTTGGAAGGGCTCTTCATGGAAAGTTATAAGGAAGGAACAAAATATCTTGAAATGGTTTTTTCAGCAATATTTTTCGTTTCCCTGGGGGTTTTGGTGAACCTGAAAGAAATCGGGGGGATAGGTTGGTTTTTCGTGGTTTTATTGATAGTTGCAATTATTAGCAAGATAATAGGCTGCTTCATCCCTGCGCTATTAGCAGGAGAAAGACTCTGGAATTCCTTGATTATTGGAGTAGGGATGATACCTCGGGGGGAATTTGTCATGGTTGTTGCATTATACGGGCTGACCCACAACATAATTGGCCAGGGAATTTATGCCTCTATTTTGCTAATGGCTCTTCTTACAACAATAATACTTCCTGTTATTCTGAAAACATTATATTCAAATGCGGAAAGATTTAAATAAGGGGCTTATTTTCTGGATACCATAAATTGCTGGGGGAGGAATTATGAGACTGACTTTGACAGAACCTAAATACCTTAAGGAAAGCATAACAATAATTTCTGACCTTGTTAATGAGGCGCAGATGAAGATTGGGAAGGATGCCATTGAGCTTATAGCTATGGACCCTGCAAATGTTGCCATGGTAATTTTCAAGCTTTTG
>Ga0315275_10002818_pt1 | contig 15855 bp, 8 predicted proteins | sample YL17G03_0_MG_FD_205557 | JGI IMG/M metagenome (GOLD analysis project Ga0315275, IMG submission 205557) | Sediment microbial communities from Yellowstone Lake, YNP, Wyoming, USA - YL17G03_0 | ecosystem: Environmental > Aquatic > Freshwater > Lake > Sediment | place: USA: Wyoming | collected... | reverse complement strand
GACGCGCGTGTCGCCGTAGTACTGGTACATGTACCAGCAGATCAGGGGATAGGCCGTGGCCCAAGCGGGGTCGGCGTTTTCCCCTCCCCAGATGTGAGGCACGGTGTCCGAGAGCCGCCCCTTGTCGTCCTGGATGTCGCGGATGTCGCGGACGAAGTTCGTGTAAAAAGCGGCCATGTCGAAGTTCATGATGGCTTCCTCGGCCGTGCCCTGGGCGTCGCCCATCCAGCCCATGCGCTCGTCGCGCTGGTCGCAGTCGGTCGGGATGCTGTGGAGATTGGTCTTCTGGCCCCAGGTGATGATCCGCTGGAGCCCGTTGAGGATGTCCTTCGAGGCGGAGAAGCTGCCTATGGGATCGACCGCGGAGTGGACGACCCGGCCGCGGAGAGTATCGAGCTTTGGAGTGCCGGGGAAGTTGGTGACCTCGACAAAACGGAAACCGTGATAGGTGAAACGCGGCTCCCACATCTCTTCGCCCTCGCCCTTCAAGATATAGTGGTCCTCGGCCCGGGCAGAGCGCAGGTTCTCCGTATTGAGCATGCCGTTATCGTAGAGGAGCTCTGCGAAGCGGAGCCGGACGTCGGTGCCGCGCGGCCCCTGCACTCTGATGCGGGCCCAGCCGCTGAAGTTCTGTCCCATATCGAAGACATAGACGCCGGGCTTCGGATTCGCCATCCCTAGCGGGACGAGGGTGTCTATGACCTGGATGGCCGGCATCATTTGGGCTGAAAGGACTCCGGCCGGCGCTTTGACGGCCTCAGCCGCGGGCCATTCCTTATCGTCGAATCCGGGCCGGTCCCAGCCCGGCGTTTCCCGGCGGGCGTCGTACGATTCCCCGTTGTAGACGCTGTCTTCGAAGATGGGACCGTCGGCAGCTTTCCATGAGGCGTCGCTGACGACGCTCGCCGTCGTCCCGTCCTCGAGCTCGACGTTGATCTGGAGGAGGAGGGCTCGCGACTTGTACCAGCCGTTCCCGAGAGTTACGGCCACGGCGTTCGCGCCTTCGCGGAGGTACGAGGTGACGTCGTAGGTCACGTAGAGGACGCGCTTGTCGTAGGTCGTCCAGCCCGGATCGAGGACGTGGTTTCCGGCCTTCCGGCCGTTGAGCCGCAGTTCGTAGTAGCCGAGGCCGGCGATATAGGCCCTGGCCCGTTTGACGCGTCCCTTGAGCGTGAATTCCTTGCGGAGCTGGTTCTTTTTCCCGATCCAGGCGCCCTTCCAATCCGCCTTGTTGAAGAGGCCCGTGTCGAAGGAAGCGACGGCGCTCCAGGGACTTTCGCGGCCATCTCTGTCCCAGGTGCGGACTTTCCAGAAATAAGACTTACCGCTTTCGAGAGCTTTCCCCGCGAAAACGACCTGGGTGGACTTGGCCGAGGCGAACTTGCCGCTGTCCCAGATGTCTCCCGCCGCGGCCTTGGGGTCGGTCGAAACGATGACCTGGCAGGCCGATTGGACCTGGCCGCGCTCTGGGTGTTCGACGACCCAGAAGAAACGCGGCTTCGGCAGGTCGACGCCCATCGGATTGTCTAGGTATTCACAACGCAACGCCGTTGGGGCCATGGGGCCGGGGCTTTCAGGAGCCGAAAGGGCGGGAGTTGCGGCGAGCGGTGCGGGGAAGGCGGCTAAGGCCGCGATAAGGGCGAAAGCCGAGAGGCCTAGAGTCAAACGGGTTTTCAGTCTAAGACGGATGGACGGGGTCATGGGGAACCTCCTTCGGATGCGGTGTTACCTAATTATCACACCGACCGATACGGGTCAATTCATCACATTCTTGACGGAAAAAGCGTCTTCCTGTAATATTAGGCATTCCCGGTGGGGCTGTAGCTCAGTTGGGAGAGCGCTTGAATGGCATTCAAGAGGTCGCCAGTTCGATCCTGGTCAGCTCCACCACCGAAAATACCCTGATTTCCCCTGATTCCCCCAAGTTTCCTGTGGTTTTGGCTTTAGGCTCCATTAAGCCAAGTTAAGCGAGTTTACTCACAATCTGTTACACCGACGCGACATGGCGGGGTGGTCTGTCCGCTGATTGGGACCCTTTAGACGGCCCTAAGCGAGCCCTGGTTGGCTTACCGACCCGTAACCCCCAATTCAAGGAAAGGGCCGGGGATAACCTGCCCGGAAAAATGTGACACCAAATTTAAGCATATGGAGCGTTGGACTCCGGATCCAAAGGTCGGAGGTTCGAATCCTCTCAGGCACGCCACTCAATTCCCCCCTGTTGACCAGAGAAAATCAACGAATTACGTTGAGAGTCAAGCTCCGCTGCCTTTAAGCGCATTTATGCCGTTTTAAGTCCTTTTTAGCCGCCAACACGTCACGAATCTTGACAGTCATAGAACCTGCCTGCGGTCTGGTAGTGAGGATTTCGAGTTCTTGACACCCATCCGGAGCCGGGATATCCTCCTGTTCGGAGGGGAAGGGTGGATTCAGTGGCCGCCGGCGCTTCCTTGCCGCGGAAAAAAAGGGAATTCCAAGTAGGAGAACGCACGTTATGTCGATGAGGAGGTTCCATATGCAACAGCGTCAAATGAAACTCTTTGCCTTCGCCATCGTCATCGCGGTTGCGCTTGCTCTCGCCGCTTCCGGATGCAAGGGCAGCAGAAACGTTGACAGAGCCGGCACCGATTCCGACTCGTCTTCAGTATTGGCGCCAGAAAGGCAAGGCCCGGCGCGCCCCTGGATACAAACTCGGCAGGAATTGACCCTGTTCAGCGCCAATGATGGGCAGGCGCACATTCGGTTAGATGCCGAGATGAGAATCGATAAGAAGTCCTTTACGCCGGACTCTATCACCATCGTCCATCTCGGCCCCGACCACCCGCCGCTCGCAAGGACGGTCTACGGAACAGCTCCCAATACGATCCTTGGCGCGCCCTATCAGGCGATTACCAAGGATGGTCACTATGCGTTTGTAATCTGCCACGGCCTGGGCCTTTTCGGGCCAAAAGAGAAGAATCTCCTGAGCGTGATCGATCTCAGTTTGCCCGACCTGGCCGTCGTTCAGAAAGTCAACATCCCGTCGCCATCGATGGTATTAGCACATCCCGACGGGAGGCACATTATTGTGGCGTACCCTGCGGGCTTTAAAGTTTTCGAGATGCAGGGCGGGAGACTCGTTCTGGCAAAGGACAATCAGGTCGGTTTCATACCGGATTCGATGGATATCAGCACTAAAGGAGACCGAATAGTTGCCACTGTGCTTAACGCACCAGACGGATACAGTGTCGGCGTGCATGTGTTCAGCTATCAAGACGGTGTCATTGAGCATCAACACGAAGTGCAGGTCCCTAAAGGATTTCCTCCTTTTAATAGGCCGTTCGCGATGCGGTTCTCCCCGGATGGGAAGCGCGTTCTGGTGCCTAACGGCGATGGTATGGGAACCAAGGGTCGGCTGGATGACATATTGAGCGTCGATATGACTCTGGATCCGCCTGCCGTGACCGAAGTCATACCCCAGGTGGCCGATGGAATTGAAAGCCTTGCCTTCCATCCTAAGGGCCATATGGCTGTGATTGCCTGCTTGGAGGACCTTCCCTGGTTAGCCGCGAGCGCATATAGCCATTTGGCGGTCATCGACCTAACGAGCCAACCCGCCAGGGTGCTCTATGACGTCAATGTGGAACCGTTTCCAGAAGGCATAGAGTTTACCCCGGACGGGTCTCAGCTCTTCGTGCAACTGACGTCGGCGAATCACATCGCGGTATTCGATGTCGACGGGTTCATGCTCAGGCGCAGCCCATTTGTCATCCGGGTAGGCCACGGCCCATCGTCGATGGCCATTGGTCCACGCTTTGTGAAATGAATCAACTATAGAATTGGCCATATCTATCATGCACTTCTTGGTCTGTAATATGGATGCGATTCGTCTTCTCCGGATCAAAAGGTCGGAGGTTCGAATCCTCTCAGGTGCGCCATTCAATCCCCCCGGCTGCCTCGAGAATATCAACAATCTCCATTGAGAGCTAGGCGCCGAAAACTTTATGCCATATTCAGTCGTTTTTAGCCCTTTATAACGGACAACACGGCACAAATCTTGATATCATGCTTGCGGAGGGGATAAGTCTATGAGCTTCATGGTCCTTGACGGCAACCCGCCGCCGGCGATATCATCGATTTGTGATGGGAAGCTTCAGGGCCGAGCATTCTGGGCTGGGTTCGCGTCCCCCGCGAAAAAAGCAATTTCCTATCTGCCCCTGGAGCAGGAAGGCGCGGTTGATATGACACCTAAAACTCGGGATCCGGGAAAGCATCTTGGACAGGCTGCAATGCAAAACCGCAGCGTCTTTCAACTCTGCACGAATTCCGGCAGGCCGCGCTGCTTCTTGCGTCTTGTCATGGTTCTGTTCTTGGCCCTCGCCGCGGCCGCCGCGGTGAGCTTTCCCGGAAGCGGACGACGCGTCATCGCCGAGTGGGAGCCAGCGGTCGGTACACTCATCGCCTGGCCGCTCGAAATCCCGGACGCACTCGTCGTCGAGCTTGCCAAGGACGATGAAATCTATGTCCTCGTCTCGAGTGAGGAGGCGGGTCACGAGGCGCGCCGAAAGATCGTTGCTCTTGGCGTCGCCGATGGGCGCGTCCACGTTATCCCGTCCAGCGTCCAGTCTTGCTGGCCCCGGGACTATGGCTCGCACCAGCTGTTCGACGCGCGCGGAATTCTGCGCCATCTCGATCCGATCTATATCGACACGCCGGAGTTTCCAGCCGATCCGGAACCGATCCACAAAGGTGACCACATCAAATACCCCAACGCATGGCCGGGCGATGACCGGACGAACGAGGCTGTGGCAACGTTCTTCGACGCTCCGCTCGACGCATTCCCGGGCTTCCTGACCGGGGGCAACTTCCTAGTGGACGGCCAGGGTACGGCCTTCTCGACGCGGGCGCTCCTCGACGAAAATTTCGTGATGTGGAACGAGGACGAAATGCGCGCGCTCGTGCGCAAACACGCAGGAATTGACCGCTGGGTCGTCCTCGGCAACACCGAGGACAAGGGCATCCAGCACGTCGACTGCTGGCTGAAGGTGCTCGACGAGGAGACGCTGCTGGTAAAGCGCGCGCCCGCCGACCACGCCGAGGCCGCGCGCATCGAGCGAAATCTGGAGACGCTGCGCGGGCTCACGAACGTGTATGGGCGCTCCTACCGGATCGTACGCATCGACTGTCCCCGATATAGGGAGGAGCGTCTCGCCGCATATACGAACTCCCTCATCCTCAACCGGAAGGTCCTTGTGCCGCTCTTCGGAATTCTCGCCGATAATCTGGCCTTGGAGACCTACCGGCAAGCGATGCCGGGATACGACGTCAAGGGTTTCGTCTGGGACCGCTGGTGGAACGTCGACGCCTTGCACTGCCGAACGCGAGCCATGTTCGACAAGAGGATGCTGCACCTATCCCACGCACGCCTCCGCACGGCCCCAGCCTCCGCCCACGGCTACGAGGTGCTCGTAGCCGTGGAGGATATGAGCCGCGCCGGCCTCCTCGAAGATGGCCTGCGGGTCTTCTGGCGGCGGGGCAGCTCCGAATGGGCTCGGATCGCTCTGCGTTCCTTCGTCGAGCCAGGCACCTGGCGCGGGGAGATCCCCCGCCAGCCCGCGGGGTCGATGGTTGAGTATTATGTCGAGGCGGCCTCTCACTCCGGCCGGACCGAGACCCTCCCCCGCACGGCCCCTCGAGGCTTCTACGCTTTCGATGTCGTCGATGGCTCGAAACGGGAACCCTAGCCCCTGATCGCATGATCTCCGGGCCGCGGCGAGCTTTAAATTCACGTAAGTCGTTTTAGCCCTTTTGGGCCCCCGACACGTCACGAATCTTGACAGTGTTTTTCTTGACCCTTTTCCGGATTGCCCGAACCGACAGCCGGGCAGAAGAAGCTCCGAATCGCCGATTTCCGAGTTCTTGACATAACGTCGAAGCCAGCGATATTCTAATCTTATAGGGGGGCGCATAGGATCCCGGTCGAAGGGCAAGGATGTGCATGCACCACGAATAAGGGAATTCCAGTCCGCTTGAGGAGACGATCGTGAAGACTGATAATCGGAAGGTTCGTCAATCGGTTCGCTTGGCTTTCGTTTTGTGTTGGGGCCTCTTCGCTTTTCTGGCGTCATGGCAAGGGGAGGCGCAAGAGCAACCCTCCTCACCCCTTGGACCGCCCAGCCCTCGAACCGGTCTTCTTTTGAGGGATGGAATCATTATCCGGCTTATCGGGGCCAGTTCCGGAGACCGGGCCTATGATCACGTCTCGCAGCTTGCTCGCTGGCATCGTGTCCAGGCCTCTGAAGACTATAGCCGAGCCGCCGAATGGATGGCCGGGAAAGCCGGAGAGTTCGGCCTCGAGCATGTCTCTATCGAACACTTCCCTTCCGACGGAAAGACCGAGTACTTCGGCTATCGGACCCCTCCCCGATGGAAGGCGAAGAAAGGCGAGCTCTGGCTCACCTCGCCGTTCCTTCTGAAGCTGACCTCCTACGCAGAGCTTCCCTTGTCTCTCGTCGAAGGCAGCACGACCGCCGACATCGAAGCCGAACTCGTCGATATCGGCGAAGGGACAAAGGATGAGGACTACGCGGCCGGTGTGAGGGGCAAGATCGTTCTGACCACGTCCAAGGTGCAGAGCGTCTTCGGCCGCGCGGTCGGTAAGGAAGGAGCCGTTGGCGTGATCTCCTGCTGGTCCGTGCCGGATTTCGACTATCTCAACCGCCGCCCCGGCGACTTCCCTGATCAGGTGGGGTGGATGGAGCTCCCTGCGGAAAAGCCTGAAGGAATCCATCAATTCGCTTTCGCGATTTCAGCCAGACGCGCCCAGGAACTGCGAACCCTCCTCGATCAGGGGAAGCCCGTCCGCGTCCGCGCCGTCGTCGATGCCGAGGTCGGGCCGGGCGAGCTCGAGATCGTCAGCGGCCTGATCCCGGGCTCCGCCTATCCCGAAGAAGAGATCGTCGTCACGGCCCATCTGGACCACTATAAGCCCGGGGCGAACGATAACGCCTCCGGAAGCGCCGCGATCCTCGAGATGGCCCGGACCATGCGTCAGCTTATCGATGAAAATGAGCTGCCCCCGCCGCTCCGGACCATCCGGTTCATGTGGGTCCCGGAATATTACGGCACCTGCGCCTGGCTGTCGAAACATCTCCAGGACCCGGTCAAACGGCTCGCCGACCTCAACTTCGACATGGTGGGCGAGAACGCGCTGAAGACGAACTCCGTGGTCGCTGCATGTTACACTTCCGATTCCAATCCCAGCTTTTTGAACGCCGTGACAGAGTCGATCCTGGAATTCGTGAATCGGTTCAATGACGACCGCTATCCGGCACAAATGGATCTCTTTATCGGATCCGTCGGGGGAACTCGCGATCGAGCCTCCTGGCGGATGATCCCCTTTGTCTCCGGATCCGACCATGATCTCTTCAATGGCTTGAAGATCGGGGCGACGACGCTGACGGCTTGGCCCGACGACTATTATCATTCGAGCGAGGACACGCCCGACAAGATCGATCCAACCCAGCTCCATCGGGCCGTAGTCATGGGCCTGGCGACCGTGACCACTCTGGCCTATGCCGACTCTGGGCAGGTTCGGGATCTGGCCAGGCTCTCCCTCGCCTACGGGCGGCGGCGCATCGCTCAAGGCGAATTCGCGGCGGTCCGCTCTTTAATGAGCGCGACGAAAGAAGATTTTTGGGAATCTGATCGCTCGGCTGAGAACCTGATCAGGCATGTCTTTGACCGGGAGCGTGCCGCCATCGCTTCCAGCGCCGTTTTTGCCAAAGCCGCCGCTACCCAGAAGGATGTCCGGTGGGCGATCTCGACGCTTGGGTTCGACAAGGCGGCCTCGAGAAAGAGGATCGAAGACGTCAGCAAGCTGAGAGCCGCGGAACTCGGCGTGACGAGGGGGCCACGATCCCTTACCGAGGCCGAGAAGCGGTCCGCGCGTGTGATCCCGTTCTGGAATGCGGGAAATGAACTGTTCCCCTTTGAATACATTCAACGGACGTTAGCCAAGGATCCGTCAGCCCGGATCAATGACATCGAAGCGGCGTTCGAAGACGCCGGCCGGCGCCTCCGGAAGCTCGGTGTCAACGAGCTGACGCTTTATGGAATTCGGAACGCCCCTGCCTTGTACGTCGATGGAAAGCGCTCGATCCTGGCTATCCGCGACGCGCTGGCCGCGGAGTACACTTCGATCCCCATTGAGGCATTGGATCTTTATATCAGGGCCTTTGAGAAAGCCGGACTGATGAAGATTCTGGAGAAAACCAAATAGTCTTGCCCGGAGCTCTTTTTTTGTCCGGATCCAAAGGTCGGAGGTTCGAATCCTCTGGGGCACGCCACGTTTCCTCATATTGCGGATAATCTCAGAGAATCAAGCACCACATTTCTTGACTCTCGTCCACGGTCGGGATATCCTCCTTTGCGTGATGGGGAATGGTTGTTTCTGAGTCCGAAACCGGCCATCTCACGCAGAGCGCAAACGGGAAATTCCTACCAGCGTGAAGAATCAGTATTTCGGAGACGTCAACGACTACCGCAAGTACGGTCTTCTACGACTTCTTCAATCAAATAGTAAGAGCCGACTGCTGGTTGCCTGGATGCTCACGCCCGACGATGGCAGTTATGACGGCGGACTACGCTCCTACCTCGGAGATCCCGAAATGTGGCAGCGCTATGATCATCAGCTCTTCGCTGGACTTTCGAGCTTGCTCCGCTCGGGTTTGCCCTCGGTGCCCATGATCGAACGAGTCCAGCTTCTACCCCGAGCATCGTACTTCTCCAAGCTTATCCCGGACAGGCGTCACGAGCGCGAAATCTGGTTTAGCGACCTGCTGGCAAAGGCGCAGAATGCCGATCTTGTCTTTCTGGACCCGGATAACGGGATCGAGGTCGAATCGATGCCAATCGGGCGGAGGAATTCGTCGAAGTATGTCGCTTGGTCGGAGATTAAGGACCTATGGCATTCGGATTGTTCAATACTAATCTACCAGCATTTCCCCCGAAAACCTCGCGATACTTTCGCTCTAGGGCTGGCGCATGAACTGCAGGTCCGCACCGATGCTTGCTTTGTTGAGGCCTTCTTGACACCGCACGTCCTGTTCTTACTCTCGGCTCAGGAGCGACATCAGCAGCAATTCCAGGATGCTCTCGCCCTGCTGCGGCAGAATTGGCCCGCTGATCAGATTCGGCCGATGGGGCTAGCTGATTGTCATAAATGACAGGTGGGTGACGAATGTCGTTCGGGATGAGGTCCAACACGCGGGAGGCGTTTATGCACTATCAAAGGACTATTCGAGCAGCAGAGGTACTCATAGTTACATTTCTATCCGCCCGGCTCTGCAATTTGGGAGCCCAGGAACCGGTAACGGCAACGCCCATTGCAGAACGAGCGATCGCCACGCTTGAAATTCCCGGCTTTGTGGATTTCTTGGCGGCCGAAGGAGCCGCTGTTTGGATAACAAACGAGGGTCGCGTCGAAAAACTTCGTCACGACCGGCCGTCGCCCGTGGCGTCTGTGGCTGTTCCAGAGCCATGCGGAGCAATGATAGTTGCGTTCGGTTCTCTCTGGGTCGCGAACTGCCGCGATTCCTCTGTTTATCGGATCGATCTAGAAACGTCGAAGGTGGTTTCCATCATTCGCACGGGTCTGGCCGATCCGACGGGAGAATTAGGCCTCGCCGCTGGCGCCGGGTCTGTATGGATTTTGACGGATCGAAAGGGGACTCTTTCCCGAATTGATCCAGAGACGGATAAAATTATAAGCCAAGTCACCGTTGCACCGTATTCTTACGCTGCAGCCTTCGGGTTCGACTCCGTTTGGATTACGAATACAGGAACAGACCCCAAACGCGGCCGAGGTTCCGTTCAGCGAATCGACCCTGCTACAAATAAGGTTATTGCCCGAATCCCTGTGGGGCCCGAGCCGCGATTCCTTGCAACCGGGGAGGGCGCGGTATGGACGCTGAACCAAGGCGACGGATCCGTTACTCGAATCGACCCTGGTACCAACCAGGCCGTCGCATCGATTCCGCTCGGCATGGTGGGTAGCGGCGGGGACATTGCTGCAGGAGGGGGACGAGTATGGGTAAGAGGAAAAACGGTTTTGCTGGCCGCTATTGACCCGGCCGTGAATCGAGTGGTTGAGTTTTTTGGGCCGCCTGCCGGCAGCGGCGGAGTCCGAGTCGCGGATGACTTGGTTTGGGTAACGGCTCACGACATCCACACAGTTTGGGTACTTCGGCCAAAAGCACGGCGTCCGTAGAACAAGAGTGGAAGTGTCTATCCGACTTCATCCCCGGACCTCATCCCTGAAAACTAAGCCAGCGAAACTGGCAGTTTTCAAGTCTCATGAACCGGACTCATCAGTTCATCAGGCTTTCCCTCATGAGATTGGGTGGCAACGCTGGATTCTAGAACTGGCACAAATGTGGCACAAGCATGGAATCAGTGACCCGTAAGGTTAATTATATCAACTACATAAAACCGGATACCATCCGACTCCGGATCCAAAGGCCGGAGGTTCGAATCCTCTCAGGCACGCCATTCAAATCTCCCCCTGTTGACCCGAGAATATCAGCAAGTTGTGCTGAAGGTTAAGCCCAGCTGCCCTTAAGCGCTTGTAAGCCGCTTTAAGCCCCTTTTAACCGCCAACACGTCACGAATCTTGACAGTCATGACGCCTACCTCTTGTCTGGGGTTCGGGATCTTGATTTATTGACGCCTATCCAAGGTCGGGGTATCATCAGCTCACGAAGGGAAGGGGATTCTGAATCCAAGATTGGCGATTCCCTGCTATGCGAAAAAAGCAATACTCTATCAATCAATCTGAAACTGAATGGAGGAAGGCAATGAAATCGATCGGACGATGGGGGGCGCTTCTGCTTGCGATCATCTCATCCGCATGCAATCAGGAATACAAGTTGATCAGAGATCCAAAGAATGCAGACGTAATGGCAATCCGTAAAGTCCTCGACAGAGTGATGGAAGTTTCCCGGCAGGGCGACCTTGAAGCTTACCTTTCCCTTTACACAGACGATGCTCTTTGGATGAGGCAAAATCGTCTTGATGATGCAACGAAGGACGATGTCCGTCCTGCGTACAAATTCATGCAAAACTACACCTTTGATCAAAAGTTGACGATCAATGAGATCGCCGTAAGCGGAGACCTGGCGTACGCACGAACCACGTTCGACGGTTGGCTGATCCCCCGGGCGGGAAAACAGCTCGAACGTGTAAGGGCCCTGAGCCGTCATGTCATGATCCTCGAACGCCAGCCTGACGGTTCGTGGAAGTTCAGCCGGGACATATTCATCAATCCGAAGATCGACTGAATAACATATCCACCTGGTAGAGCGATATGGCTGGCTACTCCGGATCCAAAGGTCGGCGGTTCGAATCCTCTCAGGCACGCCACTATTCTTTTTTCAATTCTTGTGACCGCCTTGTTTGCCTCCATTCTCCATGAATGACCTTGAGGTCGGCATACCACGCGTTGATATCCGGCTCCGGAAATCTTGCACTCCCACCGGCCTTTTCATACCAGTGGACCCATTTTCGGTCAGTCGCATGCGCAAGCCCTGTTAGCCGGCTGAGGGCGTATCGTAACGCCGCACTCTGCGATTCACTACAGGTACCTTCACGTAACCAATAGACACACAAGTTGACTGCGCGAGGATCATTCCGAATTACGGCGTCCATTATCCAACGGCCGACCCATGTGGCCTCCGTGCCATACCAATCAACCCATTTCCAGCTACCCCAGAACATGTGGCCGACGGCAAATGGAGCGAGCAGGTCGTTCTCAAACGTGCGTGCTACGAGCGATGCGCGGGCAGATGCCTGCTGATGATTCCAGTCAGCCATCGTTGGTGGGTTTGTAGGAGGTAGCCAAACAGCGTTACAGCGACCTTGAAGGAAGAAAGCAATCCGTGAAGCCGCGGGCTCATCTCCGGAAACGGTCCACGCATCCTTTTCGGAAGTGACATCGATATGTTCGCCAGTGTCACGTTGAACTAGCTTCATCCAGGTCCAATTGCGATCGAGTGGATTTTTGCAGTCCCCTCCAGAGTCGTAGTTTACACGGCCCCATGCATAATACGGCAGCTCCGCGAAATACCGCCGAGGGTTTGTGACGCGAAGCTGATATTTGGCCATGCTATTTCGGTGACTGAATGACCTACCCCCCATCAATGTACCCCCTCTTCATTGGGGTTTTCAAGCTATTGAGGTGCTTCTCATATACCAAGGGAGGTAGGGTAGGGGACTCCGGATCCAAAGGTCGGAGGTTCGAATCCTCTCAGGCACGCCACTCGATTTTCCCCCCGGTTTCTGAGCTTCCCGGATAGTGGGTTCTTGGCGAGGCCTGGACCCTTGCCGTTGACTTACATTTCTTACGGAGTTATACTCAGCCCAAGATAAGCGGAGGGGGCCCATGACCTTTAAATGCCCGAATTGTCATTCTGAAATCCTTGACGATTCCCGATTCTGTAGCAAGTGTGGGACGCCGATTGGCGCCCAGGCCGAGGAGCAGGACGTCTTCACCCGGACCCTCGTCACGCCGACGACGGGCATTTCCCTCGGAAGCCTGCTGGTCGGGAAATACCGCGTCTTAGATGAGGTCGGCCACGGCGGGATGGGCATCGTTTATAAAGCCGAGGACATGAAGCTGAAGAGACTGGTAGGAATCAAGTTCCTGCCTCGAGACCTGAGCAAGAATCCGGAAATCAGAGAGCGGTTCTTTCAGGAAGCTCGGGCCGCCGCGGCACTATCCCACCCGAACATCTGCACCATCCACGAAGTCGATGAAAGCGAAGACAAGCCCTTTATCGTCATGGAATATGTCGAGGGAGAGACGCTCAGGGAGAGGACCAAGAAAAGCCCCCTTCCCGTTGAAGAGGCTCTGGATATCACGATCCAGGCGGCCGACGGCCTGGAAAAGGCCCATCAGAAAGGAATCGTTCACCGGGATGTCAAGAGCGCCAACATCATGGTGACGGAAAGCGGCCAGGTCAAGATCATGGACTTTGGGCTGGCCAAGCTGCGCGGTGGGACGGCCTTTACGAAAGAGGGAGCGACATTAGGGACGGTGGCCTATATGTCGCCGGAGCAAGCCCGCGGCGATAAGGTTGACGCCCGGACGGATCTGTGGTCCCTGGGCGTCGTGCTCTACGAGATGCTCACCGGGGAGCTGCCGTTCAAAGGGGAGAGGGACGTCTCGATCCTGTATTCCATAGTCCACGAGGAGCCCAAACCATTAAGAGATAGAAAGCCGCCTATCCCCAGCGAACTTCAACGTCTCATTGGGAAGGCTTTGAGCAAGAACCTCGATTCTCGATATCAGTCGGCTTCAGATTTGGCGAACGACCTCAGAAAATTCAAGGAGTCAGAGAAAGCTGAAGCGGGCGGAATACTGAATCTGCACTCGCTCAGGAAACGCATTCGGCGCCCAATCGTCGCTGTTCCTTCCGTGATCATCCTCATCGGTCTCGTTCTCTTCGCCTTCTTGTTCTTTTACCGCCAATCAAGGATCAGATGGGCAAAGGAGCAAGCCGTACCTGAAATCCTCCGGCTTGCCGACCTGCCGGATAATCGGGCGGCATTCGACCTTGCAGTAAGAGCTGAACGATATGTTCCCAAGGAACCCATCCTCGTGAACGCCTGGCCCAAATTTTCTAGAACTATTTCGATCCGAACCTCGCCGTCTGGCGCCTCAGTCTTCTTGGAGGATTACGTATCTGTTGATCAAAAATGGAAGCCCTTCGGTAAAACGCCGATCGATAATCTGAGATTGCCCCGCATACCATTCCGATTGAGGATAGCCAAAGAAGGATTCGCAGAATCCATTACGGCTTTTGCCCCTGCGAATAACACGATCGAGCTTGCTCTGGCAAAAAAAGATGACTATCCGAGTGGCATGGTCTTCATAAAGGGCGGTAAATACTCTCCAAATAACATCGGCATCAACGAGCTCCTAGCTGTAGAACTTGGTAACTTTTTAATCGATAAATTTGAAGTGACAAACAAGGATTTCATGAAGTTTATCGAAGCCGAGGCGTATCAAAAAAAGGAATTTTGGAAACATCCTTTTGTCAAGGATAGCCGAACCCTGACCTGGGACGAGGCTATGGCCGTGTTCGTAGATAAGACGGACCGACCCGGACCGGCTTCCTGGGAGGGCGGCTATTATCCAAAGGGTCAGGACGATTATCCCGTAGGCGGTATATCCTGGTATGAGGCTGCGGCATACGCAGAATTCGTCGGAAAAAGTCTCCCGACGGTCTTTCATTGGAGCACAGCCGCGAACGTGTTTTGGATTCAATATATCGTCCCTCTTAGCAATTTCAGCCAGAAGGGCCCCTCTCTAGTCGGATCCAACCAGGGCATGAGCCCCTTTGGAGCATTCGATATGGCCGGGAACGTTCGGGAATGGTGCTGGAACGATGACGGCGATAACCACCGGTATATTTCGGGGGGAGGCTGGAATGATGCCGAATATGCGTTCACCGATGCCTCCGCGATGGACCCGTTCGATCGAGTGCCGACGAACGGCGTGCGGTGCATCAAATATCTTGAAACAGAAAAGAATCTGGCGGACCTGCAAAGGCCGGTCAAAAGGGATTTCCGCGATTATTGGAAGGAAAGGCCTGTTTCCGACGAGATCTTCGAGGTCTATAAGCGAATGTATGTTTATGACAAGACCCCTCTGAATGCCAAGATTGAATCGGAAGATCAAAATCCGGAGGACTGGGTTAAGGAAAAAATATCATTCGAAGCCGCATATGGACAGGAGCGCATGACGGCGTTTCTCTATATCCCAAAGAGATTCCCCCCGCCGTATCAAGTCGTTATCTATTATCCCGGCTCCAATGCCATATTTCAGCGTTCAAGCGACGCCTTTGAGCTTGGCCAGATGTGGAACCTCGATTATATCGTGAAAAGCGGGCGAGCCGTCATGGCTCCCATCTATAAAGGAACCTATGAACGGGGCGATGGCCTTAAAACCGACTTACCCGAGGAAACAAATTTTTATAAAGAGCATGTTCTGATGTGGACCAAGGATTTTTCTAGGTCCATCGATTACCTTGAGACGAGAAGCGATGTCGATACCAACAAGATCGCCTATTTTGGGTGGAGTTGGGGAGGCGTCATGGGGACGATGATTCCCGCCGTTGAAAAGCGCCTCAAAGCCGCGGTCTTACACGTCGCTGGATTCGGTTTCGAAAAGACCTTCCCCGAGGTGGACCAAATCAATTATGTCCCTCGGGTAAAGATCCCGGTCCTCATGCTGAACGGGAAACTCGATTATTATTTCCCGCCAGAGACCTCTTTTAAGCCCCTATTCGCCTTGCTCGGGTCCCCGGCTGAGAACAAACGCCAGATCATCTATGACGCGGCGCATGTTGTCCCCAGAGTTGAATTGATAAAAGAGACGTTGGCCTGGCTCGACAAATACCTCGGTCCGCTCAAGTAACGAACCCCAACTGACGCCGTCGTCCAACGCAGGGGATCGTTAAGAAATCAGCCGCTGACGATTGGCACAAATGTGGCACAAGCGAGAAATCGATTCCCCGTATTATTAAGTATATCAATTATATAGGACGGGACACCATTGGACTCCGGATCCAAAGGTCGGAGGTTCGAATCCTCTCAGGCACGCCATTCAATTTCCCCGAGAGATCAACGACTTAGGTAAGGTCCTACCTCCGGATCGCCGTGGTCCCCGATTGTCCCATTTCAATCTATACAGCTTCATTTTTGGAAAGAAATACGGAAAGGTCGATTTCGTGAGGCTGCGCTGCTCGAGAACTGTATTGAGCTCCGCGAGGTCCTGAAGGCAATCCGCGAGCGGTACAGTACGTAGGTCCGAGGGTT
>Ga0315275_10002816_pt1 | contig 15857 bp, 14 predicted proteins | sample YL17G03_0_MG_FD_205557 | JGI IMG/M metagenome (GOLD analysis project Ga0315275, IMG submission 205557) | Sediment microbial communities from Yellowstone Lake, YNP, Wyoming, USA - YL17G03_0 | ecosystem: Environmental > Aquatic > Freshwater > Lake > Sediment | place: USA: Wyoming | collected... | reverse complement strand
ATTTGCCTGTCGTCCAGGAACGGTGGCAGCTCTTGGAGTATTTTCTCAATGTGTTCCTTGGCTGCGACGAAACGTTCGTTCAAAGGCTCGAGCAAGTTCACGTCAATGCTGTCGGCCGCTTGGCCGAGGAGGCCAGCTGCCAAGTTACCCTCCGCGCGCATAGTGAGCAAAAGCTCCAACACATTGGCGCCTACATCGATAAGCTCGGTGATCCTCTTCTTGCTGTCTGCTGTGACCCTCTCAGTGGTGAGCACCAAGTCGAAGGCAGCATCGTCGATCATCGGGGTGAGCGTAATGAGGAGGGATTCGTGCGCGGTCTTGAGCGCGGCCAATTGCTTCTCGTCAGCTTCCAGGGAGTGCCGGTCACCTGACGCCGCCCGCAGCGTGCGCATTCGGACGTCAAAAATGTTATCGGAGCCCGCACCGAAGGCGAGGAGGCCTTCGGCCCGCTCCCGCAAGGCCGTTGTTTCGGGCCCACCAGGGAGCCGACGAAGGGTCCTGTCGATTGCCGCAGTTGCGGCGACGAACCGCTCGCGTGTCGGCTGGATCAGCACCGGATCGCCGACATGTGCAGCTTCGGCAAGCAAGCCAGCAGTCAAATTCGCCTCGGCGTTGATCGTCAACAGCTGGTCGATTTTACTTACCCCGCCCTCGACGAGACCCGTGAGTGCGCTGGCACTCTTCGCCGTGACGTCCTCGCCACGCATGACCAGGTCGAAAACTGAGTTGTCAACGAACGGCTCGAGGGCTTGCACGAAACTGGCGTGTGCCTTGGAGAGCTCCACGATAGCCGTCTGGCGTTGCGCCTTGAGCCGTAGCCGCTTTTCGACCGCCACATTCAATTCTTGGGACTTTGCCGTGATCTCCCTCGCAATATTCGAAAGCGCGATCGTTCTTTCCGGCGCCACGTTTGTGGCTTTCAGATCGTCGATCAGAGCGAGGAGTGCATGCGCCCTCTCCCCCAATCTTTCTTGTTCTAGAACTCTCTCCTCCTGATTGTCGCTTGCCATGAGCGCAGGGGCGGTGGCGGCGATTTCGGCGCTATTTTCGGCCAGGCTCAGGGCGGTAATGATGCCCGGAACGCTTTCGACCGTGACGCGCGTCACCGCGCGGTCGATCTCGCCGAAAACGTACCAGGCGACCGCACTCGCTATAGCGGTCAAGCCTGCGAAAGAGCAAAACACGAAGAAAAGCTTGGCCTTGATGCCGTATCGGGCACGATGCTGCCTATCGCCGGCGATCACCGTCTGATTGGGGCGCTCCTGCATCGTGCTGGTCTCGATCGAGGATGTCCGGTCTGCTGCAACCGTCATTTCGTCGACTCGTCCGGTGGCTTAGAAGCGTCAGCGTCAGCCGGTAACTCCTGCGATCTTGTGTCGGTGCTCTTCGTTGGGTCCGCGCAATCCGATAGCACAGGGATCGTTCCCTCCAGCCGATCCACTGCCTTGAAACTCCCGTCTGCTTGGATCACGGTGAGAAAGACCCTATCCATTCCTTGGTTGTCGCCCGGTCCATAGGACAGCGTGAGTCCGTCCAGGTCGAAGTCGCCGACACCCTTGATGGTCGAGAGTAATCCGGCACGCGTCACGGAATTTCCCAATTGGTTCAGGGCTTCGATCACCAGGCGACCAACGACATAGCCTTCGAGCGAAACGACGTCTGGCTCGGCATTCGGACTCAGGGCCTTGAGCGCCCTCTGGTACCGGGCGACAAGGGGGATATTTACCTCGTCGGGGGGCGGGACCACTTGCGTGACCACGACGCCTTCGCCGTCGCGACCGAGTTCCTTCGCCAGGGGCGTGCTGCCTACGAAGGAGATGTTCACGAACACGGCGTCCAACTTGATCATGTGCGCAAGCTTAATGAATTCCGCGCAAGGCTCATACGCGCCCACCATTACCACTGCTTGCGGGCGACCTTTCCGAATCGCCAGCAAGGCTCGCTTCACGGCGGTCGTGCCACGCATATAGGTGCCTTCCGCGACAAGGCCCAAGCCGCGCTTCTCCAGAGCTTTGGTGACCTCCTCAAGACCGGCACGGCCGAACGAGTCGTCTTGGTACAGAATGGCTATCCGCGACAGGCCAAGATCGGTTGTCAGATGCTCTATCCAAGCCTCCGTTTCCTGGCGGTAAGAGGCTCGGACATTAACCACGTTGGTCAGAGACGGATCGCGCAGGAAGTCGGCGCCTGTGAATGGTCCGATGAAGGGCACACCCTGCTCCGTCGTAATCGGCAGGACGGCCTTGGACGTCGGTGTGCCCACTTCGCCGATCAGGGCGAATACCTGGTCTTCGCCGATGAGGCGCTTCGTGTTGGCGATCGCCATCTCGGGTTCGTAACCATCATTGTACGAGACTAGGTCCAGCTTGCGGCCGTGAACCCCGCCAGCGGCGTTAGCCTCTTGGAACGCCGCCAGTATCCCGTCCCGCATTCCGAGGCCGAGCGCGGCTGCGGGCCCCTTCAAGGCGGCGGATTGGCCAAAGACAATCCGGTCATCGAAGACGCCTGGATCGGCGCGGGCGGCCAGGATCCAAACTAGATTGAAGGCGACGATGGCCGACCCGAGTATCGCTTTGTTGCGAACCGACATCAGCATGAACGATTTTCCTTTTCATGCGGCCAGCCAGCGACAACCGCTGACCCCCGTGGATAATAGCACGGCGATAACGCGTTCGCCTCACCGGCGCATCTTGCGGGTCCGAATGTGTCGGCGCGATTTTGCCTGGACACCCGGCACCCGTTGATCAATGCGGTCCCTTTGCAGATGCCTTGGTCGAAATGGAGAGCCAACCAAGCTCAAGCCGGTCCTAAGGATGTCCGCCATGGGTCGACGCTGTCGATAAACGTTTTTCGAGGGGCGAGTGAGCAACATTGATTCAAGAAGGAGTCTGGCGCGCAATATAGATTCAAAGAACTCGGCACCTGGATTCGATTGTTGCCCGTGCGCTGCTCGTCGCCGACTTTACCGACAGCATCGGTCAGACTCGGTCGTATCGGTCATGTCCGCTCTACGGCAGCTTTACGCCCGAGAGCGGAAGTCGCTCAGAGCCTACGGCATCTCGGTGAGGTGCCATATGCGGACATTATTTTCATTTCAGTTTTCGGTTGTAAGTCCTGTCCCTCGATGGACACATGACGGCGCTTTACGCTTTAATGGACGCCTGAACTAGGACCGCCGGGAGGTGCTTGCCTGACCACAACGGAATTCACTCCGCTTGCGTCCACGATCGGTGGCGCGCTGATCGGCGGCGCTGCCGTCCTCCTAATGCTTTTCAACGGACGCATCGCGGGCATCAGCGGCATTCTCGGCCGCCTGTTACCACCTTACGCCGGCGCTGATCCTGGCGGTGCCGCGGTCTTTATCCTCGGTCTGATTGTTGCTCCACTTCTCTATGCTGTGGTGACGGGAACGCCCTTTGCCCAGACCGTATCCGGCAATGCGAGCCTCATGGCGGTCGCGGGACTTCTCGTAGGCTTTGGCGCTGCCTATGGGGGCGGCTGCACCAGCGGCCACGGCGTTTGCGGATTGGCGCGGCTGTCGCTCCGCTCATTCATCGCCACCGCGATCTTCATGGGGACGGGCTTTGCGACGGTGTTCGTAATGCGCCACGTAGTTGGAGGCTGATACATGCGCACCGCCATCAACGCGCTTGTCGGCCTTATCTTCGGTCTCGGGCTTTTGATCTCCGGTATGGCTAATCCGGCAAAGGTTCTCAACTTTCTCGATCTTGCCGGCACATTCGATCCGAGCCTGATCTTCGTGATGCTCGGAGCGATCGTGGTGACCTTCCTGGGCTATCGGCTTGTCTTCAAGCGGCCGCGCCCGATTTTAGTGAAGGGGTTTTCGCTCCCGACGTCGAAGGATGTCGATGCGAGAGTGGTTCTCGGTCCGGCGGTGTTCGGCATGGGTTGGGGCCTGTCGGGATTTTGCCCCGGCCCCGCAATCACGTCGCTTTCGTTGCTGGCGAAGGGGACGCTCGTCTTTGTGCCCGCGATGCTCATCGGCATCATGTTGGCGCGGCTTATTTTGCAGGCGAGGCCGTCCGGAAAAGCTCTCTCAGCCGGGGCCAGCGAGGCGTAGCAAGCGGATCCAAGTCGCGGCTCCCCCGCGTGCGGCTTAGGATCCGTCGCTGCGCTCTACCAGATCGCGGAAGGCATGCCAGGTCGCGTGACCGATCAACGGGAACGCGATCACAAGGCCGAAGAAAAGCGTCACGAAGCCGCACAGCATCGCGCCGGCGATCAGCGCTGCCCACAGCGCCATGGCCTTCGGATTCTCTCGGCAGGCCCTGACACTCGTCAGCACCGCCGTCTCGACATCGACAGGCTCGATCATGAGCAGCGGCACCGCGACCGCCGACACGGCGAAGACCGTCGCCGCCAACGCCGCCCCCACTGCAGTGCCGACGATCAAGAGATGCAACCCCGGCCGCGTGAACAATAGGCTCGGAACGAACGCCTCGGTTGGCGGCACTGCCCCCGGCCGCAGGAATATCATGAATAGCAGCAACGCAATCTCAACCCACACGAGGTAGATAAACATCAATAGAAGCCCCATGTAGGCGAGCTGCCCCTTCCCGAAGAAGCCGGCACGCAACGTGCTCGCCAGGCTCACAGGCTCGCACCTTTCCAGGCGGCGGCTCGTATCGTAGAGACCGGCCGCGATCATGGGGCCGGCTAAAGTGAAGCCGGCCGCGAGCACGATAATCATTGATTGCAGGCCGACCTGGGTCAGTCCGACGGTCAGCAGAAAGCCGGTAACGGCGAAGATCACGCCATAAGCGAGGCTGACGGACGGCACGCGCCACATATCACTCCAGCCGGCCGCGAGCCAGCTCCAGGGCGCATCGAACGACACTTCGCGGATGGCGTAGGCCCGAGCCACGAACGGACTCGCTTCTTGCTTGGCTTCGGCTTGTGGCCTCGTCTCGGCGGCTGTCATCCTCGCGGTCCCCTCGGAACCTCTGCCTGTCAAACAAGCTATGTCCTATTGTTGGTAAAGCCAAGGATTGCGAGGCTGCTTGGGCGGGCGCCCCCGGGGTGGGTGGGCTGTCCAACAGGGGGTGGGGACATGCACGCCGCCCAGTAGCCCAACGGGTACTGTCACACTAACTCTGGTCGTTGAGCTCATGTGCCATCACTCACCGATGCACGCCGTCTCCTATCACCGCCACCGTTTTCCGGCCGAGGTCATCCAGCATGCCGTCTGGCTGTATTTCCGATTTCCTCTGAGCTTTCGGGATGTCGAGGATCTGCTGGCCCAACGTGGCATCGATGTCTCCTATGAAACTGTTCGCCGCTGGTCCGCAAAGTTTGGCGTCGCCTATGCCAGAAAGCTCAGGAGATCACATCCACCCGCAGACACACGCTGGCATCCTGATGAGGTGTTCGTCTCGATCAATGGCAGGAACATGTATCTGTGGCGCGCCGTGGATTGTGAAGGTGAGGTTTTGGATGTCCTGGTCCAATCCCGAAGAAACAAGAGGGCCGCACTAAAACTAATGCGGAAATTGCTCAAGGCACAGGGCTTTGCTCCAACCGCAGTCGTGGGTGCCGCGCTGAGCGATCTTGGAATGGAAAGCAAACACATCACTGGCGGACGAAGTAACAACCGGGCCGAGAACTCTCACCTGCCGGTCCGGCTGAGAGAGCGACGCATGCAACGCTTCAAGTCAGCCGGTTCAGCCCAGAGATTTCTTTCAACACACGCCGCGGTCTACAACACCTTCAACGTCCACCGTCATCTGATATCCCGTCAGACACTTCGCCAGTTTCGCGGCGAAGCGCTGAGGACATGGCAAGCGGTGACCGCTGCAGCTCGATGGGCGTGTTCACCGCAAAGCCTTGCGAGTGCCAACCGGTAATGTGACAACGCCCCCTAGGTCGTTGACAAGGCTCTCGGCCCTTCCTATGGTCCGCCCGGCTTCCCTTGAGGCTTGTTGCCTTGGCCCGGGGCTTTCCTCTCCTCAATTGTTGTTGGATGCTTCGCATGAAGATCAAGAATTCGCTCAGGTCCTTGCGCAAGCGCCATCGCAACAACCGCGTGGTGCGGCGGCGCGGACGCCTTTACGTCATCAACAAGACCAACCGCCGGTTCAAGGCGCGGCAGGGCTAAATCCATCGCGGTCGCGCGACCACGGTGGAAGGCTTTGACGGCGGCAATGCGCCCCTCTTAGGGTCTCGCCCATGACCAACGGAAGGAACTGGACGAACGCCTGGCGGACGATTTTCGTCCTCGGCGTTCTGGCGGCGTCTGCATCCTATCCGGGGCCCTTGCGCGCAACCGAGCCGGGGGCCGGTTTCCAAGCCGACGTCGAGGATAGCGAAAGTCCCGAGCTCGACGCCTCCGAGCCCGCAATGCCCGGCAAGGACGGCACCGGTCCAGCCCCAGCGTCAATGCCAAACAAGCAGGACCGCGAGGATCTCCTTGGCGGAGAGGCGCCCCTTGTCGACCCGACCTCGCGCGCGCAAGCGCTCAATGACCTCTACGGGCAGCTTCGCTCGGCCCGCGACGCGGCGGCGGCGGAGCCGATCACCGAGGCCATCGAGGAGGCTTGGCGCAATTCCGGCAGCGATACCGTCGACCTGCTCATGAGCCGCGTCGATGGCTTTGTGCTCGGCGCCGATCTCGACGTCGCGCTTGAGGTGCTGGATGCGGTGACCGAGATCGCGCCTGGCGACGCCGAAGCCTGGCATCAGCGGGCGATCGTCGGCTTCATGAAGAAGGACTACGGGCGCGCGCTTTCCGACCTCAGGCGCGCGCTTGCGGTCGACCCCAAGCATTACAAGGCAATCCGCGACCTCGGCGTCATCCTGCAGCAGACAGGGGACAAGAAGGGAGCGCTGGAGGCCTATCGGAAGGCGCTGGACGTCAATCCGTTCCTCGAACAAGCGCGGCAAGCGGCAGAGGAACTCGCCCGCGAGGTTGAGGGTCAGGACATTTAGCTAAGGTTGCTCACTTCGACCGCGGCTCGGGACGGGGCGGGGCGTCGAACCATGTGACCGCCCCCCTCTCCGCGCGCGAGCTACAACGCTTCCGGGCTATCGTCACCGACAAAGGCGACGCGCAGCATGTTGGTGGCCCCCGGGGTGCCGAGCGGCACGCCGGCGGAGATGATCACCCGCTGTCCGGGCACGGCGAAGCCCTCCTGATAGGCGATGCGGCAAGCCCTTGCGACCATGTCGTCTAGGTCGTGCGGGTCCTCCGTCAGCACGCAATGCAGCCCCCAGACAACCGCAAGCCGGCGCCCCGTTGCCGGGATCGGCGTGAGCGCCAAGATTGGCTGGGGCGGCCGCTCGCGGGCGGCGCGCAGACTGGTAGCGCCAGATGCCGTGTAGCAGATGATGGCCGCGAGGTTGAGCGTCTCGGCCACGGTGCGCGCCGCGGCCGAAATGGCATCGGCGCCGGTCGCCTCGGGGTCAATGCGCTGGGCGTGGATGATGCGTTCGTAAAGCGGGTCCCGCTCCACCTCGATGGCGACCCGGTCCATGGTCGCCACCGCCTCGACCGGGTATTTGCCGACTGCCGATTCGGCCGAGAGCATCACCGCGTCGGCCCCGTCGAAAACGGCGGTGGCGACGTCGGACACCTCGGCGCGGGTCGGCGCGGGCGCGACAATCATCGATTCCAGCATTTGCGTGGCGACCACCACGGGCTTGCCGGCATTGCGCGCCGCGCGAGTGATCTGCTTCTGCAAGCCGGGAACCTTCTCGACCGGCATCTCCACGCCGAGATCGCCGCGCGCCACCATGATGCCGTCGGCGAGGTCGATAATCTCTTCGAGCTCGGTGACCGCCGAGGGCTTCTCGATCTTCGCCATCACCGCAGCCCGGCCGCGCGTGAGTTTGCGCGCTTCGGCGACATCGGTGGCCCGCTGCACGAAGGAGAGCGCGATCCAGTCGACGCCGATCGACAGGGCGGCCTCCAGATCCACGCGGTCCTTCTCGGTCATGGCCGCCATAGGAATGACGGTATCGGGGAGGCTGATACCCTTGCGGCTGGCGAGCACTCCACCCATCAGCACTTCGGCGTCGATCCTGACGTCGCTTGCCTCGACCACTCTGAGCTTGAACTTGCCGTCATCGAGGAGCAGCGCGTGGCCCGGGCGAACCGCCTGGAAGATTTCCGGATGCGGCAGGTGCACGCGCCCCAAGCCCCCGATGGCCTCCCCGCGGACGAAGCTCAAGATGTCGCCTTCGGTCACGCGAATCGCACCGGATTCGAATTTGCCGATGCGGAGCTTCGGTCCCTGTAGATCGATGAGGATGCCGATCGGCCGCGAGAATTCCACCTCGAGCTTGCGCACGATGGTGTGAACGTCACGCAAGGCATCGGACGTCGCGTGGCTCATATTCACGCGGAAAACGTCGGCGCCGGCCTTGAACAAGGCGCGCATCGTCTCTTCGTTGTTTGAGGCAGGACCGAGCGTGGCGACGATCTTGACCCGGCGGTTGCGCCTCATTGACTCTTCGCTTCACCTTCAGGATCGGTGAGGCGCACGGTCCAGTCCCGTTCCTCGCCAGTATCAACTTCGAAAAATCCGGTGCGCTTGTAGCCGCGCTTGACGCATTCCTTGACGTCGCGGATCGTGAAAGACTTATCGTCGGTGCACATGAACAAAGCGCCGCCCCATTCCCCGCCTCGATCGTAGTCGATCGCATGGATATAGTAGAAGCGGGCAATTAGTACTCCCTTGAGCAGCGTCTCGCAGGTATGCGAGGCGACGTTCCACCAGCCTTCGGTGGCCCAGCCCTCAACGTCGCGATAGCCGATGGCAACGCCGACGCGGCTTGCCGTGGTGTTGCAGAGCTTGAGATCGGCGTGAGCGGGCGCGGGCACGAGGCTGATGGCGACCGCCCATGCCAACAGACCAAAGGTCCACCGTCCCCAGCGCCGTAGAGCGGCAGGGTGCACCCCGGGCGAGGTCGAGCGGGCCGCAAAATTCACTGTCTCAAAGCCATCGGTCACGAGTTGAGATTTCTGAAAGTTAGCATCGAATTAGTTGCGTTTGTCTGACTAGAGCGATCAATTATAAGGTCATTTTGCGGCCGCGAAAGGCCGACCCGACCATTCTGGGTAAATGCGTGACAACCTTGACCCGAAGCCAGTTTTTCGCTTGCGGTGGAGGCGGGCAGAGTCGAGATACGACTCCCAGCAACGGTGTCAAGGACGATGAGGGGACAGGCGGTGGAGCAGCGGCTCGATCAGCTGTGGCAGGAGCAAAGGGAGGAAGCGCCCTATCGGCGCATCGACGGGGATTGGACCCGAGGCCTCCTTATCCTGTGCGACCACGCTGAGAACCTAATCCCGCCGCCCTATGGCACGCTCGGGCTGACGCCCGAGGACCTCAATCGGCACATCGCCTTTGACATCGGCGCGGCGGGCGTCGCGAAGCGCCTGGCGGAAATGCTGGGGGTGCCGGCGCTGTTGACGCGGTTCTCGCGGCTGCTGATCGACCCCAATCGCGGCCTCGACGATCCAACGCTCGTTATGCAACTTTCCGATGGACGCATCGTGCCCGGCAATGCCGGTGTCGATCAGACCGAGATTGAGGCGCGCAGCCGGCGCTATTACGCGCCCTACCACCACGCCATCGAAATCGCCATCGACACCGCAACCGCCGCCGGCAAGCCGCCGGTTCTACTTGCGGTGCACAGCTTCACGCAGGCTTGGAAGAGCGTGCCCCGGCCCTGGCATGTCGCCGTGCTTTGGGACAAGGACCCAAGGCTCGCATTGCCGTTGCTCAGAGGACTGCAGGCGCTCCCCGGCATCACCGTCGGCGACAATGTGCCCTATAGTGGCAAGCTCAGAGGCGACACGCTGTACCAGCACGGCACGGCGCGTGGGCTGGCTCATGCTCTGATCGAGTTCCGGCAGGATCTGATTCTTGGGCCGGAGGGCCAAGCCGAATGGGCGGAGCATTTGGCGCAAGTTCTGCGCGGGGTGCTCGAGGCCGCGGATCTCGCCCCGCGGCTGCACGCCATTGAGCATTTCGGCTCTCATACCGACGCTCCGTGAGGCTTCGTGGATTGCGCAGTTCGAGGCAGCGCCCCGAAGCTCGCGATTGGCTCTGGATAAGCTGGAAAAGATCGCAGCCTAAGTTGCCTCTGCGCGGCGGCCGCCGCTAAGCTCCACGGCAGCTTCATCACAGATTCGAGGTTCGACCGTGCCGCTCCAGACATCAGCAAAAGACCAGCTTCGTACCATTGTCGCCCGCATCGAGCGGCTCGAGGAGGAGAAGGTCGCGCTCGCCGCCGATCTCCGCGAGGTCTATGCCGAGGCGAAGAACAATGGCTTCGACGTGAAGGCGCTCAAAACCGTGGTCCGCATCCGCAAGCAAGACGAGAACAAGCGGAAAGAGGAGGAGGCGGTGCTCATCACCTACCTTCACGCGCTCGGCATGGCCGAGGCGGAGGCAGCCTGACGCCGGAAGTCTGCGCGGCGAGCCCGGACGTGAAGCGAATTTACGCGGGCGATGCTCGAAAGGACGCGAGCCGGTTCAGCGATCCGTCTGGGCGAGGCGCGTGGGCTGCGGCGGCGCAAGCTCGGCATAGAGGTTCCGTACCGCTTGGCCGGTGAAGCTCTGGGCGGCGGCCAAGCCCCGATAGCCTGAATCAGCGCGGAAGGTTGTAGCAAGCGGACGGTCCATGTCCTCGAACAAATAGGACAGGCTCTTCTGCTCCGGCGGGGTGAGGGTCGCGGCGGCGTGGTTGTAGGTCACCGAGACGTCGGTCATCAGGCTTGCGATCTCGAAGGGCACGTAGCTCAGCTCTTCGGGATGGTCGTCATCAGCCTCGGGGGCGCCGACCACTTCCGCGCTTTGGTACAGCGGGAAGTTTCCGTCGTGCAAATGCGTGTCGGGCTTGGGCAGCTCTCCGCTGGCGCTGGCATAGACAAAGTGCTTACGCGCCGGAAGCGGCGGAACCTGCTCGCCAGCCTCGCTGGCGACGATCGGCGCAAGCAGAGGCTCTGGCGTATAGGAGGCAAGGATCGGCCGCAGCGTCTCGACCTCAGGCTCGACCGCGGGCTGGGCGGTGGGCTTGGGCATCGGCGTCGCAGCAGCGACCAGCGTCTGGCCGCGCTGTTTGGCGTTCGCCAAAGCCAATTGGTAGTCGCGCGGGGTGATCGGCTTTCCGCCGATCGGCAGATACTTCGACTGTCCGTCGGGAAACAAAGCTGCAAGCTCGAGGCGCGGAATACGCGGCCACATGCGGACGCGCCCGGTATCGACATGGACGAAGGGCACGCCGGAGGTTGGGTAGTAGCCAACGCCGCCCCATTCCTGCACCAGCGCCGAATTGCGCAGCGTCTTCACGGGAACGTCGGGGAAGGTGATATCGGCCGCCTTGCCGAGGATGTGCTGGCTGGCCTTGGCTTGGCCGCCGCCCTTGCGCCGGAGCGATTCGTTGGTCGTGGCGGAGCGGTAGCCGCAGATGAGATTGACCGGTCCCTTCGACCCGAGCTGCTGATGCAAGGTCCAGATCAGGTCGATCAGCTCGGGATCCATCTCCCGGGATTCGTCGCGACGCCAGTCGCGCATGAATTGGTTGAGCTGCTTCAGGGCCTCGGGCACATAGCGGCCGTCCGTCTTGAAGGTGACGGTCAAGGTCTCCTTGGTGTGGATATTGAACATCGAGAGGGTGCGGCTTTCGCCCGAGGCGCTGGCCCGTTGGACGGTGGCGGGCCAAAACCAGGCGGTCACCAGCGTGACGGCCAGCCCTGCGCCAAGCATGGCGCGACGTGCAACGATCCCCCGGACAGCCATCCCCGCGCTTCGCAGCCTTTCCCTCTGACCGGCATTAATTCAGCCGGTTTCGAACCGCAGCCCCCGTCAGGCTTTAGCCCCAGCACCGGCAGTTTTGGATGCCACCAGTTAAAGAACAGTATTCGAAAAAATGCGGGAAAAAGAAGGCGAAGGGGTTAACCCTACCGGTTGTCCCCAGATAAGGTTAACTAGACCTAAACGGCTGGAATCCTGGCTTTTTAGAGTCTTAGGGCAGCCGCCATGCGGGCATCGTGGCCATACAGGTCGCCGAAGGTCGAAATCGACCCGTCATCGTTCACCCGGAGGGTGAAATAGGTAATGTAAACTGGGATCTTCTGATTCAGCACGACGTGCGTGTCATAGCCCGTCTGAATGGCAGAGGCGACGCGGCCCGCCGTCCAGCCTTGGTCGTGTTTCAGCAGGGTGGCGGCGAGCTGGTCGGGATTCTGCACCCGCATGCAGCCGTGGCTTTCGGCGCGAATGGTTCGCGCGAACAGACCTTTCTGCGGCGTGTCGTGCATGTAGACGTCGTGCTTGTTGGGGAACACGAATTTGACGTTGCCAAGCACGTTGTCGGGTCCGGGCGGCTGATAGATGTTGAGGCTGCGGATGTCGATGCGGTTCCAGTCTAGCCTGGAAGGGTCGACCTCCCGGCCGCCAACATTGATGCGAAGATTGTGGCGCTCCAGCACCGCGGTGTTCCAACCGCCGCCGCCGAACCATCCGCCCTCTTCGGTGAGGTACGGGCGGATCTCCTCGGTCTTGATCGAGTTCGGCACGTTCCAGAAGGGATTGAACACGACCTCTTGCATCTCATTGGAGAAGATCGGCGTCTGCTTGTCGGTCTTGCCCACCACGACCCTGGTGGTGTGGACAATCTGGCCCTCGTCGACGACGCGGAGCATGAACTCGGGCACGTTGACGTTCACGTAGTATGAGCCGAGGTCGTTGGGGAGCCAGCGCCACCGCTCCATATTGAGCAGGATGAGCCTGGTTTTCGCCGGGCTAGCGGCCTGCTGGTGCTGCTGATTGAGCAGTCGCCGCGTGCCAGGACCAACCGTGCCATCGGGAGCATCGCCATGGGCTTGCTGGAACTGCTTCACGGCCTCTGCCACGGAGGCATCGAAGAGCGTTTCTTGGATAGGAGCGCCGTCTTCAGCCGTGGAGGGCATTTCGAGCCGCGTCCGGAGCAGCGCCACCTGCTCGTTGTCGACGCCGAGCTTGAGCGTGGGCCCATCCGGGATCCTGACCACATTGGTATCGGCGCTTCCGCCCCTCGCAGCCTTGAGGGCCTGGCGCAAGGCCTCGAATTGCGGCTGATCGGGCTGGAAGCTCCGCAAATAGGCAGCCGGCTCGGAGCGGATGGCGATCGAGTCGATCACCTCCATGGGATTCGGCAGCGCGAGGCTCGGATCGAGATTTTCGGTCAGGCGTGACGGATCAATGCGGCCGCCGCGCGCGTCGCGGGTATAGCCAAGCACCGCGAAGCTGATCTTGATCTCGGCGTCGGCGAGCCAATTGGCGGCGTTGTTGTCACCGGCGTTGAAGCCGCTCGTCTTCGGCAGCTCGTAGTCGGAAGGGCGCAAGCCGTATTCGTCGGCCTTGCCAATCTCCTCCATCACGGACTTGGCGCGGTCGTTGAGGCCGTTCTCGTCGACCCAGAGGAGACGGTTATCGGGGAGCGAGTAATATTCGACGAGCGCCCCTTGTTCGCTCTTCCGCGCCTCGCTCGCAGACGTGAATTTGGCGGACAAGCGCTCCTGGATGGCGATGCGCACCGCCTCGGGGCGGCCGATCAGGGCCGCCAGCGCATCCGGCTCGGCCGCGCATGTCGGCAGGCTCGCGGGCAGGCTTAACGGCGCGGCTAAAAACAAGGCAAACGCGATACGAGAAACCAGCCTCATTTGTACTCCCCCCAGCCGAAACGCAACCACCGATTCGGCAGAATTTGGAACCCTAAACTGGGACCTCGCGCTTGGCCATACCGCGACGCAACATAAGCTCACCCCAACTCAGCTTTTCTCGCGTGTGTGGCTTTCCTGCCGAACGCCTCGTCGATGAGCTAGTTAGCTCTCGCTTCCAGTCCAATCTCGCGCATCTTGCGGTAGAGCGTCGAGCGACCGATGCCGAGCCTCTTGGCAATCTCCGTCATCCTGCCCCGGTAGCGCCCGAAGGCAAGCCGGATCATGTCGGCTTCGACCGCCTCGAGCGAGCGGATGTCGCCTTCCTCGCTCAAGGCCGCGATGCCGACCGAATCGCGACCGTTCGCGGAAGGCACGTGAATGGTGGCAGGGGCAATCGAGGAGTCGCCCAGCATCACAGGGCCGTCGATGCGGGGCGTCATGTTCTTTGGCGCCGGGGCTGCCGGCACCGTCACGCAATAGCCTTCAACATGGGCGGCGATCTGCGGGAACTCGTTGACGGTGAGCGTGGGCTGATCGGCGAGAACCACGGCGCGGAACACGGCATTCTCAAGCTGGCGGATGTTGCCCGGCCAGCTGTAGCGCTGAAGCATGGCCAGGGCTTCCGCCTCGATGCCATCGATGCGCTTGCCCTCTTCCGCGGCGAAGCGGGCGATGAAATGGCGGACGAACTCGGGCACGTCGTCGAGGCGCTCGCGCAAGGGCGGCACCCAGATGGGGAAGACGTTGATCCGGTAATAGAGGTCCTCGCGGAAGCGCCCCTCCTGCACGAGGCGGATCAGGTTCTGGTTGGTCGCGGAGATCAGGCGGATATCGATCTTGACCGGGTGCTTGGCGCCGACGGCATCTATCTCGCCCTGTTGCAGCGCGCGCAGCAGCTTCGCTTGCGCGTCGAGCGGGAGTTCGCTGATCTCGTCTAGGAACAGCGTGCCTTGGTCGGCCTCCTGTAATTTGCCGGACCGCTTCTCCGAGGCTCCGGTAAACGAGCCCTTCTCGTGGCCGAACAGGATGCTCTCGACCAAATTCGCGGGGATGGCGCCGCAATTGACGGTGACGAAGGGCTTGCCGGTCCGGGCGCTTTCGCCCTGGATGGCGCGCGCGATCAATTCCTTGCCGACGCCGCTCTCGCCCTCGATCAGCGCGGGTATGGACGAATTGGCGGCCCGGTGCCCAAGCTCGACCACGCGGGTCATCGCCTCGCTGCCTGCGATCAGATCGGCGAAGCCGAGCTCACCCTTGGCGGAGGCCTTCATGCGGGTCAACTCGCCCTGCAGCGCTTCGATCTTGAGCGCATTCTTGATGGAGACTTCGAGCCGTTCAGGGCTTACGGGCTTGACCACGAAGTCGACCGCGCCAGCCCGCATGGCGGCGATGGCCGCATCGATGCTGCCATTGGCCGTCTGGACGATGGCGGGAGGCCGCCTCGGCAAGGACCGCATGGCGGCGAGCACCGCCATTCCGTCGGTGCCGGGCATGATAAGGTCGAGCAGGATAAGACAGATATCGCTCGAGGCATCGGCCTTGAGCACCGCAAGCGCTTTGTCCCCGCTATCGGCGCTGGCTACGGTGTAGCCGAACCGCTTAATGGTCTCTTCGAGAATACGACGCTGAGCAGGGTCGTCGTCGACGACCAAGACACGTTTAGGCATGACGCGACACTCGCTACGGTTACTCTAGGGACACTACGATGTGGGGCCCGCCCCCAGTGGCCACGACACGGCCGGAGGAGGGGCTCCTGTGCCAAAAATGTGCAGTGGAAGGGTAAACATCCCCTTTATTGCAGTTCGATTTTGGTGAGGGTCGCTCTTGGCCCTCTCGTAAATCCGCCGTAAGAGCACGCTAGTCCGAGGGACGCGCGCAACTTCGAGGAGGACGACCAACGACGCCGATGCAGCTCAAATCGATCCAATCGTTGCCCGTTCACGCCATCGCGGCGTCCGCTCTGGGCAAGACGCAGCGCCCGGATGATGCAGCGCAAGCGAAGCAAGAACTCGGCACTTTGCCCGAGTGGAACCTCGCGGATCTCTATCCAGGTCCTGATGCCCCCGCGCTCAAGGCCGATCTTGAGACCTCCCTGCGCGCCGCGACCGCGATGCAGGAGAGCTACGCCGGCAAGCTTGTCGCCCTCGCCGACGGGGGCAATGGCGGCGAGGCGCTCGCGCGCGCCGTG
>Ga0315275_10002815_pt1 | contig 15857 bp, 13 predicted proteins | sample YL17G03_0_MG_FD_205557 | JGI IMG/M metagenome (GOLD analysis project Ga0315275, IMG submission 205557) | Sediment microbial communities from Yellowstone Lake, YNP, Wyoming, USA - YL17G03_0 | ecosystem: Environmental > Aquatic > Freshwater > Lake > Sediment | place: USA: Wyoming | collected... | reverse complement strand
TCCAGCGCGCAAGGACGTTCGTGTAGGCGTTGTCGTCGACGCCCTCGTGGTACTCGTCCGGGCCGACGACGACGCGGATGTGCCGCCGCCCGTCGGCGTCGCGGCTCGTGCGCGAGACCCAGAAGCGCGCCGTCTCGAGCATGATCTCGACGCCCATCGTGGCCATGAACTCGTCGTCGGCCGTCCCCTTCCAGTACTCCCAGACGGCCCACGCGACGTCGGCTGAGATGTGGTGCTCCATGAGGCCCGAGAGGATGGGGATCATGTCGCCGTCGGGCCCGAACCCGTACGGCGGCGTCGTCTCGACGCCCTTGTCGGCCGACTCCCAGGGGTAGAGCGCGCCGCGGTGCCCCATCAGCCGGGCCTTGGCCCGGGCGCCGTCCAGGTTGCGGTACCGGTATGCCAGCAGCGTGCGCGCCGTCTGCGGGTGGGAGTAGATGAAGAACGGCAGGACGAAGATCTCGGTGTCCCAGAACACGTGCAGGAAGTAGGACATGCCGCCGAGTCCGCGGGCGCCGATCGAGACCCGCTCGTTGGTCGGATGTCCGGTGCTGACGAGGTGGAAGATCGAGAACCGGAGGGCGCGCTGAGCCTCGTCGTCGCCTTCGACGACGAGGTCCGCATCGCGCCAGCGCTCGCGCCACGCCGCGCTGTGGCGCGCGAGGAGCTCGTCGAAGCCGAGCGTCTCGGCTCGTACCAGGGCGCGGCGGGCGACGTCCGGCGAGGGCACCCCGGTGCGCCTCGCGACGATCGCCGCGAGGCGGTCGACGGTCGCCGGCTCTCCGGGCTCGAGACGACCGCCGATGATGTCGCGCGCCTGCTGCACGCGGCGTGAGATGGGCGACCCGGCCGTCGGGCGCGTAGTCACCGCGAGTGCGTGGCCACCGCCGGACCTCCCCTTGGAGAGACCGATGAAGCCGGGCTCGTCGCCGAGCGCCTCGAACGTGGTCTCGCGAGTCGGTCCTCCGGCGTGGCTCACACCGATGAGGCCCTCCCAGACGAGGTGCCCGCCGAAGTCCTCGGGTACCGCCTCGGCGCGGATCGCCATGACGGCGCGATCGTCCATCGAGGCGAAGCGCGCCGTGCGCACCGCGATCGTGCGCCCCGCGCCGTCACGCTGCCGCCAGAAGCGGTAGACGACTCCGTTGCGCATGTCGAGCACCCGCTCGTGGTCCAGCACCTCGCCGTTGCTCAGCGTGAGCCGCATGTCGCCGATCTTGAGGCGCAGGCCGAGCCAGTCGGGCGCCGGCACCGGCTGGCGAAAGCGCGGTTCGCCGATACCGTCGCCGAAGACGCCCGCGACGAACGTCGCCGGCGTCGAGACGGCAGAGCCCTCTTCGAGCGAGCCGCGCGTCCCCGTGGCGCCGTTGGCGACGGTGAGCCACGTCTCGACCTCGCGCTCGCGGAAGGGGTCGAAGCCGGGGACGGTGAAGCGCCAAGCCGGGTCCGCTACCGGCGCCGGGAACGCGGCGCGGGCCCGGCGGCCGCGACGTGCGATCTGCTCCTCGAGCACGGCGAGCAGGGTGGCCGAGCCTCCGCCCAGGGCCCGGACCTTGGGCGGCAGCTGCGCGCCGAGTTCGCCGACCGACACCACGGTCGCGCGCCGCAGTTCGGGGATCACAAGCGACGGGTCCGGCGCCGTCCGCCCCGGCGCGCCGCCGAACGCAGTCGCCAGCGCCAACAGATCCTCCGGGGCTCGGCCGCGCCCGGCGACGAGGTTGCGGACGACGTAGCGCAGCGCGTCGGACTCGTCGACCAGCCCGATCTCGACGTGAGTCGGCCAGGCGGCCACGCTGATGTGCGCGAGACCCGCCTCGCGGGCGAGGTCACGCGCGAGCGCGGCCGCGGCAGACACGTCCGGCAAGTCGCCCTCTCCGAGGCGCGCGCCGCCGCCGTCGCCTCCGGCTCTCTTCGTGGTGCGTCTCGCCTCGGCGACCGGGGCGACGCGGACGATGCGCCGGTCGGCGGGGGCGAACACGACGTCGGCGGCGGCACCGGCGGCCGCCAGCCGGGCGCGCAGCGCCTCGGCCGCCGCCGTGAGCGCCGCCGCCTCGTCCGCCGACGCCTGCCGGCGCTCGAGCAGCCGCGGCCCGGTCGGCCCGACCACGTACACCTCGGCCCCACGCGAGAGGAGGAGGAAGAGACGACCCTCGACGGGCGGCCGGGCGCGGAGCAGACCGTCGACGGTCGCCACCCCTTCGTCGGCGAGCACGGCGACGTCCACGCCGAGCGCGGTGAGACGCTCGATCGCGCCGCAGAGCGCGGCGGCGCCGATCGCGCGGGCCACGTCGTCACCGACCTGCGTCTCCGGCGAGTCGGCCGTGGCGGCGGCCCAGTCGACGGCCACGACCGCGAAGTCGCGGTCGAGGGCCTTTCTGGCCGCCGCCACGCCACGCGCCCGCTGCTCGTCCGTCGTCGCCATGCCTCGCCGTGTCCTTCCCCTCCGGCGCGCACCCGAGCCCTGCCGCGGGTCCGCCTCCCGGATGCTACACGGTAGACTACTTCGGCTGACGAGTCGAAGCCCGCGGGGGCGCGCCTGTGCATCCGCGCCGCCAGGGCGAAAGGAGAGCCGCCATGGCCCAGTTTGACGTCGCGTGGGTGCGCGCCCAGTTCCCCGCCCTTTCCCGGGTCATCAACGGGCATCCAGTCGCCTACCTCGACGGCCCCGGTGGCACGCAGACCCCGCAGCGCGTCCTCGACGCCGTACGAGACTACCTGGTCAACCACAACAGCAACACGGGCGGCTTCTTCGCCACCACAGAGGAGACGGACCAGATCATCCTCGACGCCCGCGTCGCCATGGCCGACATGTTCGGCTGTTCCCCAGGCGAGGTGTCGTTCGGCGCCAACATGACGACGCTGAGCTTCATGCTCGCCCAGTCCCTGGGCGGCAGCTTGGGCCCCGGCGACCAGGTGCTGATCACCGAGATCGACCACGAGGGTAACCGCGGCCCGTGGCTGCGGCTCGCCGAGCGCGGCGTTCTCGTGCGCGAGGTCCCCGTTCACACGTCCACGTGTACGCTCGACATGGAGGCCCTCGAGCGCATGGCGCATGAGGGCCGCACGAGGGTGATCGCCGTCAACTACGCCTGCAACGCCGTGGGCACGATCAGCGACGTCAAGCGGGTCGCCGAGATCGCCCGCAAGGTGGGCGCCTTGTCGGTGGTGGACGCCGTGCACTACGCGCTGCACGGGCCGATCGACGTCAGGGAGATCGGCTGCGACGTGCTCCTCTGCTCGGCCTACAAGTTCTTCGGGCCGCATGTCGGCGTCATGTACGTCCGCCATGAGGTCGCCGAGCACATCGACGCGCTGCGCCTGCGCACGCAGGAGGACGAGCCCCCGGCCAGGTTCGAGACGGGGACGCTCGATCACGAGGGCATCGCCGGGACCGTCGCCGCCGTCGACTTCATCGCCGAGATGGGCCGGCGGCACCTCGACCTCGTCGAGTCGGACCTCCCCGAGGGCCTCGCCGGGCGGCGCCGCGAGATCGTCGCCGGCATGCTCGCCAACGAGGCCTACGAGCAGCCCCTGGCGCGCTACCTTCTGACGGAGCTCGCCGACACCAAGGGCATCACGCTCTACGGGCCACCGGCGGGCCACCCGCGCACGTCGACCGTATCGTTCACGATCGAGGGCCACACCGCCATGGAGGTGGCGCGAACGCTGGGCGAGCGCGGCCTCTTCGTCTGGGACGGTCACTTCTACGCGGTGCGCCTCGTCGAGCGCCTTGGCCTCATCGAGGGCGGCGGTCTCGTGCGTGTCGGCCTGTGCCCGTACACGACTCGTGAGGAGCTCGACCGGCTTCTCGACGCCGTTCGCGGGCTCGCGACCTCCGTGCGCTGACCGTGGACGCCGCGCCGCTCACCGTCAAGCTCTGTCTGCTCGGCTTCGGCAACGTGGCGCGCGGTTTCTGCGCGCTGCTCGCGAAGCAGGAGCGCGCGCTCGCCGACGAGCACGGCTTGCGCGTCGTCGTGACGGGCGCCGGGACGCGGCGCGGCAGCCTGATCGCAGCGGAAGGGATGGCGCCGGCCGCGGTGCTGGCGGCGGCGCCCAAAGAGGCGCCGCTGCCCGAGCCGCCGCGACCGGCCGCGGAGCTCCTCGCCGCCTCCGGCGCCGACGTGCTCGTCGAGCTCACCGTCATGGAGGAGGACTTCGCCCCGGTCGCGACCGGCCACATCGAGGCCGCCTTCGACCTCGGGATGGACGTCGTCACCGCCAACAAGGGGCCGATCGCCTGGAACTGGGGGCGGGTCGCGGCCAAGGCCGCGGAGACGGGGCGCCGCATCCGCTTCGAGAGCACGGTCATGGACGGCCTGCCCGTCTTCAGTCTGCTCGAGTTCACGCTCATGGACTGCCGTCTGCACGGCTTCGACGCCGTTTTCAACAGCACGACCAACTTCATCATCGACGCGATGGCGCGCGGCGAGAGCTTTGACAGCGCGCTGAGGCACGCGCAGGACGAGGGCTTCGCCGAGGCCGAACCGAGCCACGACATCGACGGCTGGGACGCTGCCTGCAAGGCGGCGGCGCTCGCCAACGTGGCGATGGACGCCGGCATCACGCCGGCGGACGTCGAGAAGCAGAGCCTGCGCGACGTGCCGCTGGCGCGCATCGAGGCGGCTTACGCCGCCGGCAAGCGCCTGCGGTTGGTCACGAGCGTGTGGCGCGAGGGCGCGGGCGGCTCGGCCGCAAGCGGCCGCCCGGCCGGCCCGGTCCGCGCCCGCGTCCGCGCGGCCGAGCTCGACATCGACCATCCGCTCGCCCCGCTCGGCGAGGAGTCGCTCGGCGTCATCCTGCACACCGATCTTATGGGCGACGTGGTCGTCGCCGAGTTGGGCGCCCTGGTGCCGCAGACCGCGTACGGGGTCTACGCCGACCTTCTGCACCTGTGCCGGAGGACCTGACGACGCAGGGCCGCCCGGCCGGCCCGGCCCCCGCGCCGCCGCTGGTGCACGCCCCGGCGACACTTTCCGCGCCCCGCCATCCCTGGCGGCGCGCAGTCATTCTCGCGCTGCTCGTCCTCGTCGTCGGCATGGCCCTTGGCGCCGCCGGCTTCGCCGCCGAGCAGCGCGCCTTCGTCTGGAAGCCGTCGGTGAGCGAGACGTCAGACGGCGGCTGGCTCGTGACCGGCAGTGCGGGCCTCCGCCCGGACGTGCCGGTCATCGCCGACGGCCGCCTCGTCTGGGGGCAGGGGCCCTACACGTGCGTGCTGGATCTCGACGACGGCGACACCCACGTCGTCGGCGCCGCCCCGCGCGGCACGTCGATCTGGCCGCCGGCGGCCGACGGACGCTACGTCGCCTGGATCGAGATGCCCGGGGACGACGCCCAGGGCGGCCCGACCCAACTCTGGATCTACGACGCGGACCGCGGGCGGCGGCACAGCTTCACCGTGACACCGGGTGCGGCGACCACCGCCGTCGACGGCGACCTCGTCGCTTGGTTCGACGGCGGCCAGACGCCGCGCGTCGTCGCGCTCGACATGGGTACCCAAGACCGTTCCGTGATCGCTCAGGGCGAGGGTCTCGACTACCCGGTCCTCGCCGGCGACGGCCTCGTAGGCTGGCTACAGCCACGGGCGGACGGCCGCGCCCCCTCGGTCGTGCTCTACGATATCGACTCCGGCGAGGAGACGACAGTGAAGCTCGCTGCCGACGGGAGCGGTCTCAGCGTGGGCGACATCCAGCTCTGCGGCAGGATCCTTCTGTGGACACTCCAGGGGGCGACCACAACGAGCATCGTCGTCCACGACGTACACTCAGGAACTTCGAGTGTCATCGCGAGCGGGGCCGTCGAGAATCCCGCGACCGACGGCGAGGTGATCGTGTGGGTCGTCACCGACGACCCGTCGGGGACGCCCGTCGTCCGCGGCCGCACGCTCGGCGACGGCGCCGCCGGCGCCGAGTTCGAGGTCGGCCGGCCCAAGACATGGCCGAGCTCGCTGGCCGTCGGCGGCCAATGGGTGGCCTGGTCGTTCGACGACGGCTCCTGGTCGTACCTCGAAAGCGTCAAGGCCCTGCCGTGAAGCTCCCGCGCCGCTACATCCCGCCTCCGCTGGGCGAGGCCGGCCAGCGTGTCCTGCTCCTCGTCCTCGTCGAGCTCTGCCTCCTCAACATCGCCGACTTCGCTCTCACCCGCTACGCGATGTGGCTCGGCTTCGCCACGGAGTCGAACGGCATCATGGACTTCCTCTTCAGGCAGAGCGACGTCGCGGCGGCGGTCTTCAAGTTCAGCATGGTGACGGGCGGCGCGGTGGCGCTGTGGTTCCTGCGCCGCTACCGTGCCGCGCTCCTCGCCGGCGCGCTGCTCGCAGGCGTGTTCGCCGCTGTGGTCGTGTACCAGGCTCTCTGGATCCTCAGCCTCTAGTCTCCGCGACGTGGGACGTGCGGTGCCGGCGCATCGGCGGGGGGGCACCTGCGGCGCCCCGCCGCCCGCCCCCCCGCTCCCTCGATCGTCATCTTGCGCCCTCCCTGAGATGCCATCATACTGATGCCCATGCCATCATTGTCACAGCGAGGTCCAAGCATGGTCCGAATGCAGATCCAGTTCACCGAGGCCCAGTCCCAGCGGCTCCGTGACGAGGCGGCCGCGAAGCGCGTCTCGATCTCAGCAGTGGTGCGAGGGGCGGTGGACGACGCCCTCGCCTCCGGGCGATCCAGGCCCTCCCGCGAGGAGCTCCTGCAGCGGTCCCTGGCCGCGATGGGCCGTTTTCACTCAGGCACGGGAGACGTGTCGCAGCGGCACGACGAGTACTTCGCCGACTCCATCGACTGGTGAGCGTCTTCGTCGACACGTCGGCGTTCATGACCTTCCTCGACGAGGACGACCCGCGTCGCGCCGAATGCCGCACAGCGTGGGAGAGGGGCGCGATCGAAGGCGAGGGCTTCGTGACCACCGACTACGTCTTCCTGGAGACAGTCTCGGTCGCGCAGCGTCGCTGGGGTCTCGAGGCCGTGCGCACGCTCGTGGACGAGTTCTTCCCGCTCGTGCACGTGGAGCCGGTCACGGAGGATGACCGGAACACCTCCGTGCTCGCGCTGCTCGCTGCCGGAAGACGCCGGCTGAGCCTCGTCGACTGCGTGAGCTTCACCGTCATGAGGCGCATGCGCGTCCGCGACTATCTCGGCCTCGACCCGCACTTCGAGGCGCAGGGCTTCATACCGTACGCCGGGGCCGACTGAGGGACGTCCGGGCGCCGCGGAGACTGGCGCAGGACGCGGGCGGGGCGGCCTTTCGGCCGCCCCGCCCGCGTCCTGCCCTTCGCGCACTTCGGCGCGTCAGCGGTGCCCGGTGGCCGGCCTCACACCGCCGCCGGCACTCCCAGCTTCTTCTTGACGATCTTGAGCGACGTCTCGAGCACGTTCAGGCTCTCGTCGACGTCTTGCTGCGTGTGTGCCGTACAGGCGAAGAAGCGCTCGAAGTTGAAGTTGTGGAAGTACACGCCACGCTCCTGGCACTCCGCCTGCCACTCGCTGAAGAAGGCGGAGTCGCAGGCGCGCGCCTGGCGGGAGCGCGTGACCGGTTCCTCGTAGCCGAAGAACACCTGCCACATCGGGCCGACCTGGTTGATCCACGCCGGGATGCCCTGCTCCGCGAGCATCGTCTTCGTGCCGTCGACCATCGCGTCCGCGATCTTGTTCAGGTGCCCGTAGACCGCGTCCGTCTCGCCCAGAAGCTTGTCGAGGGCGGCGTTCATGCCGGCCAGGGTCATCGGGTTGGCGCTGTAGGTGCCGCCGTGGAGCACCGTGCCGTCGGCCTCGATCTCCATGAGCTTGGCCGAAGCGCCGAAGGCCGCCGCGCCGGGCGTACCGCCGCCGACCGCCTTGGCGACGCAAGTGATGTCGGGGATGACACCGTAGCGCTCCTGCGCCCCGCCCAGAGCGACGCGGAAGCCGGTGATGATCTCGTCGAAGATGAGCAGCACGCCGTACTCGTCGCACAGCTTGCGGAGGCCTTCGAGGAAGCCCGGCTCGGGCGGGATGATCCCGCAGTCCGCGAGGATCGGCTCGGCCAGCACGGCGGCCAGATCGTCGGCGTTCTGCTTGATCAACTGCTCGGTGCTGTCAAGGTCGTTGAAGCAGCCGACGATCACCGTGTCCTGGAACGCCTTCGGGATGCCGGCCCCGGACGGCTGCGTCTTCGGGGACTTCTCGGCCCCCGCTGTCGCGAGGTCCGCGATGTGAGAGAAGGCATGGGGGTCCAGGAAGCCGTTGTAGCTCCCCTCCCACTTGAGGATCTTGTCCTTGCCGGTGTAGCCGCGCGCCAGGCGCATCGCCGCCTGCGTGGCCTCGGAACCCGAGTTGGCGAAACGGAGCTGCTCGATGCCGGGGACGGCCTGCACGATCTTGCGCCCCACCTCGTAGTCGAGCTCGTGGGGGAACGTGTAGAGCATGCCACGCTCGGTGATCTGCTCGGCGATGGCGTCGACGATGAACTTGGGCCGATGCCCGAAGATCATCGGCCCGTAGCCGATGCACCAGTCGATGTAGCGGTTCCCGTCGACGTCGTAGAAGTGGGCGCCCTCGCCGTGGCTCATGACGATGGGCCGCGTGCCGATGAGGCGGGCGTAGCTCGACTCCCCGCCGGCGATCACCTCCTGGCACTTGGCGAACAGGTCCGCCGTCCTGGGGAGGTGGGAATCGTCGATAAGGTGCTTGCCCATGGTCTTGCCGCTCCTTGATGAACGGCCGGGCGCGGCGCGGTATCCGCGGGTGCGGGACCGGGTCCCCGGCGTTTGAGACTCAGTCTATCGTGGCCGCGCCGGCGTGCACGACGATCGTCGCTCAGCTGCTTCGGTGGTCGCCATCGCGCTACGGCCGGCCCGGTTCACGGCCGGCATTCTGACAGACTTGCTATATGTATGTCTAGGACGTGTCGGGGTCGGCCGTCTCCCGCAAAGGCCGGAAGGCGGGCGTGAAACGTGCGGCGGCCTCTTGGCAGCGCGAAGAGGGGCGCCCGGCGCGCATCGCGCCGGGCGCCCCCGCTCACGACGGCGCGGACGCCGCCGTTGGGATGCTTCTTCGGCTCACTCCGGAGGCAGCTCGCCGTAGGTCATTGAAATGTCGATGCCCGCGGACTTGCTCCGCGACTTCCAGAAGAAGTACCAGATGACGCCCAGGATCCACACCCCGATGAACAGGACGACCGAGTCGTTGGTGAACTGCCGGGCGGCCTCGTTGAAGATGAAGTAGTAGAGCAGGATCAGCAGGTAGGCGATGTCGACGAGCGCGCCCCACACCACGACCGGAAGGCCGAGGAAGGTCCACTTCTTGTAGGGCGAGGAGTCCCAGATGCCCTTACACCTGTGCATGTAGGGGAAGAGCAGGGCGGCGATGGCCGTCGGCAGGAACACCGAGGTGATCTGCAGTCCGGTGACCACCACGTTCTGCATCACTGCGAAGCTCGAGAACATGTAGATCACGAGCAGGATCTGGCTCAGCACCAGGCAGAGGATGTGGTTCTTGACCGGGCTCGCCCAGCGGGGGTTGATGTCGGTGAACCACTTCGGACCCATGCGGTCCATGCCCCACGCGAACAGGATGCGCGGGAAGGCCAGATACGACAGCGCCAGCCACCAGAGCGTGAAGAGGATGTAGGACGAGGCCATCAAGAAAGCAAGGATCTTCTCGAAGACCCCGAGGGAGGCGCTGTCGGGTCCGAGGCAGTAGACGCCCAGCGAGATGAAGTCGCTCGCGAAGGGCATGTTGTACGTGTCGATCGCCCCGTTGTTGTCCATCCACGAAGCGGCCTGGATGAACTGGTAACCGACGGTCTTGTTGACCACGAGGCCGGTCCAGAACATGAAGAGGAACGGCACCACGATGGCGAACACGTTCGACCAGATGATGGTCTTGTCGGGGCGCTTGACCTCGCCCGCGATGAACGAGATCGAGTAGGCGTAGGCGAAGAGCCAGCTCATCACGACCATGGTGCCCATGGTCGCCGACCAGTTCCACGTCGTCGGTATGACCTGGCCTGCGGCGTCGCCGATCTGGGCGATGAACTCCTGGTATCTCGGCGAGTCGCCGGCGTCGGCGGCCGCGTTCCAGTTGGTGATGAAGGTCGCCTTGCTCGTGAAGGTGAAGACCAGGCCGATGACGATCGCCCCGCCGATCGCGAAGAACATGACGAACTTCTGGGTGATGGCGAAGATCTTGATGCCGAACACCACGAACAGGAAGCCGATGAAGTTGAACAGGCTGGCGATGGCGAAGATCAGCCAGTTGTTGTCGTCGATCTTGGCGGCCGCATCGGTCCAGCCCATGTAGCTGAACAACACGCTCATGCCCGGGCTCGCGCAGAGCGGCGCGAGCACGTAGAGCCACATCAGCCAGATGACGGCGTCGCCGAAGCTCTGCGCGATGCCGAACACCGGGTGGATGATGCGCGAGTTGTAGATGTACTCGCCGCCCGACCTCGGCATGGACCCGCCGAGCACGCCCCAGACGATGGGGAAGCCGATGCCGGCCATGACGACCGAGATGATGGCGGCGAGGATGAGGTTGCCGCCGAGGAAGGTGCCGAGCCCGAGTGTGAAGATCAGCCAGATACTGGGCGTGATGCCCTGGTTCATGAAGCCGACGGCGAAAGCGTCCGTCATGGAGAGGCCGCGGACCAAGCCGCTGGCCTTGCGTGCGAATGCGAGTTCTTCTGCCATGTTCCCCCCTTCTGCTGCTGGTCCGTCCGATCGACTCGACGGGCGTTCCACGGTTCAGTCCGATCTCCATGCACCCAACAAAATCACTCTCAGCCGAGCACCCCCTCCGTGTCTCGAGCCGCACCGGCCGAAGCGCCGTCACGGGCGACAGCCCCGGGCCCAATCCGTTCGTGACTCTTGTTATAGGTATGCCTGGGCTTTGTCAAGGACCGCAGTCTCACCTCGGCGCTGTCGACGCGCCTGCCTCGCTGCCCCCCAAATGCCGGACCGGCACGGAGAGCCGCCGCGCGCGGACCCGTGCCGCCCGCCGTCTTGCGGCGGCTGCCTGGGGCCGCGAAGCCCGTTTCCGGTCCCCGCCATCATCCGATCTCGACCTCTTCGTGGGAGGGACGCGGTGCAAGCCTCTCGATGAGACGCGGCCAGCGCAGGACCATGTGCTGCAGCGGGCTGCGTCTCAGCGCGACCATGTAGACGGCCCAGCCGACGACGAAGCCCACGGCGAGGTTGCTGACCACGAGCCCCAGGACGGCGACGAGCAGCGCGCACACGACCTCGTCGACGGTCGTGAGGTCGGCGATCAGGAGGCAGTGCTCGACGCCGACGAAGAGAAGCATGCCGGCCAACACCGCGCCGGGCACGAGCAGCGGCGAGATGCCGAAGGCGGCGGCGGCGGCCAGCGCGGCGAAGAGCGCCGCCGCCAGAAGCGTGGCCCCCGCGGTGCGCGCGCCCAGGCGGTAGTGGGCCGTGGCGCCACCGGCGCCGTGGCAGAGCGACATGCCTCCGGCCGCGCCGCAGACGAGGTTCATCAGGCCGAGACTGAGGAGGAGGCGCTTCGCCGTCACGCGGCGCGCGGCGGCGCCGTAGTAGCCGGCCACGACGTCCTCGGTCGCATAGACGGAGTTGCCCAGGGAGAGCGGCAGCTGCGGCAGCACCAGGACGAACAGGGCGAGCCAGGCGTCGTGGGCGCTGGGGAGGTGCGCGAGCGGCAGAGCAGGTGCGGCGGGGACGGCGGCGAGCTGGGAGACGCCGGCGAGGGCGAGGGCGAGACCACCGGCGGCGCCCAGGCCGACGACCACGAGGCTCGCCGGCAGGCGCCGGCGGCGGCGGCCGGCGAACAGCGCCGCGGCGGCGGCCAGGGCGACGAGCAGGCCGAGCGACAGCCGCGCGCCCCCGGCGCTGACGCTGACGTGCAGGCCCGGCAGGGCCTTCGCGCCGTTCGCCGCCACCAGGCTGCCCTTCAGGAGGAGAAGCCCGACCGACAGCTGGATGCCACGCAGCACCGCCCTGGGGAAGAGGCGTGCGAGATGGCGGGCGACGGGCGTCACGGCGAGCAGCAGCAGGAAAAGGGCGACCTCGACGCCGGCCGCAGCCACGACTGGAGCGGAGAGCCCGAGCACGACGATGGTCGCGGCCATGACCTTCATCGGCTGCACCGGCAGCGGCACACGAAAGACGAGGGCGCTCGCGGCATAGCTTGCGGCGACGCACAAGAAGACGCTCACGAGGCTCAGCTGCGCGACCGCCGCAACGCCCACGGCCAAGGGGATCATGACGCCTATGTCGCCGATGCTGCCCGCCAGCTCGTGGCGGTCGAAGTGCAGCGGCAAGAGGCGGGAGGGGCGCACGGGGACGCTGAGCGTCTTCTCACTCTGCACTGGCATCGCCGCCATCCCGAGAGGTCGCGAGCGTCGCTGCCCTGTGGCGGACGCCGCCGAGCAGGGCACAGGCCGCCTCGAGCACGCCGCCGGCGACCGCCAGGGCCTTGTCCGACGCGGTGAAGCAGTGCTCTCGAGCAGCGCGGGGGTCCACGTCGCCCAACTTGAAACCGGGAGTCACCTCGAGCCCAGGGTGGAGGAGCCCGCGCAGCACGCCGTCCAGCCGCGAGCAGACCGGGACGTCGCCGACGTGACCGACGATCTGACCTGCGACGACGCGGTCGCCGATGTGGAGGGAGCTTTGGAAGACGCCGGCGGCGGGTGCTCGCAGAAGCCGCTCCTCGGTATGACCGCCCACCTCTCCCGGGACACCGGTGTCGGGCAGCGCCTCGCCGTGCGTGATCACCCGGCCGAGCGTGTGACCACGATTCGTCTCGATCACGGCGTGTGCGTCGCGGCCGGCGAAGAAGCCCGGGCCCAGGGCGACGACGGCGGGCGCGTCGGCGATGCTCGTCCCGAGATTGCGTTTGGCCATGATCGCGTCGACGAGCAGAGAAGGCTGCACCTCGTGAAGCGCGGCACCCTCGGGATCGACGACGACGGCGATCGCCCCTTGCCGCATCACGGCCTCGATCCGGCCTGGATCGTCCACTTTGACGCCCTCGACTCCCTCGACGACCGTGCGTCCCTCGTAGACGGCTTCAGCGAACGCGACCGCGCGTCGCACGACGGTCGGGCGAGCGATCTCCGTCATGACGACGGCGAACCCCGAGCGGGACAGTCGCAGGGCGACACCGCTGGCAAGGTCGCCGGCGCCCTTGATCAGCGCCCGTGGGCGCGCGCCGCCGACTGCGTCGCGCGCGGCACCGGTCACGGCGAGGACTCCTCGACCGCGGTCTGCCCCTTCACGACCGAGGGCATGCGGCCGCCGACCTTGCCGTACTGCTCGGCGACGATCTCGGCCATGATGCAGAGGGCCAATTCCGCTGGCGTCTCGGCCCCGATGTCGAGGCCGATCGGCGCGTGGACAAGGTCCAGCCGCTCGCCGGCGACTCCCTCACCGCGAAGCCGCGCGATGATGGTCCGGACCTTGTTTCGGCTGCCGATCATGCCGATGTAGGCGGCCGGCGAGTCGATGACCGAGCGGAGCGCCGACTCATCGTGCTCGGCCGAATGCGTAAGGATGACGACGTTCGTGTGTTCGTCTATGTCATACAGGTCCGCCGTGCGCGCCGGGTCGCCGCAGATCAGCCGGTCGGCCTCGGAAAAGCGTTCGGACGTGACCATGTCCTCTCGTGAGTCGAGGACGACGACCCTGAAGTCGAGCATGCTGGCGCAGGAACACAGCTTCTGGCCGACGTGCCCCGCGCCGATCACGAGCAGCGCGCGACCCGGGCGATGGGGCTCGAAGAACACGGTGACGTCGCCCCCACACAGGCTCCCCAGGGCGTGCTCCCCCTCCGTACGCAACTCGTACGTCCGGCTGCACGACGCGCCCGAGGCGAGGCAGGCGCGAGCGTCGGCGATCGCCTCGCGTTCCAGCACGCCTCCGCCGATGGTCTCCTCGGTCGTCCCGTCTTCGAAGACCAGTATCTTCGCCCCCACGTGCCGCGGGCTTGAACCCTTGACGTCGGTGACGGTCGCCAGCACGAACGGGGTGCCGCGCCCGGCAAGTTCAGCCATCCGCGCGTAGAGATCGCCAGCCTTCATGCGTCCTTCTCCTTCTCGTACCCGCGGGGCGAGTCGATATCCACGAGTTCGTGGGGGTCGTCGATGGGGACCATACAGACTTCGTCCGCCCGGCGCTCGATGACGCGCCGGCCCCCGAAGTCGCCCCTCTCCCCGGCAAGCTCGGCGAACAGCGTCGCGCCGACGAGCACGGGGTTGCCGGGGCGTCCGTCGACGGACGGCCGCACGATCCGCTTCTCGCTGCGCGCGAAGCGATCGATCAGCGCGTCGAGAAGCGCGGCGCTGACGAAGGGCTGGTCGCCGAGCAGGATGAGGGCCCCGTCGGCCGCCGGGTCTACCGCCGAGAGTCCCGCGCGCAACGACGTGCTCATGCCTTTCGCGTAGTCCGGGTTCAGCACTAAGGTGACCGGCCGACCGGCCAGGGCCTTCGAGACCTTCTCCGCCTCGTGCCCCACGACGACGATGGTCTGCGAGGCCTTCGAGCCCAGCGACGCGTCGACCACTCGCTGGATCATCGGCCGCCCGCCGACTGGCAACAGCAGCTTCGCGCCCCCCATGCGGGTGGCGCGGCCGGCGGCGAGGACGACGGCCGCAACGACGCCGCGGCCGGCCGCGTGCCGGGGCTCGCGCGCCACGTCGCTCACGCCCCCTCCGCGACGACGGCGAAGCGTCCGGCGCGCAAACTGCCGACGACGACGGAATCTGGGCGCGCGCCCGGCTCGCCGGTCACACGATCTCCCTCGCCCTCCGGCCCGACGGCCGCGCCCTGGCGCCCGAGAAGCTGCAGGGCGATGTCGAGTCCCGCCGCCTGCACGTCAGGTGTGTCGGCCTTGTTCAGCAGGACGACGATGCGGCAGCCCGCGTTTCCCCGCCGCAGATGCCCGACCTGCTCCCGCAAGCCGTCGGCCACCACTCGCGTCGTGACTTCTGAGCCCAGCGGGATCCCCAGGCTCGAGGCGAGCACATCGGCACGATGGACGCGCTCCTCAGTGAGCGGGACCCCGAGAACGTCCAGTCCGGCCACGTCCACGATCGTCGTGGCCACGGCAGGCACCTGGGGCTCATGCGGCCCAAAGGCCTTGAACGGCAGGCCCCGGCTCCCGTCGGCCTCGACGATGAGGTGGTCGGCCAGCCCATGCGCCCACAACCGGTCGACCGAGGCCGGCGACAGGCCGACCACTTTGCCTCCCTCGCCGTCGGCGTGCGCCACGGCAACAGCATGTCCGTCCGCCAGCACCCCCTTCAATCTGGGGACGAGCCCACCGCACTCGGTCTGCCTGAGCACGGGTCCAACGGCCTCCATTTCCCGAAGGAGCATGGCCGTCGTCGTGGTCGTGATCACGCGGTCGCCGCCTGCCGCGAGCTCCGCCCCAAGGAGGCGCAGGGCAGTGGTCTTTCCGCCGGCTCCCACGAGCGCGACCACCTCCACGGGGCCGAGGCCGAGGGCGCCGGCGAGCGTCTCCTGTGCGATCGCGTGCACCGTTGCCTCCACTCACTTCCTTGCCGCTCTCGAGCGCTGCGTAGCGCACCGACGCGACACACTCAGCCGGACGGTCGGCCCGAGAACAGCGTCCCCGGATCCGCAAGGCGGCGAACCGCCTTCTGTTGCCTCTTGCACATCGGCTTGGCCACAGGCACCATGTCGGTACCGCGACATTGTAGACGGGAACAGGATTCCTTGCTACACATATAGCGAATATGCGACAATCGCGCTTTCCGCCGGTGCTGACCAGGACTCCTCGCGGACTTTGACGGAACATCTCGGAAGAGAGGTTGCAGGTATGGAATCGCGCTCGTTCGCGACCGTGGGCGCAGTCACTCGGCGAAAGGATGGGCTGGCCAAGGTCACCGGT
>Ga0315275_10002813_pt1 | contig 15858 bp, 10 predicted proteins | sample YL17G03_0_MG_FD_205557 | JGI IMG/M metagenome (GOLD analysis project Ga0315275, IMG submission 205557) | Sediment microbial communities from Yellowstone Lake, YNP, Wyoming, USA - YL17G03_0 | ecosystem: Environmental > Aquatic > Freshwater > Lake > Sediment | place: USA: Wyoming | collected... | reverse complement strand
ATGGAACTGGGAGGCTGCGGAGCACGATTTTGAGAAAGCCCTGGAATTGGGGGCAACAACTGCTCTCTCCCATACGAATTTCTCGACTTTTCTGGTCACGCGCAGGCGGTTTGACGAAGCCACGCGGCATATGGAAATCGCCAGGAAGCTCGATCCCCTTTCGAGTCTGATCTGCACCTGGGCTGCACTCCCCCCTCTGAACGCCGGCGATTATGATAGGGCCATCGATTTATTGGACGCAGCTGTCAAACTGGATCCGACGTCTTGGCAGCCCTATTTCAATCTGGGCATGGCATATATGGGTCTTTCGAGAACCGACCATGCCATCGCCGTCTTGCAGAAATCATTCGACTATTCGGGCGGCGCTTCAATAGTGCTAATGGCGCTCTCAATCTGCTATTATCAGGCCGCCATGATGGACAAGGCTGACGAGTATTTGGATATGTTGCACGAGCGGGCAAAGCATGTCCACATCGCTCCCATGTTTTTTGCATGGATTTCTATCGCGCGCGGCGATGTCGATCAGGGCGTTTCCTGGATTGAGAAAGCGAAGTTGGAACACGACCCCTGGATTTGTTATGCCGACTTGCCTGTGACCGTTTTGAAGAGCCAGGATCCACGTATCAACGCCATACGCAGATCTATTGGATTGCCGGTTACGGGAACGGAGCACGAGTGATGGAAAAATCAGATGGAAACGACATAACCCGATCGCATGTTCAACTCGCACACGGCAGCATAATCGGGCACTACCGGATCGTCGAGAAAATCGGCGCCGGCGGGATGGGAGAAGTCTACCTGGCCGAGGATATCGAACTCAATCGCAAGGTGGCGCTCAAGTTTCTTCCTCCGCATTTATGCCAGGATGCCGACTGCCGGGCTCGGTTCAAGCGGGAGGCGCAGGCGGCGGCGAAGTTGAGTCACCCCAATATCATCACGATACATGAAGTCAGTGAATATAATGGGCGGCCTTATTTTGTGATGGAGTATATTGAAGGTGAATCTCTGGCCGATTTCATAAAGAAGCGTGACAATTCCCTTGATAAAATTATTGACTTATCAATTCAGATTTGCGAGGGACTGAATAAAGCTCATCAGGCAGGGATAATCCACCGGGATATCAAACCCTCCAACATTCTGATTGACCCCGATGGCCGCGCAAAGATTCTCGATTTCGGTCTGGCGGCTTTGAAAGGTGATAAGAAGCTTACCAAGACCGGTTCCACCTTGGGGACAATCAACTATATGTCTCCGGAGCAGACGCGGGGCGAGAATCTGGACCATCGCTCTGATATTTTCTCCCTCGGAGTAATTCTGTATGAGATGATTGCCGGTCAGCCGCCATTCAAAGGCGAGCACGAACCGGGCATAATGTATTCCATTCAGTATGAAGAGCCCGAGCCGCTGGCGCGGTACAAAACGGGTGTGTCGGACGATATTCAGAGAATCGTTGACAAGACACTTTCCAAAGAAAGGAGTCTTCGTTACCAGCATGCCGATGAATTGTCGGCGGACCTCAAACGCCTGATTTCGGCCGTATCTACCGCATCTTCCGTGCCTATTCGGAGACATCGTTTCTTGGTCCCCTCCCTTATAGTATTCGGTGTGCTTGTTGCTGTCCTGGTGTTCAGACCATGGAGAATCATAATCAAGTCGTCTGAGGAAGCGAAGACCACTACCAAGCGCGTAGTCGTGGTGCCGTTCAAGAATCAGACCGGCGATCCGTCACTTGATCCGCTGGGAAAGATGGTAGCCGATTGGACGACGCAGGGCTTATTGCAAACGGGACTGGCAGAAGTTGTTCTTCCGGAGATGTTGTCTGATCTCGATGCAAGCAAGGGTGTTCGTTCCGTGGTCGATGCCACCGGTGCAACCCTGCTTGTTACCGGATCATATTACAAAGTCGGGGATTCGATTCAGTTTCAGGCACAAGTGATGAAAGCAGACGGAAGCCTCTTGCAGGCCATCGAACCTATTTATGCGTCTACCGGAAGCGTGATGGTCGGAGTAGAGGCAGTGCGTCAACAGACGCTTGGTGCCCTGGCTTTGGAATTAGACTACAAGATGCAAGAACTGGGGTCGTTGGGGCCGCATATTCCCAAATATGAAGCCTACCAAGAGTATATTCGAGGGGCCGATCTATTCTTGTTGAAAGGGGACTATAGTGCATGTTTAGAGCCTTTCAGCCGCGCTTACAACCTTGACACTTCATTCATGCCGGCGCTTTTTTTCAAGTGCTGTGCTTATTTTAACCTTTCGCAGTATGATCAGGCGGATTCTCTTGTCCGTTTTCTGAGTCAACGCCGCGCTTCCTTAGGGCGTCTTCAGCTCTTATCTCTTGACGAACTGAATGGATTGTTGTCCGGCAATCTGGCTCAAGCTCTTTCAGCTATGCGGCAGGCCGGAAAATTGGCGCCCCAGTCCATTTGGGTTGTTGAATGGGGTATAATTGCTCTCGCGAATAATCGTCCTAGAGAATGCATTGAAGCATTAAAAGAACTTGGCGCGCGGAATCCATGGGACTTCGCCTGGACATTTATCGCCGAGGCATATCACCTTTTGGGCGAACATGAAAAGGAGTTAGAGTCGGCCAGAGAGGGCCGCCGCCGTTTTCCGTCATCATCTTCCCCTTACTATAGTGAACTTTACGCGCTGGCTGCCATGGGACGAATGGACGAGCTGCGAGAACTCATCGGAGAACAGACCACTCTCATGGAAATCAGTACGCCAGCCTATGTCAGACGTATTGCGGCGGAGGAATTGCGGGCACACGGTCACGAGGACCAAGCGATGACGCTGCTGGACGAGGCGATCCGCTGGTATGAGAGCCAACCACTTGAGAAACTGGATTCGCTCCGGGGATCATACGCAGGGACCCTCAACCAGGCTCGCCGCTGGGACAAGGCCAAAATCGTTTACGAGGAAGCCGTCAAGAAGTTTCCTAAGGACTCGGCGGCCGGCTGGGGTTATGAGAGCGTCCTTGGCATCATAGCGGCACGTCAAGGTGACCGATCAAGGGCGATGGAGGTCTCGGAGTGGCTGAAGAACTTAAAGCTGCCGTACTTGTTTGGCGTCAACACATATCAACGCGCCTGTATCGCTGCAATTCTCGGAGACAAGGAGCAAGCTGTTGCTTTGCTTAAGGAGAGTTTTCTGCAAGGAAGCGAACTTGACATAGGCGTACATAAGGATTTTGACCTCGAGTCATTGTGGGACTACCCGCCTTTCATTGAATTTCTGAAGCCAAAAGGTTAATGATTTTGGAGGGCAGAGACAGATAAATGCAGTCTGACGACGACAAGACCAGGACATTTGTGACCATAAGCAGCGGCACGATGATTTCTCACTACCGGATCATCGAGAAGATCGGCGCCGGCGGCATGGGCGAAGTGTACCTGGCCGAGGATATCAAGCTGAACCGACAGGTGGCGCTGAAATTCCTTCCCGCCGCAATGACCACCGATCCTGATTTCAGAGCCCGTTTCAAACGTGAGGCGCAGGCGGCAGCCAAACTTAATCATCCCAATATAGTGACCATCCATGAGGTCGCCGAAGAGCATAACCGGGTATTCATCGCAATGGAGTTTGTGCGGGGGCATCCTTTCGGCGATTTCATCGGTTCAAAAGATATAACCCCCTCACAGATTGCCCGCCTGGCGATACAAATCTGCGATGGTTTAGCGGCCGCGCATAATGCCGGCATCGTGCACCGCGACATCAAACCGTCCAATATCATCCTCGATGATACCGGCCGTGTGCGCCTGCTCGATTTCGGGCTCGCCAAAGTCCAACAGGACGAGCAAATCACTCAGACCGGAGCCACCCTTGGTACTGTGAACTATATGTCTCCCGAACAGGCCGAGGGGGGAGAAGTCGATAGCCGAAGCGATCTCTTCTCACTCGGTATTGTTTTGTATGAATTGCTTACCGGTAAGGCGCCTTTCAGGAAAGCCAATATGCCGGCCACCATCCATGCCATCGTTAACGAGCAACCAAAACCTCTGGCTGATTTCGATTTTGAGACCGCCTCCGCCTGGCAGCCCGTTATAGATAAGGCTCTCGCCAAGAATGTCGCCGCGCGGTATCAGAGTGCTTCGGAAATGGCCATTGCTTTGGCTCAATTTACCGGCGGCGATACAGCCGGCCTTAATATGCAAATCCCCCGGGTTGTCCAGGTCACGGCGCCGCAATCTCTGGCCGTGCTGTACCTTCGAAATCTCGGCAATCCCGATGATGAGTATCTCAGCTACGGCTTAACAGAAGACCTCATCGTCGATATGACGCGCCTCCGGAACCTGAGAGTCGCACCCATGCGCTCCATTATGAAATGGAAGGACTCGGATGCAGAACTTGAGGAAATCGCCCGCAGGCTTGATGTCAATCTCGTTTTGGATGGTTCGATTTTGAAAGCCAGTGATACGATACGTGTATCGATCCAGCTTGTTGATGCTCGCAGCAAGAAGAACATCTGGGCGGAACGCTGGGAGCGACCGGTGGGTGAGATCCCCCATATCAAACGGGCCCTGGCGCAAGGGATAAACCTGGCGCTTGGAGTTAATACTTCGCAGCGATCATCGCGCGCGGGGGTCTCCGAAATTATCAGTCCGCAAGCCTACGAGTACTACCTGCGAGCAAAGTATGCTTTCGAACATAAACGTGACAAAGCGGATGTGGAAATTGCACTTGGGATGTATCGGCGGGCGGCGGAGATGGAGCCGGGTCTGCTCCCTGCCCGAGCCGGTATTGCCGGAGTTCACCTCTTCAAAGGCGAATATGCTCTGGCCGATCGCGAACTGCTCGAGGCGCTCAAGGATGCACGGTCCCGCATGTTGAAGTCGGAAGAGGCATCTCTGCTGCGGATCCTGGCAACCTCTTATACCATCCAATCAAAATGGGATCAAGCCTGGGAGACAGGTCAGCAAGCACTCGAACTGAACCGGGAGACTTCCGATCTGGCCGGAGAGGCCGAAACCCTCGCGGTTCTCATCAATATTCTCCAGCCGCGCGCACAATTCGATAAGGCTCTTGAGCTATTCCAGCGGGTGCTGGAGATATACAAACAGCTGGGTGATCGAGAGCAAGCCTCAAATGCCCTCAAGAACATTGGCGGCATCTACTATTATAAAGGGGATTACACCAGGGCCTGCGAACTTTTCACAGAGGCATTGTCGATAGCTCGCCGGTGTGAGGACCAATCGCTCGAGGCAAAATGTCTGAACAATATCGGCATCACACATATCAATAGCGGTAATTTCGGCGAAGCGCTGCACAACCTTCTGGATGCTCTGCGCATTTACGAGCAACTGGGTGAAGATCAATTGTCGATCGCAACGACTCTCAACAATATGGCGTTTGTCTACGGTTCCCAGGGTGATTACCGCAGGGCCATCGAGTTGAATGAACGAGGCTCCGCCGTTCACAAACAGCAGTCGAATCTTCAGGGCTATCTGATTTCCCAGAGTAATATTGCCCACGATCTCACGGTAATCGGAGATTATGAGAAGGCTATCAAAATTGCCTCAGATGTCTTGGTTTCGGCAAACGAGTTGAACCTCCCGGTAGCCCTCAGCTCCGCCCATACCAATCTCGGCACAGCTTATTTTTGGAAAGGAGCCAGAGAGCAGGCCCTGGAGCACCTGCATAAGGCAGTCAAAGTAGCCGATGACTCTGAACTGCGCGGCAGCCAAACCAGCCCACATTCACGTCTGGCCGAGTTTCATTACCATTATAATGATATTGTCCTTAGTCGCGAGCACTGCCGGTCCTGTCTGCAATTGCTCGGCCCGCAGGATAGAGGACCGATCTGGATGCGGGCATCGACCATTGAGGCGGCTCTGACCGCACAGGATAATGACCCGGATTCGGCCATCCCGCAACTGCGGCGGTTCGTTGAGGAGGCGCATCAGATGGGCAGCCCGGAGTTGATTATATTCACTCAACGCCATCTGGGTGTCATCCTTATGAAACAGGGGCAAAACCCGGAGTTACATGAAGAAAGTCGCCGGATTCTGCAGAGCGCTCTGGAGCTGGCGGCGAAAATAGAAATCGAACACGAAATCCGATGGATCAGCGAAATTTTGGGGGCGCAACATGTCTCTGACAATATAAATTGAACATAAAGAAAGATCTTTATGGAAATATTTAATTCCTATGATGACGCCAGACGCGCCGAGGCGTACGCCAAACTGGAATTTCCCGGCACATATTATCTGGCATATCGCGACCTGCCCGGAATCATCTTTGAACATATCAAAGGAAACAAAGCTCTGGATTTCGGATGCGGTACCGGCCGTTCGACAAGATTCCTACAGAAATGCGGCTTTGATACCGTCGGTGTTGATATATCCTCGGACATGATTAAGAAAGCAAAGGAAATTGATCCCGATGGAGAATATTATCTCGTCGGCGATGGCGACTTCAGCCGGTTTAAAAGCGACACCTGCGATCTTGTTCTGTCTGTATTCACTCTTGACAATATCCCCACGATGGAAAAAAAGGTCCGGATATTTCAAGAGATCGGACGGATATTAAAAAGGGAAGGGGCCCTGGTCAACCTTGTCTCATCCCCCGAAATTTATTTAAATGAATGGGCGTCATTCTCCACCAAAGATTATCCGGAAAACAGATTCGCCAAAAGCGGCGACAAAGTAAAAATCATCATAACGGACATAGGCGACAAAAGACCGGTCGAGGATATTGTCTGGACCGATGAATCCTATCGGGAGGTATATAGTAAAGCCGGATTGGAATTAGTCAAGACCCATAAACCCCTGGCCAAGGAAAGTGAGCCATATAATTGGGTCAATGAAACCCGAATTGCTCCCTGGGTTATTTACGTATTAAAGAAGGCAGTATCATAGTTATGAATCCGAGTGAGTCCAATGCCAAAATTGTGATTGAAAATCAGGATGGCATATACTGCATCATGATGAATCGACCGGAAAAGAAAAACGCCCTCACCATCGCCATGTATTCGGCCATGACCGATTCCATTCAACAAGCCGAAAGGGACGGCAGAGTTCGGGTTATCTTAATCCAGGGCGCGGGTGGATGCTTTACCAGCGGGAACGATCTGAAAGATTTCCTCGATTCTCCTCCCAAAGATGAGAACAGCCCGGTATTCGCTTTCATGAAAGCGATAAGCCGGGCGGAGAAACCGATCGTCGCGGCGGTCTCCGGGCTGGCCGTGGGCATTGGTACCACTATGCTTTTGCACTGCGATCTGGTCTACGCTGGCGCCAATACAAAATTTTCCATGCCTTTTGTCAATTTGGGGCTCTGCCCCGAGGCCGGTTCAAGTTTTCTCCTGCCGCTTCTGGCCGGGCATCGGCGCGCCTCCGAGCTGTTGCTTCTGGGGGAAACCTTTACGGCCGAGAAAGCCAAAGAGATTGGATTGGTGAATGCTGTCTGCGATGATGCCGATGTCTTTCATTTAGCCATGGAGCAGGCGCGGAAACTCGCCGCTCAGCCGCCTGCTTCCGTTCGCCTGACTAAGGTATTGCTGAAGAAAGCAAATGCTGCGATAATTGAGACTACCATTTCCGAAGAAGCAGGGCTTCTAATGAATCGCCTTGCATCGCCCGAAGCCGCCGAGGCTTTCAAGGCTTTCTTTGAACGCCGCAAACCCGACTTCTCGGGATTCTGATTGAAATTATGCATTCTGGGTGTGGTTTGGGTGCGGCGATGATTATTATCAGCAATTACCTGGGAGCAAACCTGGCCATTGTCGTTGGAATGATTACGCAAATTGCCTGATTTACAGAAATAAATCGCATGAAATGCCGAGCGTGAACACACGCATAAACCAGTATTCTGCTTTCTTTTCTATATAAAATCCAGTGCGCCCCGAGATCATTTCATACTGGTAACTGTAGATATTCTTTCGGTTGAGAACATTGAGAACCTCCAGATACGTGGAAATCTGTCCGTGCGGAAATCGGAATAATTTGTCAAGGCGGATATCCCATCGCGCATACGGCCTGTGTTTGGCGCCTAATTCTCGGCCAGCCTTCATATCGTAGTATGTCCCGCTTTGCGTTTGCTGCCGATAAAGGATAGCATCTGTATAAGGCCATCCGGTGTGGTAACGAAAAGCAGAACTTAACTGCCAGTTGGCCGTCGGGCGACAGTCGAGATAAAGATAGAATGTATGCCTCTGATCGAATGGTGCGGGCATGACTTCATTATGATAATCCTCTACATTGTCTATGGGGAAGAAAATATAGCGCATACTGTCTTGGACTTTGGAAAGAGCATAACTGAGCCGCCACGACCATTTGCTCCCGATCTCTCCCTTGAGATATAATTCGAGGCCGCGCGACTTACTTTCTATCCTTTGCACGATCATTCGGTCGTGCTCACGTTCCGGGAAAAATTTGGGTGTGTTAAATGAATTGCGAAAGGAAGGACGCAGATTTGAGTAGAGCTTCTCATATGCTTCAAGATGCAGGCTGATGCCGGAACTGAGCATTTGCTCAACGCCGATTATCCGGTGCTCCGCTTTCTGAGCCGGATAAAACTCCCTTTCGCCGTCACCAATCGACATTTCATCAATGCCTTCAGTTTGATAATAATATCCCCATCCCGCACGAACGGTGGTCCGTACGGCCGGATTATAAACTACATCTAAACGAGGCGACAGGATATCATCTCCAGTATGAGAAACGTAATCAAAGCGGGCTCCCAATTCCACGATCAATTGCTGTGCGGGCAGCAAGCGATCGGCAAGATATGCAGAAAATCTTGTTCCTCTCTTTGTGAAGCGAATCGTGGTCGTATCAATGTGATCTAGTCTGTAATAGTTCGTCCTCGGGTTATATGCGTAGATATAATCGTCCCCCCGATAGTCATAAAGGGAAAACTCGTGCTGGATAGCGACCCCCCATATGACGGTCAAACGATTCGATACTTCATATTCCCAATCGGTCTTAAAATCTGTGAAATCAAAATTGTTTCGATTGTAGGCGAGATATATAATGTTTCTGGAGTTATCATATTCAAGACGGCCTCGCCGTTCATAATCAGTCCATCCGACCGATGCCGTCGTTCGGATCGCAAGTCTCGGATCCGACATATATAACCATGCCAACCAGAGATAGGAATTGCCATATTCGGCCTTGAGCGTGTCACCGTCATTGACACCTTTACCTTCAAATTTGTTCCTATCGGCCGCATGAAGCAAATCCGCCGACAGGATACCTCCCTTCCCGAGATCAAATTGCAGTTTGGCAAATACATCATAATAGCTTGGACTCACTTCCTTATCTTCGTCGGCCAGATGCAGAAGATAGTCAAGATAGCAGCGTCGCGCCGAAATCAGCCAGGAGCCTCTGTTGCCATTGAAATTACCTTCCGCAAGAGCCCGAGAATTGATCAAACTTAATGCGACAGAGACTCTTGTCTGGTTCGGCGGCACGATTCGCGAGCGAATATCGAGAACCGCACTCATCCTGTCGCCATAACAAACCGGAAAAGCGCCCGTCAGCAATTCAATGCTTTCTATCGCGGCCGCATCGATCATACTCATGGCGCCTCCGTCCAAGTCCCTCAAATGAAAAGGTTGATTAATCTGCAGACCATCGAGATTCACCAGAGTCTCATTGAATTCCCCTCCACGGACTATGAATCTGGTCGAAATATCATTGCCGGTCATGCCCGGCAGGTTGGCAATCGCCCTTAATAAATCATCCCCCAACTGAGGAACAGCCGCAATTTCCCGTCTTGCCAGTGTCTGCTTGGCAACCGGCGCGACGCCCGTGATACCGAATGCTCCCCGAGGTACGATGACATTTCGCAATCGAATCGGACGCGGATTCATATTGATCGTCATCGTGATCGTGTCATCACGACTGATGGCGACGCTTCTTATCCGTTGGGTTTCATAGCCGATATGGCTGATCTCCAATTCATGGCTCCCCGGCGAAAGTCCGCGGAAAATAAATTTCCCCTCCGCATCGGCAAGAGCTTTCAAGTGATTGTCGATTATTGAGACAGTAACGCCGGGAAGCGGATTCTGTGTACTCGCGTCATAGACAATTCCACTGATTGTTCCCGTTTGACTATCAGCGGCAAGACCAGATGTCATCAAAATCGTCACAACAAGGAATTGATGAACTAAGCGCATTCTACCCCTTCGCATACGAATAAACTCTCTGACAGGTGACATTCACCAACTCATGAGGCATTCAATTCAAGAAGGTTCGCCTGCCGTATCTTCAATCGATAATATAGGCAATGAAGTGGGGAACTGCAATCGATATTGCCGATACTCGGAAGAGCCGCTGCTGCCGGCGTAAGCTCTAAATTGATTGTCAAATTCAAAGCAATTGAATATATTAATATCGGCCCGTCCAGACTGAAAAAAATTGGGGCCCCTCATCGGGACCCCGGTTAACCACTAGTCGGATGGGCCTTTTAGTGTCCTGCCCGGGACAACCGTTTAGCGCCGCCGCAACAGCGGGCAATGCGCGGAACCAAAAACCGTCTCATCGCCGGCCTCCTTTCTTTCGTGTTCCAATATTAACATTTCTCACCGGGGCAATTGTATCGCACGAACCAACCCATTTCCTGTTTTTTTTGCTTTTCACCGGAACATCGCATACTGCATTCCCACTGCGGGGGATCACCACCATGCTGCAGCAAGGGAATGAATCGGCCAGGTCCACACAAACCATGCGCAGATTCTCGGCATTCAGTTCATATCGGACATGCTGCCCTTTGCGGCTTCGTTTCACCAGCCCGACGGCGGTCAGCGCCTGAAGATGACGGGTTATCGTCGGTTGGGAGAGGTTGAAGAATGAAACAATCTCTCCCACGGTACGCGGTTTGGCCTCAAGCATCAGGAGGATCTTAAGCCTCGTGCTGTCAGCCATGGCCCGAAAAACGGGCGCCAGAATTATGTCGACTTTCTCTTTCATAGTTTCATAGGCATATACGCATATATGTATATATTGGTTTCAGGTTTTTGTCAAGATTTTTTAATAATCGGCAAAATGGAACTGGACGAGCACGGCTGTTAGTCGACAAGTCGTTGTGGGAATTGGTATTAACCGTCACTTTCCATCGGGCCGACAACCAGGCATTTTTCGCCCCGCGATTGTGCCGCAGGCGGAAAGTGAGACTTCACGACATTTCCAAAATTCCTTTGTGCGTTTTCGACCGCCGTGCGGATTTATCGTAAACCCCTAGACAGTTCCGCTTTCGGCAGACGATACCATGTTATCTATTTGGGGTGCTTCACCGCTTTGGATTTACTCTTTACCCGGTACAAACAAAGCGGAAATGAAGCATAAAGATCGCCGGTGTGGCATTTGGTTATCCCGCGGCAGGCGCCATGGCAATGCTTCAAATGCCGGCAATCGCGGCAGACGCCGTGAATATCTTGCGGCCTTAAATCGGAAACGGCCGTCATCTTGGGATCGTTCCAAATATCGGCTAGCGACCGTTTTCGAGCATTGCCGATAAGATTCTCTTTTCCTAAAAGAGAAGTACAGGGGAAAACATCCCCGGTGCAGGTAAGATAGAACATGCTCTTGCCGGCCATACATTCATGGAAATAGTAATACGGCGGCGGCGGGCCGAAAGCCGGATCAAAAGCAATCATCGGATTCTCACTGCCATAATGCTTGGAAACGAACTTTTTCAGGTCCCCCTTCCGTTCCGTAAATCCAAGCCGGTGATTCTGACTTTTTCCCCGTCCAAAAGGAACAAATCCGCAGAATCGAACACAGTCAACTCCTTCGTGTGTCGCCAGTTTTATATATTCGGGAGCATCATCAAGATTCTCCTCGCCGATCAGCATGGCCATCGTCACGCTGTACCCCAGCCTCCTGCAGATACGTACCGCCTCAAGGGCTTTGTAGAACTCCTCGGCTGTGGCCCGCCTCATTCGATTGTTCCATTCGGGCGTCGAACCATCGATACTTATCTGAACCATCCTGACACCGGCTTTCTGCAGACTTCGGGCCCTTTTCTCATCCAGAAGAACCCCATTGCTGGTGATGGCCGATTTTATACCCATTTCCGCGGCATACGATATCAGCTTCTCCAGATCTCCACGCAGCAACGGTTCTCCGCCCGTCCAGCCGATAAATCCGGTTCCCATCTCTTTTAAGGATTTGATTATGTTAAGAGATTCGGCGGTGCTCAACTCGCGCAACGGCTTCTTGGTGGCGGCGCTGTAGCAATGCGGACAGGTCAGATTGCAGAACCGGGTTATTTCCCAGCCAATTCTCTCCGGTTTTTCGATTCTCATGATAGCAGTCATTCTCTTTCTGGTTCGCGTCGGCTATGAGAAAGCGCGGACTTCCAGCGAAATCAACGCGCTTTCTGCATCCGTGATCAAAAGATTCTCATTACGACAACCGGTTTATTCTCATGGCGCCGTAATAGAGAGTGAGGTTGCGTCGGCCGGAATAGCTTTGTCTGAAGCTATTCATCAACTCCATCCGGACATGCCGCCCGACCACAACCCTGCCTCTTCCCGAATCCAGGTCACATTTCGATAACGGCGGCTTTGAAGACGGGGATTGTGTCAAATTAAATGCTGTCTGATATTCTTTTTCAGCCTTCCGGCACACGGTCCAGGCGGTCTGATAAATTCGATTTTCCCTCAGGGGGGCGACAGCCACGTAATTTGAACTTCAACACCCTTTCTCCCCAAAGTCAACTGTCAATCGATTGAGCAGACCGGGTAGATGATCCAGAGTTTCTGGTAGCACCAGCATGGCCTGCGGGCATCGCAACCCTTCTGAATAGTCTTCATCTATATCACCTCCTTTCTGAGATCGCATTCATATCTCAATGTCAGCATTTCTTTGAGGTTATATTTCCATGAAGTGCAACTACCCACTCTGCGCCCTTTCTCCAGTGACTGACGCGGGCAGCCGCCCATGCAGATGGGCAGAATTGAGCACGAAACACACTCTTCTCTTTCGAACGGATCCCAACCCAGATACTTGAGAAGATTGGCCTCCTGACGAGGCGTAAGCTCTTCGGAAAAAACATTGCCGACCGACCATTCGGGAATGGCAATATCTTCCCAGCATTTGAAAACATCTCCCGAAGGTGTAAAGACAAAGGAGCCGTCCGTATCCGCGCCGCAATGTCCCCCCAGAGTAAGCGAGGGGTACTCGATCCGATAAAAACCGCTGTCAATCAGCCTGCGGTAAAGCCCGGTCAGATGCACCGAAAATTCCTCCGTCGCCAGGCAATGTTTCGCAATATCGGCGCAGACTCCCTCCGAATCATGAACCTGCGCGAAATGCATGTTGACCCTGGGAAGAATCCCCTTTTTATCCAGTTCCTCGACAACCGCAAAAGCATTATCAACATTCTGCCGGTCAACATTGACACGAACAATGATTTTCAAGATCTCCGAGGATTCAGTCAGATTGGACAGAATCCGGTCATATGTGCCGGAGCCGTTATGTAATTTTCGCCTTCTGTCATGTATCTCCCGGGGGCCGTCTATCGTAACCTGGGCCGATTCGACGCCAAACCCCTTCAGCCGTTCCGCCAATTTGCCGTCAAGCAAGAATCCGTTGGTGATAATCGAAGCGGGATCAAAACGGGAGCCGCATTTTTCAGCCAGTTCTCTTAAACTGTTCTGAAGCCGTTCAATTGTGGGGACACAGAGGGTCGGCTCCCCGCCAAACCATATGACCCCGGCAAATTCGGCCTTTTTCATATATTTTTCGCTGAATTTCACGATCGCCTGCTCGGTCTCTGCATTCATCCGCCCCGGCCGCTGGTTTTCAAAGCAGTATTCACAGCTGAAATTGCACCCTAGGGTAGGTGCAATGGTCAAGAAGAAAGCATTCTTATCAAAACGGCAGCGTCTGTTTCGTACTTTCAGGAATTCAAGTTCATCCAATTCGTCTTCGACAAGATATCTGCCATCGACCAGAGCCTGATAAATTTCCTTCTCATCTTCGGTCGCAGGCTGAGATGAATTTTCCATCAGTCTGGCAACCAGAGAGGCATTTTCGGGATAAATTTCCGAAAGAGTGGCGCTGAGCCCGTTAAAAGCCAGCTTTCGCCCACCCTCCAGGTCAATAAAAACATTATATCGAGATGGCTTCATAAAATCCCCGGCTCGGAATTCTGAAAGAATCGGAAAAAGAACTCAGAACAGACCGCATTTCAGCGAATTCTCCAATGCTTGATAATTTGGCCGTCTTAATCCAAGTCAAAGTTATTGGAATAAACCCGCGGCGTCAAGGGAAATAAGACTTCAGGAAAGGAATAAAAGCAATTATGCCTCACCCCTGGTAAATACCACTAAGCGACTGCCTGCCATAACCTTGAAAGTCACAAAAATTTTCCGGCCTCACTCATGATCGCTTCATCGGGAAAATTGAAACAGGGCGGCGCGGCCTCAATATCCTTCCAGGCAATGTTGTTTACTCACTCTCATCCGAACGGGCGCTTTCGGCCCAGGATTTTCCGCATATAAACTATCTGCCCGGCATGATAGAAATCATGCATACAGAGAAATGACAACCTCTGCCAGAGCGGCGCTTTGCTCTGGTCATCACCCACCATTTTCCCCAGGTCGTCATCCGAGAGCCGCGAGTAAGCGCTTGTCATCTGCTCATATATCCGGAAAAGTCTCTCCCTGAGATCAGCCCATGGCGGATAGACCGACTGGTCATCGGAAATCTCCGACCCGCCGTCGAAAATCTTGCCCCATTCTGGATAATCCTCAATCGTGGCGCCGGTCAAAGAAAGGGCATAGCCGTTAGTATTAAGCAGGTGTCCCGTCAGCCAGCAGATATGATTAAGCTGCTCCTCACCTCGAACCATCGAATCCTCGGGCGTGACGTCATCAAGAAGCCTTTTCAGCACCGCCTGATTGGTTTTCACCATGTAAAGAAGATGATCACGAATATCCATCTAATTGCTCCTTCGTTTGATTTTAGCTATATCTCACCAAATATATCTGGATATTAATCGTACGCAATGTTTTTTGAGTGACCTGCAGCAGGCCACGACAAATCTGCTGCTGACTTATGGAAATTTATGCAAATAATCACCGCAATAAATGTTTATATCCAAATTAAAAATAGGGGAGGGCGAGATGACACTGTTCAATCTTCTCGAGACAGGAACCATTGTCATAACATCTATAACATCCATTGGGTTAGCACTAATTCTATATTGCGGTGATGATAACTCTCCTGCGGAGAGCCAAATCCCTGTTTTCATTGTCTGGGAAACAATCTTCGGTGGCGTCGGAGACGAGTTTGCCTATTCCATGGTGACTACCAATGATGGTGGTGCCATGCCGGGGTCGGCAGCACTGCTTCTTTCGGTAGCGGCGGCAAAAATGTTTATCTGGTAAAAATCAATTCTTCCGGCGACACGCTTTGGACCCGCACTTTCGGTGGAGCGGATGATAATGAGGGCAATTCCATAGCGCCGGTCTCCGATGGCGCCTTCATCATCTGCGGCTACACCAAATCATTTGGCGCCGGGTGATATGATATTTATCTGATTAAGGCCGATGTCTCCGGCACTAAGAAGCGGGAAAAAACTTATGGCCCCGAATTCTACGAAATTGGCCGGGCCGCCGTTCAAACCTGCGACAGCGGATATATAATCACCGGTATAATCAATTCGCCCGAACATGTCCAGTCTGATGTTTATGTCATAAAAATCAACATCTTGGGCGATACGCTCTGGACCAGAGCATTCGGTGCCGATAATGCCGACCAGGCAAATACCGCTATTCACACCTCCGACAGCGGCTGCTTGATCGCCGGCCTGACCGAGTCGGTCGTTTACCATGCCAATGACCCATATCTTATCCGGTTGAATAGCCGTGGCCATACACTCTGGACGAAAGTGTTCAATTCC
>Ga0315275_10002810_pt1 | contig 15865 bp, 13 predicted proteins | sample YL17G03_0_MG_FD_205557 | JGI IMG/M metagenome (GOLD analysis project Ga0315275, IMG submission 205557) | Sediment microbial communities from Yellowstone Lake, YNP, Wyoming, USA - YL17G03_0 | ecosystem: Environmental > Aquatic > Freshwater > Lake > Sediment | place: USA: Wyoming | collected... | reverse complement strand
CGACCGACTTTCTGGAAAGGGGTCTGACCCCCGGTGAGAGCGTCGAGATCTCCCGCATCCTGGAGGCTGAAGGCCTTGACGCGATCGAAGTGAGCGGCGGGATGACCGAAGCCGGCAAGGGATCGGTTTGGCAGGGACTTCGTTCCGAGGACCAGGAGGGATACTTCGTTGAGAATGCCGCGGCCATCAAAAAAGCCGTTCATATCCCGGTCTCAGGCCTGGGAGGGATCCGGACGCCGGCCGTCGCCGAAAAGTTCGTTTCGGAAGGCCGGGTCGACATGATCTCGATGAGCCGCCCCTTCATCCGGGACCCTCATCTCGTCCATAAGTTCCGGGAGGGCGAAGTCGCTTCGTCCGAATGTATCTCCTGCAACAAGTGTTTCAACCCGCGCGGCATTCGCTGTGCGGAGGTCGATGTCTAAGGGGACCTAATTTATTCATGCCCCTTTTAAAATCAGATGGTTCGTCAGATCCTGCAGCTGGACGACTCGCGGCTGGCGGAGATCTTTGCCGCCACGGACTTCTTACATCATCTGAAAATGAAGTTTCCGTTCCCGATCAAGACCATCCAAATCGATGGCGGCTCGGAGTTCAAGGATCAGTTCGAAGCGGCCTGCTAAAAGCAAAGGATCGAGCTGTTCGTCAACCCGCCGAGGCGTCCGGCGATGAACGGGGGTGTAGAGAGGTCGAATCGGACGAGTTAGGAGGAGTTTTTTGAAGTCCAGGATCTGTCTCTCGTCACGGCAGATCTCAATCGACAGAGTCCGTTTTTACCAGGGGCTGGACTATCTGACGCCTTATGGATATTATTGTCGATGGAAGAAAAATCAGAAGTCCCGGATGTCACTAATGTCCTGACCCCATACACCCCACGGCGGGGTCTAATTCAGGCACATTGATCGGAAGGAAAGCATGAAGTTCTTTAGGGTGCTGGCCATGGCGCTGGGCATGGCGGGATTGGCTTTGACAGCCTGGCTGTTCCTTGAGCGGCGGAGTGCGCAGGCCGTGCCGATTTTGGCGTATCACCGGATTGCCGATGTGCCGGATAGCCCATGGTGTGTGCCCCCGGATGTTTTCGAACAGGATTTGCGTTCGTTGCGGGAACAGGGTTATGAATCGATTCAGCCATCTGATCTCGCGGCGCACGAAACATATGGCCGACCTATCCCAAAACGCAGTGTAATTATCACCTTTGACGATGGTTACCTGGACTGTATGACCGCTGCTGAACCGCTGTTGAAAAAATACGGTTTCATAGGCATCGCTTATCTGGTGACGGAACTGGTGGCGGATAGTCCCGTGGCCCGCCGGAAATTCGAGGGGGCCGATTGCCTGACTTGGCCTGAAGTTGAGGCCATGCTCCAACGTGGAACGATGGCTTTCGGCGGCCATTCTCATAGTCACCTGAACCTTGTGAGGGCGGAAGATCCGGCAGCTCTGACCCGGAAATGTCGCCAGCGGCTGGCTGAGCACGGCATAAAAAAGAGCGTTTCTTTTTGCTATCCTTACGGCCGGTTCAACGCCCGCGTCATGCAGGCGGTTCAGAAGTCCGGGTTCACTACCGCCATGATCTGCGAGGACGCCGTCGCCCGGACGGGAACTAAAATGAACCTGCTGGCCTTGCCGCGCGTCTCTGTGATGGGGGGCCGTCATCGTTTCGATGTGAAACGTTTGCCCGAAAAAAACGGAACGAATACGGCGGCATTCAGCATCGTTCACGATGGCATTAATTTAGAGGTGTGCCTAAAATTAATCTGGCGGGGAGGCTACGATTGCCTTGCGCCGCGGGAGTTGGGAAAAGGCGAGATGGTTTTGACGTGGCCGTTGCCGGATCAGATGCGAACCCGGCGACCTGTGGTGGAAATCTGGGATCGGAACGGGATTCTGCTTTTACACCGGTACGAAACTGAATAGGCAATTCGCCGGGGTGCCAGGGCATAAAAGTTTCCATGCCCATGCCGATCCGGTCGGCACCGAGGTAATTTCGGAAAGCATCGTTTAGTTTAATTTTCAGGGTTACGCGTTCCCGGCAATTCAACCTGCGTCCTCCGGTCAGGGCCTCCGTCTGGCGCTTGCGCCATTTGCCGTGGCGCCGGATTCAGAAAGTGACGGCACGCTCCATGTTATCCAGCCGACAAATCGATAAGGTGGTTCACGGTCATCGTCGAAAAAACGGCCGCTGATACACCTTCCAGAGAATTGGTTCATGTCCCGGAATTCCAACTCAAGTCCTAAAGACAATTTTGGAGTATGACCGGTTTCGGGAGAAAGTCGGGCTTTGCGTGTAAACGATCTTGTCCCGCTCCACACCAGCCCCACTTCCCTTTGACTTGCCTTCCCTTTTTGGCTAAGCTGAAATAGTGAGTCTGTCTAACACGCTCCGACGCCTCTCCCTTCCCCTCCTCCTCCTGGCCGCCCTCCTTATCCGCCTCCAGAGCTGGCACCCCTTCCTCGTCGTCGACGAAAGGAGAATCCTCACCATGGTCTGGGGGCTCCACCTCAACCCCCTTCCCCCCGGCATGCCTTCTCCCCTGCCCGGCTACCCACCTCTTTTCATATACCTCAACTTTTTCCTCTCCCTACTCTACCGGGAAGTTCTCCTCTTCCTGGGTCTTTTTGCCTCTTCCGGGGAGTTCCTCGCCTCGCCCTCGGCCCAACTCTTTACCCTCAAGGCCGGCCAGCTCCTAGTCGCCCTCCTAGGGACCCTCCATGTGGCGGTGGTCTGGAAGATCGGCCAAGAGTTCTTCGACCGGCGGGTCGCCTGGCTGGCGGCGCTCCTGATCGCCTTCCACCCCCACCTTGTTTTTAACGGCCATATCTTCAAGTCGGACGTCCCCCTAGCCCTCCTATTCTCCCTCCTTCTCCTCTTCTCCCTCCGCTTTCTTCGAACCCTCAGGACGGAGGATTTCCTCGCAGCCTCCTTCCTGGCGGGGTTGACCGCCGCCTGCAAGTACAACGGGGCCGTGGAGGCCCTCCTCCTTCCCTTTCTCCTCTGGATGAGCCGCAAGGAGTTGGCTCCCGGACGTTGGCGAAGGCTCCTGCTCCTCTCCCCTCTCTTCGGTCTGCTGGGCTTTCTGGCCTGCGCCCCCAACTGGGTGCTCCACCCCCTGGAGTGCTTCCGAGCGGCTTACCGCTACGCCCTCTTCCACTTCCAGGAGTTCACCGTCTACGACCGGGTCTCCTCCACCTATGGCCGTTATGTGGTCGATCTCTGGCAGACCCTGACCCCCTTCTTCCTGCTCCTCTTCTCACTCGGCCTCCTCTTCACCCTTCTGCGCCGGAAAAGGGAGGAAACGACGATCGTTTTCTCCTTCCTCATCTACTTCCTTGTCCAGGGCCGTTCCGTCTTCTACGCCAGCCGCATCATCCTCCCCATCTACGGGGCTGTGGCTCTGATCACCGCCAAGGCGGCCTTCCGGGACCTCTTCCCCCTCCTGAAGAGTCCCTCCCGACAACGGGCCTTTTCGATCGTGGTCTTCTCGGCCGCCCTCTTCCTCTCCCTGGGGAACGTCCGGGATTCCCTCTCCCTCTTCCACCTCTGGAAAACCACCCCCACCTTGGAGGAGGCCCAGACCTTCCGGAGAGACCACATCCCCTCGACCTTTTCCTTCGGCCGGGAAAGACACACTCCCATAAAGAATGGAGACCGAGGTACAGGGGGCCTCTTCGCCCTCCCCAAATACCTCTTCCACGGCCCCAAGTCCCTTCCCTTCCTCTCCACGGGGATTCTGGCCGACCGCCTCACCGGCTCCCACAACGAGATTCTTAAGGGGGAGCTACGCTCCCGGCTCCGGGAGTACCGTCCCTTCCATAGGATCTCCAAGCCCTGCTTCAGCCCTTGGGACGGGGACATCCTCTTCTGGTACCGCCCCCATCCCAAGATCCTCGCCTCCCCCCCCGGCCGGGAGAGCCTTTCTCTGCCGCGCCTCTTCCGCCCCCACGGGGGAACCACCCTCTTCTATCCCCTTCAGCTCTACGAGAAAGACCCCGGTTTCTTTTCCTTGGAGGGCGCCTTCTTCGGAAAATGGATTCTGTCATCCCGACCTCTGAAAACCCTTTCGGTGACCCTTTTCTGTCCTGAGGGAGAGACGACGGTCCATGTGAAGGTGAACCGCCAAGAGACCATCCTCCGGGCCGCCCGGGGCGTTGCGGAAACCCTCTTCCCCTCCCCCATTCCCCTCCCCCTCCAAAGATCCCCCCTCTACCGCATCGAGGTGCGGCTCCCTGAAAACCACCCCTCAGCCTTCCTTTTGGTTCGGGAGCTCCCCTCCCGCCCCTCCTCCGGAACGTTCTCTCTCTCCCGCCCCCTGGCGGGAGATCCCCCCCCCCTCTTCTCCTCTGAACCTCCTCCCAAGTGGGTTGTTGAGTTCTACCGTCGGACGGGGATCGACCTCTCCCTCCTCTCCTTGACCCAGGAGGTCACTCTTCGGGAGAACCGGGAACGTTCCCTTCTGCCCTTTCAATCAGAGTGGACGGTTCTCTCCCGGGGGGTGTATCGCTGGGAGATGGAGACACAGCCCATCTTACGAGAAGGACCTCAGAACTCGCCTCCCCCTCTGGAGCTCCTCCTCTTCCGCCAGGGGCAAATCGACACCAGGGCTATGACTTGGGAGAGGGGCAAAGGAGGCCTCTACACCGTCATTCTTGAAAACCCAGAGGAAAGACTCTTCATTCGGGTCAACACGGGGGATCTCCAGGGGCAGAACCTTCTCCTCCGACGCCTCTGTCTCCGTCCGGACTACCTTCTCTCCCTCCTGAGGGGGATGCTCCCTCGGGTCCCATAAGCCTCTCCTCGGCCTCGGCCTTGAGAAGGCCCACTTCCTGGACCAAGGCGGTGACGCTCTCGGTCAGACGGGAAAGGACCACCGAGAAGTGGAACAGCAAAGCGAAAATGGCCATAATGAGCAGGAGGAAAAAGGCCGCCGGAGCGTAGAAGATCCCGGCCCACCGGGCCAAGGTCTCCAACCCCTCCCGCCAGAGGGAGAAGAGGAGGAAGAGGAGGCCGAAGAGAAGCCAAAGAAGGGAGTATTCCTCCCGGAGACGTCTCTTACGGATGCTCTCCACGATGAGGCCCAGGAAGAGCAGGGATCCTAGAAGTGCGAAGATCTGGACACGGGCCACGGTTCACCTCCTCGTCCGCAGGGGTCTTAGGGTTTCCGCCCCCAGGGAGAGCAACACCTTGGCCATGTAGACCAAGGGTACCCACCCCCCCAAGGAAGAGCGTCCCCCCCGGCGTTCCCGCATGACCACCCCTTTCTCCCGGACGGAGAAACCGTGGCGATGAAGGAGGAGCAGGGCCTCCGGCTCTGGGTAGTCCCGGGGATAGTAACGGCTCAGAAACATAAAACTCCTCCGGTTGTAGGCCCTCAGTCCCGATGTAGGATCGGAAACCCTCCGGCCGCAGAGTTTCCCCAGAAAGGCGGCCAGAAGGGAAATCCCCAGATGCCGGAAGGGTGTGGAGAGAAACCCCTCCCCTTCCTTCCGGAGAAAACGGGAGCCCACCACCACGTCGGCCACTCCATCCTGGAGGCTCTCCAGGATGGAGGCTACCTCGGAGGCCGGATGCTGACCGTCTCCGTCGCACTGGACCACTCCATGGTATCCATGCCGGAAAGCGTAGAGAAAACCCGTCTGAACAGCCCCGCCGATCCCCAGATTCCGGGGCAAATCCACCACCCGGGCTCCGGCCTCCCGGGCCCTTTGCCCCGTAGCGTCCCCGGAGCAGTCGTTAACTGCCAGAATATCCCAGAGGGGGTTCCTCTTCCGCAGCTCCTCCACCACTCCGGCCACGCTTTCTTCCTCGTTGAAGGCCGGCACCACCACCAGAACCCGGAAAGACTCCCCACGTTCCATTAGTTTATTTTACCACAGTTCCGCCACTCTCCCAAGAACCACCTTGACCCCTAAAATTTCCGATAGGACGTGAGCCGGAATTCGGGGACATGAACCAACTCTCTTGAATTGGCGTCGTGTCCCTGGAATTCCGGGTACCACCAGAAGTCGGCATCATCTAGGCCGGAGAGTTTTCATTGAGGTCCCGGTAAGCAGCTTCCATGAGAATGAAAAAGGCCTGGCCTTCGGTCGCCGTGCCAGGCGCCTCGAACGTCGGCGATCCGCAAACGTCCTGGACGAACCCCATCTGGTCCACCTTGGCCCGGGCCGCTTCCCTCATCTTGTCCGCGCGCGGCCTGTAAGAGACATCGATCCAGCCGCCCTTGATCCCCCTATAGATGGAATAGGCCATGATCTGGGCCAGGTTTGTTTCGACGAACGATTTCGGGTCATCCACGACGTCATGGAAGTATCCGTCGGGGCGCAGATGGGTCAGGCAGCCGTCAATGACGTCCTTGATATGGCCTTGAAGCCGCCTTTTTTCGTCCGCCAAGCCTTCCGGCAGGGCGCGCAGAACGCGCGTCATGCCCGCGGCCGCCCAGCCGTTCCCCACGCCCCAGAAGGCCTTGCGGGCGAATCCGTTCAGGCCGTCATCCCAGATGTGAGAGAAGAGCTTCCTCTCCTTGTTCCAGAGGAGCTGGCGGAACCCTTCGATCTGTTTCAGAGCCTCTGCGGGATGTCCGGCGACCGCGAGGTAAGGCGGCGCCATGTACATGGAATCGATCCAGACCTGCGGTTTGTCGTCGATATGGTAGAACGTCCCGTCCTTCGTCTTCGGGGCCTTGTGAAGGAAATAGTCCAACATCCTCTCCGCTCCCGCCTTGAGAACGGGGTCCCCCGTCAGCTTCGCCGCGTAGAGGACAGGCTCGCCGTTCGATCCCGGGTCCGTGACGCCATGATTATCGCAAACCTGGCCGAGCCTGCCGTCGTCAAAGATCCGGATGACGGCCTCTTTGGCCATCAGGATGACCAAATCCGCGTCGCCCCACTCCAACAGGGCCTGGGAGGCCACCCCCTGTTCCCAGGCCTGCCTCTGCATGGTCAGCATCGCGATCCTGACCCTCTCGACGAGCGGGTCGGACCCGGGACCTTTTGTTGTCTGGGACGCTCTCATCAAGGAGGACGTCCCGAGGCCGATACCCGCGGCGCCCCCGTAAGCCAACGTTTTTTTAAAAAAGTCCCTTCTTTCCATCTTTCCTTCCTTCCGTTAGATATTCGGTTCTTTCTCGGCGTCATTATATGGTAACCGCCCGGAAAAAACGATGGAAGATTCCCGGAGGTGTATCGTATAATACTCGTGGATTTTCCGTAAGAAGCCCGGGACACAGGGTACGTCCTGTTCCTGATTCTTACTAAAAGGAGAGGGAAATGCCTCGATTCGCCGCAAAGATTATTCCTGTCCTCGCGTATTTCTTGATTATGGGGGCCCGCCATGCGCCCGCCGCCGGCCGACCCGTCCTGGACATTCCATCCAGCGTTTTCAATGTGCGGGACTATGGCGCGACCGGGAGCCGGGAAGGCAGCTCTCAGGCGGCCATCCAGAAGGCCATCGATGCTTGTGCGGCCGCCGGAGGCGGCATGGTCTATGTGCCGCCCGGAAGCTATTCCACCGGCACGCTCCACCTCAGGAGCCATGTTCGGGTCTTTGTGGAAGCCGGCGCCGTCATCTATTCCATCAAGGACAAGGCGGCGTTCGACAAGGACGCCCTGTTTTACGGCGAGGACCTTACAAACGTCAGCCTGGAGGGACGAGGGACGATCGACGGTCAGGGCGCGTACGAGCGTCGGGAGAAGGGCGACTTCCATGACGACTTCATCTATCCCAACCAGCTGGAGATGGAAAAGTTCGGGAAGCCCCTCATCCGCTCCTTCCCCAGGACCGATCAGTTTGGCAAGCTCCTCCTCCTCCTCCGTTCGAAGGATGTCCGGATCACGGGTCTTTCCTTCATCGACTCGCCCTCCTGGACGATGCATCTTTACGGGTGTGAGCACGTCGTCATCGACAGCATCCATATCCGCTCGAGCCTCCGGGACGGCGTTTGGGCGGACGGAATCGACCCCGACGGCTGCAAGGACCTCCGCATCTCGAATTGCACGATCGAAACCGGAGACGACGCCCTCGTCTTCTATTCCATGAACTGGTTCGGGCCGGCCCTCCCCTGCGAGAACATCACGGTCACCAACTGCCGCCTGTCTTCGGCCTCGGCTGCCATCAAGTTCTGTGACGGCAACATGAACGCCGTCCGGAACGTCACCATCGACAACTGCGTCATCACGAATTCGAACCGCGGCATCGCCGTCATGGATTTTGACGGCGGCGCCGTTGAAAACGTCGTCCTCTCCAACCTGACCATCGACTGCGTCCGGAACGACTGGTTTTGGTGGGGCGACGGCGAGCCCTTCCACTTCAACGTAAGGAAGCGGAGCGAAGTCCATAAGAGCGCGAAGAGGGAGGATGATCATCCCGCGGGAAGCGTCAGGAACATCATCATCCGGGACGTCATCGCCCACGGCAAGGGGTCGAGCATCTGCAGCGGACACCCCGAGAATTGGCTCGAAGGGGTGACCATGGATAATGTCAAGCTCTTCATCGCCCACGATCCTGCGGCGGCCTACGACAAGGCCGTCAATGCCCTTGAGTTCCGTTACGCCCGCAACCTCAATCTCAGGAACATCGAGGTCTTCTGGGAGGGGCTTGCGTTTTCGCAGTGGGAAAGCGCCGTCAACCTGCGAGATATCGACGGGCTGATCCTCGAAGGCTTCAGCGGACGGCAGGCCCATATTGGTCCGGGGGCCTCAGCTCCCGCCATAAGCTTGGAGAACGTCCGAGACGCCTTCATACGGGACTGCCGCGCCCAGGAAGGGACGGATACATTTCTGGGTTTCCGAGGAAAGGATACCGAGGATATCGCGCTCGAGGGGAACGATTTTCGGCACGCCGCGGTCGCCTACACGGTCGATAAGGACGCGCGGCCTTCCGCGATCCAGGATTCGGGCGGGGTTCTTCTCCGGAAAAAAATTTGAATTCGAACCTGGGATTGAATACATTAAGCTACTATGACAACACCAAAGTCCATTCCTTCGATCCACGATAAGATACGGGCCCGGTTCCCCCAGCTCGAGCGGGACCAGTTCGGGAACAAGCGCGTCTATCTCAACAGCGGCGCCGGCAGCCTGATGGTCGATTCGGCCATGTCTGTCTCCTTTGAAGCCGCCCGGTTGCTCAATCCCATGCCCGGGGCGGTCACCCCCGGGGAGAAGTCCACCGCCGAGTTCCACAGCCGGGTGCGCGGGATCGCCGCAGATTTCCTCAATGCCGCGGGAGCTGAGGAGATCAGCTTCCACCTCTCTGCCACCAACGCTTTGTTTAACCTGGCCGTGGCCCTGCGCGGTTGGTTCCCGGAGCACGGCAACATCGTTGTCACCGACCTCGATCACATGGCCAACATCTCTCCCTGGGAGGACGTCTGGGGCCGCGGCCGCGGCTGGGATGTTCGGCGGACCCGCGTCAACGCAGATGGAACCCTGGATATCGACCACCTCCTTTCCCTCGTCGACGACCGGACCGGGATCGTCGCCGTGACCATGGCTTCCAACGGGTTTGGATCGATCGTGCCCCTCAAGGAGCTTATCGGCCTCATCCGGCGAAGGTCTCCGACCTTGGTCTGTGTCGACGCCGTCCATCACGCTTTGCACGGGCCCATCGACGTCCGCGGGATGGACGTCGACGCCCTCGTTTTTTCAGGATACAAGATCTTCGGCCCCATGCTGGGGGTCCTTTACGGGAAGAAGGCGCTCCTCGACAAGCTCGAACCCTACCGCGTCGAAACGAATAAGAACGAAACACCCTTCAAGTACGAGCAGGGCATGCTTAACAATGTCAATCTGGCTTGTCTCGAGGCCGCTCTGGATTACCTGCTCTGGCTGGAGGCTGAGCTCTTCGGCAAGTCCTCCGGAGCCGGCGCCCGCCGCCCGCGCTTTCAGCGGGTCATGGAGGCGATCGAGGACTACGAGCGCAGCCTCAGCCGGATCGTGCTGGAGGGCTTCAGGCGCTTCGATCCCTACCGATTCCGGTGCCACGGCCTGACCGACCCATCGCGCTGCGATGAACGTGACCCGACGTTCGCTTTCGAAGTCGAAGGCCTCGCGCCTGCCGATGTCAAGCGCCGGCTGTGGGAAGAAAGCGCCGTCCAGATCGCCGACGGCAATCACTATTCCGCGGCGGTCTTCCGCCACCTCGGGAGGCCCGCCCTCTGCCGGGCAAGCTTCGCTCATTATGACGATGCTGCAACGGCCCGGACCTTCCTGGAAGCGCTGGGACGCCTTATCGAAGGGAAATCATGAAGAACGCAAGAGCTAAATTGGATATCGGCCCGGGGCTGAGGTATAATCTTCTTCTTTGAATATCATCATAAAGGAGACTTTTCATGGCTAAGTTTGAAGGCGTGAAATGGATGCCGAAGCAGATGCGCTACCTCCTTCCCAACAAGCAGTTCGAGATCTTCGAGTCCGAAGCGAAGGTGTTCGCACTTTCCCGGTCCGTCATGTATGCCATGTTCCTCTGTTTCGAAGGCATCCGTTTCTATTGTAAGAAGAACCCCAAGGGGCAGATCGAGGTGACCTTCCTTAACTGGTACAAGAACCTCGAACGGCTGCGCAGGGGCATCGCCTTTAACCTCGGCAAGGATCAGCAGGGCTGGGTCCCGTCATCCGAGGAGCTTGAGAACATCTTCATCCATCAATATTTCAAGGACCCGGACATCCGGCCTTTCCTCGAGGAGATGGCCGCGCTCGACGCCCAGGGTTATCTGAGGCCTTTCACGGTCGATGAGGAACATTCCATGGGGGTCACCTTCCCCAGCCAGCCCGCCATCCGAGCGCTCGCCTGCCGTTACGATCAATATCTCGGCGAACCGTTCTGCGGCGTCGTCATTCCCCACCTTGTCCGAGCCTTTGGGGTCAACGGGACCGGCTGTCTCAAGCTCGGCATCAACTACCTGATGAGCGTCAAAGCCATCGACGAAGCCAGGAAAATCACCCCCGAGGCGGCCGCGGCCCTCTTCCTGGACGATAACCCACGCGGAAACCTCGAGGACCGACACATCACGGAATGGGACTCCTCCTGCTGTCTTTTCGCCCTCCGCGACGGTTCCGTCATCAAGATCCCGGAGAGCAACCTCATCCTTCCGTCGGTGACCATCCAGGGTATGGTGGCCGTCCTCAGGGAAATGGGGGTCCCCGTCCTCGAACGGCATATCGCCTACCGGGAACTCCTGGAGAAGGTCCGGTCGAAAGAACTCATTACGGCTTGCAGCATCGGGACGGCCGGTATCCTGAACAGGTGTGCCAAGCTCGTCCTGGTCGATGGCGACCTCAAGATCGTCGCTATCCACATCCCTGATGAAGGACACCCGCTTTACAAGAAGCTCAGGGAAGCCCGGAGCCATTATTGGGACATCTATAAGGAAAAGGCCCAGCTCCCGGCCGGAATGAATCTTTATAAATACGTTCTTTGATCCGGGTCAGAATCCACGGGAGAACATTCCCCAGAACTTGTCCCCGAGCTCCAGATATTTCTGGACCGCGGCCCGCGCGAAATCACTGGTGTACTTGGTCAGGTACTGATTGACCGTGAACGGTTCCATGTCCGGGGTCTTGCTGTTCGTGATCTCCAGGATTTTTTTTTCGAGGAGCGGCAGATCTGCGAAGGCCTTGTTCTCGAATTCCAAGATCGTGTCCTCCATGATCTTTTTCGTGTCGCCCCAGCGGATGGTCGACAGGCGGTTCGCCCTCCGGAAAGCCCAGGCCGCGGAATCCAACCGGAACTTATGCTGGGCACAGACCTCGAAGCTTGGGGGGAGCTCCGTCACGCCGGCAAAAATCGGGATGCGCACGCTTTCGGCCGGGTTGTCAAACGCGAACCAGCAGATGGCGCCGACCGACGGCGGCAGCCAGCTCCGCAGCTGGAGAACGGTGGCGTAGGAACAGGCCGAGATGGCGATCGGCCGGGCCGGCTCGATCGTCCCAGGCTTGAGGGTGTTAAGGAGCATCATCAGCTCCCGGGACATCCAGGGGTTGGCGACGGGGCTTTTAATCATCTCCCGGCTGTCGCGTCCCTTGGGAATCATGAGGTTCTTGGTCATGTCGAGATCGGTCCCGGCGTAGGTCTCACGGTAGATCCTCAAGACGTCTCGGACGGAGAGTTTCTGGTCCGGCTTGACGGAGAACGGCAGTTCGGCCGCGTCCTTATCCAGCTTGAGAGACGGCGCCAGGGTGTTCAGCACATAATATTCACGGACCGAAAAAGGCTTCCGGCCGTTGTAGGCTTCCCAGAACTTGAAGGGCTTGCCGCTTTTCGGGTCCCACCAGCCCATGTCCTGGGCCACCTGGAAGACGTTGTCCGAGGCCATGAAGCGGTCGGGGTCCTTGAGGTCGATCGCTCCGATGCGCGGGATATTGGCCGAGATCCCGATGTGGTCGTCCGGAATGCGGACGGCAGCCCAGACTCCACCCTTCTCAAGGGGACCCGCCCCGAAGATCTCGAAATGCCAGACTTCCTTGGCATCGGCGATGGTGATGCATTCGCCGTAATCGCCATAGCCGTATTTCTTGACGAGTTCCCCGGCCAGACGGATGGCTTCACGGGCCGTTCGGCATCGCTCGAGGACGAGCCGCTCGATCTCCTCGATCATGAACATGCCGTCGGGATTATACAGTTCTTCCCTTCCCATGATCGTCGTCTCGCCGATGGCCACGCCTTGTTCGTTCAAACAGGGATAGGCTGTATTGAGGAAGGCGAAGGTCTCGGGGACTTGGGGGACCTCTCCGGTCTGGGTCAAGGCTCGGACGTCCGTCGAGGTCTCGGTGTGCATCTTTCCGGAATAGATCCTGTTCACGGCGTTGGCGCCATACTTGGCCCGTGGAACGACATTGAGCCACATCCGGTAATTGCCGTCGCAAGTGTGGCAGGTGATGACCGAGCCGTCCGCGGAAGCCAGACGGCCGACCTGGATGCTTGTGCAGCTGTCGGATTCTCCGGGCCAGGCCGCTGGAGCGGGACGCCGGTCCGGCGATCGGGCGGGAATGGCGAAAGAACAGGCGACGATGACGGCAACGAACAGCGCCAACCGGACAGTGATCCACTTGGGGAAGGACATCTTCATAAAGGGACTCCTCTTCATTATTCCCCCAAATTATTAATGCTCGGGCCGGGTCTGTCAAGAAAAAAACCACGGATACGCTTCGTCATTATTCCAAAAGGCCCATCTTTCGCAGGGTCTGATCCCCTCTGTCCCCTTGGGGCGCGTCCTCCGGCAGATAGAGCATGACCCCGCTTTTGACCGGCCGGATGACCAGCCTTCCCTCTTTCCCGAACCCGTTCGTCACCTGCACCGGGTCATCCCCCTCGTAATACTTCCTGAAGGCCTCATTAAAGCCGCTGTAAACGGAGTGGATCCCTTTGAAATTCCCGTTTCTCAACGTAACAATGGCCAGTCTGACGAATTCCTCATGAGATAGTTTCTTAGTCACGTCTCTCCTCCATGAACTTATCGGCGGTCGGCCGCCCGTTACTAGAGACGCATCGTCGGGGCTGATTTTCTCAGGCGGGAGATCTCCGGATCATGGGGCGGATCGTGGGTCCTCCAGGCGTGAATAGAACTCCCTTGGCCGAAGCTCCGCGAACCTATCGCCGGAAAGGATCAGGTGCCTCCGGATGTCGACACAGAGGTGGCATTTCGATACATAACCGCGCGCCTTCGGAAGGTAGCCGAAATCTCCGACCGCGAGGTCATGGAGCTCTTTGATGTCGGTAAGGAGGGCCGCAAGGACCGGACGCTCGTCCGGATCCACCTCGCAATCGCCGTTCGAAAGGCGGTCCAAAGAACTGAGAGCGATCCCGCTGCAATATCCGGTTATGTAATTCCCGTAATTGTCGAAATAAGCGCGACGGGGGTCGAGAAGCTCCGCCCGGCAGTCCTGTCCGAAGAACGCGCGCAGAGGCCGACCCCGAGTTCAGTTTAGATCGTGAGAGCCCTTCTTCCCTTTGCCGCCTCTTTTTTGGCGGCAATTCCCAGCTTCATGGAATCGCCGCTCCGGAGCGTTGTTGCGGCGTAAGCATAAGGAGGATTTACATACGTGAACCGGTTGTTAATGCCCTCATCTATGGCGGTGGCATTCTCGGTCGGGAGGCCGATCACGATATTATCGTGAGTGTAGGGATTGAGCCAGTAATGACACCAGTACTCTTCAAGGCCTGTAAAGCCGGCAACGCTGTTGTCCTTGAAGAGCTCATTGTGAGCTCCATAAATCGGTCCGCCGTCGGCCGTCTTATCCCAACCGCCCAAAATAATCGCACTTTTCCCAATCCCCCGGATGATGTTGTTTTTGAACTGGTCATTGTAACCTTCCGTGTAAATCCCGCTGGAGTTCCGGGACGGCTCGTCCCCCAAAAACCCTTGCATATTAATCGTATTGTAAACAACGGAATTTGAAGAAACATGATATCCGGAAAGACTTATTCCAATGAACCATATGTTGGACAAGTTATTATGCTTCACCGTTAATCCTTGGGCGATTTCGAGATCCCAGCCCAACCCGACTTCTCCGGCTTCGATTCCGATCCTGAGGTTGGACAGTGTGTTATTGGCAACCAGGGCTGAGTTTTTATTTCCGCCAAAAAAGATTCCTACGCCACGACTGCTATCGTTTGATATGTTATTGCCATTTACCAGGACATTGGTGACTTGCTGCAAGACGATTCCAAAAATAAAGTTGCGTATTGAATTGTTATTAATAGTGACAAGTGTATTCTTGGGCTGCCATTCCAGGTAACCCCCCGGCGTTTGGTGCCAATCGATGAACATTCCAAAGCTGCGCATCGTGCTCGGACCGGAGATCCGATTGTTGACAATCGTGATGTTCCTCTGGGTCCCCTCGGCGCAGATTGCGATATAGGATATATCCGTGAAGGTGCAATTTTTAATGGTCAAGTCTGTGAGGTTCGAGCAGTACCCCGCTTCATTCTTGTTCGCGGAATTAATCCCCCGCTTAAAAGTCTCCATGGTCAGCCCGTCGAAAACGACAGTCTTTTTTGTGAGGGGATTCAGAACCCAAAAGCAGGTAATTCCTATTTGGCCTCCATTTTCGTCATACGTGGTGGGCGCCCCCATGATGATTGCGCCGGCGGCCCCTTTGATCGTTAATGATTTATCGATGAGCTGTAGGGCCCCCGGGTCGGTGAAGGCGAGGGCGTCGTTGAAGTTATAGATGCCGCTCGTGAAATGGATCACGTCGCCGTCCTTGGCCGTGTCGATGACCGCCTGGATGGCGGCCCGTGTCCAGCCGGGATAGACTTTCCAGGTCTTGGCGGACGCGAGGCTGGTGCTGACTAAGATCAGTAAAACCAGAGCAGTGAAGCAAAAAATAGACCGATGATAAGACCGCATTTTAACCCTCCTGTACTGATATTTATCAAGCAAAGCCAAAAAACAAATTTTGATTTTTTGCCTAACTTCCTCTCTTTTGCTTTTCCTTCATATAACAAATAAAATCAAAAGTCAAGCTAAATTAGACAACTTTCTTTATCACAACGAAAATCGCGGATCAATTTTCACCCCTTATGTGGAGCTCCGCTTAACGCTTATGCAAAGCTTTGCATAAGCCGAAGCAACGGACCATGATCTGCCCCTTGTCGGGAATATGGGATGTCACCCGGGCAATGAACTCCAGATAATCCATCGTCTCCTACTCGGCAGGCGGGAGATCTCCGGATCATGGGGCGGATTGGGGGTCCTCCAGGCGTGAATAGAACTCCCTCGGCCGAAGCTCCGCGAACCTGTCGCCGGAAAAAGCCAGGTGCCTCCGTATGTCGACACAGAGGTGGCATTTCGATACATAACCGCGCGCCTTCGGAAGGTAGCCGAAATCTCCGACCGCGAGGTCATGGAGCTCTTTGATGTCGGTAAGGAGGGCC
>Ga0315275_10002808_pt1 | contig 15870 bp, 16 predicted proteins | sample YL17G03_0_MG_FD_205557 | JGI IMG/M metagenome (GOLD analysis project Ga0315275, IMG submission 205557) | Sediment microbial communities from Yellowstone Lake, YNP, Wyoming, USA - YL17G03_0 | ecosystem: Environmental > Aquatic > Freshwater > Lake > Sediment | place: USA: Wyoming | collected... | reverse complement strand
ACAGGGTGCAGGTGTAGCCGGTGGGGCATAGCTTGAACTTGACATTGCCGGCATCGCAGTCCTCGTTCGGCACGGATATCTTTCCGTCGCCGCAGACCACAGCTGTCTCCAGCTTCTTGCACACGCAACTGTCGTGGCAGTAATATCCTTCCTGGCACTTGTTGGTGCCTGTGCTGCCATAATCGCATCCTTCATTGCCGGTTATCTTTCCGTCTCCGCAGACGGCCTGCGCATTGGCCGGAGGCTGTTCGCCTGTGCCGTTGCCTACTGTACCGTTGCCAGTCTGATTGCCTGTGATGTTGGGCGGCGGCTGGTCTATCGGCGGGGTCATGTTGACGCAGTAGTCTCCCACCCTCTTGTTCTTGCATTCAGGGCAGTCAGGCTGGTTCCTCGCCTCGAGCACTGTGCACTTCCAGTCAGTCTGCTCGGTGCAGTTGACATTGCAGCACCAGCACCTCTCCGGGTCGGTCCATGTGGCGGTGTTGTCCTTGCCCAGCTTGCTCCTGACATAATCCTTGGTCTTGCCCTTGGCCCAGTCAAACGCCTCCTTGTCGCTCACCTGGCCGTCGCCGTTATTGTCCGCCGCACTCTTCACCGAAGCGTCGGTCTTGGCCTTGATAAAGTTCTGGGTGAAGAAGCCGCCGGCCTTCCACCCGTTGAACGCCACGGTCGTGCCGTAGGCCGGATTGTCCCCGACCGGCGTGATTATCGTGCGGCCCTCGCCTTTGAGGTTGCCTGCCGCCACGCCGCTGTAGCAGGACAGGTACATGATGGTCATGTCGCACGATTTGACCGGATCAAGCCACGCGTCTATGGCGGTGTCCAGGACGCGCCCGCCGACCGGGCTTCCACGCGTGACAACCGTGCCGTCATCAAGTCCCTCCCTGAACTGCGGGTTTACGGTTATCCTGTGGAGCTTGCTGCGCACGCCGGTGTATTTCCAGCTGCCCATTCCGCCCGGGAGCTCGGATGTGGACGATGCCCACTTCGTCTCGCCGGTTTTCTTGTTCTTGTACTGGTTGTGCATCTTTGACTTGCCATGGCCGGCCAGGTAGACGAACACCTCATCGCAGCATTCGGCGTTCAAGGACAGGTAGCGGAAGGCCGACTCGAGCCTTGCCAGCGTGGTCTGGCCGTCGCTGTTGGGCGTATTGGGGCCGGTGGTGAGGTAGGTTATGTCTTCGTCAGTGTATCCCTGGCCCTTCAGGTAATCATAGACCGTGCTGGTGTCCGCATCGAAGGTGGGGTCGTCATAGCCGCTCATCACCAGCGCGTATTTCTTGCCGACACCATCGCAGCATTGGTAATCCATCAGTGGCAGCGGCGTGCCGGCCGGGGGATTTGCTATTGCCAGGGCATCATAGCCGAGCCTGCTTTCTATGGGGGCTGATAGATTGTAGGTGAGGTTGCCCTCGGACGGGGCCGGATATACCCTCCTGCTTGCATCAAGCCTGGAATCCATCGAGGCGAAGTAGGATATGCCGTTTATCACCGGGTAGTAGGATTCGTTCGTGACGAAGTATTCTGCGGTCGCCGCATCGATGAATACGAAAAACGTGTCGTGGTCGAACGGCGCGAACGGGTCGGTATCAACGAAGAAGAACCAGGTGTCCGAAGCGAGGGTGTAATCGAACTCCTCATCGCCGCGGGTGGAGGTGACCACCGTGCCTGCAGGCAGCGGGCTGGCCGAAGTCGCATAGACATAGTAATCGCTGCTGCCGACCACCTCGGCCACGACGAGGGCTATGGCGTCCTGCCTTGAAAGAGGGGTGGTGTAGGCAGTGGCAGGATTCTTGGAGACCGGGCAGTCAAGGCCGATGTCAGCCTCGAGCATCTCTGCGTATAGCGCCATGCCCGCAGTGTCGCTGTTATCTATCGCAGGGACAAGAAGGTTCGCAGTGCTGTCCGGATTGGATGATGAGTACGTGCGGGCCTTTGAGAGGGCGGTTTCGGCGCTCGCATTCGCGGACTTCAGCCTGCTTATGAACTGGGAGTAATCCTTGCTGCAGTCGATGCCGCTTGCGCTTATGGCTGCGGTCTCGGTCTGGTATTCCATGTAGGTGCCAAGAACCTCAAGCGTGAGGCCCTGCGCATCGATTAGCGTGAGGTATTTGGAATAGCGGTCGTCGGCCTGCGCTTCTGTGCGGAGCGCGGCGACCTCGGATTTGAGGCTCTCCACAGCAGAGGCGCTGGACGCTGCGGCTATGCGCGTGTTCAGCTCCTCCACCTTGGGACCGAGCGTGTCGGTCAATTCAGAAGGCTGCCCGCCCATGCCGAGAGACTGCTGTAACTGCTCAAGGCAGCCGAAAAACAGCAGTGCTAACCCTAAAACCAGAAGAACAGGCAGAAGCCTGTCTATGCTCCCCCTCATGACAGGGCTACGGCGTCAATCATTAAAAACGCATGGTTCTTCCAGGAATATCGTCTGGGGGTTGTAGCCGTTTTTCTCGAAAATCACGAAATAATCGTCCTGCCCGAAAGGAAGCACGATGGCGCCCGTGCTGCCTGACATGGACGACCAGTACAGGGAGCGCGCAAAAACACCCGCAAGCGGCGTGCCAGCATCCGTGATGTTTATTTTGAGTAGGCGGCTGTCGCAATCCACAGCGACAGTCACGTTCATGTCTTTCGGAGGCGGAGGGGGGCAGGACTCGGGATAATCGAAGACTTCGTACTGCTCGTGGTCGTAGGCATCGGTCTTGATATAGACCCGGTAGGTGCCGTTCTTGGTCAGCTCGAAGAACGTGTGGCCTTGGGCATCCGTGTGCTTGAGGGCCCGGAGCCCCTGGTAGGGCACATAGAGGACCAGACGGAGCTCCACGTCAGGGACTGGCACGCCGTTGGAAGCGATGGCATCCACGTTGAGGATGTCGCCAGGGCAGGATGATTCCATCTCCAGGCCCAGATGATAGGTTATGTTGGCCTCTGCGGCGAACGAAAGTGGAATCAGAAGCAAGAGAATGAAGGTGCGCATACTGTAGGATAAGATGCTGCGACGCTGATTTAAACATTACCGCCCCGGCCGGAACCTGGATTCAACCAGCGCCCGGAGACGGGTGAAACCGCAAAATCACCATTGCCTGTGTCTCCGGTCCCTTGGCCGGTTCCTTTGGCCCGGAACGTTATGGGCAGGCGCTCTGGATCTTCCCCCGCTACTGCCATGGCCATGACCCGGAGGGCTTGGCCTGTCGCGCTGTCCGGGAAGTCCTGATCCGCCGTACCTTGGCGCCCCGCCCCTGCCGCCTCTTTGCCTTTTCGGGAGCGGGTCTGATTCGACAAATGTTATGGCCCGGCCGGCCTTGCCCATGCGTCCGGTCCTGCCGATGCGATGGGTGTGCATATCCGTGCTGTCGGCCTGGTCATAGTTGATAATGTGGGAAATGTCCTCGACGTGCAATCCCCTGGCCGCGACATCGGTCGCGATAAGTATCCTGAATCTGCCTTCCTGGAACTCGCGCAGCGTCCGCTCGCGCTGGGTCTGGCTTTTGCCGCCGTGCAGGTATTTCGCCTCTATGCCGTGCCGGTTCAATTTTTGGCAGATGGCTTCGACCTGCCACTTGGAGCCGACGAACACGATTGTCCTTGAGACTGGTTCGCTTGCGAGAATCTGCTTGAGGCGGTCCAGCTTCTCGGCCCGGGTCAGAGTGATGAATTCCTCGTCTATCTTCTGCACTTTCCCCACCGGGCCGATTTCTATGGTCTCCGGGGATTCCATATAGGACCCGATTATACTGCGGATTTCAGGTTCCAATGTCGCTGAGAAAAGCATCATCTGGTGCTCATGATTCACCTGGCGCAGTATGCGGTCGATATCCGGCTTGAATCCCATGTCAAGCATGCGGTCGGCTTCATCAAGGACGACGCAATTGACAGTTGATAGGTGCATGGTGCCGCGTTGCACATGGTCAAGGAGGCGGCCCGGGGTCGCGACCACGATATCAAATCCCCTGCGAAGGGCGGACATCTGATGGCCCATGCCCTGCCCGCCATAAATCGCATAGACGTTCATGTTATGGTTCTTGGCGATAGACCGGATTTCGGTCGCCACCTGGAGGGCCAGTTCCCTGGTCGGGACAAGTATAAGGCACTTCTTGCTCCGGTCGTGCGATATTGTTTCAACCAGTCCGATGCCGAATGCTGCGGTCTTGCCTGTGCCGGTCTGGCTCCGCACAACTACGGATTCCCCCTGCAGGATAAACGGGATTGTTTTCTCCTGGACCTCAGTCGCGTCTATATATCCCATTTCGTCTAAAGCTTCCATTGTCCTTTTCGATATATTCATCTCACTAAATTTCATTTTTCATTCACCCTAAAGATTCGATTTCGATTATTTTCTGATACTCGCTTTTAGGGAGAATAGAATTCCATAACCAAAATCAGAATTTTCTTATTCCTACAACATTATCGCAGTTGGAATTAATAATACTATGCTTGGGCAGGCACCGAGCAGGAGTAGCCAGATTAGAATTCAGATGTTCACGCCGAGCCTCCGTGTTCGTGCGAGCGCAGCGAGCTAACGAACAAAAACGAGGCAAGTGAAAATTAAATGCTCCGTCTGGGATTTGAACCCAGGTCGATGGAGAACTTCTGCGCCTTTTAGCACCCCACTTTTTGGGCGCTTTTTGGTAAAAAGCGCAATGAAAGTCCACTATCCTTGACCGGTTTGCCTAAACTTTTCAGGAAGTTTTTGATGAAACTTTTTCCTAAAAAGTTTCCTAGACGAACGGAGCCCATTATTTCAGCGCGCGCATCACCTGCGCGTGCACTTCTTCTATGCTTTTAGAAGCATCTACCTTGTGCCAATTCGATGTTAAAAATCTTTCCTCGTAGAGCCTGAGGAAGTTCTCCCGCACCATGCCGAGGTACTCCTTGTTCTCCTCATACCGGTCCAGCTGCTTCTGCTTCTTCTTGCGCTCCTGCGACACGTCGGGCGTTATATCCAGCAGAATGACCGCATCAGGCTTCAGGAAGCCCAGCCCCTCCACAATCTTCTTGGCCTGCGGGAAGTGCATCTCAGCCAGCTCATATGATATCGTGGAGAACACATAGCGGTCCAGGATAACGGTCTTGCCTGCATCAAACGCCTCCTTCACCTTCTTCTGCTCGTTGGCGATATCCGACAGGAAGAGCAGGAAAAGGGATTTCTCAGAGAGTTCCAGCTTCTTCTCAAGGTAGTCGTTGAGCATCTGGAACTTTTTGGTGGGGTATTTGAAAACCACGGCGTCCGGCATCTTCTCGCGCAGCAGTTTTATCTGCGTCTCTTTGCCGCATCCGTCAATCCCCTCAAACACTAAGAGTATATGAATCACTTCCTCTTCTTTCTGGGAGGCGCAGCTTCTTTAGGCTTTTCCTGTTTCGGCTGCATGGGCGGCGCATCCGCAGCCGGTTCGTCCTCCAGTTGCTCCTCTTCGGGCTTCTTCCTCCTGCTGAGCCACCAGTAGATTGCTATGGCAAGCAGGGCGAGGAGGAACAGCGGGAGGCAGAGCGCTTCGTCTATGAGCGCCTTAGGCTTCGTGATATCCACCACGTTCGCTCCGGACACAGCCTCCATCCCCACCTCTTCAATCAGCGTACCGTTCTTCAGCAGCGCGATGCGGTAGGTGCCTGCGCTCTGGGGCGTGAATGATATGGAACCGGACTGGCTGGTCTTGCCGGCGCTTCGCGTGCCGTCGGGGCCGGCTATCCTGTAATCGCAGTTCGCGCATGGCTTGTCATCCTCTGTGGCTGCGCATAGCTGGACGTTGCCGACTATGCCCGTGGAGGGGCAGCTCAGGTCATAGAGGACGCACTTGCGCTTTGAGCAGATGTAGCCAGGCTGGCACTGTTTGCAGCTGGCTTCCGGACCGCATTCGTAGTTCGTCCAGGCGTGGTCGTATGGATAGCCGCATTCTCCGGTGACATTCCTGCAGTCGCCGCTGGAAGCGCCCGTGGGGATGTCGCAGTACTCCTCGGACAGGCAATCGTCGTCGGATTTGCAGCCGGATTCCGGCTCTGTCCTGATGACGCAGCTGTGGTTGGCGCAGGACTGGCCGGTAGAGCAGTCTGAATCCGAGCAGCAAGCGTATTCATGGCACTGGTGGTCCAGCACATAGCCGCAGGTGCAGTTGAGCGGGACGCAATCGCCCTGCGAGCAGTATTGGTCGTCAGGGCAGTCGCTGTCAATGAGGCAATCCTGGCACTGCAGGCAGTCTATCAGCGAGGCGTTGAGGGTGGCGGTATGATAGCCGGATTTGGTCGCGGTTATGCTGACGTTCCTGCCGCATCCCTCGAACACAACATGGCCGTTGGCTCCGGTCACGCCCGCGGTCTGGCCGTCCACCCTGACAGTGGCTTCAGCGACATGGGAGTCGCCGCTCGTGACAGTGACGATGTTCCCGTCGCATGTGGAGCTGAAGGAAAGCGACATGTTCTGGTCGCCGCCGCCATCGTCATCATCGTCATCGCTTTCGTTCGCTCCTGGGTAGAAAAGAGCGAACGGGCTGAAATCGCTCAGGTCGGACACCATTATGTAATGGAAATCAGGCGCATCGCTGACAAGCTCCCAGTCCTGGCCGTTGTGATGCCACAGGCTGATGTTCTCGTAGGAATAGCCTGAAAGCTCGTTGTCTGTCCACTGCCAGTATATCTCGTCTATGCTGACATCACCGATGTTGGGCACTATGTCGATGGCCTTGCCCCGGAATAGGGAGTAGTTATCCGGCAGTGTGGGTGGCGAGACCCATGTTATCGAATAGGAGTTGCCGCCCTCCACGCTGTCGGTGAGCGAGAGGTTGGTGTAGGATGCGAAATTGCCAGCGGATGAATCGAATATGACATCTGTGAGGGAGACATCGAAGATGCCGACGCCCCCTACTGACTCGATGATGAAGTCCACATCGTTATCGTAAAAGTGGTCGCCGTTGAGCTCGTCGCCGTCAGAATTTACGATGTCTATGCCGATGGGGTTGCCGTGCACGCGGTTGGAGTACAGCTCGTTGTAGCTGTCCTCCACTATCACTATGCCTGAATTGGAGTTGTCGTACGCCTCATTCTCCCTGAGCGCATTATAGGAATCCTGCATGGCTTCGGTGTATATGTAGATGCCATTCGTATTTGAGTATGCGCGGTTGTTCTCCAGCGTATTGTATGAGCTCATAAGAAGCAGGATGCCGTCCGCGCCATTGTCGTATGCCCGGTTATCGGTGAGATTGTTCCGGTCGCTTGAATCCAGGCGTATGCCCCAGAGGGCGGAATCATGCACGTTGTTGCCGGTCAGCGAGCTGTCGGCCATGCGATAAGCGACGATGCCGCTGTCATAGCGGGAAACCGCGCAGTCCATGATGGTGATTCCCCTGAGCGCGCCTTCGCCACCGAGCGCCACTATCCCTACGGAGCGGCCATTGCTTCCGGTGATGGTGCGGCTATGGCAGTCCAGCGTGACATCAGAGGACGTTATCACGATGCATACCGGCACGTCCCCATAATATGGCACATAGACGCTCACGTTTGCCCCGACCAGGTTCGCGACGAGGTCGTAATCCCCGGGATCGCTTATCTCGGTGCAGCCGTTGATGTCAACCGCGAAAACAGCGCCGAGCATGGCGATGAACAACGCTAGTACCCCCACCCTCGCTCCCATGCATTAATTGAGGTGGGCTGGCGTTTATAAAACTATTTTCGCAATAGATTACACCAATCACGGGTTCGCGAACGCCACCTACGTTAGCAGGTGGATGAAGCGAATACCAAGAACCCGTGGCGCCCAGGTGCTGTGGCGTTCGCCTGAAGCATCATGGTGCACGCCACGGGCTTCAGCCCGTGGTTGGTGACGGTGCTTTGATGGACCTAATTTCTATAAGAGACCTGGACAGAAAAGGCATAGAGGAGATACTTGACTCCGCTGATGCCATAGAGGCGGGGAAGAAGAAACCGGACCTGAAGGGCAGGATACTTGCGACCATGTTCTTCGAGCCGTCCACAAGGACGAAATTGTCCTTCCAGTCCGCCGCCATGAGGTGCGGCATGGAGGTGCTTGACTTCGCGCCTGAGACGAGCTCGCTGAAGAAAGGCGAGACCTTCGCGGACACGATAAAGACGGTGGAAGGATATGCCGATGCGCTTGTGATAAGGCATCCCAAGGAGGGCTCTGCGAGGATGGCTGCGGATGTGCTTTCCAAGCCAGTGGTGAACGGAGGCGACGGAGGGAACCAGCACCCTACGCAGACGCTCATAGACCTGTTCTCAATCAGGAAGATGAAGGGCAGGATAAAGGGGCTCAATGTGACATTGCTCGGCGACCTGAAACATGCGAGGACCATGCGCTCGCTGGTTTATGGCCTGGCTGTGTTCGGGGCTGACGTGACGCTGGTCTCCCCGAAGGGCCTTGAGATGGACAAGAGATACGTTGAGGAGGTCACCAAGACGTTCGGCGTGAAGGTGACCGCTGCCAACGCGCCGAAATATTCCGATGCCGATGTGCTTTATGTCTGCAGGATACAGGCCGAGAGGTTCGCGGACCCGTATGAAGCGCAACGCGTCCAGGAGATGTTCAGGATAAAGAAGGAGGACCTGAAGGGCGCCAAGGAGGAGCTGGCCATACTGCACCCGCTCCCGAAGGTGAACGAGATAGAAAGCTCCATAGACGACATGCCGCAGGCGAAGTACTTCCAGCAGGCGCACTATGGCGTGCCGCTGAGGATGGCCGTGCTGGAGCGCGTATTGAAGGGGTGAAAATATGCTGAACGTTGATACGATTGAGATGGGAACCGTGGTTGACCACATAAAGCCAGGCAAAGGCGCGAAAGTCCTTGAGGTGCTGGGCGTAGGGGAAGACTATCCGCACAGGGTGGCCCTTGTCATGCACGTGACCAGCAAGAAGAGCGGGACGAAGGACATAGTGAAGATAGAGGGCAAGATAGTGGACCAGGAGGCGGCCAACATACTGGCACTGATATCGCCCGGAGCCACCGTGAACATAATCAAGGGAAGCAAGGTGGAGAAGAAGTTCAAGGTGGAGCTGCCTGAAGTTCTCAAGGGCGTGGGCACGTGCCCGAACCCGAACTGCATGAGCAACAGCGAGGATTCCAGGAAGGAGTTCAGGAAAGAGGATGGCAACGATTACCGCTGCCACTACTGCGAGAGGAGATTCAGCGCAGAGGAGCTCGTATAGATGGACTATAGGAGGAAAGGCAATTCCATAGCCCTGCGGCTGGATGGCGGGGATGAGATAGCCGCATCCATCATCAAGGTCTGCTCCACTGAGAAGATAGGAAGCGCCCTTGTGAGCGGCATAGGCGCGTGCCGGAAGGCCGAGATAGGCCATTTCAATCCCAAGACCAACAGTTACAAGACCAATAAGCTGTCCGAAGCGCTCGAGATAGTATCCTTGAGCGGGAATGTCACGATGCTTGACGGCAAGCCCGCCGCGCACCTGCACATCGTGCTGGCCAAAGAGGATTTCTCGGCAGTTTCAGGGCATCTCATGAAGGCAGAGATCTACCCCACCTGCGAGATAACGCTGATTCTCCGTGATGTGAAAGTGAGAAGGGAGAAGGATGAGAAGACAGGGCTGAACCTGCAGAGGTTCTAGCGCCCGATAAGCCCGGCCACGAACTTGTCGGCCATCTGCTTCTTCTGGTTTTCCCTGACATTCATGCGATAAATCGCAGCCTTGGCCAGGGCACGCATCTGGCAGGGCTCCAGAGATACCATCTGCTCCCTCAGCTGGCCGCTTATCTCCCGCGGGGAGGATGTCTCGTTCTTCATGTTCGCCGTGTCCACCCACCTCCAGCTGACATCCAGCGCGACATTACGCACGAGCGGCCACTGGCGCTCTGTGAACGACTTCGGGCCTGCCATCAGCGCCTTGTAGGCCGCGTAGATGAGCAGGTCGCCCACCCCGCCATCGAAGAAATCGCTCCTGAGTATCTTCTGCCTGGCATCCTCCAGCATAGCCAATATGGCCGGCGATGGCGCTGACGGGAAAAGCATTGATGATGCGACCAGTTGCGCTGACGTCTCTATCGCAGCCGAGTCGGTGGGATGGATGAAACCGGGCATGTACTGGAATATCGGAAGGCTGTCTCCGCCTCTGAAAATAAGGATATCCACGTCCGAGGGCGGGCTGGAGCCGAGGGCGCTGCCATAGAAAGCGAAAGGCTGCCGGCCTTCTGAAACCGCTATCGCGAGCCATCTGTAGAAATCATCCTTGGCCCCGTGCGCCATGAGCCCGCAGTTCACGAGCAACGCGCGGGCCGCGTCCGATGCGGCCGCATGGATGGGCATGAACGGCTCCATGGGCGGGACGAGGATGGAATCGTATATGAGTTTCTGCTCTGCCTGCTCCTGATACATGTTATTTATTTAGGAAGAACATGTTTATAAATAAATCAGCTGGTTGAAGCCGCTGGCACCTGTCCGGCCCGGCCTCATTTGCCCATCAGCTTCTTTATCGCCGGCAGCAGCTCGGTGTACATGGCGGTCTTGGACACGAACAGGATGCCGGGGAAGTCCCTCGCAAGCTCCTGTGAGATTACGCGCGGGAGTGCGACCGCGCTGAGCACGACCACTGGCTTTTTGATGTTGTTCGCCTTGATGCCCTTCAGGACCGCCCGGCCCGAGAACTTGGGCATTATCAGGTCCAGCAGCAGGAGGTCATAATCCTTCAGCATCTTCACGGTTTCGGCCGCATCGAGGCTGTACTCGGCCTTGTAGCCGGCCCCCTCCAGGTACATCTTGATGGTCTTCGCGACATCCGGTTCGTCCTCTATTATCAAGATTTTCTTCATTTCCTTACCTCCTTCGGTATGATTATGCGGAACGTGCTGCCCTTGCCGGGCACTGAATCGAATTCCATCCTGCCGCCTATCCTGCCGATTATCTCGGAGGATATGGCAAGCCCGATGCCTGAGCCCGGCGCGTCATGGTCCTCCTTGAAGAACTTGTCGAATATCTTGCGCTGGCTCTCGCGCCTGACACCTATGCCTGTGTCAGATACGGATATCACCACATTGCCGCCGGATTCCGCCCATTTCACGCTGACCTTGCCCGCTGAAGTGAATTTGAGGGCATTGCTCACAAGGTTGCTCACGGCCATGGCCAGCAGGTGCTGGTTGCCTTTCATCTCTATCGGCGGTCCGTTCATCTCGAACTCGATGCCCTTAGACTTGGCGAGCGGCAGGTACTCGTTGCAGACCATGCACATCATGTTGCTGATGCGGAACCTGACCGCGCTGACATCCACCGATTCCAGCTTCGTCAGCTGCATTATCTGGTCCACCGAGCGGCTCAGGCGCATCGAGTTGCGCCACATGAGCTCGAAACACTCCTGCAGCTGTTTCTTCTGGGACCGGGGCTCCAGTTTCCGGGCCATCTCAAGGTTCAGCAGGATGACGCTGAGCGGCGTTTTGAGCTCGTGCGTGATGTCCGCCATGAAGCGTTCCCTCATCTTCGACAGCTCCTCTATCTGCTCCTTCTGCCGTATCAGCCCCTCCTCCGTCTTCCTGCGCTCGGTGATGTCCTGCACCACGCTGGCGACCATCTTCAGCTTCCCGGGCAGCTGCAGGGGGGACCATGAATGGGACACCCACCTGATCCTGCCGTCCTGGGTGATGATGCGGTACTGCATGTCCACGCCGCTCTTGCCCAGTTGCGCCTGGCCGATGCCTGCCCTCACCCGCGCAGCGTCCTCAGGATGGACTATGTCGGGGCGTGTCCCCACCAGGGATTCGGGCTTCCAGCCGATGACCTGCCTGCATGCAGGGCTCAGATAAGTCACAATGCCATCGACCTGCGTGAGCATGATGAGGTCGTGGCTTGCCTCAATGACGCTTCTGAACGTCTCTTCGCTCTCCCCCAGGGCGTCCTCGGCCATCTTCTGCTCGGTTACGTCTATGAACGTGCCCTGCAGCGCAGTCTTACCCTCATAGCTGATGAGGTTGGATGTGATATCCAGCCAGATGGTCCTTCCGCCCTTCCTGATGACGCGAACCGTGTGGTGCGGATTGACGCGTTTCCCGGCCAGGCGGGCGTCGAAAAGCTCGAAGAACTTTTTCCGGTCCTCCGGATGGATGAGGCCGACCAGCTGCAGCGGGGATAATCCGGTCAGCTCCCGGGTGGTGTAGCCGACCATCCTTGCGATGGCCGGATTGGCGTATACCAGCCGCGGGGCGGGCCCGTAGGCTATGACGATGCCCTGCAGGGAATGGTCCACCAGGGAGTGGTACTTCTCCTCGCTCGCCTTCAGCGCGGCCTGGGCCTTCTTGTGCTCGGTGATATCGCGGAGCCCCTCTATGGCGCCCACCACCCTGCCTTTCGGGCTGTAAAGAGGCCTGGCGATGAGCCACAGATAGGTTTCCCTGCCGCGCAGCCCGGGGAAGAATATCTCGGCCGTGATTCCTTCCCGCGTGCGCCTGAAATTCGAGTATGTGCGTTCAAAGCGCTTTTCGGGCTTCAGGAGGAGCTCTATTATGCCGGGCCTGCGCTTCCCATAGAACGGAATCGCGTATTCGTGGTTGCCCTTCCCCATCATGTCCCTGGCTTTCCTGCCGGTCATCCGCTCCATGGCCTTGTTCCACAATGTGACGCGGCCGTCCAGATCCACGGCGAAGGTGGCGTCAGGGGCGAAATCCAGCAGGTCCCTCAGCCGGCGCTGGCATTCACGTAGTTCGAACTCCATGCGCATCTGGCATGCAACTGGCGGGACCTTCCTTGATGGTTTTGCGCTTTCATGCGAAACGTGGATGGATTTCGGTTTTTTGCGTTTCCGAGCGATGCGTGCCACGGAACGGAATCTCGGTGGAATTTATTATCCTTTCCTCTACCCGTTATACTTCAGCACGACGAAAAGATGGTCCTTGTCGAAGGGCTCGAGCTTGATTTTTTCGAGTATTTCGAACTCAGTCTCGAGCTTCTTTATCACCGCTTCGAATACGACCTTCGGGTCCTTTGTGACATCTATGCTCTGACTCTTTATCGCTATCATGGCTATGCCGCCCTTCTTCAGGAACATCCTGGCGTTCTTGATGAGGATGTCATCCTGGTCCGGCTGGGCCACATCCATATAGATGGAATCCACCTGGCCGACCTCCCCATATTCCTGGGGCTGGCGGGCGTCCGCATGTATAGGTATTATATTATGCCTGCGGTCCGACAGCGCAATGAGCGTCTTCATGCACTGGGCAGCTATCTCAACCGCGAAAATCTCTCCGTCATCCCCCAGGATATCCGAAAGGTGCGAGATTGTGGTTCCTGTGGACGCGCCCAGATATAATATCTTGGAGCCAGGGGCGAACGGGAAATTCTTCAGGCCTTTCTTCATCGCACCGCAGAGCTTGCTGCGGAATGCGTCCCAGATGCGCAGCTCGACTGTCCCGAGTTTCGGGTCCTGGGTCTTGGTTGTGCGCTCGTTGTAGACCTTGCGGCCCGGATCGGCATTGATGGTGGCGAACGCCCGGTCGAGCTCGAACACGCGCGGAAAAATCTCCTTCATGAGGAAGCTATGGCGAACTGGGATTAAAAAACAGTCGGGGCCGGATGACAGACGGCGCGAGGCCGGATGATGTTAATGGTTTTATAATTTTCTGTCCAACATGTCCACCTATGCATCGCAACACAGATATCACATCAGCCAAGTACCATGCTATGGTGACCATGTACGTCTACAATGTGTCCAGGAAGCTGGGCCTGCCCATGAACATGATCCCCAAGGCGCACCTGGACAGGGTGGGTGCACGGCTGGTGCAGACCGAGCTGAACGGCTGGCTGCTCGAGATAACGGAGCCCAAGGGCCGCGAAAGGGAGGAAGCGATAGCGCACATGAAAGGATGGGGCGCGGATGCTTCGCGCGGGGGGAAGACCGCGCAGCCGACCGAAGACCGGCCGCCCATCAGGAAAGAGATACAGGAACTGGAGCCATTGGTGGACTCCGGCCATGACAGCTATGAACTCGGACTCGACCCGATGGTCTGTAAAGGAGCCGGCAGGCGCAGCGAGGACTAGATAGCTTTTAATAGGATTGCGATTAAATCCTCTTCTGCAAATCGTATCCAATTTTCCGTTTGAGTTGCACGAACGGGGTGTATGGATGGTCACAGCATATGATGTAGAACCCAACAAACTGATAACGAAGGCAGCTGAGAAGCTGAAAGGCATGAAGATACCCAAGCCGGCTTTTGTCGGCATGGTGAAGACCGGCGCGCACGCGTCAAGGCCTCCGCAGCAGGAGGACTTCTGGTATCTCAGGTGCGCCTCGGTGCTGAGGCAGATGTACGTCAACGGCACCGTAGGCACCCAAAGGCTCAGGAGGCATTATGGGGGCAGGAAGCGCAGGGGCGTGAAGCCTGAAAGGCACGCGCCAGCCGGCGGTTCCACCATCCGGAAGGCCATACAGGAGCTTGAGAAGGCAGGGCTGCTGCTGAAAGGCAAGAGCGGCAGGACACTCTCGCCCAGGGGGAGGAAGCTCATGGACGAGGCCGCCAAAGAGAGCGTCTGAGCATGTCCGACGAGGAGCTCGAGGATACAAGGAAGAAGAAACTCGAGGCCCGGAAGGCACAGGAGCAGCTCAAGGCTACGCTCAGGATGGCGCTGGACGAGGAGGCATATGAGCGCCTCATGAACGTCTCGGTGGCCAACAACGAGCTCTACCTGACGGCGGCCAAGAACATCCTCATGGGTTTCAAGAGGATGGGCAGGAAGCTGAAGGACGCAGAGGTGCTGGCCCTGCTGAGAGCCATAAAGGAGCAGAGCGAGACCAAGACGACGATAACATTCAGCAGGAAATAACAGAAAATAAACACGTGATTATATGGGCGCTAGAGGATTGGGCAAGAAGATGAAGCTCGCCAAGGCGGCGAGGCAGATAAAGAGGATACCCGCCTTCGTCATGATAAGGACGAAGAGGAGGGTCACGTTCAACAGGAGACGGAGGAACTGGAGGACAGACAAGCTCCGCATCGAGGAATGATTACCATGGCAAAACTTGAAAGGATATACACCATCCCGCTGGGCGAGGCCTACGAGGCCGTGAGGAACAAGCGGGTGCCCAAGGCGGTCAAGATACTGAGGACGTTCATAGCCAGGCACATGAAGGCCGACGACGAGCGCATACTGCTCAGCCAGGCTCTCAACGAGTTCCTCTGGCAGCGCAGCATACAGAAGCCGCCGAGGCGCATCAAGCTGCGGCTGGTCAAGGATGCCGGCACCATAAAGGCCTACCTGCCTGAAGAGAAGCCCGAGGAGCCCAAGAAGGAAGAGAAGAAGGGCGAGGGGAAGGAGAAGACCGAGGCCAAGAAAGAAGAGAAGAAAACCGAAGCTCCGAAGACCGAGCCCCTGAAGAAGGAAGCCAAATGAAAAGGACGACCTATTTCGGGAATCCCTGGATAGGGATGTTCATCAAGACCAATGACTCGGTCACCATGCTGCCGATTGACAGCGTGAACAAGCTGGAGGAGGCGGTCGCGGACAGCCTCAAGACCGAGATAGTGAAGGTCAGCATGGCAGACTCTAACCTGCTCGGCGTCTACACGGCCATGAACTCCAACGGAGTGGTGCTTCCCAACATAGCCAGGAAGGAGGAGATGGCGCTGCTCAAGAAGAGCGGGCTCAACGTCCATATGTCCGACGCGAGAGACAACGCCCACGGGAACAACATAGCCGTGAACGACAAGGGGGGCATCATAAACCCGCACATACCAAGGGCCGAAGCCAAGGCCATGGAGAACGTCCTCGGCGTGGAGCTCGTGCCCATGAAAATCGGCGAGTACTCGACCGTCGGGAGCGCATGCATAGCCACGAACACGGGGTTCCTGGCGCACTATTCCTGCAGCGAGCACGACCTGAAGGAGCTGAAGGGCGCGCTGAAGGTGGATGGCAACAAGGGGACCGTGAACACAG
>Ga0315275_10002807_pt1 | contig 15871 bp, 11 predicted proteins | sample YL17G03_0_MG_FD_205557 | JGI IMG/M metagenome (GOLD analysis project Ga0315275, IMG submission 205557) | Sediment microbial communities from Yellowstone Lake, YNP, Wyoming, USA - YL17G03_0 | ecosystem: Environmental > Aquatic > Freshwater > Lake > Sediment | place: USA: Wyoming | collected... | reverse complement strand
TCGTCCGGAGCATGAACCGGCTGAAAAGAAAGGCCGAAGCGCCGGCCGCGCCCGCGGCCAAGGAATGCCCGTATTGCTGCACGACCGTCGCGCTCAAGGCTGTCCGCTGCCCGAACTGCACATCGGAAATCAAGTAGCGTCCAGAAAAAGCTCATGAAGCGCAAGCTGCCTTTCATCCTCCTCGCGATCTCCCTTTTGCTCGTTGCCCTGGGGCTCGTATCGGGAGAGTTCAGGTCCGTCCTGGAGAAGGCGAGAACCGTCTGCCTGGAGTGCATCGGTATCGGCTGAGTGAGGCGGGGTAGCGATGGAGACGCAAAAGAGGAGGCGCTGGTTCCAGGCCGTTGCGGCGGCGGCTTTCAACGCGTACATCCCTTCATTTTTCAAAGGCGGCATCACCCAGGGCCCGTCCAAAGGCCTCTGCGTCCCGGTCCTCAACTGCTATTCGTGTCCTTCGGCGCTCGGCGCCTGTCCGATCGGAGCCCTCCAGAACGCCATGGGTTCCGTCAGGCTCAACCTGTCGCTCGCCCGCCGCCAGTTCGGCCTCTACGTCATCGGGTTCCTCGGGACCATCGGCAGCCTAACAGGACGACTCTCTTGCGGATGGCTTTGTCCGTTCGGGTTCTTTCAGGAACTCGTCCACAAGATCCCCTCGCCCAAGTTCGGCGTCCCGAAATTCCTGAGATATTTCAAGTATGTCTTCCTCGTCGGCCTGACCGTCCTCCTGCCGCTCCTTGTCCTCGATGCCTTCGGCGGCGGAGATCCCTGGTTCTGCAAATGGGTCTGCCCGGCGGGGACGCTGGAGGCGGGCATCCCGCTGGCCCTCCTGAACCCGTCGATCCGGGGCCAGCTCGGTTTCCTGTTCGTCTGGAAGATGGCCGTCCTGGTCGGGTTCTTCGTCTGGATGGTCTTCGTCATGAGGCCCTTCTGCCGGACGACCTGCCCGCTGGGCGCTATCCTCGGGCTGTTCAACAAGGTCAGCCTATTCCGGATGACCGTGGACGAGGAGACCTGTACGTCATGCGCGAAGTGCCTGCGCGAGTGCCCGGTCGGCGTCAGCGTCTACGAGACCCCCAACAGCCCGGATTGCATCCGATGTCTCAAGTGCGAATCGGTCTGCCCCTTCGGAAGCATCGGCCACGAGTTCCTGCCCGGGAGGCAAAAGGAAGCCGCCGGGAAGATCCCCAACGAGGTGTCCTGATGAACTCTCGAAAGCTCCGCGTAACGCTCGGCCTTGCCTTCGTCCTTGCCGCGGCCGGGTTGGCCCGGGCGGACGGCGTTTTCCTGGAGGCCCGGGGCGCCTATTTCAGCCCCTCGGACGTTGCCTTCCGCGAGATCTACGGCTACGGGGTCAGCTGGGGCGGCGAGATCAGTTTCGCCGTGTCGAAACGCGCCTCCGTCTGGGCCGGAGGCGATTATTTCTCGAAGCTGGGGAAGCTGGGGTTCACCGAGGAGGAAACGAAGATCCGGATCGTGCCCCTTGCTGCGGGCCTCAAATATTATTTCGGCCTCGGCCTGCTCCGGCCGTACGTCGGAGCGGGCGTCGGCTACTTCCAATATAAGGAAGCCAACAGCATAGGGACGATCGAAAAGGGGGCCCTCGGGCTCGTCGGCCGGGCGGGGCTCCTCGTGATGCTCGGGCCGGCTTTCTTTATCGACCTCCAAGGGACCTTGAGCACGTGCTCCGTCCAGCCGATGGAGGTCAGGGCGAACCTCGGCGGCTTCTCGTTCGGGTTGGGTCTGGGGTTCGAATTCTAAGCGGGGGGCCGCGGCGCGAAGCCGATCTTCTCAAAAACGTCCGCATTCGCGGCTTTCGTCGCCTCTCCGGGTTCCGCGACGATGACCTCGACCTCAAACTCCCGGGTCTCGGGGGGAAGGCAGGAAACGTCGTTGCAGGCCTGCCATGTGACGGACCCCTTGAGCCTATAGCTCCCCGGGACCAGCCCATTATCCGTCCGCAGAAGGACCCCGATGAGAGCGCTTCCCGAATAGAGGGCGACATCGGTCTCGGAAAAGGGGAGACGAGCGAGGACAGGCTCGGGATAGATCGTGTCCAAGGCCGTGAATCGCCCTTCGCCCCCGATCTCCACGGTCGTCGGAATGAGGAAATCATCGTTCACGGGATTGGCGTTGACGTGCCAGCCCGGGCCGATCTCCAGCCGAAGCGCTGCCTGGAACGTCTCCCCGGCGTGGACCCTGTCCCTGGAAACATAGGTTTTCATTCCCGTGACGACGTCCCTGTCCCATCGGGCTGTCGCTTCAGCCGCGGATAGCAACGCTCCCGTGATCAGCGACACGACGACGAATGGCTTGAGAGTCATCTGTGCTCGGTTCGAAAGTCGAATTCACCACCAGTTTACAGCAATCTTCAGGAACCGGAAACCCCCATGCGAGAAGGAGATGGCCCGACGCCGCCAAAAACGGTTCTGCGCGGCCGTCAAGACCGATCTCGAACGGGACCAAGGGTCGTTAGAACGCTTCCCGGGCAGTGAAGTAGACGCCGGACGTATTTTTGCCGAAGGCGACATCCACCCGGAGGTTCGTGGTCTCGCGGGAGCTGACCCGGAAGCGGAGGCCGGCGCCTATCGAATGTTTGAGACGGGCGAGGTCCAGGGTGCCGATCTTGGGCCCGACATTGCCCAACCCGGCGAACCCGACGACGCCGAACCGCCAGAAGAGGGGCATCCGGTATTCGGCCTGAACGCCCGCCATGACCCTGTCCCGGAAGCGCCCGGCATAATAGCCGCGCATCATCAGGTCACTGCCGAGCTTGGCGTAGCTATGGAAGGGCGGCGTCCCGGATACGGACTGGAGCTGAGCCTGGAAGGCGAGCACGTGCGACGCGAAGACGGGAACATACTTTCTCGCCTCGAGCTTCACCGCTGCATAGGTAAAATCCCCCCCGAACGCGCGGCTGTTGAATAAAGCGGACAACTGCCAGTAGTCGCCGCGGCGCGGGAAGAAAATGTCATCTCGGCTGTCCCGGTTCAGGATGAACCCGAGGCCGACGACCGACCCCCCGGCGCTCCCGGCGACGGCTCCGCGGCCGAGCAGCCCCCCCGGAGGGCCGGCCTTGAGGATCCGGAAATCCTCGTAACGGAGCTGGAGGCCGGCGTAAATGTGCGCTCGCGGGAGGACCTTTTTCAGGAACGAGGCTTCGATCTGAACGGAGCGGGGCGTGTAATCCTCTTCGGCCGCATCGGGGGTTTCGGGCCCAAGGCCCCAGAACTTATCCGGATATCTCTCGATGAGGAGTCGGCCTTTGAGGAGATAAGCTCCCTTCCCGAAATAAAATTCGGGCTCCCATGACATCGAGAACTGTTTCAACTGGGTGAAAATGCCGTAAAAGTAGATCGACGACGGCCGGTCCGAAGGTTTGGCCCCGGGCGGACGGAAGGTCAGAAGGCCGCCGACGCCCCCCGCGAACTTGGTTTCGGGGGTATAAAAGACGATGGGGAGAATGACGATATCGCGCTTGCCGCGCGCCTCGGCCCCGGGCTCGTCATTCGGCCGGGGCGCGGAAAGCGCCGGCATCGTCGCGAGGCAGACAAGACTCGCGATGATCACAGCCAGGGTTTTCATGTTCATAACGCTTTCGTGTTTCGCCAATCCTATGATATCACAACCCGCTCCACGCTCGCGCTCAAGGTGACACTTCTCCAGCCCGATCCCCGTCATTATAGCGCCCCAGGCCCGCGTGCCCCGAGAGGTAGCCCATGAGGATCGCCCGTGTTCCGATCGAACGGCCGGTGTTGACGGCCATGATCTTCCTGGCCGTCGTTCTTCTCGGCTTTCTATCCCTCGGAAGGCTCAGCGTGGACCTCCTGCCGGACATCGGGTACCCCCGACTTTCCGTCGTCACCCGGTTCCCGGGCGTCGCTCCGGAGGAGATGGAAACGCTGATCACCGCCCCTCTCGAGGTCGCGGTCAGCCGCATCCCGGGTCTGCGGGGGGTCGACTCCGTTTCCAGGGAGGGCATCTCTTTTCTTACGCTCGAGTTCGCCTGGGGCACAGACATGGATTTCGCCCTGCTCCATACCCGGGAGGAACTCGACAATGCCGGGGAAGGATTTCCCCTGGACGCGGAGAACCCAGCCATCATCCCCCTCGATCCCGGAGCCGGGCCCATCATGGTCCTGGCCGTGACGGGGGAGAGGAGCCTCCTCGAGCTCAGGGAGATCTGTGAGGAGGTCATCAAGCCGCGCTTGAAGCAGATCAACGGCATCGGCTCCGCCGACATCGCCGGCGGGGCCGAACGGGAGATCCGGGTCGAGCTAGACCCGGCTCTCATATCTCTCTACGAACTGAGTCTGGACGAGATCTCCCGGCGGCTCGATGCCTTCAACCGCGACCTCCAGGGCGGGACCATCCGCAAGGGCCGGTTCCAGTACGCTCTTCGGGTCGCCGGCGAATTCGCGGATGTGGCCGAGATCGGGGAGACGAGCCTCAAGACGACCGGTAAAAGGGGCGTCGTCAGGCTGAAGGACGTGGCCAGGATCTTGGATTCGGTCAGGGAACAGCAGGGCTTGGCCCGGCTTGACGGCAGGGAAAGCGTCGGCATCCTCGTCCGCAAGGCTTCGGGGGCCAACACGGTCAGGGTCACCCGCGCCGCCAAGTCGGTTCTGGAGAACATCCGGAAGGAGAACCCTGCGATCGCGATCTGCCTGGTGTCAGAACAAGGGAGATTTATCGAGGAGGCCGTGGCGGCGACGATGGACGAGATCGTTGAAGGCGGCATCCTGGCCTTTCTGGTCCTGCTTCTGTTCTTGCAGGAGCTCCGGACCCCCCTTATCATCGGCGTCGTCTTCCCCGTCTCCATCATCGCCACGTTCAACCTGCTCTATTTCGGCGGCATTACCTTGAACATCATGTCGCTCGGCGGGCTGGCTCTGGGGGTGGGCATGCTCGACGATTGCGCCGTCGTCGTTTCGGAGAACATCTTTCGCCACAGGGGCCTCGGAAAAGGCCCGGCCGAGGCGGCCGAGGTCGGCGCCCGCGAGGTCGGAATGGCCGTCACGGCCACCGCCCTGACCACGATCGTCGTTTTCCTTCCCGTCATCTACGTCCACGGGGTCGCCGGGCGGCTCTTCCGGGACGCCGCCCTGACCGTGACGTTCTCGCTCCTGTCGTCGCTCCTCGTCTCGCTGACCCTCCTGCCGATGCTCGCCTCGCGCGGGTCGGTGAACGCCGGTGTGGGAGGCGAAACCGGGACAGCTCCCCTTCAAGGGCCGGAGCCGGCTGCCGGGGCCGCTCCGCGCGTGATGCGTCTTCGACGGCTGTCCAGGATGGTGTTCAAGAGCTTCGGCACGGCAATCGGCTTCTCTGTAGGCTTTATTCTTCAACTGACGGCGTTCGCTCTGAGCATCATCAGCCTTCCGTTCCGGCCGGCTCTGAGGGCCGTCGCCCGATCATTCAACCGCACGTATGAGCGGTTCGTCGTCTTTTACCACCGCTCCCTCATCCGATGCCTGGAGCACAAGGGGCCGGTTCTGGCCCTGTTCCTGGTGTTCTTCGGTCTGATGACGTTCGCCGGGACGCGAATCAGACGGGAGCTGATGCCCAGGATCGATACGAGCTCATTCGAGGTCCGCCTTTGGACGCCCGTCGCCTATTCCCTCGACGAAACCGCAGGGGTCGTCGCCTCCCTGGAGAGTTGGCTGGCCGTCCGCCCGGAGACCCGGCTCACCTATTCCCAGACGGGGCTCGTCGGCGGCACGGAGGCCCTCGATCCCGACGTATCCCTCAACTCAGCGCGCATCATGGTCGAGGCTTCGAGCCCCGCGGCCTGCAAACGGCTGATCGCTGGATTCGGGCGAACCTTCCCGACCTACGCCGGCGTCGCCTTCTCGATCACCCGGGAGCGGTCGGACGTGGCTCGGTCGCTGGCCGTCTCGGGCGCCGACGTCGGCCTCAAGGTCCGCGGCGACGATCTCGACAGGATCAGGGAGATCGCAACTGGCCTGGCATCGCGCCTGGAGGGGGTCCGCGGCATCGCCGAGGTTAACGCCGACATCGGGGAAGGAAAGCCGGAGTTTGTCATCAGGATCAGGGACGAAGCTCTGGCGAAATATCCGGGCCTCGATCCCGGCGCCCTCGGCGATCGCATCGTCGACTCCGTCCGCGGCAGGGCCGCGACAAGGTTCAGGGAGCTCGACAGGTCCTATGACATCCGAGTCCGGCTGGACGAGGGGAACCGGACGGACGTTGAGAGCCTTCTCGACGGGGTCGTGCCCTGCGGGAGTACCCTGGTCCCTCTGCGGGAGCTCGTGACATGGGAAATCGCCTGCGGGCCGAGGGAGATCCGCCGCGGGGACCAGCAGAGGGAAGTCCTCGTGACCGCCGGTCTCCGGGGCGCCAAGCCGAGCCAGGTCGCTCCTCGCATCCAGGAAGCGATCGCGGCGACGCCCCTGCCGCCGGGCTATCGGATCGTTTTCGGCGGCGAGCGGGAGGAGATGGCGAGGTCCTTCCGGAGCCTCCTCGCGGCCTTCCTCCTGGCCATCCTCCTCAATTACATGATCATGGCCGCCCAGTTCGAATCCCTTCTCCACCCGCTCATCATCCTCGTGACCGTTCCGATGGGGCTCTGCGGCTCCGTCCTGGCCATGCTCCTCACGGGCACGACCTGGAATGTCATCTCGGTCATCGGCATGGTCGTTCTCCTGGGCATCGTCGTGGACAACGCCATCGTCAAGATCGACTACACTCGCCAGCTCCGGAAGCAGGGGATGGGCCTCCGGGAAGCCATCGTCGAGGGAAGCCGCGTCCGCCTGCGGCCTATCCTGATGTCCACGGCGACGACGCTCGTCGCCCTTATCCCGCTGTCTCTCGGCATCGGGAGCGGGGCCGAGCTCCTTCGGCCCCTGGGGATCGTCGTCATCGGCGGATTGTCTTTTTCAACCCTCCTGACCCTGGTCATCATCCCGGTGATCTACGAGATCGTCGAAGCCCGAAAGGAGAGCAGGAGGAAGACGGCTTGAGGTTCCTCCTCGAGCGCCCGGTCGCCGTGTCCATGGTCTATCTTGCCCTTCTGGCCCTCGGCGTCTTCTCCTTCGTGAACACGCCCATCGAGCTTGCACCCGGCGGAGATTATCGCCGCATCGACATCGAAGCCCCCTGGCCCGGCGTCTCGCCCGAGGTCGTCCAGTCCCGTGTCACGGCCCTGCTCGAGGAGGCCGCTGGCTCGGTCAGGGGAGTGCGCCGCGTATCCTCGGAGTCGCGGGCCGGCGCCGCCTCGATCACTTTGGAGATCGAACCGCGGGCCAGGATGGAGTTCGTCGACCTGGCACTCCGGGAGGCGGTCGCCCGCGCCCGGGACAGGCTCCCGTACGGGGTGCGGCCGATCGTCCGGCCCTACATCCCCGAGGATTTCCGGGTCAGGCCGTTCCTGAGCGTGACCGTCTCGGGGCCCTATTCCCTTCAGGAGTTGAGGGGGCTCCTCAAGGAGAGGCTGGAATTCGGTCTGGGATCGGTCCCGGGCGTCTCTTCGGTGGAGGTGGCCGGGGGATCGGACCCGGAGGTCCGCGTCGTCCTCGACGAGAGGCGGATGGAAGCCCTCGGCTTCCGGCCTTTCGACGTGGACGCGGCCCTGGCGATGGCCCTTGCCACCCGTCCGGCCGGGCGCGTCCGGCGGACCGGCCGGGAGTACATCTTCAAGGTTGCAAGAGCGGTCGAATCCCTGCCCGATCTGGGTCGGGTCCTCGTCGGCCGCGCCGGGGGCGTGCCCGTCAGGCTGTCCGACGTCGCCGACGTCCTCCAGTCGGCCGGGGAGGTCCATTCCGTCATCCGGATCGACGGCCAGCCCACGGTCATGCTGACGGTGACCAAGGAGAGCGGGGCGAACACGCTCAGGGTCGCCCGGGAGGTCCGCCGGAGGCTGGCGGCCCTCCGCAGAGGCCTTTCGCCGGACATCGTCTTCAGGACTGTGGACGACGAGAGCGCCGAGGTCGAAAGAAACCTCAGTCATCTTGGGGTCCTGGCCGCCGTCATCATCGCCCTCATCTTCCTGATGATATTTCTGGCCTTGCGGACGCTCCTCCCGTCGCTCCTGATCCTGTCGTCCGTCGCCTTCTCGGTCGTCATCACGTTCAACCTCCTCTACATGCTCGGCATCTCTCTCAACATGCTGACCTTGGGGGCCCTGTCCCTCGGTTTCGGGATGTTCGTCGACAATTCCATCGTGGTCTTTGAGAACATCCTGCGCCTCCGGGAGCGCGGCCTATCGCCCGAGCGAGCAGCCCTCCAGGGAGCGCGTGAGGTGTTCCTTCCGGTCCTCGCGTCCACCCTGACGACGGTCGGGGTCTTCCTGTGCTTCCCGTTCTTCCAGGGCCGCCTGCGCGTCTACTACCTCCCCTTCGCCCTTGTCATGTCCTCGGCCCTGGCGGCGTCCTTGGCCGTGTCGTTCTCCCTTATCCCCGCGCTCAGCCCGCGGCTTCTCAGGATCACGAAAAGGAGAGGTCCGGAGGATGGGCGAAGGGAGCTCTTCCCGGCGGCCCTGAGGTTCTTCATCAAGCACCCGGCGGGGACCATGCTCGTCGCGGCCACGCTCCTTTTCGCCAGTTACAAATGGTTCCGCTCCGAAGTGGCCGTGGGCGAGTTCTTCCGCTGGTATTCGAAGGAGAGACTCATGGTGAGTCTCTCCTTGCCGGACGGGGCCGACATGGAGACGACGGATGCCGTCATCGAGAAGTTCGAGGACAAGGTCATGGAGGCGGGATATGAGAAGGATCTGAACGTCCGGGTCTCGCCCGGAAACGCCTTCCTCACCGTCGGCTTCCCGCCGGAGGTCGAAAGGTCCTTCCGGCCCTATGCCCTTAAGGAGGAGCTCATCCGCCTGGCCACCCGGTTCGCCGGTGTGACGGTCGGCGTCTTCGGGTTCGACCCCCGGGGCTACACGTCGAGCATGGAACCGGGGACCTTCTACGATTCGCAGATCAAGTTCCTCGGCTACAACCTGAAAAAGCTCCGGACGATCACCGACGAAATGGAACAGGCGCTCCACCGGAACCCTCGCATTCGGGATGTCCTCACCGTTTCGGGCCGTGATGGATGGCTGAGCATGGACACCTTCGAGATCGTTCTCCGGCCGGGCATGGGAGCGCTTGGGAGATACGACGTAGATCCGGCCCAACTCCGGCTCTATATTCGGTCCCTGGTCGCCGGACGATTCGATGTCCCGCTAAAGGCGGTGCTCGGGGGTCGGGAGACCGATATCGTCCTGAACGTACCGGGCGCCGAAAGGACGGACCTTCGGCGCCTCCAGGGATCGCTCTTCCGGACGGCGAGCGGGCATTCCGTGCGTCTCGGGGACGTCCTGACGTCCGAGGAGAGGCCCGTGGCCGGCTCGATCGACCGGGAGGACCGGCAATTCCAGCGGACCGTCCTGTGGGAATTTCGCGGCCCGTCCAAGGCGGCGCAGAACTACAGGAAGGCGCTTTTCGCCGGATTGAGCCTTCCGTCCGGATTCTCAGCCACGCTCGGGGAGGACTGGCGGATGACGGGAAAGGAAAAGGGGCAGATCGCCTTCGCGGCGATCGTCGCGGTCGTCGTCATCTTCATGATCCTGGCGGCCCTGTACGAATCCCTCGTCCAGCCCTTCATCGTCTTGATATCCTTGCCCCTGGCGTTGGTCGGCGTCTTCGCGGCCTTCGTCGTCGCGGGCGCCCGATTCGATTCTTCGGCCTGCATCGGAGTCCTCCTCATGGCCGGGATCGTGGTCAACAACGCCATCCTGATTGTGGACCATATTAATCTTAAGAGGCGGGAGGGCCGTGGGCTCCCGGAGGCCGTCGTCGAGGGGACGAAGGAACGCGTCCGGCCGATCCTCATGACGACGGGGACGACCGTCCTCGGCATGATGCCCATGCTCCTCCTCCACGCGGACGCTGGGAAGAGCGACATCTGGTCCTCGCTTGCCTTGTGCACGGCCGGAGGGCTCGCCGGATCGACGCCCCTCCTTCTCGCCGTGATTCCCGTTCTTTATCATACCGCCGAGCGGTTGAGGCCCCGGTTCGCCCGGAAGGTCCGCGAGATCCGCTTGCTATGGAGGAAAAGATGATGGTGATCCCCAAAAGGATATTGGCTTTCTCCCTGGCCGTCATCACCCTCGCCGCCGGGATATGCTTTCTTGTCTTGCGGGGGCCGGCGAAGACGAGAGTGGAAGCGAACGGGGAAGTCCCTGCACGGCAGGCCGGAGGGGACGCCCCGCTTCCGGTCAAGGCCGTCCCGGTCGTCAACGGGGACCTCGTCATCCGGCTGACGTCGCCCGGAGAGATTTTCGCGATGAAGAGAGCTGTGATCAAGACCGAGGTTTCGGGCGCCCTCACGGAGGTCGCGGCCGAAGAGGGGAGAGCCGTGCGGGCCGGGGAGTTGCTGGCCTGCATCGACGACCGGACCTCCGCGCTGAGACTGGAGGGCGCCGAGGCGGAAAGGCTGAAGCGGCTCTCGGAGATGCTCGTGGAAAATCAGTTCGGCGGTCACGAGAAACGGGTCGACGCGGGGCTCGAAGAAAAAATTCGGGATTCCGCCGCGGGGCTTGAAGCGTCGGCCGCGCGGCAGACCGCGGGAGGGATCAGCCGGGAGGAATACGACAAGATCCGGAAGGCTCACGAAACCCTTCTCATCGAGGCCGGCCGGAAAAAGGACGAGGTCCAGGCCGCCTCCAAAGGCCTGACGCAGGCCGAGGTCGAGGTCGCCGTCGCCCGCCTGGACTTGGAAAGGACGAAGGTCCTGGCCCCGTTCTCCGGCGTTCTGACGGGCATCAAGGTCTCGCTGGGCGAGACCATCTCCCCCGGACAGGACCTCATGACCCTTGTCGACGTTCGGGACATCCGTGTCGAAGCCAGGGTCCTGGAGAGCGAGATCGGGAGGATGAAGCCCGGTCGTGAGGCGGATGTCCGGTTCAGCGCGTACCCCGGCCGGGTCTTCAAGGGCCGCGTCCGGACGGTGAGCCCCGTGGTGGATCCGGGCGACAGGACCTGCGCGGTCCACGTCGCCATAGGCAATACCGCCGGGGAGCTGAAGCCGGGCATGCACGCCGAGGTCGAGGTCGCCGTCGAGATCTATGCGGGCCGGCTCCTCGTGCCGCAGGAGGCCGTCCTCGTCCGCGGCGGGCGGAAACTCGTCTTCGTGGTCGAGCAGGGGTTCGCCAAGTGGAGGTATGTTACGACCGGGCTCGAGAATGAGCACTATGTCGAGGTCCTGGAAGGAGCCAAGGAAGGGGAGTCGGTCATCGTCGACGGCCACCTCACCCTCGCCCATGACGCGCGCGTCACGCTCGCGGAATGATTTTTCACAGCCTGGATCGAATGATGGACAGGACCCCGACGATTTGGTAACGTGAGCGCGAGGTGACGCCATGGCCCGTTATTCGATCGATGACATCCGGTCCAGGATCGCAAGGTTCCCGAGGGTCGAGCTGATCCACCGGCCGACGCCCCTGCGCAAGCTGGAGAGGTTGACGGCGGAGCTCGGCGGTCCGGAGATCTATGTCAAGCGCGACGACCTGACCGGACTGGCCTTCGGCGGGAACAAATCCAGGAAGCTCGAATTCATCATCAAGGACGCGCTCAGCAAAGGACGCGACACGGTGATCACTTGGGGGAGCCTGCAGTCGAACTGGTGCCTGCAGACGGCGGCCGCCGCGGCGAAGCACGGTCTTAAGACCATCCTCGTGCTCTTCAGGTCCTACGATCTGCCGCCCGGCTATGACGGGAACATGCTCCTCGAGCGCATCCTGGGCGCGGACATGAGGCTTGTGGACCCTCCGGAATACGGAAAGGTCGTCAGGATGGAAGATACGATGGGACTCATGAAAGAGATCGCCGGCGAGGAAGCCCGGAAGGGGCACAAGCCCTATGTCGTATCCGTCGGCGGATCCATGGTCGCGGGTGATATGGACAGGCCCCTGGGGGCCATAAGCTATGTCGATGCGTTCGCCGAGATGCTGGAGCAGACCTCCGCCCTCGGTTTCGTTCCCGATGCGGTCGTCCACGCCACGGGCTCGGGCGGGACGCAGGCCGGTCTTCTGGTTGGCGCCAGGGCCCTGACCGACGTGTGCCGGGTCGTCGGCATCAGCGTTTCCGATGCCAAAGAGGTTTTCGCCGGCTGGGTCCTGGACATCGCCGGTGCCGTCAATAGAGCCATGGATCTGGGGTCGGCCGCGACGGGGAAAGACGCCATCGTTCTCGACGACTACATGAAGGGCGGCTACGGGGCGGTCAACAAGGACGTGGCCGACGTTATCCGGCTCGTCTTCCGGGCTGAAGGCATCGTCCTGGACCCTGTTTACACGTCCAAGGCCATGATCGGCCTCATCGACCTTGTCGGAAAGGGCCGTTTCAGGAAGGGGGAAAAAGTCGTCTTCTTCCATACCGGCGGGACGCCGGCGCTTTTCCCGAACCGGGACAAGCTTATCGAATTCCTCGAACCCCGGCGGCAAGCCCCGGCATGCGGATGATTTTGAAAGGTCGAGGCGTCATGAGAGCGGCGGCCCCCTGTCGATAAGGCCCCGATAGGAACCGGCCGGAGCCTGCGGATGCCCGGGCCTCCGGCTTCACGAGCACCTCTGAGTCCCGGGCAGCTTCCAGCCGCCCTATTTCGCGGTGCTCTTCAAGTATTTCAGGAATTCCGAATCCGTCGACAACAGGAGCCAGGTCTCTTTTTCGAGCGCTTTGCGGTAGGTTTCAAGGGTCTTCGTGAACTGGTAGAACTCCGGGTCCAGATTATACGCCTTGGCATAGATCTTCGTCGCTTCGGCGTCTCCCTTGCCCTTGATCTCCTGGGCCTGGCGGTAGGCTTCGGACTGGATCCTCTTGAGCTCTTTTTCCTTCTGGCCCCGGATCTCCGCGCTCTTCCCGTCTCCTTCGGACCGGTACTTGGCCGCGATGCGCTGCCTTTCGGCGATCATCCGGTCGAACACCTTTTTCTGGACCTCGTCCACGTAATTCACCCGCATGATCTGGACGTCCTTGAGCTCGACGCCGAACTCGGACGTGATCCGGGACGCGTTCTCGAGGATCATCCGGGACAGCTTGTCCCTGCCGAATTCGATGTCGCCGATCACGCCCGAGAGATCGAGCAGGGCGGCTTCCTCGCTCAGTTCGAACTTCCGATTGGAGGCCCGAACGATCTCGATCAGGTCGTGGTTGGCGATGACGTTCCGGGTCTCCCCGTCGACGACGTCGTCCAGGCGCGATTGCCCACCCCGCTCGTCGCGGACCCTCTGGAAGAAGACCAAGGGGTCGCTGATCCGCCAGCGGCAGTAGGTGTCCACCCAGATATATTTCTTATCCTTGGTCGGGATCTGGTTCGGGTCCCCGTTCCATTCAAGCCAGCGCTTTTCGAAATAGTTCGTCTTCTGGACGAAGGGAGCCTTCACATGCATCCCAGCCGTCGTCACGGCTCCGCCGATGGGCTCCCCGAACTGGGTAATGACGACCTGATTGGTTTCGGAAACAATGTAGACCGAATCCATTAGGACGAGGAGAAGGACGATGCCGAGACCGATGAGGATGGCGTTCCGGGTGGATTTTTTCACTTTTTCACCTCCTCGCCGAGGCCGAGAAGGGGAAGGATCCCCTTCTGGCTCTGATCGATGATGATCTTCCTCGTGATCTTGGGCAGGACCTCGTTCAGGGTTTCGAGATAGAGCCGCTTCCGTGTCACGGCCGGGGCTTTGACGTATTCCCGGTAGACGCTCGTGAACCTGTCGGCGTCGCCCAGCGCGTTGTTGACCCGTTCCGTGGCGTAGCCCTCGGCGGAGCGGAGCATCTGGTCCGCCTCGCCCGTAGCCTTGGGGATCTCCTGGTTGTACTCGGACCAGGCTTCGTTGATCTTCCGCTCCTTCTCCTGGAGAGCCTCGTTGACGTCGTTGAAGGACGGCTTGACCGGGTCGGGCGGATTGACGTCCTGGAAGATGAGCTGGTTGACGTCGATGCCGATCTCGTAGCCGTCGCAGAGCTGCTGGAGGGACTCCTTGGCCTCGTTGGCGATCCGTGCCCGGCCGACCGTGATGACCTCGTCGACCGAGTTGTCGCCGATGATGCGCCGGACGACGGCCTCGGTCATGCCCCGGAAGGTCGTCGTGGCTTCCCTCATCTTGAAGAGGAATTTATAGGGGTCCTTGATCTTGTACTGGACGATCCACTCGGTAACGACGACGTTCAGGTCCCCGGTCAGCATGACGGATTCGGCCTGGGTCCCGGCGTTGCTCGTGTATTCCGACTGGATGCCCGGTTTCGTCGTCCGGAAGCCGAACTCGAGCTTGAGCTGGCGCTGGACCGGGACGCGGGTCAGGGTCTCGATCCCGAGCGGCAGCTTGAAGTGGAGCCCGGGTTCGGTCGTCCGGACGAACTTGCCGAATCTCAGGATGACGCCCATCTCCTCGGGGCTGACCTGGTAGATCGACCCGTAGAGAAGGGCGACGGCGGCGAGGACGGCGATCGCGGCCTGGAACGCTTTTTTTGGTATCTTAGGCAACTTGAAGTTGATGTCGATCGGAGAACGATAATTTTCCTGCATCGAAGACCTCCTTGAGAACGGCGGGATATTCCTAGCTTAACACATCTCGAGGATACAAAAAACCCTACCCCCGTCACTGCCGTCGCTGGGCAAGCGATCGGCGCCCCAACGCCTCCCACCCGGTCCCTCCTCCCGGAAATCAGGTGACCGGGGCGGTTGTCAAGCTCTTATTCGATGTCCGGGTGATCAGGGCCTGACGCGCGAACCGAGGGATCGCTCGAGATCCGCGAGATCGGTCTCTTCGGTCAGGATGGGTTGCGACTCGAGGGCCTTTGCGGCCTTGAGCCCGGCTCCCGTCAAGATGAGGACCGCCATGCCGGTCCGGTCCATTTTGTTTTCCCCTAAGGATCGAAGGAGGCCCGCCCAAGTCACGGCCGACTCCGGTTGGCAGAACAGGCCTTCGCGCGCGGCCAGGGCGCGCTGGGCTTCGAGGATCTCGCCGTCGGACACCGAGATGAGCATCCCGCCGTGTTCACGGATCATATGAAGGACGGCGTTCCCGGCCGGCGGGGCCGGATTCGAGATGGCTTGGGCGATCGTAGGAGCTCCTTCGAGGCGCTCGAACCTGAGGCTCCCCGCAGCAAAGGCCCTCGCGAGCGGGGCGCAGCCTTCCGCCTGGACGCCGATGAACGTCGGGTATCGGTCGACAAGTCCTTCATCCAGAAGGTCTTCAAAGGCCCTCATCAAACCTAAGAGATGTCCTCCAGAGCTCACGGGGACGAAGATGGAGCCCGGGGCCCTGTTCCCGGACTGCCGGAAGATCTCGAACCCGGTGACCTTGTAACCCTCGACGCGGACGGGGTCCACAGAGTTCATGAAATAGATGCCGAGTTTTCGCCCGATCTCGAGGCTCCGGTAAAAAAGGCTTCCATAATCTCCCTTGACCCTGATGAGGCGCGGGCCGAAGATGCCCGCCGCGAGCAGGCTCTGCCGGGAGGTCTCCTCTTTGAGGAGGACCGTCGTCTCGAGGCCCGCCCTAGCGCCGTAGGCGGCCGTCGAAGCGGCCATATTACCGGTTGACACGGTCCCGATGCGCTTGAACCCCAGGGCGACAGCCTTCTGCACGGCGGCGGCAGTTCCCCGGTCCTTGAAGCTCATCGTCGGGTTCTGGGCCTCGAACTTGGCGTGAAGATCCGGCAATCCGGCGCCGGCGCCGAGCTTCGCGATTTCCAGGAGGGGAGTGTTTCCCTCTCCCAGGCTCAAACCGGGATCGACGCGCTCCAGGGGCAGGAAGTCGAGCCATCGCTCCAGGGGGTGGGTCTGATCGGCATGGAGGCGGCGTTTCCCCGCTTTGCGGACAAAGAACATCGGTTCGCGGCAATCCGGGCAAATGGGCGAGAACACGTCCCATGGACGT
>Ga0315275_10002806_pt1 | contig 15875 bp, 10 predicted proteins | sample YL17G03_0_MG_FD_205557 | JGI IMG/M metagenome (GOLD analysis project Ga0315275, IMG submission 205557) | Sediment microbial communities from Yellowstone Lake, YNP, Wyoming, USA - YL17G03_0 | ecosystem: Environmental > Aquatic > Freshwater > Lake > Sediment | place: USA: Wyoming | collected... | reverse complement strand
CCTGCAACCGCCTGACGGGGAACAATCGTTAATCCTGCAAGGGTAATTGCTGAAGTACCGAGGAATCCGCGGCGGCTGATTGTTTTAGAGGGTTTTGTTTTCATAAATAGTTTCTTTTTATGGATTTTTCCTTTGTGAAACTTAGTGCTGAACTTAGTGATCCTTTGTGGTTCAAAAAGAATTTACCACTAAGTTACTCAAAGGTATCACAAAGTTAAACAAAGGATTAATTATAAAGTCAGATTGATTTTCTAAATTGCGGGTCAAAATTTCCACAATCATGCCAAAAAGGGAAGATATTAAGAAGGTTCTTATTATTGGTTCGGGACCAATAATCATAGGCCAGGCCTGTGAATTTGACTACTCTGGTACACAAGCCTGCAAGGCGCTGCGGTCGCTTGGTTATAAAATAGTTCTCGTAAACTCAAATCCGGCAACGATTATGACCGATCCGGGGATCGCTGATGCCACATATATAGAGCCGCTGAATGAATATGCACTCACCGAGATAATTAAAAAGGAGAGACCCGATGCCCTGCTTCCAAACCTGGGGGGACAGACAGGATTAAATCTCTCTTCATTGCTGGCAAAAAAAGGTGTCCTGAAGCAATATAATGTTGAGGTGATCGGTGTAAATGTCGATGCGATTGAAAGAGGCGAAGACAGGACAGCTTTCAAGGAAACCATGACCCGCCTTGGTATTGATATGCCGAAAAGCAAGGCTGTTAACAATGTTGAAGATGCCGAGAAGGTTGCTGCCGGACTGGGCTATCCAGTTGTGATACGTCCGGCCTACACAATGGGTGGCACCGGCGGCGGACTTGTGTATAATGTTGAAGAATTGCGAACGATTGCCAGCAGGGGATTATCTGCCAGCATTGTCAACCAGGTGCTCATAGAAGAATCCGTTCTGGGTTGGGAAGAACTTGAACTGGAGGTTGTCCGTGATTCTAAAAACCAGATGATAACAGTTTGTTTTATTGAGAATGTTGATGCGATGGGGGTCCACACAGGCGATTCATTCTGCACTGCTCCGATGCTTACCATAAGTCCTGATCTTCAGAAGAGACTTCAGAAATACTCCTACGATATTGTTGAAGCCATTGAGGTGATCGGAGGTACAAATGTCCAGTTTGCACACGATCCTTTAACTGACAAGGTTGTTGTGATCGAGATCAATCCAAGAACCTCACGTTCATCTGCACTTGCTTCAAAAGCAACAGGATTTCCGATAGCATTTGTTTCGTCTCTTCTGGCAGGAGGTTTAACACTTGATGAAATCCCTTACTGGCGCGATGGGACTCTTGATAAATACACCCCTTCAGGCGATTACGTGGTTGTAAAATTCGCCCGCTGGGCATTTGAGAAATTCGAAGGACTCGAAGACAAGCTTGGAACACAAATGCAGGCTGTTGGTGAAGTGATGAGCATTGGCAAAACATACAAGGAGGCTTTGCAGAAGGCTATAAGGTCACTTGAGATCGGACGGTACGGGCTGGGGTTCGCAAAAGATTTCAATAAGAAACCTCTTGATGAGCTGATGAATATGCTGAATAATCCTTCCAGCGAACGACAGTTTATAATGTATGAAGCGCTCCGCAAGGGTGCTGATATTCAGGAGCTATACAGGAGAACCTATATCAAACCGTGGTTCATCCAGCAGATGAAAGAACTGGTTGAGATCGAGGAAAAAATTCTTGGCTATAAAGGAATGATGCTGCCAAATGATCTGCTAATACTGGCCAAGAAAAATGGCTTCGCCGACAGGTATCTGTCAAAACTACTGGGTATCACTGAAAAAGTGATAAGGACAAAGCGCATTTCACTTGGTCTTACTGAGGCATGGGAACCTGTCCCGGTCAGCGGAGTTTTGAATGCTGCTTATTATTTTTCGACCTATAACGCTCCCGATAAAGTAGAGGTAAGCAACAGGAAAAAGATTATGGTTCTCGGAGGCGGACCGAACAGGATAGGACAGGGCATCGAGTTTGATTATTGCTGTGTTCATGCCGCCTTTGCAATTAGGGATGCAGGATATGAGTCAATAATGGTAAACTGCAATCCCGAAACCGTTTCGACAGATTATGATACCTCTGACAAGCTTTATTTTGAACCGCTTACGGCAGAAGATGTCTTAAGCATTTATGACAAGGAAAAGCCCGAAGGGGTAATTGTTCAGTTTGGAGGTCAGACACCTCTAAACCTGTCAAAAGAGCTTGCCGAAGCCGGTGTAAAAATACTTGGTACCACTCCGGAAACTATCGATCTTGCGGAGGACCGTGACCGGTTCAGGCATGTCATAAACAAGCTTGGGATCCCTCAGCCCGAATCAGGAATGGCCAACAATATGGAACAGGCTCTGAAAATAGCGGAACGGATAGGTTATCCGCTTATGATAAGGCCATCATATGTGCTTGGGGGAAGAGCCATGAAAATAATCCTCGATGAAGAGATGCTTGCGGAATATGTAGCAAAAGCTGTCGGGGTTTCACCCGACAGACCGCTGCTTCTCGATAAATTCCTTGAAGATGCCATTGAATCTGAGGCTGATGCAATCTCCGACGGTGTCGATGCATTTGTGCCTGCAGTGATGCAGCATATCGAATATGCGGGTATCCATTCCGGCGATTCAGCCTGCGTTATTCCTCCTGTGGTGATCCCGAAAGAACATAAGAAAACAATCTATGATTATACCCGAAAGATTGCGATGGAGCTTAAAGTCGTCGGGCTTATGAATATCCAATATGCAATATATGAGGATACTGTATATATCCTCGAAGCCAATCCGAGAGCCTCCCGGACGGTGCCGCTGGTTTCGAAAGTCTGCAATATTTCGATGGCGCGGATTGCCACCCAGATTTTGCTGGGGCAAAAACTGTCCGATTTCAACCTCAAAAAAAGGACAATAAATCATTTCGGTGTTAAAGAAGCCGTTTTCCCCTTCAATATGTTCCCGGCTATTGATCCACTGCTCGGACCTGAAATGCGATCCACCGGCGAAGTTCTGGGATTGGCTGATTCATACGGCATGGCATTTTTCAAATCCCAGGAAGCAACCATGTCATCCCTGCCTGTAAAAGGAACGGTCTTAATAACAATAGCTGACCGCGACAAAAACCGTATTATCCCCGCTGCAAAAAATTTCAGGGATATGGGTTTCAAAATTTTATCAACCGGAGGGACCAGGCAATTTCTTCTTGAGAATGGAATTCCTTCTGAGCTTATTCTGAAAGTACACCAGGGAAGACCCAACATTGTTGATGCGATAAAAAACAATGAAATTGATCTCGTGGTAAATACACCGGCCGGCCGTCTCAGCGAATATGATGACTCCTATATCAGGAAAAACGCAATCAAATATAAAGTTCCCTACATAACAACAACCTCAGCGGCTTTATCTGCAACTGAAGGCATAAAGGAAAGGCAGAACGGGGAATATAAAGTAAGGTCGCTTCAGGAATATCATTCGGCTATTGAAGATTGAAATGACTTAATAGCACAGGTTGAGAATCTGTTTATGCAACTATCAATTCCCCCTTTGAAGGGGGCAGGGGGATGTTATTAAGGGCACGGATCACGGATCCGCGCCAGCGGAGAGGTAATATTCAATGGTTGGCATAATCTTTAGGTGATACACCAAAATAATTCCTGAACGATTTTGTGAAGCTGGAGGGATTTGATATCCCTACACTGTTAGCTACTTCTGTAACATTACCGCCTTTGTTCAGCAGAAGCTCTGCAGCCTTCTCAAGCCGGATATTCCTGATAAGTGTTCCTGGTGTCAGGCCTGTCAGAACTTTAAGTTTACGGGTCAGATGTGTTCTGCTCATACCAAGATGTTCCACTAGGTTCCCAACATCAAAGGAGAAGTCTCTGAGGTTTTTATTTATGATTCCCAGTACTTTGTATAAAAATCTGTCATCAACCGATCTTGATATTTCTTTTCCTGCATGCAATGAATAAAACCTGTTGTATTTTAACTTTAATTTTTCCCTTAACACAAGCAGGTTTGAGATCCTTACAATTAGTTCAGACATATTGAACGGCTTTATAATATAGTCATCCGCGCCTGATCTAAGACCTGCCACCCTGTCGTCGGTTGTGGCTTTGGCAGTCAGCATAATAACCGGAATATGGCTTGTCCGTTCGTCATTTTTAAGCTTGTTGCAGAGTTGAATGCCGTCCAGGTCAGGCATCATTATATCAGTGACTATCAGGTCGGGCATCATTGTGAATGCAATGTTTATCCCCGTTTTGCCATTTTCAGCCTCAAGGATGTTAAATTTTTCCTTCAGTGAATCGCCGATAAATTTCCGGAGGTCATTATTATCTTCAATAATCAGTAATCTCTCTTTACTCTCTTGATCCCTTTTTATGCGTCCGGAATCAACCTGATGTTTAAGGTTAGTTACCAATTGTTTGTCAACAATTCCTGAGGGAGATTCCATCAATACATATTCTTCCATAGAAAGATGATCTTTCCCCAGAGGGATGGTTATTGAAAAATCTGATCCTTTGCCCTGAATGCTGTTTACTTTTATTTCACCCTTAAGCAATGAAATAAATTCCTGAACGAGCGATAACCCGATTCCTGTTCCATGTCCTCCCTCAATCCTGTAAAACCGGTCAAAAATCCTGGGCTGGTGCTCATCGCTGATTCCCGGACCGGAATCAATGACTCTTACCTTAAGCAGCGGAGGAAGATTTTTATTTCCATCGGATTCAATTCTGACAATACAATGAACCTCTCCTTTTTGAGGAGTATATTTAAAAGCATTTGTCAGAAGGTTGGATATTATCTTTTCAATCTTATCCCTGTCAAACCAGGTTTTGAAGCTCTTTTCAGGCAGATCAGCCATATATTTAATATGCTTGCTTTCAGCCATTGACAAAAACTCATAGACAAGAATGCGGAGGCATTTTACAATATCCTCTTCCGCAAGAGTGATTTTCATTTTTCCTGCGTCGAGCCTTGAAATATCCAGCAGCTGGTTAACAAGATGCATAAGCCGCTGACTATTCCTTTTCATAAGATCGATCATCCCGGTCATCCTGCTGCTGAGCATTTCTTCTTTTTCCATAATTTCAAGCGGACCAAGGATCAAAGACAATGGAGTGCGTATTTCATGCGAAATATCAGTAAAGAAATGAGTTTTTATCCTGTCAATTTCTGCCAGCTGGCGGTTTTTAATTTTAAGCTCTTTTGTAGCTTCTTCTATTTCAGCTTTTAACCTTATTTTGTCTCTTGTCAGACGATATGTCCTTAACCTTATATACCCGATGATTAATGAAACAAATGCAAGGATGTAGACAATGTACGCCAGAACAGATCTGTTCCAGGGAGGATGTATCCGGATATCCACGGTTACACCTGTGGGATTCCATAATCCATCATTGTTTGATCCTGTAATCCAGAATTTATATCTTCCGGGAGCCATCTGTTTATATTCTGCAGGAAAACCCGGTCCAGCCGTTATCGTATCTTCATCCATGCCTGTCATATAGAACCGGTACATATTCTCATGCGGATTCAGATAATTAAGAGCCGCAAATTCAAAATTCAGGTTATTCCGGCGGCAAGGAAGGTCGAGCCTGGTAAGTGTATTTATGTCACTGCTGTTCCCTTCGATTTTATTGTACTCAATCCCATTGACCAAAAGCCTGGTCAGATAAACAGGAGGGGTAAAAGAATTCGAAGGAACATCCTCATCAAAAACATAAAGCCGGTTCTCATTTATATATATTATTTGTCCCGATTTAAGCTGGTATGCCTGCACATCAAACTGCAGCCTTGGTGTTTTGATCATTCTTGAATTTCCGTCCTGAGGACTGTATATGGTTATTCCCCTGTTATGCGCAATCCAAAGCCTGTCTCTCCTGTCGATCAGCAGATCGAAATATTCAGTATCAAAGTATTCATTTATCACATTGATCTTCGTAAAGGAACCATCCAGCCGGCTATATTTTAAAACTCCTGATATGCCATTCAGGATAAACAGGTTTCCCTTGCTGTCTTCACAGACCCGGATATTGGTGCCCATAAGGTTAAACTTAACTTGTGATGAATCTGTATAGTCGACAATTTTAAGTTCAGGCATCTTTATCGACAAAAGGGTCTCTCCTATGATCCAGAAGTTATCCCTGCTGTCAATAAAAAAATCAAGGATTGACTTATGTTCCTTGCTGCCTGATTTATCTGTGAAGTCCAGAACATGAACAAATTTATTGCCAGGTTTATCAAATTTGTACAAGCCATTTTGGATTGTCGCAATCCAGATATTCCCCTCTTTATCCTCACTGATCAATGGAAAAAATCTTTGCTCTGCCTGGTCAGGAGGGTAATGAGGTGTTAAGATTCTATAAGTATCCTTAATCGGATCATATCTTACTACTGAACCATCTGTACTGCAAATCCAGATATTACCTCTGCTGTCGCATAAACCTCCCCGTATTGCTCTGTCGTCTCCCATAAATCTGACCTGGTCAGGTACAAATGAAGAAGTAATATCAAAGTCTTTGCATGTATAAACACCACTGTCGAAAAAGAACCAGACTCTTTTCTTATTGTCTTCCATAATACTTCCATAATGGACCTGTGCAACATGTGAACCATTGCGTACCTGGATTGTCATGTATGGAATATTGCCTGTTACCAGTCTGTAAATATTAAACCGGATACAGGAGAACCAGAAGGATCCGGTATTATCCATAATACATTGATAAACAATGAAGGCAGGGACGAAGTATACTGATAATTTCTCAGTTGCCGGTTCAAACCTGAACATCAGTCCTTCTGATTTATTAAGAAACCATAAAGTGCCATCATTGTATTGAAAAGCCTGACCTATCAGTACCTTAGAATCAGGGGACATAAAAACAGTCCTTGGCTTCCGCGGGATAATATAGTTCTTAATGCTATTATTAACAGGATTATAATTCGAAAATGAGCCATTCCCGAAAGCCCAGACAGTGCCATTTTTATCAATATGAATTGATGTAACTTCATTAAAGAGGTTACTGTTTTGTCCTGCGGGCTGGATTTTAATTCTATCCGGTTTGTTCTGATCCTTATTCCATCTTAACAGGCCGCAACCACTGGTGCCAATCCATATAGTACCATCATTATCTGCAGTTACACAATTTACATTGTTAACATCTTTCAGTTCATTAGTGCCACTATCAGGCAGGACCATCGTGAAAGTCTTGTTTTGATTATGGTATAAATAAAGTCCTCTGCGTGTCACGAACCACTTGTTTCCCTGTCGGTCCTGAGCAAAGCATTCATCCGCAACAATAGGCAAGCTATTCTCCGGAATCCATGACAGTGAATCCACCGCATAACGGTTGAATTTTTCATTTTTTTTATCGAATGAAAAAATATCTTTTTTTGTCAGAATCCATAACATACTATCCCTATCTTCTCTGATCGCCCTTATATAATTACTGATTCCACCTTTCTGTGTTGAATCCGGAAAATAGGATTTAAAAGTTTCAGTTTTTTGATCAAGCTTATTCAATGCTTCAGAGGTTCCGACCCAGATGGTTCCTTCTGAATCTTCAAAAATATTAGTAACTATAAATCCCGCAAATCCTTCATTGTCCCCCCTTTTCACACCATATGCCACATACCTGATACCGTCAAACCTGTAAAGACCCGTCCCGGTTCCTGACCAGAAGAACCCTTTCCTGTCAATCAGGATACTTATTGATTCCTGGCTGGCTTCACCTCTATTAATCAGGAAATTATCAAACCGTACATCGGGAGGGCTATATTCAGGGTTTAGTATTTTCTGGCAAAAAATTTCCCCTGGCAGGATTGTAACTAAAGCTGCAAAAACCAGATATCTGACATTCTTTCTCATAATGCCGGCATTAATCTGGAAGAAATATTAGATTTTGCAAAATCTACTTGAAAAGATAAGAATTTCCGATCAGATGAATGGCCTCCCCGGGTCCTCTTTTGACAAAATATGGCATTGATGGCACAAAATGACAATTTTATGTTACAAAAGAGGTGGATTTTCAGTTAATATCATCCGACCTTTAATTGTTTGAACAACCTGATTTCGACTGGAAATAAATAATGTATTTCAAAAAGTTATATGTGTAACCAATAAATTTCTAAAGTATGAAAAAGTTTCTTTTTCTTTTTGGAGCAATATGCATAATGATTGCATCATGCTTAAAAGATTCCGGGTTTGGTCCGGGATCAGGTCTCTCTCCTGAATTAAGCAAGGGATATCCTGCCCATACTGCGGTTATTGTTGTCCCTCCTAATCAGGATGGCGACGGCGACGATACTGATGACCTGCTTGCAGCTTTTACCTCTGCAGGGCCAGGAACAGTGATAAGACTCCTTGAAGGAGTATATTACGTTGGATACATGGAAATATCTGATTTCAATGGATCCCTAATTGGTGCCGGGAAAGAGAAAACCATTCTTTATCCGAAAACTCCCCTTGATGTCAAATTCCAATTTGACAGGAACGTAATGCCATGCTGGTGGAGAATGATCGGCGGAAATATTCTGATTTCAAATCTGACATTCAACACCACCGTTCCGGAACCAATACAAAACTATAATGAAGACTTATATATGGGGAAAGATCTTTTTGCAATGATTATTTTCAATGACTATAACGTTAATTCCCCTGTTGATGATTCTTACCAGAAAGTTCTTGTCAAAGATGTAAATTTTATTGGAGGATATGATGATGCCTATGCTGCTCCCGGATCATTTCAATTTGGGACTGCTCATAATACGATAGAGGGTATTTGGGTTGGATTGGACTATGGCTTGCCGTTGGAGAGTGTCAGGTACACTCTGACAAAAGGTGAATACAAAGTTGAAAACTGCTATTTTGAGCATATTTTAGATGGTGTCGAAGGATTCGGTATGGGCGAAAAGGCTTCAATGTTAGTTTCATCATGCAGGTTTTATAATTGCTGGATGCAGGCTTATTTTACGGCAAATTTCAATTCCAGGGTTTCTTTAACCAACAATGTTTTTTCAGGATCCACTGCCAGTGATATTTTTATTGAAGACGTTGACTGGGGAGTGCTTATTGGTTACGCTGTTGTCGAACCTTTAAAAAGATGCCAGTATACACTAACAGGTAATACTTTCAATGTAGCTCCTTCAACTTCTTCGATTATTTTATGGGACACATGGATAGCACAAAACCATGATGACATATTGCCTATGCAGCTTAAGGTTTATGGAAATATTTTTAATCTGACTGAAGGATCTACAGGGATAACTGCCATTAACAGCCAGGATGCCATTATAAATAACAACAGGTTCAAAGGGACATGCTTAACTGGAATTATGGTTGATGGAATACCGGCAGACCGGTTTGGCACACCTCTTCAGAATCCTGACAAGGCATATGCAGATAATGCTCTTCTCCTGGGAAATAATTTTTCAGGATTGGAGTCAGCTCAAGCCGATATTATTCTGGGCGAAAGGTCAAAGAATTGTGCTGTTGTCGGATCCAGCAAGGATGATGTGATTAACAATGGAACAAATAACAAGATAATTGGAATGAAACCGGTCCGCAAAGGTTATAACTTTGGTCCGGTAATAAGAGATAATTTCAGGATGTGGCACGGTATGAGGCATCACTAAATAAAAATTAAATAAAAGGCAATGTAAACCAATAGGAAAGAGGCCGGGATTGATTCCGGTCTCTTTTTTAATTACCGTTGGCTTCAGCCAACGGATTTAAAGCCTCCCTTTGTTAGGGGCTTTAGCCCAATAAATGCGGGACTTAAGTCCCTGGATAGAGAGGCCCTGTCAACCGTCAGCTGAAGCTGACGGCAATTGAACTCATTTATCTCTTAAATCTCTATAAGAGTTCCTGATTTCTCAATTACCGTTGGCTTCAGCCAAGAGCTTGGAAATTCTTCTTGCGAAATGGGCTTAAGCCCAAATAGGTGTGATTTATTTATCATACCTTCAGTTTCCTCTTTAGCTCTTTTATTTCGTTTTCCAGTCCGGTGATGATATCCACCTTTTTGGATATCTCCCTCTCTTTTTCTGATACATCCTTATCGAGCTCATCAACTTTTTTGTTAAGATCCTCGATTTTGCCTTTGAGTTTGATTATATCATCTTTCAATCCGGCAATTTCGCGGTTCAGCTGAACCTTTTCATCTTCGAGCTTTTTAATAATAGGAGTATAGACCGATTTGGCATAGTACCATGCTGTAAGATAACCGATCAATCCGGCCACAAGGAGCAAGGCAATGATCAAAATGGTTGCAGCAGCGACAGACATGACCTGAAGCATTACTAATGAATTCATTTTTTTATTTTTTTATTGATATTACTGTTCTTCTGTTTTTTGCTCTCTCATCGCTGGTGATATATCCTGCAGCAGGTTCTTCCTCACCTTTGGATGCGACAATCATTCTTGATGCAGGGAATCCTTTTGTTTCAAGAAATTCCTGAGCAACCCTTGCTCTTTCAAGTCCAAGGGCCTGGTTATATTCCGGTGTACCAACAAGATCGGTATGCCCGGTAACCAGAAGCATTGATTCAGGGTACTTATCAAGCCAGTTTTTAAACTCTGCAAGGCTTGCTTCCATCTTTGGATCAGCTATCAATCTGGCTTTGTCGAAGTCGTGCCAGATCACAAGGTCTTTTGGCATCAGCGCATATATTTTCGCTAATGAATCTGCCACATAATCTGTGGTTTCAGGAACTGCCACTGCCGGAACAGGCTTTTTCAACGCAGGCTTAAGAACATCTACAAAAAGCCAGGTCGAAAAGAATGCCCAGATCACAAACACGACAGATCCGATTGTAAGAATTCTCATTTTTTAACTTGTTTATTTAGAGATCAGGCTTTAATCGTTACAAGTTAATAAATTCTAATGAATACAGTTAAAAACCTTTAAGATTTTTCAATCTTTAAAAAGAATTTCTTTCTTAAACTTTTGAAAGAGCTTTTCCTCATCCTCCCCTTTTTTGATCCCGGATAACAGGAGTTCTATCAGTTTTACAATAGTTTTATCACTGAAACCGGCTTCAATTGCAAAACGCTTTAACAATTTCCTCTCCCCTTCAGTTATAACCTCATCAGCAAGGATCATTTCGGCTACATTGTAAAGGTGCTCAAACTTTTCATAGAGGAGATAGGGAGGATTATAATTATTTCTTGCCTCATGCTCTATGAATTTGTCTATCTCAGGATCGGTCAGGCCGAATTTCCTGCCTTCCTTGTGAAGAAGCTCAAGCTCACCCGGATTGATTTTTCCGTCAGCTTTTGAGACCTGAACCAGGTGGAGATAATGTTCCTTGCTGACCCTCTTGCCATTATCCTTGATAAAATCCGAGAAGTTCATATATATCAGCTTTAATTGATTACAGGTTTATGGTTATTGGTTCAACTAGCAACAAGCAACCAGTAACAAGCAACATAAGTCATTATTTAGCCAAATTTACTTAAAAAGTTTAACTTTTATCCTGACCGGATTATGATCTGAATTTTCAAAACCAAGATTTATACATTCAACACACATATTTTTAATATTTGGTGAAAGAAGAAAAAGATCAATTACCGTAGTAGTTGTTGTTGCAGGATCATAAGCTGCAATGACTGTTCTGTTTGAAGGTGTCCTGTTGTCATAAATCCATTTCCAGTCAGGTGGCAGGAAATCTTGATCCATCGACATCTGGTCCCTGTTCACCTTATTAATGCTGAACTCAGGTACGAAGCCTGGAGGAGACATGTTCCAGTCACCTCCCGTTATTATATAGTTACCCTTTTCATATTCGGAAAGGAGGAATTCTTTCAGAAATGCCATTTGTACTTTACGTATCTGTCCTGGATCAAATGCTTCATTATGTGTGTTTATAACCAAAAGTTCTTTACCGTTTTCAATCAGATATCTGTTCACGAGAAAGCATCTGTCGAGCATGAAAAGCTGCTTTGGGAAGCCGTATTTGCCGGGGAATTGATACCTGACTGATGAAGAGGGCTGGGATCTGCTGAATGTCGCAACCCCTGAAAGTACTTTTCCCATTGGAGAGGATGGTGGAACGGGTACAAAAAATACATCATAGTTGGTGGCAAAAAACGAATGATGGGTATCCAGGAGTTTCCCAATTAAATCAAACTCATTAATGCCATAGCTCCGTTTGCTGTTTTTATCTATCTCCTGTACCAGGAAGAAATCAATGGAATCATTATTTCCAAAAAAACTCTTTACAGCTTTAAGGTTCTCAGTACATTTTACTTTTGGGGTAATTACTTTTGTGCCCCCGTCATAGAAGAAGTCCATTTCCTTATCCAGACCGCAATAGCCGATATTCCATGTCAATAATGAAATTTCCATGGTGTCGCTTAGCTTATCCGGTCTGTCCGAAGTAAAAACTCCTTCTATGGCTTTGGGTTTATAATCGGAAATAAGAGCATACGCAATCATTCCCACAAACCCGAGAACGAACAGAATAATTAAAACCAGGAGGAATCTGAAGATTTTTTTTAGGATTTCCATGATTTATTTTTAATAATTTTAAAACTAAATATCTCTAATTCTTAATCCCCAGAACTTATTAAAGCTGTCAACCGGATCTTCACACAACCAGACAGTCGTCCCCAATTCCCTGGCATCAGTATTGCTGATGCTACCAATTTTAGCTATTTTTCCGAAAAGCTGCCTTACATCATCCCCCATTTCATCATTTATATAAACCATTGATGTTATATCCGGATCAAATTTTTCCGGGATCCAGTACCTGAAACTCTCACTGAAGCAAACTGCTTCAGGTAAGCCATATTTTTTGCCTATGATAGTTATTGCTCCGGCCTGCCCGTAGTTTTCACAATAAATAAACGAGGCGGATTTATCGGGTATCATCTGCCATGCTTTATCAGCGATCTTTGCAAGTTCTTCCCATCCAAGCATATCGGCATAATCCTGGGGCAGAGAGTGAATCGAATTATCTTCAAACCGGCATACAAAATCCATCCCGTAATTATTTGCGATATTCCTGAAGTAGCTGACAAGCTTCTCAGTTTTAAATATTGGGATCCCAATCGGCAGTATCGGTAATGTGAGAACAATCAACACTAAAAGCAGGAATACCCTTGACCATACTTTTCTGAGCATATTTCCCCAAGATACTGCTCCTGCTGCAATAAGAAACGGGAAAATTCCCTGTGTGTAATAACTCTTACCGTGCAAGAGCATAAGTGTTATGATTACACTTATTACCACCAACCCCAGAAATCTGAATTTCCAGGCATTCTTATTTACAAAAAGATATATGAGTCCTGCAATGGTAAGTACTGAAGCGGCGGCAGGAATTACTATCTGTTCAATTAAAAATGCAGACCTGTCGACATTTACAAGCTGTGTCCGCTCAAGTTCAGCAAAATGATTAATTACCGGCAGTCCGTTTGCAATCTGCCAGATAATATTGGGCAGGAAAACTGCAATGCCGGCAAGTAATCCATACCAGAATTTCTTATTTCTTAAGATTCTCCTGTATTGTGTAAAAGGGAGGATAACCAGAATAATGACAAGCAAGATCCCGATAAGGTATTTATTCAGCAAAGCTGTACCGGTAGTGATCCCTATCAGAATCAGGTATGTATCCGAAGAGGTGTTTATGTATTTTACTATCAGATAAAAGAGGAGTGTCCATAAGATGAGGTCGATATGCACCGGCTGGAATAACAGAAAGGTCCTGAGTCCGAAAACCGACAAAATAATGCCGGCAGCTGCAAGGATTCTTGAATAGCCCGATCCACCCAGTTCTTTTGCCAGGGCTGATATCAGAAAAACCATAAGTCCGCTTAGAAAAGCGGGAAAAAACCTGACTGCAAAAATGGAATATCCGAAGATATTCTGCATCAGCCAGGCTATCCATCCTGTCAATGGAGGTACTGTGGCATAACCAAGGGCCGGGTGCTGACCAAGAGAAAAGTACAGAAGCTCATCGCGGTGAAATTCAAGATTACGTGAAAAATAAAGATGGATTGCAGTATTCAACAAAGCCAGTAAACCAATAATAATGCTTACATAATCGATTTTGGGCCCACTTTTCATAACAGCAAAGTCTGAAATGAGATAATGAAATATATTATATAAGGAAAGTTATGAAAAGATTTTTAATTGAATTTAAAATGAAAGTGATATATTTCCGGTGTTAAAAATTACCTGTACCATGTCGGTTAAGTAAGATTTTGACATGTTATTAAATTTCCTCACCATGAAAAAGGAATCTCTGATGAAATTGACGATATTCATTATTTTGAGCTTTGCTTTTGCTGTACATAACACTTTGGCTCAAACCGGAACCTCAAGCAAGGTGCTTGATGAAAAGGTAAAAAAATTCCTTAACGAACATTCGCATTACTGGTTCGATATGAATATTCCTGCAGCTGACGGGCAGCTACTTTATGATCTGATAATCAAGGGCAACTATAAATCTGCTCTTGAAATAGGAACCTCAACCGGTCATTCAGGTATCTGGATTGCCTGGGCAATGAGCAAAACAGGCGGCAAGCTTATAACCATTGAGATTGATGAGGAGAGGTACAAAACAGCACTTGAGAATTTCAGGGAGGTTGGATTGTCGGAATATATTGATGCGCGGCTTGCAGATGCACATAAGCTTGTAAAAGAATTAAAAGGTCCCTTTGATTTTATCTTCAGCGATGCTGATAAAGAATGGTATAAAAATTATTTCATTGATCTTGATTCCAAATTAAAAGTCGGAGGATGTTTTACAGCTCACAATATATCTGACAGGGGACGCGGCGGATACAGAGGATACGGAGGGCAGGGAGCCTATCTTGAGTATATAAGAAGCCTCAAAAATTACGAAACAACTGTAAACAGTGACGGAGGAGGAGTATCCATAAGTTACAAGAAAGCTGAACGGTAAATTATCAGAACATGGCTGAAGAAAAACTGGAGAGAAAGCTGGGTCTTTTTCCTGCAACCAGTATTGTCATTGCCAATATGATTGGAGCAGGAATATTTACCACCTCAGGCCTTTTAATGTCGGGACTCAACAATCCTGTACTTATGATTATTCTGTGGACTGCCGGAGGCATAATTGCGCTTTGCGGCGCTCTCTCGTACGGTGAACTGGGAGCAGCTATGCCAGGGGCGGGAGGAGAGTACCTGTTCCTTTCAAAGCTTTACAGTCCGCTTTTTGGTTTCCTTAGCGGCTGGGTCTCATTTATAGTAGGTTTTTCAGCTCCGATTGCAGCCTCCGCCCTTGGATTCAGCGAATACTTCACAAGAGCAGTTCCTGGTCTTTCAGTCTGGCTTCAGGATAACGGAATTATGGGACCTGTATTGACCAGGAAATTTCTGGCGGTTTCAGTGATCCTGATATTTACCTTTATCCATTACCGGGGCATAAAATACGGGGCACGCATCCAGAATGCACTTACCCTTCTGAAGATCCTTCTTATTGTCATATTATTAACAGCCGGATTTTCATCAGGAAAAGGAGATTTTTCGAATTTTGCTGAAGGTGGTAATCTGCCCGGTGGACTGGCAGGATGGAAGACTGCGGGTCTTTCACTTATGTGGATTATGTTCGCATACAGCGGGTGGAACGCCTCAACATACCTGGGAGCTGAAATCAAGAATCCGTCAAGAAACCTTCCCGGATCACTTATTTACGGAACTATTATTGTCATGATCCTTTATCTGGGAATCAACGTTTTATATGTTTACGGTATAAATCCGGATGCTATGAAGGGAGTGATATCGGTAGGCGGTCTTGCCATGGGCAATCTTTTCGGAAAATCAGCCGAGGTTTTATTTTCAATACTTATAGCCTTTGCATTGTTTTCTTCACTTAGCGCATTCATAATAATCGGTCCAAGGGTCTATTATTCAAT
>Ga0315275_10002801_pt1 | contig 15881 bp, 24 predicted proteins | sample YL17G03_0_MG_FD_205557 | JGI IMG/M metagenome (GOLD analysis project Ga0315275, IMG submission 205557) | Sediment microbial communities from Yellowstone Lake, YNP, Wyoming, USA - YL17G03_0 | ecosystem: Environmental > Aquatic > Freshwater > Lake > Sediment | place: USA: Wyoming | collected... | reverse complement strand
CGAGCAGCTCGCGCTCGGCCACCTCGTCGTCAGGTGACCTTGAGCTTGCGTGGTGATGACGTAGCAGGTCCAGCAGGTCAGCTTGCGGTGCTACGACTTTCGCAAGGGTCCGCTGCCTGCGCCGTGCGTTGGATGCGACGCGGAGTGCGATCTCCCCGAGCCACGTTTTCGCGGCAGCGGGGCCTGGCGAATACCCTCCAAGGGAGTGCGCGATCAGGAAGACCTCTTGCACGGCATCGTCAATCCACAGGTTCGTCAGTCCGAGCCTGTAGAGGAAGGCCTTGATGAAGCCGGAGTGCGCCCGAAACAATCGCTCGGCACCGATTACAGTGTCGGTCCCTCCCATGCGACGAGTATGAACGTGTGACGCAGAATGGTTTCTAATGAAGTTGTGAGGTTACTTCGTGCGCGCACTTGTCTTCGGTGCTGGTGGAATGCGAATCGGTTACCACGTTGGCGTCTTCCATGCTCTGTCGCGTCATGAGACGTTCGACGCCTACCTCGGCTCGAGTGCGGGTGCGCTCTGTGCTGCCATCCTGGCGCAGTACAAAGCAACCGAGCTTGACAAGGCTCTCGATCACCTGACTTCCATCCTCGGACTGCACACGCCGCAAGTGTGGAAGCCGTGGCCGCTTGGGATTGTGAGCGGTGCTTGGAAGCCGTCGGCTGTGGACTCGTCACCGTTGCGCGAACTCATTGCGAAGAACGTGTCTAAGGCTCGTCTGCAAGACAGTGGCAAGCGCCTGCTCGTTGGCGCTGTGGATGCTGTGACGGGTGCCACGCAGATGTTTGATGAGAACAGTCCCGACATCATTGAGGGGATCATCGCATCGTGCGCGGTGCCAGGAGTGTTCGACCCGATGATCATTCGAGGTCGCACGTTCTGGGATGCGGGGACCCGGGACATTGCTCCAGTGCGCAACGCTGTTCGCTTGGGAGCCGACGAGGTGACGGTGGTTCTGCTGACCCCGGAGGTTCGCAGGTTCGGTGAGCCTCCCAAGAATGTGTTTGAAGCGGTGAACCGAGCAGTGGACATTCAGAGCACGGAGATCCTCGAAGGGGATCTTGCGATGACGAACCTTGTGTCACGGATGGTTTCGTCTCTACCTGGGAAGCGGGCGGTAGCGACGAGACTTGTCCGACCAAAGTGGGAGCTGCAGGTTCCACTGCTGGACATTCATCCCGGGATGAGTCGACGACTGTACGAGATCGGTCTCACCGATGGTCGTCACGCGGCTGACGTCTGGAAATAGCTCACGCCACGGTGAGCAAATGATACGGCCCCTGTGCGCCTCCCTGCGCCTCGATGCCAGGCTGGGCTAGGCTCGGACGGGTTCACCAGGGATCGAGCCTCCTGTAGGCCTCCCTGTGGGCGCAAAGAAGCCCGCCGGTCTCGAGTTGACGGGCGGGCCTCGTGCGGCAGTGGTGATCGGCGGCCCGTCAACCGAGTGGGATGAGCTGCTTCCCGAGCAAATGACGAGCAGTCTTCAGGCAGGATTCATCATCATAGGGTCGGGCAACGAGTCCACGCAAACGTGGCTGGTCAGGTTGCCTGAACCTTGTAGGTTTGCTGTCAACGACGCATTGGGCTTGGGAAGCAATGGCGTTGATCAGTGTCACTTCATTGTAAGTGATCGTCGGAAGGTCCACGATGGCCGTCTCGAAGGACACGACCACTGCGGGCATGTCGAGCGAGTGAGCATCGCGGGTTTGAACATCAGGCGGTGCAGATGGCGGTAGCACGATGACGGCCATCACCGCCACGGCTAGTGCCAGGAACACCAGGATCAGGTTTCGCAAAATCGGTACCTCCATGGAGTTTCCCTGCGGAGTGAATCACAGGAACAACTCCACGAGAAGGTGCGAGTAACCCGCGGGTTACTTTTCCACAGGCTGTGGAAAACCTTGTGGACAAGTTCGTCGGTTGTGTCCGAGCTTCTTGCACACGCTGCACCGTCGCTTGAAGCACCGCACCGATCGCAGGCCTAGTCGTGCTGCTCGCGCTCGCGCATACTCGCCCGCCCGGTCTTTGGTCGGCGGGCGGTTCTTCTCCCGACTCTTGACCCGACAGATGCTGCACAGCGTGCCACCATCGTTTGACGCACCACACGATGCGCACCTTCCGCTCTCAAGTTGACGCAGTTGCCATGCTCGCTGACGTGACATGCGTGGGCCGAGAGTTGCCTCAAAGGTCTGGTGCTGTTCGCCGTCGACTTCGTTGTCGTTGAAGAGGCCGCCGCGCGCTTGCCTGCGGAGCTGGATGTTGTTGCCAGGTCCGAGCTGATGTTCGACCCATCCGACGCACGGGCGTTCTCGACCGCACGGAGTCTCGTGGCAGGCCATCGTTAAACCGGCGTACTCGGGATCTTGAGCAATCGTACGTCGAAGCATCGCGTGCTTCTTGGCGTCGTAGCCGTTGGGGATGTCGCGGGATGGGACGGTTGAGACCTTCCATGGACACGCCTTGCACTGCTTCACGGCGCGACCCTCGTGGACAGGTTGAATGCCACCGAGTGGCGCGTCTTGTCGGACTGGTGTGGATAGACTGCATGCTGCAATGCACCGGGGAAGATCAACGCCAGTCCGTTCACGGGGCGGACAGACATGCTCGATCGCATCCCGAAGACTTCCGCAAGTGGGACGGGGCTCAACAGGTCCAGCCGACCCGAGTAGTTGTAGAGTTCGTCATCACCCAGATGGTCTACGGACAGGTACATCACACCTGACCATCGGTGCGGATAGTGGTTGTGCGGCATGAGCCAGCCACCCTTGGACGCGGAGATCGACCAGGCATGGACGATCTGAACGGGTGAGCTGAGTGCGCGGGTTGCGAAGTCCACGATGGCCCAGCGCAGCCAAGCCGTCGCTTCGTCCGAGTGCAAGTGGAAGTCTCGGGATGAGTGGAAGGCGTGTCGGTTGGACGCCAACATGCCTTCGCCGGCGGCGCACAGTTTCTCAGCCCGCTCGATGAGAGCAGGTGCGTACCGTGCGAAGTGCTCAAGCTGCGTTGCGTGCACTGGGACCGCGAACAGGTTCGTGGTTTGAATCGGGCTCTCGTTGACTCTCACTGGAAGACTCGTACCAGCAGGACAACTTGGGAGTCTGGGATCGTCACAGCGCCAAGCGCCCACAACCTTACGGTGTCCGCTTCTACTTTGCAGAGCGCTGCGATGTTGTCGACACGAAAGGTTCGATCGGGTGCTGCTCCACGTTCATGGCTGATCGGATCGGCGACGATGAACTTGCGGAGCTGACTGGCGAAGCAGCACTGACTTTCGGATTCATCGCCGTCGTCGAGGTCATCGTTGTCATCCTCATCCTCGAACATTGGCTCGGGGTCATAGTTCGGATCTTCCTCATCGATGTCGCCAGGGCCGGTCATTTGATTTCTCCGAAGCGCTTCTCTTCCTCGGACAGCATGCGATCGGCCCAGTCGTCAACGCTGATGTTATGCGGGCCTCCCGCCCTACTGGCGTACTCCCGCCAAGCCAGCCTGCGAGCATTGTGGTGGTCGGGCGCTGGTTCTGGGTTCCAGATGCCGCCCCCGGTCACGTCAGGTTCGTCGAAGTCGTCAGCCACTTCGACCTTGCCTGCCATGGTGCCCGTCTTTCGATGATGTCGTTCTGGCGTGAGCTTGTGGTTGCGGTGCAGCCCCGCTGCCTCACTCGCAAGCAAGTTGCGCTCTCGGATAAGCTCCGCCACCACAGCGCGTTCTTTGTCTAGTGCGGCCACCGAGTCACTGAGCTGACCCGACACTCCCTTGAAGGCGGTCTCTAGTGCATCGAAGGCCACGGTCTGTGATGCGTGGTTCCGTTGAAGGTTTGAAATGGTCTCGCGCTGCGACAGCACCACTCGCTGTTGATCGTTGAACCACTCCTGCACAACTTTCAACTGCTGTTCGACTGCGGCCAACCTTACCTTGTTCGCGTCCATCAGTTGATTGGCTTTGCGGATCACGTCCTGCGCGGTCCAGTTCTCTTGCGATCCGAGCACCTCGTTTGCTTCATCAGTGTGGCCACTCAGTTTTTCTGGCATGTCACGAACCAAGCCTTTCAAACAAGTGGAGGACTAGATCGCCATTCATCATTTGAAATGTACCGACGAACTTCCCCAAGGCATTGGGCAGCGGATGGCCGGTACCTGCTAAGTGAAACTGACGTTCCACGACCGGAGTATCGCGGTCGGGGTCGACGAGTGCCCAGATGACGGGAACACCATGTTGCATCTGGACCGATAGGATCTGCGCGCCCTTGGGCATTTGCAGGCAAATCTCGTCTTGCACAGTGAATGGGAACTTGTAGACGGTCTTCATGGTGGTTGCCTCCAACCCTCATGCTCAGCTGCAGCTCGCAGGCCACCAGTGATTGCGATCAAGGTGTTGAGGGTCATCTTGGCGACGACCTTCTTACCATCCACTTCCACGACGAACATGGCGGCAGGTTGTCCGCTGACCGTACCGTGCAACTGAAGCAGAGCTGCTAGCACTGGTTGCGCTCCTACCAGCAGATCGTGCTTCGTGAGGTACTCGTCGACCGCTTCTTCAGAGAGTAAGAGCAGCATCACGGTCGCCATCCTTTCGGGCGAAGTCCGCCCTTGCTCATCCAAGCATCGAGCGCATCCCAAGCTTCAACCGTCGGTTCGAGAATCCAGTGCGGGTCACCATACCGGCAAACTCGGTCGCGGAGTTTCTCGATCATCTCGCGCATGTTCATCAGAACCTCATTCGAGTTGTCCATCACTTCACCTTACCGTCTTTGAGTGCGCGTCGTTGTTGGGCGTACCAGGCTCGGCGCTGCTTACGGTTCATCAATCGCACCGCAGCCTCCTGGTCGGTCGGAATCATCACGAGCTTGGAACGCTTCACGGCGTCCATGGCCCGTACATCAGACGCATCGTAAATATCACCTCTTGAATCCATCACTTCCCTCCGTTCAGTTTCGTCATTGCAAGCGGCCAGTCGGTGACGGCCGAACCGTTCTCAAGCCGAGACAACTCGACGCTCATAAGGCCGAGCAGCTTGGCAGCATCGCGCAAAGTAAGGTCAAGCTCGCGCCGACGGTCGCGCAGTGCCTTACCTTCTGGGCTGTGCGGATAGACGTCGACGAGGTATTCACCGTGGAACGTGAAGGCAGTTTGCTTTCCACAAGGGGCCACGGATTCCAGCGACAATCCAGTGCTAGTAACCAGTGGGTTACTCCGAACCGGCTTCCCGCGTCCGCTCACCTTCTCTTTGATCCAGTCACCAGGCGGATCACCCTTACCGTCCCAGTCCTGCAAGTCACGCAGCGCATCGCGCGATAGCGAGTAGCAGAAGCGCGCGTCGTAGTCGTATGACAAGCCGCTGATCCGAACGTTCACGAGAAGGCCGCATGTGAACACGAAGCGCTGGACTGCACACAAGCCAAGGCCTGGTATCTCGCGGACAGCAAGGAACGCATCGCTCCACATGTCAGGGAGTTGAGTGCTCATCGCCGAGCCTTGCTGATGCGAGGAACAACCTCGATCGTTCCACCGTCCACCGTCGTGGCTGAGACCCAGTTGTGGTCGCGACAGTTCGGACAGGTGAACTGATACGCTCGACCATCACGGTCATCGAACAACGTCAGGTCTGCGTACTCAACCTCAAGACGCGCTCGACAGCCTGAGCATGTGCAAGTCTTTTTCCAGTTCCTACCGCGTAGTGCTCCACGCCTGCTGACTGCAATCACTTTCATCGGTCACTCCCTGCCCTATCATGGCAATGAGCTACCGACTTCGCTCACTCACTTCATGACGCGATGAATGATTGATCGCACAGGCGCTCGCTGTCTGAACGCGACCTGCAACCATTGCCGACTTCCTTCGACCTTCACTCGCACAATCTCGTAGCGAGTGCCGAACTGCGTGATCAAGTAGTGGCCAGCGCGAAGCGGGGAATGTCGATCGATGAACATCTCTTTGAGACCACCTCGAAGTGCAGTCTCAGTCTCGACCAGCACAGCACCCGTCAACGTCAGAGCCTTGGTGTTGGCTCGGTCGAACTTGCGTGTGATCGATTCAAGTGATCGCCTGCGCTTTGCCAGCTCGTTCAACTTTGACGAATCACACTTGCAGGCAACCTGGTCTTTCATGCAGCACTCACACCAACGATGATCAGCAACTACTCGTTGTCGGTACTCCATGGTGTTTCTCTCGTATTGCTTTCGGAGTAACCCGCGGGTTGCTCTGTCTGTTGCTCGCTGTCTGTTGCTTAGAATCAAGAACTGAGTATTTTTGTTATCATCGGTTTGGTGGGTGGTAGTCTCCCCTCCCACCCGTAAGAAGAAACTACAACCAAGGAAGATCACTAGATTTGCGATCTGAAAGCAGCTCTAGGTCTATCACCCTCCGGTTGCGATCGAGCATTCGCTAGTGCGCTGCGCTCGAAGACTCACAAGTCTTCACCAGATTGCTGCCTCTTCCCCGAGCCCCCTAACATCACCGTATAGGGTTGCGATTCGTTGCCGAATGCGCACTTGGAAAGATCTCCAAGGGGCGGCCGGGAAAGCCCTTTCGGGCCTTATCGGAGCTAGGCTCCTATTCCGACTGACCACCGGCCTTGCGACCGGCTTCTCCGCAGCCGGCCCAGTTCTCCGGCGATGTCGTGAGAGATGGCAGTCTCTCGCTCGTCGCCTTCCGCTGTCCCGACGCGGCGGTTATGGCCCAAACATCATCAGAACGCCAGTTCATCGCTTGAGTGTCTGTTTTCGCTGGCTCGTTGCCATGCTCGCGATGATGCCGAAACAGAGTGTCAGCGAGCTGAGTAACCCGCGGGTTACTCCTGAGGGACCAGCATGAAAACCCCGAGATGGAGGCAGTGCGAAGGCTTCGACGAGCAGTACGAGATCGAGGTTTGCCCCAACTGCATGCTCGTGATTCACCGCGAGGACGGCGGTTGCTGGCAAGCAATGCTGTTCAACTGGGGATCAGAAGAGTCGCCGTTCTTGGCGTTTCAGATCAAGGCCTCCACCGTTCGCGGTGCTCAGCGCGAGGCTATCCGCCGAACCGTCGTGGGGTTGTCGAAGCTGGTTGAGGCAATGTCTCGTGTGACGATAGCCGCCTGAGTTACAAGGCTCCGGGGGTAGCAGGTATGCATAGAGTAGTTCACAAGCAAACAAGTGGCGGGCCCGTAGAGATCCGCACTGATGGTCAGGTCGTGTGGGTCAACGGTGCAAGTGGCGGAATGATCGGTCGGTTGTCCAAGCTCGGAATCGACGTACACGGAATGGGTGGTGTTCATTGCCTGGACTGCCGCCCGGTTCCTGACAAGGGTGCCTGGGAAATCTTCGTGCTCAGTATGCGTGAACACCACGATCTGATAGTCCCCAAGTCTTACCGTCCGCGGTGGTGCCTGTGACGCTCGATCCATCATTGGTAAGAGTGCTCATCGTGGCGGCCCGCTGGCGCAAGCGCACCGAGGACGCCATGGACCTCGCGCAAGCGATTCGATCGGTGTGCGATGAAGCAAAGCTCGAACTGCACCCACGACAGCTTCGGCACATTCTGGAGTCTCAACAATGCTGAAAGTGATCTGCGACAATCGACTGCGACTGGTATCCGGTCTGACTGCTGAGGTATCTGCGGACCTCATCGCAGAGTTGACATACAAGAATCCGCAGCACTACAAGCTCGTTGCTCTCGGGTTTGCACGTAACGCTGAGCCTAAGACGATTGCCATGTGGAGCCGCGAGTCAGGAGTGCTGACGCTACCGCGTGGCGCGATGCAGATCTTGCGTAACGTGCTGACTGCTCATGGTGTTGAGTACGAGGTCGAGGATCGTCGCACTGTTGGTGATGCGAGTGTGACTGGAAGTTACCTCGATCCATGGGGGCTGAAGGAAGGTTGCGAGTTCCCGCCGCATAAGCTCGTGATGTGGGGGCACCAGAACAAGATCGTGGATGCGGTCAAGACTTACGAGCAGTGCCTCTTACGGTCACCGACTGGAAGCGGGAAAACTTCGGCACTCATCGGCGCTATTGCACAGATCGGTGTCCCGTCGTTGGTCATCATGTGGGACTCGGGCCTGCTGAAGCAGTGGCAGGAACGCATCGTCAGCGAACTTGGAATCCCTGTGCGTGAGCAAGGATTGATCCGAGGTCCGATCTGTCGGCTCAAAGGGATCACGCTTGCCATGCAGCAGACCCTTCACACTTGGACTGACGAGAAGTGGGCTCAGATCCTCCCGGTCTTCGGACTCGTCGCATGCGATGAAGTGCAACGCTACGCCGCATCCACCTTCACCAAGCAGGTTGATCGGTTCCCTGCGAAGTATCGGATCGGAGTGTCTGCAGACGAGCGTCGCAAAGATGGTAAGGAGTTCGTGATCTACTCGATGTTCGGCCAGGTGAAACTCGAGGTGTCAAAGCAGGAACTCGTAGACAAGCAGCTCATCCATGAGGTTGAGGTCTTCGTGGTACCAACGGCCTTCGACGCACCTTGGTACGCGGAGAAGGCACAAGACCGCAAGGAAGCCCTCGCTGAGGGTAAGAGGATGGCGACGAGTCCACAGGACTTTACGACCCTCATCACAGCGATGCAGCAGAACAAGGCCCGCAATCAGCTCGCGTTGTCGATGATCAAGGAATGCGTGGATGCGGGCTTACCGACGCTGACGTTCACGCACCGCGTCGACCACGCGAAGATGCTCGACGCTATGGTGTCTGGGCAGGGCATAGCGGGCGGGCTTGCACTAGGTGGCGACGATTGGTCGGATCAGTTCGACGCGACCATAGCGGGGCTACGAGACGGCTCCCTGATGGTCGGCTGCGGAACCTTCGGTAAGCTCGGGGTCGGTCACGACATCCCGACTGTAGCGGCTGGCATAGTGGTCACCCCGGTTCACAACAACCGTGCGTTCTTTGGTCAGGTCAAGGGCCGCATCTGCCGCACGAGTCAGGGTAAGCAGAACGCTCGGGTGATCGTGCTCTGGGACTGGAAGGTCTTCGGGCTGTCGCCGATCTTCAACATGCGCAAGTGGAACTCGGTGATGCGCGTGTGGTGCGAGTGGGACAAGCGATGGAAAGATGTGGACACGTTCTTACTGGAGGTGAAGCGCAATGGTCGATATTCAACAACCAAGGACTCGCCAGCGGAAAGCACCATCGGAGGTCTCTTCGGATCTGTTCGATGATATCGAGGTGGGATCAGGTAACGACTACGAGGGTGCGTTACTGTCGGTGACCTACGGCAAAGAGCATTTCCAGCCGGCTCGGTTTCAAGGCATGGACGTTGGGCCGTTCGAGATTGCAGTACGCATCCGCAAGGGTGAAACTCCCATGGCTGCGAAGCGTCGGGCCATGGCGTTGCTCGCCGAGATGGCCGAGGAGGAGTTCAGGGAGAAGCTTCCAAGATTCTTGGCAAGAGTAAGGTTGAGCGAATCTAGTTTGTGATTGATCGGTCGGGGGAGCGTTATGCGCGTGATCAAGTCGAGGGTGGCCACGATGGCTAATCCACAACCAACAGTGTCAGATCTTCTTGAGGGGTTCATAGGGACAGCGGAGCAACGACAGAAGGCATCTAAACGGCACAAGCCGTCACCGGGTGCAAGACGCAAGGAGTACATCGCCGAGGTCGAGCGTCGCATCGCGGAGCAAGACTGGTCAGGTACAAAGTCAGGTCTGCTCGTGGCGCTTTACTGGTCGTGCCACGTCAAGGTGTACGGGGTCGTACCGGCCGAGCTGGACTCAGCGTCAACGTGGACCACCGCGATGAAGGCAGCTGGCAACTTGGTCAACTTCCAGTTCGGCGGCGATGTTCAGATGGCGATCAAGTTCATGCGTTGGCTCTGGACTCGCGAGCAGGGTCGTGAGCAATGGCGTCGCAAGAGTCAGATCAGCGGAGGTCGCATCACGTGGGTGCGCCAGTTCTGCCGGTTCGAGAGTGTAAGTGATTGGCGAGCTGACAAGGTTCGGCATCAGGGATGAAGAATCGGGTCGAGGATGTTGAGAACGCGGTCACGGTCTCAGTTGACACGATCAACGAGCAGATCGTGATCGCGGCCGCGCTTGTCGACGAAGACATCCGCAAGACTTACGTGCTGAAGGAAAGTGCAGACAGGTTCGCGGACGCCGACCACGCATTGATCTGGGACGGTATCCGAACGGTCATGCAGCGCGGCAAGGGTTTCGACATCCAACAGTTGCACGCTGAGATCTCGGGGAAGGTGAACCTCGACTACCTGCGCAAGCTGGTTGAGCGGTATCCGCAGGCTCCGATCAACATGCAGCAGCACATCTCTCAACTGCGTTGGGATCACGCGCGGAAGGCCGCGGCCGAAGGTTCGATCCCAGACTTCCTACGCGCACTCAAAGACTCGGGTTCGAGTCCGACGATGGTGCAGCAGTGCGCCGACCGAGTGGCCCGCTCGTTGGACGTCAAGCTCGACCGCAGCTTCATGTCCAATCCGAAGCTCATTGCTCAGAAACAGTCAGAGGTGATCAGACAGCGTAAGGAAGGCCAGGCTTGCTACCCGTATGGGATTGCGGAGCTTGACAAGTTCCCGAGTGGTGAGAACCGGCTGATCCCCGGAGCGGCACCAGGCAAGGTCACGCTCATCACTGGTGCGAGCGGATCCGGCAAGTCGGTCATCGCCGGACTGATTGCGCTTCAACAGGCGCGGCTCGGTCGCAAGGTACTCATGGGCGCGTGGGAGATGGGTGCGGGCGACACACTCGAGATGATGACGGTCATGTCATACAACATGCCGCACCCTCAGACAGGTTCGTTGGTGCCGACTGGCAAGTCTGTCAGGTCTCGTTACGCGATCTCCACTGGTGCGTTGCAAGATGATGAACTCGACACGTTCACTGAGCGTATGGAAAAGCTCGCCGAGTGGATTCGGTTCTTTGATCCGCCGTTCCACCACGACCCGGGCAAGATCTACACGAACGACGAGAGCCTATCTGAGATCCATCGCATGGTCGCGGACTCCGGCTGTGAGGTCGTAGTCTACGACCTATGGGAGCGGTGCATCCCTGACGGCTCACCCGGGCCTGAGCGTCGGGCGCTGTTCGTACAGCAGCAGATTCAGAAGCGGACGAACACGCACGGCGTCTTGGTCTGTCAGCAGAAGATCAAAGAGATTGAGCGTAAGGCAGACAAGCGACCAGGCCGCGAGACCATCCTCGGTTCGTCAGCATGGGTCGACATCGCTGACACCATCCTCGGAATCTATCGGCCTGCACATGCGAAGAACATTCCCGACGACACCATGGAAACGCTGGTGCTCAAGCAGAGGTATGGGAAGTGGCCGATGGCGATCGCCCACGATTGGGACGGTGATCGGATGACACTCAGCGGCGGTCGCGATGTCGAGTACGAGTTCAGCGGATCGATTGAAACTGGCAAGCTGGTGTTTTGATGAACCGTAAGAGTCAACAGCCGCGCGAGCGTGGCCGTGGCGTCGATGTTCCTCGGATGTTGATGCTGCTGGGAATCGAGTTCAAGGATCACAACGGTGAGCTATGGGCTCGATGTCCGAACCCGAAGCACCCTGAGAAGACTGGCTCGTGGTCTATCCAGGATAACGGCAGGCACTATTGCTTCGGATGCAAGTGGGGTGGTGGACCTGCGGAGCTTGTTCGCACGAACCTCGGACTCGCGCTGTATTCGAGTGCGACCGAGTGGATTGAAAGTCATGGGCTCTACATCGGCGGCACTCTGCCGCTTGCTGTCACTGTGTCGATGTCCCGCCCGTCTCTTGATCGGCCTGAGGTTCAGATTCCTGCCGATGCGCGCTTCAAGCCGTTGGATCAGTGGGTCACGCCGGCGAAGCGGTACGCAGAGAAGCGAGGCGTGACGGTCGCGCAGGTCGAGCGATGGGGTCTCGGGTATGCGTGCGGCGGATACTACGCGAACCGGATGTTGCTGCCTACGCGCACACGCGATGGTCGGCTGATCAACATCACTGGCAGAGCGTGGTCGGCGACGAAGACTCCGAAATACCTCAACAGCAAAGCGATGCAGGGGTGGGATGCGTCTGCGATATTCGGCGAGCAGTATTGGCCCGAGTACACGTCGCGGGCCACTCTTGTCCTATGCGAGGGTGAACTCAACGCGCTCGCCTGTGAACAGGCAGGAGCCATGTTTGTCGGTGCGCTCGGTGGGTCTACACTTGAAAAGGAACAGGTGCTCAAGATCAGTACGTTCAAGACAGTGATCCTCGCGACCGACGTGGACAGGGCCGGGTCGGAGATCGCATCGGCGTTGCGGTCGACACTTGCACGCTGGCGGATGTGTCGCAGGGTCGAGTTTCCTGATAGTCGTGATCCGAACGATCTGATGTTGAGGGATCCGGCATTGCTGAGGGAGTTACTATGGGACAAGGCAGCAACGGTTGTTTGAGCGGCATGAGTGAGGAACAGGCTCGACAGTTCGTTGCTGAGTATCTAGTAGACTTTGATGGGAAGCTCGTACACGCGGCCCACCACATTGGCTATTCTCGCTCGCATATCTATCGGTTGATTCGTAGACATCGCTTGTGGCCTCTGGTCAATCAACTGAGGCTCAGTCGCATTGAGCGGGAACGGCAGGACAAGAAACATGGTCTTCAGGGTAAACGAGTTCTCTCAGATGCGGATGCGGAACCCTGAGCAATGGCGAGCAATGCTCAGGATCGCGATTCAGAAACACCATGGAGTGATGCGACGAGTCGCGAACGAGCTGGACGTCGGATATTCCTCGCTCAAACGCTGGATCGCCGAGGAGCCTGACCTCAAGAAGATCGTCCGCGCTGTTCGGCGGGCGCGAGTTCGGTCGCGCTAGGGCGGCCCACTGGCGCGTCCGCGAATCCTCCGCCATAGGCTCGCGCGTTCGACTGAGCCGTCGTCGGTTCAGGCCTGAAACGAAGGCCTCGGCCAGTTATTTTCGGATGTCGGTTTATTTTGCTTCCCATCTTGGGCCACTCGTGAGATGATGATTTTCAGGTCGGGCTGGCCCCTGACCGGAACTGAAAGGCACCGCAAATGAAGATCGACAAAGCAGCAATCGGAATCGAAGTCTCTTGGTCATTCGGGTTCGGCGACGCAGAGGCAGTGTCGTTGCCTCGTGAGGCAGTCCGCGGCGCGGTTGTTACCAACGGATTCTCGGGCAAGCTCATCGACGAACTCAGCCCCAACACGGCGCTGCGGAAGGCGATGATCTTGGTCAAGGGAAGGTCTCAGACCATCGTCATCCAGGAACTTCGCAGCCCGAACAAAGACACGCCGATGAGCGTCGGCATCTATCAGGTTCAGCCGCAGGAAGGCGAGCGTGGCGATAACGTCGTGTGTGGGGCGCGTGTCCGCGTCACTGGCTCGGACATTGAAGCTCTCTCGCCTGAAGGTGCGGCATGGATTCCTGAGTGTGAGACTGTCGCGAGGGAACTGGCACGCATCGCAAACAGTCTATTCACGAACGTCGTCAATCGGGACATCTCCGCCATCCTGACGGCGATTGGCTGGGATCACTCCTGGATCACGAGGCGTCGCAATTCGGGCGGCGTTTACTTCATGCCGGCCGGACCTTCGGCCGAAAGGTTCGTGTCGCTCCTGCAGGACTTGGAGTCACTGACAGTGAACTCAGCTCGTCAGTATCAGTTCGTTCCGCAGATCATGGAAGTCTACGCCAAGCCTCTGACGCTCGCGATGTGGGCTCACAGCGCGAAGGATCAGTACGACGCTCAGGTTGAGGAGCTTGTTGCCCAGCTCAAGAAAGTGTCGGCAGACTCGACGCGGGAGTCGACGCTTGAGAAGCGGGCCGACGATTGTGACCGGCTCATCGCGCAGGCTGAGACGCATCGCCTGTTCCTGCAAGGCCATGTCGAAGTGCTGGCCGTCGAGTTGCGCCGCGTTCAGGGAGAGTTCCGGGCGAAGCTCGATGCCGTCCGCGGCGAGGCTCGGAAGGCTCTGGACGAGGCCGAGAGTTCGGCGGCACCTCGCGCCGCGGCACCGGCCAAGAAGGCCGCAGCGGCCCCCGTGGTGGCCCCTGTGAAGGTCGCGCCGACAAGGATGCGCAAGCCTCTTGCGCCGATCGCACAGCTCACAGTCGACGAGCTGTTTGACGAGTAACCCGCGGGTTACTCCTGAAGGGAGCGAGGCCTGAAACGAAGGGCCTTCGGCCGGTTATTTTCGGATGTCGGTTTATTTTGCTTCCCATCTTGGGCCACTCGTGAGATGATTCTCTAGTCGGGCTGGCCCCCGACAGAACCTGAAAGGCACCGACCATGAAGACTATGAAGACCCGCACTGCGAAGATCGTTGAGACTGTCGAGACCGAGACTGTCGAGACCTCCGACTCAATCCGCGCGACGCTCCTGTCGATTGAGAAGCAACTCAACGCGACGTTCGTTCAGCGCGAGGAGCCGATCCGCGTCATCCTTCTCGGAGTCCTTGCGCGTCAGAACTACCTTCTCATCGGACCTCCCGGGACGGCAAAGACAAGCGTCATCGATCTGTTCGTCAAGCACGTCCAGGTGCCAGTGCGCTTCAAGATCCTCATGGGAAAGTTCACTCAGCCGGAACACGTCGTCGGAGTCCTGGACATCAATGCCTTCAAGGCTGGACGTTACGAGACTGTGACCGCTGGCATGATGTGCGAGGCTCCCTTGCCGATCCTCGACGAGACCTTGAAGACCTCGGACGGGTGCATGAATTCGCTCCTCGGGATTCTCGGACCTGAGCGAGAGTTCCAAGGGCGGAAGACCGCGATCATCGCAACCGGCGGCGCGACGAACTGGCCTGAAGTCGAGTCGCTGTCGAAACACGTTGAGGCTCTTTACGATCGCTTCCTTCTCCGATGCGTAGTGACGCCGGTTGATCGCGCCGACAAGAATCTGCGCCGCTCGCTGTACCGCGCGGCTGAGAAGGTCGTCGCGTACGCTCCGGCCGAGACAGTCACGGTTGACGATCTGACTGTTGCCATGCGCGCCGTCGACAAGGTTCTGATCTCCGATGAAGTCCTCGACCTACTTGACAGCGTGATCGGGCGGCTGACCGAGCCTCGGAAAGGTTCGGATGGAAAGCTCAGGCCTGCGGACATGGAGGTCTCAGACCGTCGCGCGACTCAGCTTCAACAGGTACTCCGCGCGAACGCTTGGCTTGAAGGTCGCGACGAGGTGACGATTGAGGACTTCGATGTTCTGAAGCACGGCTTGTGGAGCAAGCGTAAGGATCTTGAGGCCATCGTGGCCGTGCTTGAGACCATCGATCACGCGATGGTTCAGGACCTCGTGCGTCGAATCGACACGGGCCGCTCGGCGTATCGCTCGCTGGCGCAGAGTGGCTTCGGCGCGGTCAAGATCAACGAGGTCACGGAGCAGATCAAGGCTATCGCGTACCGCGTCAAGGAAGACCTGCAGAAGCCTCTATTCACGAAGCGCGGCCGCGCGAGCGTGCGCGACGCCATGAAGTCCCTCCGGGCGGACTTCGACGATATGAACAACCAGGCGCGCCGCATCGGCCGAGCCGAGTAACCCGCGGGTTACTCCGAGCCGAAAGGTTCAGAGACCCGTCGAATTTGCTTCTCATCTTGGGCCACTCGTGAGATGATTTCTAGGTCGGGCTGGCCCCCGACGATGTGAAAGGACCCGCCAACATGTTCACCAATCTTCATTCGTTCCGATCGCGCTCGTTGTCATTCGCCGATGCGCTTGAAGCTCATCCGATGATGCTTGCTCCTACGAAACAGATCCTTAACCAGCGGGCCCGCGGGACGAAGGCCGTCGACTTCGCGCCGCTGAGTGAGCTTTGGGATAGCCTACGCGGCGAAGTGCTCCAGGCTCCCGTGAGCGTGATGCCGAAGTGCGTTGAGTGGACGCTCCCTGTCGAGTATGCGGTTGTCCTACGCCGCTCGGCGGGCGTTACGACTGCCTTCGCCTATTGCGAGC
>Ga0315275_10002800_pt1 | contig 15886 bp, 16 predicted proteins | sample YL17G03_0_MG_FD_205557 | JGI IMG/M metagenome (GOLD analysis project Ga0315275, IMG submission 205557) | Sediment microbial communities from Yellowstone Lake, YNP, Wyoming, USA - YL17G03_0 | ecosystem: Environmental > Aquatic > Freshwater > Lake > Sediment | place: USA: Wyoming | collected... | reverse complement strand
GCTCCGACCATCCACGTGATGTGGTCGGGCGAGAACTCGGTTGGCAAGCGGAGCATCATCCTCGAGCGGCGAAAGCCGGAAGGGCTGGCTATCATCCACCAGATCGCCGCGCGCGCCGACATTGTCTGCTGCAACATGATGGACGACCAGATGGGGCGCCTCGGCGTCGACGCGGCCTCGCTGGCGCAGCTCAATCCGCGCGGCATTGGCCTGCAGATCACCGCCACCCGCGGCGAGCGGCACGGGCCGCGGCATCACGACAAGGGCTACGATCCCTCCATCCAGGGCACCACCGGGGTGATGATGCGCTTCGGCGGGCCGGAGACGCCGACCTTCCACGGCATCGCCTCGGCAGTGGACTATCTGTGCGGGTATCTCGGTGCGCTATCGGGCGTGCTCGCGCTCTACGCCCGGGAGCGGCGCGGCGACAGGCGCGGCGACTGGGCGGAGACCTCGCTCTGCAACGCAGCCACCCTAATCCAGCTCCTGTTCCAACGCCCCGGCAGCGATGCCCCTGCCAGCGCTCGCGGGCAACTCGCCACCGGCATGACGGCGGGCGAGCGCGTGTATCGGCTCAGCGACGGCTGGATCTTCGCCCAAGCGCCGCGCGACATAACGACGGAGCTTGGCAGCCTCACTCGAACCGATGCGCTCGTGTGGTGCGCGCAGAGGAACATCCTTGCGACGCCGGTTCAGACCTGCAAGGAACTCGCCGACCGCCATCGCGACGCCCCTTCACGCACCGTCCACTTCGAAAAGCGCGAGAAGGATGGCTGGACGACGGAGTGTTTCGCTCCGACCTGGTTCGCGTTCGACGGCGAGCCACAGCCGCGCCCGCCCGCGGCCTCGCGCATCGGCGCGGACGGTCCGGCGGTCCTGGCCGAGCTCGGGTTCCAGCCAGAGGAAGTTAAGCAACTCATCGCCAGCGGGGCTGTCGGTCGAACCGAGTGGGCGAAAGGCTGATCGCGGAGGAGGGACGGTGCGCTACGCTTGCGACCCAGTGAAGGGGGTACTCACCGTCGCCTTCGCCGCTCTGCTATCGGGTGGGGCCGCGGTAGGCGAAACTCAAGCGCAGCAGGCGCCAGACGAGATGGCGTTGAAAGCGCCCTCCTCTGACGTCTATTTCGACGATCCGAATGACGACCCGGACCAGGGGGAGCCGCAGGCTGATCCGCAGGCGCGACCGGGGGCGCCTGTGTTCCCGGGACTCGCGATTCCGGGCAGTGCTGACCTCCAGGAGTTGCGACAGCAGGCCTTGGACAAGTACGGCCTGACCTTCGGCGTCAGCTACCAGCAGCTATTCCAGTCTTCGTCGGCGACGCTCCCCGGCGCCGCCAACGACACGGCGTTGGGCGGCTGGGCCGCGATCAGCACAACTTGGACGCCGATCAACCGCGGCGGGGAATACGAAGGCACGTTTGTACTTCGGGGGGCTTTCCGTGGAAGCCTCGGGGACAACGCTATTCCCGCCGTTTTCGGCCTTGGGGACGTTGGCTCGCTCTGGTCAAATTACGAATGGACATCGTGGGCGCAGGGCTTCCGAATTGAAGATCTGTTCTGGGAGCAGGAGGTTGGAAGCCAGTTCAGCTTCCGTGTAGGTAACCTCGGTCCGCAGGCCGTCTTCAACTTCTTCCGGTTCAAGGACGCCAGGACTTCCTTCACTACCAGCGCCTTCGCCTTCCAGGAGACAATTCCCTATCCGACCTTCGGGCTCGGCACCTCCGTCCGCTGGCTTCCAACCGGGGACTCCGGCCTCTATGTCGTCGGGACCTTGAACGACATGAACGGCGATCCCGCCGCGCTCGGCCTTGACTGGAGCACCTTTCGGTTGGGCCAGTACTTTTATGGCCTGGAGATTGGCAAGGACTGGAGGCGTCCAGACGGGACGTTCGACCACCTTCACCTCGATCTTTTTTATGCCGACGAGCGTAGCACGCGGAATCCCGACACGACGCCAAACGAGGCCGGCGGGGGCTTCAGGGTGGCCGGCGAGAAACAGATCGGTCGCATCGTCGGCTTCGCCAGCTACACCTACAATACCGCGGAGGGTGGCGGGATCGGGGCGACGTTCACCGGACAAACCGCCTATGCGGGAGCGGCGTATCTCCGGCCTTTCGATGTGCAGGGCGAGGTCGCACTCGGAGTCATGTGGAATCAGTCCCTGCCCAATCTGGTCCCGGGCGTCGGCCGGAGAAACCAGTATGGACTGGAGTCGTATTGGAACATGTTGGTCACGCCAAACGCGACTCTGACGCCCGGGATCCAGCTCATTTGGGATCCGGTGTTTAACCCGGCGGTCGATTTTACGGCGATTCCCAGCATCAAGTTCAGGGTCTTCTTTTGAAACCGCGTGCGCAGCGGTTGGACGCAGCCTGTCAACCCGGCCCTGAAGCAGTACATTTCGCGCCCATTCACTTGATCGGCTTAAGGTCCACACCACACAATCGCTGCTCTGGCATACCCCGCAATATGAGAATCAATCCAAAGCGAGGTGAATTTCGCTTTGTACCGTGCACGCAATTAGACTTCGGTCTGGCCGGATGTCATAAGCGGGGGAGAGGATGAGCGTCGCTTTTTCGATATCGACGCGCACCACGGCTTTTATCAATTCCGTATAGTTGTCCTTTCCGAAAATTCCATCCGGCCTGGATTCGCATCGTAAGGCAGAATCATCGCATCATTGAGAGCGATGTTTGCGATCCTGCACGCGCTCGGAATGTTCGTTGCTGACCTGTTTAAGTCGCGGTGCCGGCTTGAGGCTGAGAATTTGCTTCTCTGCCATCAGCTATTGCGGCGGGCACCACCTCGTCTCCGACTGCTTGGCAGTGATCGCGCGCTGCTCATATGGATGACGCGGCTTTGGCCGAGCCTCCTTGATGCGGTGCAGGTGGTTCAGCCGGAGACCATCCTGCGTTGGCATCGCGCTGGTTTCAAAATGGTTTGGCGCTGGAAATCGCGGGCAGTGTCAAGGGGGGCGAGTGAGCAACATTGAGTCTGGCGCGCAACATCGATTCAAAAAACTCAGCACTTGGTTTCGATTGTTGCCCGCGCGCTGCCCATCGCCGACTTTATCGACAGCATCGACCCAAAAGTGGACGTCGGCGTCCGGTGCACCGGGTGTGCGGAGGATCAATACCAACTAAATGTTTCGTTCTTTGGCGACGGCCTCGTAGGCGGCATTGATAGCAGCGATTTTTTTGGTCGCCATTAACACACACTCCGAAGGCACCCCGCGTGCGACCATCTTGTCTGGGTGATTTTCTACAACGAGCCTTCGATAATGAGTCTTCAGCTTATCGTTGCTGATGTCGGGCGTGACACCCAAAACGTCATACGGACTTTCTTTCGTTGACCCGACGTGGCGGGCCTTAATGTAGCTGAACTCATTCTCCGAAATGCCGAACCGCTTGGCGACCGCAGCAAGGAAGCGCTCTTCATTCGGGTGGAACACGCCGTCGGCCATCGCGATATGGAAAAGACCCTCCAGCACATCTTCTAGCAGTCGGTGATCGTGCTTAAACAGGCCAGCGAGTTGCTCTGCATAAACTTCATAGCCGGCGATGTCCTGCTTGGCCAAATCGAATATGCGTGAGACGTTTTCCAACTCGCCTTCTGGTACTCGGAACACGTCCTTGAAAGCCAAAACCTCATCCCTCGTGACGATGCCATCCGCCTTAGCCATCTTAGCGCCAAGTGCGATTACGCCGATGGTGAATGCAATTTGATTGTGAGCGACACCTCCGTCGGCGTGGGGGTGACGACCGCTAAGACTCGTAAGCAATGCGCTGATTGATCCGTTGCCAGGCAAGTGGATCTCCGACGCAAGTCCTGCGGCGACGCCCGACAATAATTTCCAGACAGACATGTGTTCAATCTCCGGTAAACAGGGAGAAGCTAGGACAGAGCTCTAAGGGCTCATCAAGATCACAGTCGCGAAAAGGGCTGCGACATGCTGGCGCTTATCGATTGCGCAAAGTCAATTCGGACGGCATCTGCTTTCAGGTAATTCCAGCCGCGCCGCAGCAACCCAGGTTGATCAGTGGGTCGCAGTTTGACCCGAACCCGACTCGTGTTCAATTCACTGGCGGTATGCGGCGGCGCCCTCTTCAGCGCATGCTGACGCCCACCACGGGGCCATGCTGCATGAGGGCCTCGCCGATATATTTCGACCAGCGCAGCGGATCGCGCACCGGCGCGCCCCGCAGAGTGTAGAGATTGTGCAGCTCCCACGACCTAGGAGTAGGGCGGCTGATGTCTATCTGGCCAGAGGGGCGCGTGCAACCTTTGCGGGCGATGGTGACAATTTAGCGCGCTACGCTTGTAATACCCTCAGTCAAGACCCATATGACTGCTACTGGCACGCCGGACACGAGGCGCTGACGGTAGAGACTACCGTGCCAACTCCGTGCACGCCCCCTTTCCCGAAAAATCAGCACGCCAAGCGCCCGCCTTACGGATGCGTGGTTCGGCGGCTGCCAGCCCGCGAAAATAGCCTGCGATGTACCGGAGGCCCTAAGATGAATGCAACCTCCAATCCCCAGGCTGCTGCCGAGCAAGCCCGCAAAAATTACCGCAACGTGACGGCCCAACTCGGTCTCTTAGGTCTCGACTCTTCCGTTCCGGAGGCCGTGCGAGCCATGGCCGAGAAGACCGTGGCTCAGACGCGCGAGGTCTATGACCACTCTAAGGATGCGCTCGACGCATCGATCGAGATGTTTGAAAGGACCTTCGACGCTGCCGGCCAAGGTGCCGCGGCGTTCAACCGAAAGATCATCGACATTGCGCAGCGGAATCTTAATTCCGGCTTCGACCTGGCCAAGAGCTTGGCGGGCGCCAAGAACCTCGCCGAGATCGTGGAATTGCAAGCGGTCCATTGGCGGAAACAGTTCGGCGCGCTCACGTCCCAGGCCGAGGAAGTCCGCGCGCTTGCGACCAAGGTAACGGCCGATACGGCCGAGCCGATCAAGGCGCATGTTAACGCGCGGCATGAATGAGATGTGCAAAGCGAGCTGAACTCGTTTTCCGTTATTGATCAGCACAGAGAGAGGGCCTGGCAAATGTTGCAGGTCCTCTATTTTTTTCAACGCGCGATCTGCGCCGAACGGTGCGCTTATTACAAGCAGAAGGTCCAGAGCAATGGTGGGATTTGACTACACCACGGAAGCGGAGCTGTTTCCGCTAGTACGTCGGAAATTCACTAAGGGCGGCCCAGTGGGCTACAAACGATTCACCTCCGCCGCCGAAGCCATCCGTTTTGCGGTTGAGAGCCTCCCACCGGATCTTCTTCGCGGTGCATATCTTGAAGTCGCCGAGGAGAGGTTCGATGCGAACGGAATTCGCCAACTGTACGAGAGCGACACATATCCGCTAGTCCGGCGCGCATGACTGCGATTGTGAGCTGACGGAGACATGCTCGCCCGCGGACATAGACATAGCGCCAGCCACCAGTCCCGCGGCTCGCGGTCGAGATGATGTCATCGTTGGCCCCGAGCACTGCGGCTCTCAACCACCCAATACGGCTGACGCGGTGGCTTTCCGGATGCAGGCGATGACGGCTCATGTCTTGCTCTTGATCATGCCTTCAAGAGTCCTTGGGCACCACACTGATCGAGATCCGGATCTCTCTTGATACCGATGCGCTTTGTGGTGGTGAAGACATAGGCTTTGGGTGTTCTCGTATTGCATGAAAAGCGACCACTCACCACGGTGAGGTTCGATGTGATCAACTTGGTTCGCGGGTATGGTCCGACCCTCAATTGCACATTCTCGGCACTGGGGTTCCTCGGCGAGCCTGTGCCTTCTGATCGATTTCCAAATAGGTGACCTGTACCAAGAGTCCCACGGCTGCTCATTTCGACGCGTGTCGTGGCGGGACCGATCACGTTCCAACTTGGGGCTGATGCTGTGCTGGGTCATGGGATCGCCCTTCATTCATTGGCCAAGCTAGTCGGGGCACGATCGCTGGCGAAACCAGTCCGCACCTCCCAAATGCGAGTGGATATTGAAGTGAGCCGTGGACAGGGTGCGAAAATCATCGAAATGAAAAAAGACCCAAGGCTGACCTCGGGTCTTTCGTCGAACTAGGCACTTCGAAGTCGATTAGGCGACCCGGCCCTAGCAGCGGCTTCTTCAACCGGCTTGTAGACGTTGCGCGTCAGACCGGCATACATCTCACCGAGCTTCGACAACTCGGCAACATAGGTGTCATAAGCCTTCTTGGCGTACTGAGACTGGATCTCGATCACCTGTTCGAACGACTTTGCACCGAGCAACTGCTCGAAGGCTCGGGTGCCGTCCTCGAACGCCTTCTTCGAATAGGCGGTGACCTCAGCGGCAATAGCCTGGAGGCCCTTGTTCACCTGACCAAGGGAGCCGACAGCGGCATCGAAGCCGTCCTTGCCCACCCTCTGAAACTCTTCACCAAACTTTTGAACGTCGGACATCTCATCACCTCTCTCGTCCCGCCTAGTGCGGGAATGTTGCCTGTGAGGATTCATATATGGTGCTATTGTGCACTGCACAATGCCGGGGCCAAGAATTATTGCATTGCACAAAGGCGCCCTGGCCGTCGGCCCCGGATTGCCCAGATGCGCTGCCAAAGAGGATCTTTAGGCTAGACTAGGGCGTGACTCATAAACACACCCGTCTATGGCCTGCCAGAGTCCGCTTTGAAGCCGTAAGCGGCCTTCCTTTGTGGCCGGCGGCACTTCCGGATGGCGCCAATAGCGGACCTGAGCGCTGAGCCTAAGCTAACCGGCAGCCCCGACGCTGGCCGCGGTATCGACCCGCCACCGTAATGGATGGCTTTATGGGTCCCTCAAAAAGAAAGCTTGACTAGACTGACTAGTCGGTTTAGTAAGCCGCGCCATGACACAAGCTGCGATCAAATCTGCCGCGAAGGCAAGTACACGAGGGCGGGCGAAGCGTACGTCGAAGGGGAAGCTCGTCCAGGCTGCTCGCAACCTGATGCTTGCTCAGGGCTATCCGATCACGAGCGTCGATGACATCGTAAAAGCCGCCGGCGTCAGTAAGGGAAGTTTTTATCATTATTTCGACTCGAAGGAAGAACTCGCCCTCACAGCGATGCATGAATTTCTCGCGGATGGAGCGGCACTGATGATGGAGGGCTTCTTCCGAGACATCGCTGATCCTCGAAAGCGCGCGATCGCCTTTCTCAAACATGTTGAACGCGTCGCCATGCAGCTTTGGGATCATGGCTGCTTGCTGGTGATGTTTTCCGTTGAGTTGGCTGGAACTAGTCCTAGGGTCCGTGAAGAGACGAGCGCCGTTCTCCTTGATCTGATCGACAGGGTCGGGGCAATTCTGCGGCCATTGACCAGGGACGGCGGTGGGAACGTGTCCATGACGGCCAGGGCAATGGCGAATATGTATATGGCGATCATCGACGGTTCCTTGGTGTACGCGCGTGCGACTGGCGACTCGAGCTGTATTGTCAGGAACCTGAGAACTTTCCGCCAGCAGATCGAAGCAACGAGCACTGGCACGTGACGACGCCGGAGTCTGTGATCGCGAGTTTTTTTGGGCCGCGAATAGACCGACTAGTCGGTATAGATAGGCGATAGGAATTCATGGGATCATGAACCAAGCATTTTCTTCCACCTTCTCGATTTGGCCAAGAAGCACGAGCTTCGTTAGTGCTCGGGAGGCATGTGAATTGATCGCGCTTTCGGCACCGATAACGGGCACGGCGCTGATCAACATGGGCATGTCGATCACCGATACGGTGATGATCGGCTGGTTCGGACCAGTAGCCTTGGCCGCAGGTGCGGTGGTCAGCGACCTATACTCTATCGTCTATTATTTCATGGCTGGAATCCTGTCCGCCTCAGCGGCTCTAATCGCGCTAGCATTGGGCGCGCGTCGCGGCGCGGAAGTCCGCCGGGTGCTGCGCCAAGGATTCTTTGCGGCCGCGTTGCTCACTATCCCCGCGTTCTTCTTAGTCTGGAACGCCAGCTTGCTGCTCCGCATGTTTGGCGTCGAGGAAGCGGTCATCGAGCTGGGCAGTGGCTATAGACAGATGATGGCGTTGACCATCGTGCCCATGATGTTCGTTGCGGTCTGGCGTAACGCGTTTGCTGCCCTCGGACGGCCCAAGATCTTCTTGGTCGCGACCTTGTTAGGGTTGCCCCTGAATGGCCTTGCAAATGCAGTCTTTATGTTCGGCTTGGGCCCCGTACCGGCGATGGGTCCCGCCGGCGCCGGACTGGCGTCGGCGATCGTCGCCACAGGGCTGGCCGTGGGCTTCGCCGCGTTTGCCGTGCTCAATACCGAGATGCGTCAACTCTGCTTGTTCCGGCGCTGCTTGTGGGTCGACAAACGGTACCTGGCGGAGATCTTCCGCCTCGGCATACCTATCGGCTTTTCGAGCATTGGCGACGTTGGTGTGTATCTGCTTTCCACCGTGATCATCAGTCTATTCGGCGCAACCGCGTTGGCGGCTCATGCCATCACCCTGCGGATGGCGGGCGTCGTCTACGCGTTGACCATTGGACTGTCGCAGGCGGCAACCCTGCGCGTTAGCTATGCTGTCGGTCGCGGCGACTTGCGGGGGACGGCGGAATCCGGCTGGACAGCGCTGGTCGTTGGAACAGCTTTCGGTCTAGTCATCTTTGCTGTCCTCGCCGGCACCGCCGACAGGTTGCCTTGGCTATTCCTCGAGGGTGGCAACGTCGGAACTGATGCCGTCGCCTCCACCGCCGCGGGTCTGTTATTATTGTTGGGCGCTCTTAACCTCGCCGTCGGACCGACCTCATCCGCGATGGCTATTCTGCGGGGCTTCAAGGACACTCGCGTACCGATGGTGCTTTGCCTAACGGCCAAATGGGCCATTGGCATGCCCTTCGCCTATTTCGCAGGCTTCCACCTCGGTTGGAGCGCGGGTGGCGTGTGGACAGGCCTCGTCGTAGCCGAGGTGGCGATGGCGATTTTAATGTGCGCACGATTGTTCCGCCGCGGTATGGAGCCGCATCGCTGGGCGTCATGATCGAAGCAGAGAGAGCAAGTCCAATGAATCCAAACAAAGCACTTTGGGAAAAAGGCGATTTTACGCGCATTGCGCAGACTATGAGGGAAAGCGGAGAGGCGCTTGTCAAGGATCTCGGGATCACCAAAGGGCTCAAGGTTTTGGATCTTGGATGCGGCGATGGAACGACGGCATTGCCAGCGGCGAGACTCGGCGCGGACGTGCTTGGGGTCGATATCGCGAGGAATCTTGTCGAGGCTGGGAACAAGCGTGCAAAGGCTGAGGGCCTCACAAATTGTAAGTTTCAGGAAGGCGATGCGAGCAATTTGCACGAGCTAAAAGATCGTACTTTTGATCTCGTCGTGAGCATCTTTGGAGCTATGTTCGCGCCAAAGCAGTTCGATGTGGCCAAGGAGATGGTACGCGTGGGCCGGCCCGGAGGTCGGATCGTTATGGGGAACTGGATTCCCAACGATCCGACGTTGGTCGCGCAGATCTTGAAAATCAGCTCTTCATACTCGCCGCCACCGCCAGAAGGCTTCATTAGCCCCATGACATGGGGGATCGAGAGCCACGTGATCGAGCGATTCGCGGGCGCGGCAGTTCCAAAAGAGAAGATTTCTTTCGTCAGAGATGCCTACACCTTCAACTTTCCCGGCGCCCCGGCAGAGCTCGTCAACGCATTCAGAAAATACTATGGGCCAACCATGAATGCATTCGAATCGGCAGAAAAGAACGGTCGCGCCGGTGAGTTGCAGAAGGAGCTTGAGGATCTGTTCAACAGCCAAAACAAGAGCCAAAACAAGAGCCAAAGCAATGATGCTACCTCCATTCCGGCGACATTCTTACGCGTTACTGTTGCGCTTTGATTAATTGCCAGAGAGACGTTGCACGCATCTCCTTAAACGACATTGAAAGGCTCTGATTAATTGTAAGCATCCGCGTTTTCTCAAAGCGCCAACGTTCTAGAAGCCGACTTCGCCGGGCTTGAAGTTTTTCGTGACGTCGCCAGTGAGGTTGACGTCGTCGGGGTCGAGAAGCAATACCGGGCTACCCTCGGTCAGGTCGAACTTGGAGAGGTCCATCCAGATGACGTTGGGGCTGGTGGTCAGCTCGAAGAAGTACTGGCGGTTAGTGAGATCGATCGCTGTTCGATACTCGGTATTGTAAAGGCTGCCCGGTGCCCTGTTGGGCGCGCCGAATGGAACAGAGACGTTGCGGGCAATGGCGAGGATGCCGGCGATGGCCTCACGCGTGTTCTTTGGCTCCGGGAGCCACTGGCGATAATAGTCGGCCCGGATGAAGCGATCCTTCGCGTCCGTATTGCCGGGGATGGGGGTTTGGCGGGTGGCATTGTCAAAATTGAACGTGGCCCGATATGCGAGTTGCTGGTCGTATGATGGGTCATTGGTCATGATGCGGTATTCTCGGCTGTGATAAACCGTCTTCTTGCCGCCGGGGATATACTCGATAATAGCGCTATCACCCGTTGCGTCCTCGACGGCTAGGTGAACGGTTGCCTTGATCCCTTCATGGTCAACCATTATCGGCTGGATTCCGTCAAGAAGGGCAATTGCCTCCTCGACGCTTGCCGCATTATCCAGGACATACTGCCCCCAGAGGGCGGCCTGGACGCCGGCCTTCTTCGGGTCGCGCGGACCGAAGTCGGTGGGAATGAAGTAGAGCAGGTGCATTGCAACGCCCTTCTCATTGAGGCCGTCCGCCGTGCCAGCGCCGAATACTGACGTCACGATGCTGCCGTACTTCGAGGTCCAGCGGGCCGGGTTCTCGCCTTCGATCCGGGTGCCGGCAAACAGACCGCCGTCATGGGTGATACCTCGGGGCAAGACTGTGAGCAGGGGTTCCGTGGAAACGGGAAAGTCCATGGTGCGGCCGGCGACCACAGCGAGCTTGTTGTTGTTCCAGAGGATGCGGGTGCAGGCATCCGCTGCGGGAGCGAGCGGGGCAAGGAGCGTGACGAGCGCCATGGTGCCGGCAAGCGCGTGACGAGCGATTGGCATGAAAGGTCCACTTCCTGTTAGTCGGGCGGACGGCTACCTCATTTCGCGGGGTGGAGCAACCGTGGGGCGGTGGTCACGTCACTGCGGCCAGCGAGGCTGACCGTTGCCGACCTGGCCCGCGCTTGAGGGGTTGGATTTCCATGGGTCAGACTCGGTCGTATTGGTCATGTCCGCTCTACGGCAGCTTTACGCCCGAGAGCGGAAGTCGCTCGGAGCCCACGGCATGTCGGCGAGGTGCCGATTTTGTTGCAAAAGTCGGCGGCACGCGCCCGCTACGCAATAATAGAATCCAAGAGGCCCGCCGCTTGAATTATTCTTGCGCGACCCATTAATACCAAATCTCTGAGAGGCTGACTCTCGGGGTGGTTTTCAAATCGCCGACGATGTGATTCACGATTGGCCATGCCTGTTCCATTACGCGGGGATTTTGACGGAGCCTATCGGTTCTGATCAATGAGATTTGGTATAAGTCCTTGAACTAAAATTGCGTCGCGGAGAACTCAGTATCGTTTTGCAACACAATCTGCCAGGAAGAGACATGACGACGTAGAAGCAGAACGTCTTGTCGATCACAGGCTTTCAAACCTCTCCGAGGCTAAGCCTTGGGGTAATCAGCGCTTGCTTCGGCTTATGAAGCATCAACCGGTAACAATCACGGTGGCGCGCAAGTCCGCGTTCGGAATAGGCCGATGACCTCACGCGATCTTCTTCATGCGGGCGCGATCTTCCCACTGGTCTACCAGAGCCTGGGCACGCTCCGTATCGGCAAGCTTTACCCAGGTCTTGGCCATTGCAGCGAGCGTGTCTTGTGCACTTACGTCGGCGGCTTTTTGAGAAAGCCGCGCGCACTCAAGCGCACGTTGGAGGTATTGCTTAGGATCATCGGTCATGGCTGCCTCACTGTGATCATTACAGGTGTGAGGAATAACGCCATTAGGGCTTGCGGGTTGCCTGGCGAGGCTTTTTTATGAAGAAACCCGGCGCAGTGGATGAGCCGAGTCTCTCTCAGCGGATCAGTGCTGTTGCGGCATTTTTTGGCTGCGGCCTAAAATCAACCCCCCATTAGATCGGGTGTTCCTCGTCGGCTTCGGCCAGCGCTTCTTTCATTTTCCCTTCTAAGGCCGGAGTGGGAGAATGTGGCCATGCCCGAAGCAAAATCCATACTCTCCTCAGCTCCTCGCCAAGAACTTTTTGAACCCCCCGCGCGACGATCGGCCTTGTTCATTCTGTTCGCCCGTCCCAATCATAAATAAGCAATGGATGGAAGGGGGAGCGGCAATGAACCAGAGCGCGAAACGCACAGGGCGTCCGCCTAAGCCAGCCGACGCGGGCAAGCGGATCTCCCTCCACCTAAAGGTAACTCCGCAAATCAAAGATCGGCTTGATGGTGTTGCCGAGGAAACTGGGAGAACACAAAGCCAAGAGGCCGAGTTTCGCCTTGAGCAGTCTTTCAATCGCGAAGACCTGCTTGGCGAGGCAATGACGCTCGCCTACGGCAGAGAATTAGCGGGTCTTCTGATGATGCTCGGGACCACGATGCATGACGTTGGGCGATCTGCGGGCTTCTCGGCGACCTTCACGATCGAAGGTGCGAACGCCTGGTGGAGTCACCCTTACGCCTACGATCAGGCCGTCCAAGCCGTGGTCCGGCTACTTGAGGCTGCACGTCCCGTCGGTGAGCGGAGGCCGCCGAAGGGGCCTGATGCCGAGGCGAGAGCGCATCGAATCAAGTACGGCGTTGGCTTTGCCAACTCGATGATCGACATTGTTTGCGGTCGGGCACCAACCGAAAGAGAAGATGCCGAAGGTGACAAGCTCCGCAGACTGCTTGGCCCGGTTATTGTGAAGCGGCTAACCCGGTTACTGTGAAGTGGCTAAAAGGATCACGACGATGAGGGGCAATAGCGGACGACGAGACGGTCATTCCCCTGGAGCTTGTTATGGGTGCCGTTGGACGAGACACCCTTGATGCGGACGACAACGTGATCGAACGTAGGGTCGTACACTATCATTATCCGACACGCGAAGAAGCGGTCGATACGGTCGAGAGCGTCGCGATGAGATTTGCGGAAGCTCGTTACAAGCCGCTTTGGGTCATTCGGCGACATAAGTAGGCGATGCGTTGATGTCCGAAGAGGGTTCGGAACCGGACATTGAACCACGCCGGTACAATGTCGCTGAAGTGCCATTAACAGACGTCTACACCTCGCCAGCCCGCTCCTCGAGGCGGTGCACCAAGCCGCTTGCCCGCGTGGGCGCGAGGGCTCGCGGGAAGCTAGGCGGCCCTCGAGAAGCCTACTCACGATCGGGGTTGCGATGGCGCAGCGGTGCACTCGATCGGCGCAGCCTGAAGAAGGCGTAGAAATAACTGAACCAGAGGACGACGGAGAGGCCGTAAAAGATGATGGTTCGCACCGACCACCACGGCCAGGAGCCGGCGGAGCCGATGGCGATCGCGTTGGGGTACCAACTGAAGAGCGTGGAGCGCCACCGATTCCACATGAGGGTCACTTCCGTGTTGCGATCCTGCGCGGTCTTGGCGTCGTTGAAGACGCGCTCGCTGTTGCGCTTCAACCACCACCAGGAATCGTCGTTGATCAGCTCGAGCCCCCTGTCGGACCGGTTGCGCATGTAGATGTATTCGATGTCGGTCGTATTGCCGCGGGCGTCGGGATCGCTGCGGCGCACTTCCGTTCCTGTGATGACGCCGGTTGTCCATGTTGGACGTGCGTATTCCCATCCAAACCAGAGGGGGATACCCACCACGAGTGCAGCGATGGCCAGAACGGGACTTCCCCTGCGCCATAAGATAAAGGCGAGCACGAGAATCGCGAGCAGGACGATGTAACCGATAGACAGCCAAGCCTGGAGCATGGCTCAAACCTCACCGCAGATGAGACTCGAAACGGTCGAGCCGCCGCACCTTTTGCCCATCTCCATCTCCTCTTCGTCTTGCGGCTGGCAGAGTGATGTTAGACGCTTAATTGAGGCGAAGGAAATGTCCGCTCCGGGTCGATGCTGTCGATAAAGTCGGCGACGAGCAGGGCGCGGGCAACAATCGAATCCAGGTGCCGTGTTTTTTTGAATCAATGTTGCGCGTCAGACTCCTAGCTTGAATCAATGTTGCTCACTCGCCTCTCTAAAAACGTTTATCGACAGCATCGGTCAATTGCCGACGCCACAGAGACTCGGGGAGTTGGTCCGCTTTGGGTCATTCGGCGACATAAGTTGGCGATGCGTTGATGTCCGAAGAGGGTTCGGAACCGGACCTTAAATCGCGCCGCTTCAATGTCGCTGAAGTGCCAACAGCAGACATTGATTTTTTTGGTCCGCGCAGCCGCTACCTGGTCTCATCTTCGGTCGCCGATTAGGCAGTCACGCCGTGCTGACATGGCGCTGACACGGCAATTAATTTTGCCCAACGCTTTTGCTAAAGCGGCTTTTTTGTAGAAAATTCAATAAGTTAATGGTGGGCACGACTGGGATCGAACCAGTGACCCCTGCGATGTCAACGCAGTGCTCTCCCGCTGAGCTACGCGCCCGTTAGACTTTAAGGGGACGGCTTCTATATCTGATCAGCCCCCTCGCGGCTACCCAAAGGATTAGGCGGCGAGCATCCGCCCGACCTCATCGACCAGATCGCGCAAATGGAAGGGTTTGGACAGGATCTTCGCGTCTTTCGGCGCATGATTGTCCGGATTGAGCGCGACCGCGGCAAAGCCCGTGATGAACATGATCTTCAAATCCGGATCGAGCTCGCTCGCCCTGCGCGCAAGCTCGATGCCGTCCATCTCCGGCATCACGATATCGGTCAACAGCAGCGTGAACGGCTCTTCCTTCATGCGTTCATAAGCCTCGAGGCCGTTGCCGAACGACACCACATCATAACCAGCCTTGGAGAGTGCCCTCACCAGGAAGCGGCGCATATCCTCGTCGTCTTCGGCGAGGAGAATACGCTGAACGCTGCGCGCGCTCGGATCATTCGCCACCATCCCTCTTCCCCCTTTACGCTACTCACCTACAGGAACTTGGTAAACGACCGATTGCATGGGCCGCGTGCCCCATTTTCCGGCCTCGTCACCGTGCCACCCAAATCATCGCGTCTAATTGGCTCCCGCACAAGGCACAACACGCCTAGACAGGTTCAACTCTCATTGGCAGAGTTCACAGTCGATTCTCGGATGGCCCGGCCGCGCCGGTCTTTGGCAAACAAGGTTGGAAGATGAGCCGAAGCGAGGCTGAGGCGATCGAGAGCGAGCTCAACCCCCCCTTCGAGGTGGCCCGGCCGCGCGAGCTCACCGCGCCCCTTCTGTTTAACTCGCCCCATAGCGGCCGCATCTACCCACGCACCTTTCTCGCGGCTTCGAAGCTCGATGCCCTAACGCTGCGGCGCTCCGAGGACGCCTATGTGGAGGAGCTGTTCGGTTTTGTGGGCACCTTGGGGGCTCCCCTGCTCTACGCCCATTTCCCGCGCGCCTATCTCGACGTCAACCGCGAGCCCTACGAGCTCGACCCGGCGCTATTCCGCGACGGTCTCCCCCATTACGCCAATACCCAATCGGTGCGTGTGGTGGGCGGGCTCGGCACCATTGCCCGCATCGTCTCGGAATCCGACGAGATCTATCGGGAGCCGCTGTCCTTGGTTGCGGCGCTCGAGCGCATCAACCGCCTGTACACGCCCTATCATGCAACGCTGCGCTTGCTCCTAGCGGAGGCGCGGCGGGCATTCGGGCTTGCGGTGCTCATCGACTGCCATTCGATGCCGTCCAACCCGACCGCCGACCATGGCGGCCGGCCTGATTTCGTTCTCGGCGATCGTTATGGGACCTCATGCAGCGGAGAGCTGACGCGGGTCGCGGCCGAGCAGCTGAAGGCGCAGGGC
>Ga0315275_10002799_pt1 | contig 15887 bp, 14 predicted proteins | sample YL17G03_0_MG_FD_205557 | JGI IMG/M metagenome (GOLD analysis project Ga0315275, IMG submission 205557) | Sediment microbial communities from Yellowstone Lake, YNP, Wyoming, USA - YL17G03_0 | ecosystem: Environmental > Aquatic > Freshwater > Lake > Sediment | place: USA: Wyoming | collected... | reverse complement strand
CTGATCAAGCCCGGCGACTACGTACCCGGCAACATGTACTTCACCACGACGCGGCTGCACCAGGAGCTGGCGGGCGGCACCTTTGTCGACGTGATCGTGCCCGAGGCCCACGACCCGGCCGACGAAAGCCCGTTCAAGGGCAACGTCGACCTCGGCGCGCTCGAGGCGCTGATTCAGCGCGTAGGCGCCGACCGCATACCGTATGTCTGCATCGCGGGCACGGTGAACATGGCCGGCGGCCAGCCGATGTCCATGGCGAACACGCGGGCGGTGCGTGAGCTCACGGCCCGCCACGGCATCCGCGTCATGCTCGACGCCACGCGCGCGGTCGAGAACGCCTACTTCATCCAGCAACGCGAGGCGGGCTACCGCGACACGCCGGTGGCCGAGATCCTGCGCGAGTACTGCAGCTACACCGATGGCTGCACCATGAGTGGCAAGAAGGATGCGCTGGTCAACATCGGCGGCTGGCTGGCGCTGAACGACCCGCAGCTGTACGAGGAATCGAGCAACCTGGTCGTCGTGTACGAGGGGCTGCACACCTACGGCGGCATGGCCGGTCGGGACATGGAGGCGATGGCACGCGGCATCGTGGAGTCGGTCGACGACGAGCACATCCACGCCCGCGTCGGGCAGGTGGAATACCTCGGCCACCAGCTGATCGACATGGGCGTGCCGGTGGTGCGGCCCATCGGCGGGCACGCCGTCTATCTCGACGCCAAGGCGTTCTACCCGCACATCCGCCAGGACGACTTCCCGGCGCAGACGCTGGCGGCGAACCTGTACGAGGACGCCGGCGTCCGCGCGATGGAACGCGGCATCGTCTCGGCCGGCCGCGACGCCGCCACCGGCGAACACCACTACCCTGCCCTCGAACTCGTGCGGCTGACGATCCCACGCCGCGTCTACACGCAGGCGCACATGGACATCGTCGCGGAGTCGGCGGCGGCCGTGTTCGACGAGCGCGAGTCGGCCCGCGGGCTCAAGATGGCCCACGAGCCGCGCTACCTGCGCTTCTTCCAGGCACGGTTCGAGCCACTGGCGGCCGTGAATGCGTCAGACTGAGGCGCAGGGTGAGCCGGATGCGTTTCGTCACTGCACGTAACGCCCGCGGCAGTCGAACATTGAGGCCTGCATGAGCGAACGGCGACTGATCCTGGACTATGTGTACGAGCACGAGGCCGCGCGCCGCGACCAGGTGTTCCTGACCCAGCCGCTGGGCGGTGGCCAGGTGGTCGACTACACATGGGGCCAGGCGCTCGACGCCTCGCGCCGCATGGCCGCGCATCTCAGGAGCCTCGCACTGCCGCCGGGATCGCGCATCGCGATGCTGGCCAGGAACAGCGCGCATTTCTTCATGGTCGATCTGGCGGTGTGGATGGCCGGTCACGTGACGGTGGCGATCTTCCCCACCGAGACTGCCGACAACGTCCGCTTCGTGCTCGACCACAGCGCGGCCAGCCTGCTGTTCGTCGGCAAGCTCGACGGCTGGGAACACCAACGCGACGCGGTGCCGGCCGGGCTGCCTTGCATCGCGCTGCCGCTGGCGCCCGCGACCGGTTTCGAGACCTGGGACGCCATCGTCGCCCGCACGCCGCCGCTGCCGGGGCGGCCGCAACGCGACGCCGACGAACTGGCGCTGTTGCTCTACACCTCGGGCTCGACCGGCCAGCCCAAGGGCGTGATGCAGAGCTTCGGCAGCATCACCGCCGCAACCGAATGCATCGTCAAGCGACAGGTCGACCGCGACGGTCCCGACATGCCGCAGCGGCTGCTGTCCTACCTGCCGCTGGCGCATTGCTACGAACGCGCCTGGGTCGAGTGTTTCGCGTTCGTGCGCGGCACGCCGCAGGTGTTTTTCACCGAGTCGCTGGCCACCTTCATGGATGACATGCGCCGCGCCAAGCCGACCCTCTTCATTTCAGTGCCGCGGCTGTGGACCAAGTTCCAGCAGGCAGCGCTCTCGCAGCTGCCGGCCGCCCAGCTCGACGCCATGCTGGAAAACCCGGCGCTGGCGGCAGCGGTGGGCAAGAAGGTTCTCTCCGGTCTCGGGCTGGAACACGTGGTAGCAGCCGGCAGCGGTTCGGCGCCCCTGCCGGCGGCATTGCTGGTCTGGTATCGCAAGCTGGGCCTGAACCTGCTCGAGGGCTATGCGATGACCGAGGACTTCGCCTACTCGCACGGCACGCGCCCCGGCGAAGACCGACCGGGCTACGTTGGCCAGCCCAACGACTCCGTGCAGGTGCGCGTGGCCGAGGACGGCGAGATCCTGATCAAGTCGCCCGGCACCATGATGGGTTACTACAGGCAGCCCGACCTCAACGCCGAGGTCTTCACCGCCGACGGCTTCGTTCACACCGGCGACCTGGGCGAGTACGACGCCGAAGGCCGGCTGAAGCTCACCGGCCGCAAGAAGGAACTCTTCAAGACGGCCAAGGGCAAGTACGTGGCGCCGGCACCGATCGAGAACCGGCTCAACGCGCACCCGATGGTCGAGTTGTCGATCGTGTCGGGCGTCGGCCAGCCCGCGGCCTACGCGGTGGTGGTGCTGGACGAGTTCCTGCGCCCGCGCACGGTCGACCCCGCGGTGCGCGCGAGCGTCGAGGCCGAACTCGCCAGGCTGCTGGACGACGTCAACGCCAGCCTGGCCTCGCACGAGCGGCTGCGCCTGCTGGTGGTGGCGCGCGAGCCGTGGTCGATCGAGAACGGCCTGCTGACGCCGACGATGAAGATCAGGCGCAGCCGCATCGAGGCCGCGATGGCACCGTACGTCGAGGACTGGTTTGCGGTGCAGACGTCCGTCTTGTGGGCATGACCTCGCCCGAACTCCTATTCAGCCGTGCCCCCCTGCCCAACCGATCCGGGACGCCCGCTGCAGCGCAGACACGCTGACGACCTGCTCGATCAGCGCCCGGGCCTGCGCCTCCGTCTGCACCGTCGCCCCCATCATTCGTTCGTGACCACCCTTCGCGAGTTCCTCGTCTGAATTGAGCAGGTAGAACACCCGTCGGGTCGCTTGCGCGTCCATCCACGCGACCGATCGGCCCTGCAACTCGATGGCGCACGGACCGACGAACGCATCGAACTCGATATCGGACGCGTGATTGGCATCTGGGTCGCACCGTCGGACGAGCCCGCGCTCTGCGAGCCGCTCTACGACAGACTCGACGCCCGCAAACGGCACGCCGATCGACGCCAGGTACACCAGCCGCCGCACGGTCCACGCACTCGACCCGTCCTTACCGTGCTCGAGTTGCGGCAGGCCGAGCGGCAGCAGACCGCCCGCCTCGAACGAGGCAGCAAAGAGTGCCCGGGGATTCTGTGTCCAGGCCGGGCTGCGGCCCACGACGTAGTTGATCGTGCCGACCCTCAGCTCGAGCCGCCCGGCCACGGGCGCCGTGAGCCGTGGGTCGCCGCTCATTTCCTCGAAGCATTGATGGAGATCGGCGAGCTCTCGCACCCGGACCGGGACGCAGATCGTCTTTAGTCCGCCGTCCGGGATGCCCGTGAAGGCAACCGCATCCGGCTGCTGCGCGAGGCACTTGAGGCGGTAGCTGGCCTCGAGCCGCTCGGCCATGGCACGGTCCCAGCTCTCCGGAAACGGCAGGTACAGCAACTGGATCGCGCGCCCGAAGTCATCCGCAGTCGAGATGCTGTATCCGCCGTCGATGCCGCGCCACACTTGACGCAACTCCAGGCGTCGCTCGCGTCGATTGAACTTCGCGTCGACGTACGTCTCCGGCACACCACCGATCCAACGCGCGGACCAACCCGTATCCGAGCATTGGAACGTGCTCCGATCGAGGCTCCCGAGCAGCAGATAGGGCGGCAGTTCCTCCGCTGCCAGTACCTCGCCGAGCGGAGTCTTCCTGTACGCCGGCCGATTCGGCAGGCACCGCGGCAGACCAATGACGGGCGGCAACCCTCTGGACAGATCCTCGGGCGAAATTGACTGAACGGCCATGTGATGCTCCTTCGTTGCCCCGATTCGGGCCGCATCCGCCGAAATGGCGATCCACCTTGCCGAGCTGGCAGGTTGGCTGGAGCACGTGCTCCGTTCTTGATGCACCGCTGATTATACACGCGGGAGGCTCACCAGGTGAGCCCGCGTCCCCTCACTTCACCACTGGATACACCGCATCCCCCCACAAGGTCCCTGGATGATCCATCATGATCTCGATCACCAGCGGCACCAGCTTGCCCATCAGGTTCACGCAATCCCGCAGCTGCTCCCGATTGACTGAACCGTTCCAGGTCGCGCCACCGTGAATGAGCTGGTTACGCAGCGTGTAGATCCGCGACAGCGCCACGCTCAGCACCGTCACCGTGTCACGACCGCCGAGCGCGGTTCGCGCCGCTTTCCTGGCGGCAGCAAAGCGTCGCTTCCACTCCTCCTCGGGCAGGGACCCGTTCTGGAAGTTCCAGAAGTCCTGCGAGACGAACTTGTTGTCGAGCAGCACGCGAATGCTCTTGGGGAATTCGGTCCAGACGAGCTCTGCAATGCGCCCCGGCTTATCCAGCTCCACCAGCTTTTGCAGGAAGTTTCGGAACGTCTCCTGCTCGGAGAGCCGGAACCGCTCGTCGATTTCCGTGGCATACGCCGCGTTGAACGCAATCCACAGGAAGATGAACTGCCCGTCCGCATCGTCTGCAAGCTGCTCGGCGCGATCGAGCCACGACAACGCCCGATGCACCCGCAGCGACAGGTTCGGATGCCACGCATCCCGCTCGGCCCGATGCCGCGTCTTGAGTCGACCGAAGTCCATCACTTCCCCGAAGCGGTTGGCGTCGCGGCGCGGAGCGCCTGCGTGGCGGCTTTCGCCTGCTCGAGACCCTGCAGCAGGACCCCCGACGCCTCGATCACCAGCACGAACGCGCGCTCGTTCTCTTCGTCGTGCTCCGCCGCTTTTTCAAGCAGGTCCGCGAGGTCAGCCATGCCTGCCAGTGCGCCCATCATCAATGCGTCCATGCCGGACAGGCGCTGGACCACCGTCGCGGCATCCGCCTTGCCCTCGACGAGTTCCGTTTGCAGCAACGCCAACTCGAACGTCACGCGACTGGATGCGTCCTTGAGCCCTTCGCTCAGTACACGTGCGTTGGTTCGCAACCCCTCGCCCATCGGCACCGTCGGCAGCGCCTGCAGCAGGCTCGCCGCCTGGGTCTCCATCGTGTCCGCGCACTCCCGCACCGCGGCCATGGCCGCCTTCAGAACCTTCTGCCTGTCACGTGTGGTCATCGCCTGCCGACCGCTATTTTTTTCCATACGCCAGCTCGTCCATCATCTGCGCGAAGCGCCCCCAGCTGACGCGCTTTTCTTTCTGGCGGTGCGCACCCCACCAGTAGAGCGAACCTCGCCCGACCTGCAGTTCGCCGAGCTTCTCTTCGCGGCAATAGATCTCGAGCTTGAGCGCCGACTTCGCCTTCACCAGCGAGAAGTTCTCGATCTCGGCCTTCACTTCGTACTTGCGTTCCAGCGACGCCGGGCGGCGTCGTGCCCTCTTCTTGGCTGCCATGGCTACTCCTGTCCGTCGCCAGATCTTGACACCACACACGCCACTGGCATCCCTGGCGCACTCCCATCTCCGGGAGCTACGACCACGTTACCCGCAGTCCCGGACCGCGGCATCCGCAATTCCCCGCGATCCCGGCCTTCCCCAACCGGCCAGCCACGCGGGCCGCAACCGACGCGCGGCTTCGTTCGTCATATCGAATGGTCGCGTAGCCGCACGCCGCCGCCCCTCCTGGACGGGAGTGCAATCGGTGAGGCAGCCGTCAGATCGTCAGGCTTCGTACTTGAACGACAACGACACCCGGGCCCGATACGCGACGACTTTCCCGTCCTCGACTTTCATGTCGAGCTTGCTGACCTCGGCGACGCGCAGGTCACGCAACGACTTGGCCGCCGCCTCGATGGCGCTGCTCGCGGCGTCCTCCCAGGACACGGTGCTGGTGCCGATGATCTCCGTGACGCGGTATACGCCGCTGTCTGACTTCCTGGCTTTTTTGGCCATGTCCGCTCTCCTCCGGGTGAAGAGGCACGAGCCGCCAGCCCGCACCTCGATCTGGTCATCATACGCCCGTGCGCCCCGCACCCGCGTCACGCTGTCGCCAAACGGAAACACTCTTGCAGCTGGCCGGACTGCGCATCTGACGGATACTCTTCGTGCCGCATGGGACCGCAATCGATGCCATCCCGTGGCACAGGAAGAACGCGAGGAACACCGATGCGTTGGCCGATGAGCTGGAATGACACCGTGAAAGCGGCCGCACTCGCCGCCCAAGCCGAGCGCACGGCAACGGCCGGTCGGATCGTCGCCGACACGCCGTGGAGCTGGAACCCGCACGACGTCTGGTTGTCACGCGTCAAGCAGCCCCGCGAAATTGCTGTCCCATCTTCATTGAGTGGCCCGACGACGCGGCCGCGCCAGGGCGCTGCGCCTCGCGACTAGATTCCACGTTCGTGAATCCGCCCGACCGTCGGCGCTCGAATAGTGGATCAATCACCGAACACCGACGTCTCCGGGTCGGACAGGGCAACGCACCCCCCCGCCTTGCCCGACCCGGGGACGAAGGCACTGCACGATCTCCCGTCCACCGGACGCCGGCCACACGCATGCGACGCGTCGGGGGCCCGTAGCGTTCTAACGGCGCCATTGCCGGCGACCGCTTCACTCACCCCGCCTTGCCATCGTCCATCATTCGCCGCAGCAGCGTGCTGGTCGTGACGGCAGGATCCCAGCTGCAGACGCGGTTGCGTCCGGCGGCCTTGGCCACCAGCAAGGCCTTGTCTGCCCTGTCGATGGACTCCTCCACGCTGATGTCGGGTTCCAGCAATGCGAGCCCGAACGACGCCGTCGTGGTAATTGCAGGCCCGCCGGGACTCGCGACGATCGTCGCCTGCGCGATCTGCTCGCGTATGTGACCGATCACTTTCAGCCCGACTTCCAGATCCGCCCCGGGCAGCGAGATCAGGAACTCATCGCCACCGTAGCGAAACACCTTGTCGTACGGTCGCAGGTGTTCGGTGACGTGTTGCACCACGCCAGCCAGCACCTGGTCGCCCACGGCATGACCATGCGTGTCGTTGATATCCTTGAGATGGTCCAGGTCCATGAAGACGATGCAGCATTGCTGCACGTCGCGCCGGGCCAGCTCGCGCCACTCGCGCAACGTGGGCAGCATCTCCAGGCGACCGTGGGCTCCGGTCAGCGCATCACGGTCCCGCAGCGATCCCGCGATCGAGTGCCGCAACGAATCCAGCTCCAGGTGCAGGCGCTCGCCGCCGGTCACGAGGTCATCATAGTCTTCCCGAGCGACCGGCACGCCGGTGGTCGCCTCTCGCAGCATTTGTGCCGCGATCTGATGCAACCTTTTATGCTCCGCTTCGATCGCCGCGAACGCTGGCTGCTCCCAGAGTTCGACCGGCGCCTGCTCGTAATACCATTTTCCGAAGCGACAATTACGGTGGGCATCCTGCTCGAGGTCGTTCGGATCGCACGGCAGTCGGCAGACGATCGAGCGGATGAGGTTCTCGTGCCAGTGGGCATGGTCGTGCACAGCCTGCTCGAGCTGCTCCAGCGACTTCCGCAATGCGGCCGGGTCCATGCGAAGCATCAGGATCTACCTCACGCACCGCGCGTGGCAACTGCAACGCGACAGCCCCGTGCCTAGGTTCGCGCAGGTCCGCCCAGGCTTCAACCTCGCTCAATACATACGCCGCATTCGCACGACCCCCACTACGGTCTCGCCCCCATCAGCATGCCAACGGCCAAGCGGCAGCTACGGAGTCGCCAGGCCGCCCGGTTGCGTCGTCCGCAGCAGTTCCAGCGTGCTCTCATCGCGTTGGCCCTCGAAATACTGGTCGAGGAGCCGCTCGAACACCGAGCCCGGGGGCGTCACGTGTGCAAACAGCGTCGCGCACGACCGCAGCTTCAGGTCGTCGGGCGATCCGAAGATCGCGTGGGCCGATCGTCCCTCGATCGTGAGCAAGGCCGCGACGCATTCGATCAGGCGCGGCCCGAGCACCGGGTGTTCGAGATACGCCTGCGCCTCTGCCACGCCCTCGATCGCATAACGTTGTGACATCGCGCTGAACCCGAGCCCGGCGATCTGCGGCAACACGTACCACATCCAGTGTGAGTGCTTGCGGCCACCGCGAATCTCGGCCAGCGCTGCCGCGAACGTGCCGTCCTGCGCTCGCACGAAGCGGTCGAGGCCGAACGGATCGTCGGAAGGGTTCATGGCGCGTACTGGGAATTGCCGGTGTTGACGTCGTCCCGCCGCGCGACGAAGTTCGCGTTCTTCCGGATCGCCGCCAGCGTCGCAGTGTATCGTAGCGAGCATGAAATACACGCAGGACGAGGGTGACGCCGAGGTTACGCTGTCACCACAGGCGCCGGCCGTCGCCTCGGTGATCCTGCTGCACGGGCTCGGCGCCGATGGCCACGACTTCGTGCCGATCGTGGGCGAACTCGGCCTGCCCGACTCGCTGCCGGTGCGCTTCGTGTTTCCGCACGCGCCCATGCGCCCCGTCACGTTGAACAACGGCTTCGTGATGCGGGCCTGGTACGACATCACAGCGTTCACACCGGAGGGGCGTGCCGACAAGGCCGGTATCGTCGAGTCGTCGCGACGTGTCGGGGAGTGCATCGATCGTGAAGGGCAACGTGGCGTAGCGCCCGGACGCGTGGTGCTGGCCGGCTTCTCGCAAGGCGGTGCCGTCGCGCTGTACGCGGGCCTGCGCCATCCCGAGCGACTGGCCGGCATCCTCGCCATGTCCTGTTACCTGCCCTTTCCGGAGACGCTCGCCGCGGAGAAGTCCGCTGCGAACGCCGAGGTGCCGATCCTGCTGTGCCATGGCCGCAACGATCCGGTCGTGCCGATGGGCATGGGTCTCGAAGCGCGCACAGGCCTGAAGGCCCAGGGCTATGCCCCGGAGTGGCACGACTACCCGATGCAACACGCGGTGTGCATGGAGGAGATCGCCGAGGTGGCGCGGTGGCTGCAGCTGCGGTTGGCAGCGGCCGTCGGGAATTAACTCGCGTCCGTGACCTGCTGCACCGGCGACTCCAGCTGCTGACCTTTGCGTCCACCGCGGGTTAGCGCACCCTCGCCGAGCGAGCCCGTGATCATGACCTGCGCCATCTCGACGCAACGGCGCGCCAGCGCGGCGGCGCCGTCGTGCAGTGACGCGGAGTTCTGCACGAACTTCTCGTTGTTCTCCATGTCCTCCGCGCTCCAGCCGCGGGAGTGCGCGACGTAAGGAAACTGCGGGAACTGGCAGCCGACCTCGGCAAAGAACCCGAGCAACTGGCCGGCGACGGCCTGCACGTTGTCCTGTCCGCCGGTGATGATGAAACCCGCGACCTTGTTGCGCAGCAGGTGCTTGCCGGCAATGGTCTCCTGGTTCTGGATGCAGTTCATCCGCTCGACCATCTTGTAGTACAGGCTGCTCGCCCCACCCCAGCGGATCGGCGTCGCGACCAGGATCACGTCGGCCCAGTGCACGACGCCTTCGTACACGCGGTCCATCTGGTCGCTGGAGTCCATCTGCGTGATCGAGCACGGCCACGTGCACGCGCGCGAAGACTTCGAATAGAACCCTTCGCACTCACGGAAGCTGAGGTCGCGGATGCGCAGCAGCTGCGTTTCGCAGCCTTGGTCGTCAACCGCGCGTTGCAACGCATGCGACAGCAGGTCCTCGGACGTGCTGTAGCGCGGGTGTGCCGCGGTCATGGCCGTAGTCGAGATCCCCAGCACGCGGATCGGGCCCGGCTCGCGCTGCGGCGTCCTCGCCAGTGGATGTGGCGCGTGAGGCTTGCGGCCTCGCTTCGAACGCGCCTCCGGGTTGACCAGCACCCGCCCGCCCTCGACACGAACGTCGTGCGCCGGAACCCGGTCTTCTTCGTAGCCAGGCTCGCCTTCACCGGTACGGCAGTGGAACTTCCAGTAATGCCAAGGGCAGACGATGTAATCACCATCGAGCGCGCCCTCGCCCAGGGGCCCGCCGGCGTGGTTGCACACACCGGAGACCGCGCTGAACTGGCCGTCCTTGCAGACCAGCGCGATCTTCCTGCGACCGAGCAGCACCTGCTGCAGTGGCTTGAGGGACAACTCTTCGGCTGCGCCGACGTCGATCCATGCGTTGGGGTCGATCTGCATACGCACTCCTGGGTGAGCCGGCGATCAGTCCGCAGAGGAAACCTGCCGCCCGCCGAGCATCACGAACGACACTTTCTCGAGCTGCGACAAATCTCGCAGCGGATCACCGGGCACCGCGATGATGTCGGCGAGCTTGCCCGCTTCGACAGTGCCGATTCGGTCCTGCCAGCCGAGCAGTTCTGAATTTACGCGCGTGGCCGCCTGGATGGCCTGCATCGGCGTCATGCCGGCCTCCACGAGTACCGCGAGTTCGCGCACGCCCTGTTTCACCGGGAAGCCGACGTAGTCGGTGCCGACGCCCACCTTCACCCCGGCCTTGATCGCCTTGCCCACGGCCGCAATGTGCTGCGCGCGGTACGTGCGAGTCAGCTCGTTCATCTTGGCCTGCGCCTCGCTGGCGGGCTGCTCGTTCAAGTAGTAGTCGCCGACGTAGAGCGTCGGCACCAGGTAGACGCCCTTCTCCTTCAGCAGCCGGATGCCCTCGTCGTCGATGAAGGTGCCGTGCTCGATCGTGCGCGCGCCCGCGAGGATCGACGCCTTGATCCCGGCCGCCGAGTGCGCATGCGCCGCGACGGGCACGCCGAGACGCGTGGCCTCGTCGACGATCGCGCTCAATTCCTCGGGACTGTAGTGCGCCCTGTTCGGGTCATTGCCGGCCGACATCATCGCGCCGCTCGCCAGCACCTTGATCCAGTCGCTGCCGTGCTTGATCTCCTCACGCACGGCTTTGCGCACGGCATCGACGCCGTCGACGACGAGGCCGTCGCCCGCGACCTCGTGCTCCGGCGCGATGAAATTGAGGTCACCGCCGCCGCCCGTAATCGAGAAGTAGTGCCCGGCGCCGGTGAGCCTCGGACCCGTGAACAGTCCTTCCTGGATCGCGGTGCGCACGTCGAGGTGCGCGTAGAACACGTCGGCGTCGCCGAGGATGCGCACCGTCGTCCACCCCGACTGCAGCATCTGCTGCACCACGTTCAAACCACGCAGTGCCTTGTAGGCAGACGAGCGCCGCAGGTGATCGACCTGGTAGTCGTCGGTCTTGATCAGCACGTGGGCGTGCGCGTCGATGAGGCCCGGCAGGCAGGTGTCGTGTGAGCGGTCGATCACGGTGCCGGCGGTACCGGGCATGAACGCGCCCACGGAGACGATGCGGCCGTCCTCGATGCGGACCGCAACATCGCGCTTCGGTGTCGCGCTTCTGCCGTCGATGAGCGTGCCGCAGTGCAGCGTGGTGACGCCGGTCGCGGACGGTGCCGCGGCGTCGGCCGCAGCCGGGCCCGCATGGGCTTGCCACGAAAGAACCAGGCACGCCACGACCAGGCAAGTGTTTGCGGCAGGTAAACCCATCGGACTTTCCCCCTTCGAGACGATTACTGCGGCGCTGGCCCAGGTTCAGCCTCGCGCCATGCACGCCACTGTGCCCGCTTTGCTGCGCGCACGGCCGACAAATGCTGGCCGACCCGCTCCGCGGCGCCGCGGGTCCACGCCGGTGCCGCAGTCTTCCGCGCTGCGCCGTCGAGCCCTGTCCCACTGGCGATCGCAACGCCATTCACGCGGTCTGCATACACGTCAGTGCGGTTCGTCGTGTCGCCCGTGTTGGTGCGGGTGTACAGGGCGACGAAGGTCGACCCGTCGCCGGTCAGTCCCTGGTAGTCGCCGAGGAACAGCCCGTTGGCATTCGGGGCGTCCAGCAGGTCGAAGTTGCCGGCCAGTCGCGTCTCGCGCCAGGCCGCACCGTCGCCGGAGACGGCCAGCCACAGGTCGGTGGGCTGGAAGGTAGCCGTGCCGGCCTGGCGGAAGTCGTAGTACATCACGCCCACCAGGCCGCCCGGCAGCACGGCGAGCGTCGGCGTGAACGCGGGCACCGTCGCATCCGCACTGACGCGGACCGGTGCGCTCCAGGCACTGCCGCCGTCGGTGGAACGCGCCAGCACGATCGCGTCGCGGGTGCCGCCCGTGAAGCGAGAATCCTGCCAGGCCGCGTACAACGTGCCGTCAGCCGGGTTTGCGGCGAAGGAACCCACGACCTCCCCGGCCCGCACCGTGATCGACGTCTGCGACGGCACGCGCGTTCCGACCGCCAGCAGTTGCGCAATGCGAGTGGGCGCCGACCAGGTCACGCCCTTGTCGCTCGAGCGGATGACAGCAAGGCTCCCTTCGGTCGCCGCCGGGTTGCCGGCCACAGGACCCAGCTCCGTGAAGAAGACGTGGACCACGCCGTCGGGTGTCGTCACGGCCACGTTGCCGATCGTCTGTCGCCCGGGGCCGGGATCGTAAATGGTCACTGCGGGCGACCAGTTCACGCCACCGTCGGTGGAACGCGCGAGCAGCGTGGGTCCGTTGTCGCTCGGATCCACACGGTCCCAGAGCGCATAGACATAGCGCGGGTCCGTCGAGTCGATGGTGAGGCTCTCCTTGTCGTGGAAGAACCTCGAACCGTCGTCATCGACGAGGGGTGCCGCGGCGCCCCACGTGGCGCCGCCGTCACTGGATCGGCTCACCAGCACCGTGCTGCGTGCGCCCGCCGTCGACGCCGTGCCGCTGAAAGCGATGCCGATCTGGAACACCGTGGAATTGTCGACCGCAACCCAGGGATCCGACACCCGGGCATAGGAGTTGCCCGCGCATTGTGTGAACGGCGATGCCTGCGGACGACTCCAGGTCGTACCGCCGTCGACCGACACGGCGGTCGCCAGTCCGCGTGCGCCCCCGTCGGACAGCCGATCCTGCTGCCACGCGGCGACGAGGTGATTCGGGTTGGACGGATCGAGCGCGAGATGCGGTTCCACTTCCGCGTTCACGTAGGTGGTCGTTGCGGCCGTCGTCGCGAGACAGTTGGCGCTGAAAGGCGTTGGCCCCGTCACCCGGACCGCGGTGGCCGTGCTGAACACTGGCGGCTCGACCGGCGGTGGGGGTGGCGGTGGCGGCGGTGCGCTGCCGCCGGAACCACCGCCTCCACCCCCGCAGCCCGCGAGCATCAGTGCGATCAGCAGGATCGCCGATGCGGGCCAGGTGCGGGAGGATGCGTCCATTCGGTCAGATATCGGTGTTACGCACGTTGCCGGGACGCTGCGGGTTCAATTGCACGTGAAATCCTGCTTGCCGACCGCGCGACACTGCGGCGGCAACCCGTGCGTGCGCCAGTAGGCCAGCACGCCGTTGCGTTCCAGCTTGCGCTTGAAGCCCGGCGAATTGCGGAACCCGGCCGGGAACCGTTCCCAGCTGATGATCGCTGAGCTGGCGCCGTCGTCGGACTCACCCACCTTGTCGAAATCACCTAGCCACAGGAACGGATGGGTCGCCGTGATGAAGCGCAGGTCCGGATCGTCCGATTTCGCCAGGTATTCCTGGATCGTCGCTACGGCTTCCTTGCGCGGTGGACCCGGATTCCTCAACGCGTCGATCAGGATGTTCCTCTCTTCAGGTGCAAATCCCATGTCTTCCAGCAGCAGATGCGCTGCGAGCAGGTTGCCTCGCGCGACCAGGGGACCCACGAAGTTCTCGGCCCGGCTGGTGACGAATCCTTGCGCAACGCCACGCTCGAACAGGTCGAACGCTGCGTCCGTCTTGCCGGACCACAGCAACGCCAGTGCCTTGTGGCGCAGCGCGTTCGGATAGCTGGGCTCGAGTTCCAGGCAGCGATCGAAATCCGCGATGGCACGCTCGAAGAATCCGAGGTAAATCCAGTTGATGCCGCGCCACAGGAATGCGGTGCTGTTGCGGACATCCGCGACGATCGCGCGGTCGAGGAGCTCGAAATTGGCCGCCCAGTCCACGGGCATGGACCGCTGGGCGGCATTGGCGAGAGCCGCCCACGGCATGGACAAGGTGGGGTCGAGCTCGAGCGCACGCCTGGCCGCGACGGGCGCCATTGCGTAATAGTCACGGTCCCTGACGCCCCAGCTCGGGGCGACCGAGCACACGGCGGCCAGCAACTCCCATCCACGCGCGAATTGCGGATCCATCTGCGTGGCTTGCTCCAGCAGCCGGATGCTTTCCGAGAGGTCCTTGCGCGCGATGAACAGCTCGCGCGCCTTGAGGTACAGCTGGTAAGCCTCGACGTTTGCGGTGTCGGCACGCACGGTCACCGCCGCAACGGCTTGCGCAGTTCCGAGCTGTCCTCGCAGCGCATCGACGATCGAGTTGGCGATCTCTTCCTGGATGGCGAAGATGTCGGTCAGCTCGCGGTCGTAGGTCTCAGACCACAGGTGACGGTCGTCCACGGCGTCGATCAGCTGCGCGGTGATGCGCACGTGGTTGCCGGCCTTGCGCACGCTGCCTTCGAGCACGTGATTGACCTTGAGCGCGCTCGCGATGGCCGCCGTGCCCAGCTGGCTGCCCTTGTAAGCGAACGAGGACGTACGTGACGCCACGCCGAGACCGTCCACGCGCACCAGCACGTTCAGCAGTTCCTCCGAGATGCCGTCGGAGAAGTATTCGTTGTCCTTGTCGCCGCTCATGTTGACGAACGGCAGCACTGCAATCGAGGTGCCCGCTGACCTTGCGTCGGCTGCGGGTTGTGCCGCGGTGGTCGAGGGACCGGCCGCCGCTGTCGCCGGGGGAGCCGCGACCGGCATCTGCCCGACCCACCAGAACAGCCCGCCGCCGATCAGCAGCAGCACAGTCAGGATCGAAAATTCCCGGCCGCTGACCCGCTGATGCCCTCGATCACCGTGATACCAGGCAAGCACGAGCGCGATGGGCAGGCCGACCAGGAACGCCACCGTGGCCGGTCGTTGCAGATGCGCGGGCCACTGAAACACGGTGCTGAAGTAGGCGAGCCCCTGCAGCAGGCCCCACGCGGCTGCGACATAGGCAATGCCCCACTGCACCACTTTGCGACGGCGCATTCGCGCCCACAAGCCATCGTCCGCGTGTTCAGTCGGTTCGCTCAAGGTTCCTCCCGTGACGGCGGAGTCTAGACGAACCTTGCGACCCGGGTCGCCAGTCGCGTCGAGCGTCAGCAGGCTCGCCGCACGGTCACGGATCGCCGGGCGCGAAACCGAGCTGGCCAAAAGAATTCAGCCCCCAGCAAAGCATGCGGCCCGACAGCGTGATGCCGCAGGTCGCCGTGCCTCCGCCCGAGAGAGAGGCGAACTTTTCCTTTGTCGAAACGCGTACCGGTGCGACTCGGTCAGTCGTGGTGCCATCGCCCAGCGCGCCGGCGCCGTTCATTCCCCAGCACCACGCGTCGTCCACCGAATCGATCGCGCAGGTGTGCTGGAAGCCGGAAGTAATCCGCTTGAACACGAGTCCGCCTTCGACGGCCTGTGGCGTTCGCGCGCCATCCGTCGGCGCTGCCCCGCCGACGGATCCCGGGAAGCCCCAGCAATAGGCCCGCCCTGCTGTGGTCAGTGCGCAAGCATGCTGGCCGCCCACGGCCAGTGCCGCGTACTTGACGCCGCCCGCCACCAAAGCCGGCACCGTCGTGGCGCCGGCCACACCCGTGCCCAGCTTGCCGTAGGCATTGCGCCCCCAGCAGTAAACGTCGCCGGATTCCGCGAGGGCACAGGCGAAGTCCTGACCCGATCCGACCTCCAGAAACGTCGAACTGCTCGAGACGGGCGTCGGGGCCGGCGCACCGTCGATCGTGCCATTGCCGCCCTGCCCATCGCCGCCAATTCCCCAGCAGTAGAGCAACCCGGCCTCGCTGACGGCGCACAGGTTGTTTGAAGCCTGCCCGCGACCGAGGTAACGGAACCGGACGTCCGTCTGCGTCCTGACGG
>Ga0315275_10002798_pt1 | contig 15890 bp, 27 predicted proteins | sample YL17G03_0_MG_FD_205557 | JGI IMG/M metagenome (GOLD analysis project Ga0315275, IMG submission 205557) | Sediment microbial communities from Yellowstone Lake, YNP, Wyoming, USA - YL17G03_0 | ecosystem: Environmental > Aquatic > Freshwater > Lake > Sediment | place: USA: Wyoming | collected... | reverse complement strand
TTGAGGCGCAGCTTGAGCCGAAGGCTCCAAGCGCACGTCGAAAGTGCACTGCGCACCCGCCATTCAGGATGAGCGCTCCCTGTGAGAGCGCTTTCGTCGTCTTTGGTCCAAAAAATGGAAATTTTTTTTGACAATAGGACGCGCGTTCCGTCGCGCGCTTGCCGCGCTTCAGAACATTTTTGTTTCGCGCCAGTCCTCCGGCCTGGAAACATCAGCTCTTTCAAACGCTCCGCGTTCGGTAAGAACTGATGTTGGAACATTGAGATAAAACTAAAACACTGCACCGTATCGCGCACTGCTTCGCTCTGCTCAGCATCTCGTCTTCGACTCGAACGCGTCTCGTCTTCGACTCGACTTGCAAGTTTTTCGGACCGGGGATCCTTTTGCCTCGCGTGTTTAGCACATGGTCGAAAATCCGCAAATGAGCCCCCGTAATCACACAGGAAAATCTCAGCCGGAAACATGTAACAAGTCAGTCTTCTTTACTAAACCTTACTATGTAGTAAAGATGCTTTACTATTTCCAACACCCATATGGAGCCTGTCTATGAGAAACACCACGCACGTGAAAGTCGGCCACTCGCACATCGCCTTGAGTACGTTCGCGTCATATGTCGCCGCAGTGATCACGGTGAACCAACGTGCCGCCAACTTCGCCGAGCGCGCGCACATCGCGCAGCAACTCGCTGGCGCGGCCATGCCGGCAGACATTCTCGGCAAGATGACCGTGTACGAAATCGCCGAGCTGCCGCAAGCGCTAGCGGATCAAGTGGTCCGCGCTATCTCTGTTCGCCTCACGCTGATCTCCGTTGCAGAGGCGGCGCCGTTATGAACTAGGGAAGCCGCAAGGATCCTGACCAAGAATAGGCACGAAACGCGCGCACAACGCACAAGGCTATCCACTATACGGAGATCTATGCACGACATCATCAAGGCGGCGATATTCACGCCTACATACAAAGGCTGGGGCTTGCCGCTTCTATTCTGGGGCGAACCTGGTGTGGCCAAGAGCGACATCATCGAAGACGTTGGCCACTCGTACGGTCTGCACGTCGAAGTCCTGTCGCCGGGGGAGCGAGGCGAGGGCGCGTTCGGTGTCACGCCGATGCCTGTGGCGCGCGGCAAAACCCACTACATCACCTACCCGGCTCCCGAGTGGCTTCTCAAGCTGGAGGAGCACGATGGGCGCGGCATCGTGTTCGTGGACGAGCTGAACACGGCGCAAGGCAGCGCCAAGCCTGCCTTGCTTGGGTTGATCCAGGCGAAGCGCATCGGCGGCGAGTACCTCGGAGCGCTGACGCGCGTGATGGGCGCTGCCAACCCGCCCGATGACGCGGCGGACGGGTCAGACCTGCCGGCGAGCACTGCCAACCGGCTCGGCCACGTGCAGTGGCGCGCGCCCAGTGTGCAGGCTTGGTCTCAGTGGCTCATGGCGCTGGACGGCAGCCCTTCTGCCGCCAGCAGCTCCCTTCCGCAGCACTCTGCCGCACTGGAGGAGCAGCGGGTGTTGGCGGAGTGGGCGGAACCGTTCGCCGCAGCGCGTGGCCTCGTGACAGGGTTCTTGGGCGGCAAGTCTGGCCAGCTCCACCAGAAGCCGAGCATGGACAGCCCCGAGCTGTCGCGCGCGTGGCCCTCGCGGCGCACCTGGTACCTAGCCACGTGCGCGCTCGCTTCGTGTGGCGTGCATAGCCTGAAGGACGAAGCGAGGCTCACCATGCTGAAGGCCTTCGTGGGCAAGTCTGCTGCCGAGGAGCTGTTGAAGTGGGAAGCGTCGCTCGATTTGCCGCTTGCCTCAGACGTACTCGATGGACACGTTGCGTTTGAGCACGACCCAACGCGCCTCGACATCACCCGCGCAGTGCTCAACTCGTGCGCCGCGCTCGTGGCTGACCCGAAGTGCGCCGACCGCGCCGCGCGTCTCGACGCCATGTGGGGCATCCTCGCCGCAGTGGTCGACGCACGCGCGGTAGACCTCGCGATGCAGGCTGCGCGCGTCGTTGCTCGAGCTCAACCGTTCGACGGCGGCAAGCGCCTTTCCGATCACAAGGTCGGGCAGAAGGTTCTCGCCGCCCTCCACCCAGCCATGAAGGCGGCAGGGTACGCAGGATGAAGCCCACGCCCGACGAAGAGGAAGCGCTGGCGCAAGGCCGCATGCGGGCGATCCGCCTCGCCCCGTACTTCTCTGACGCCGTGTACGCGCTGATCCCTTGGTCGGCCGCGGGGCTCTTGCCGCCTGGTGTCGGTACCGCGGTCACCGCCAGCGGCGTGATGCTCTACGAGCCGGAGGTCATCCTCAACCAGTGGTCTGTGGACGACATGGCGACGGGCACTCTCCACGAAGCCGAGCACATCTATCGCAACCACGCGGAACGCGCAGAGCTGATCGCCGACTGCGACCACCAGCGGTGGAACGCTTGCTGCGATGCGGAGCTAGCAGACGACCTGCAGGCGATGGGGTGCCTGATGCTCGCTTCCGACATCTTGCCTGCGCGCCTGGGCCAGGCAAACGGCCTCACCGCCGAGCACTACTACCACGAGAGCGTAGAGCGCCACGCAAAGCGGCCACAAGCCGTGCCGCCAGGTCGCGGTGCGTGCGGGAGCGGCGCCGGCAATCCGTTCCCTGGCGAGGAAGACATCGAGCTCCCCAACCTCACCAAGACGCGTGCGGCGCAGCTGGAAGGCATGCGGAACGATGTGTCTCACGCGATCCAGCAAGCCGGCACCGCGCCGCTGTCCCTGAAGCGGTACAGCGCGGAGAAGCTCCGTGCACCTTTGATCCCTTGGGAGGCGCGGCTTGCCGTGCTCACACGCCGCGCGGTGGCCTGGAAGCGGGGCAACTTGAGCAGCACCTACTCCCAGATCAACCGCAGGCAAGGCGGGCTCGGGTTCGGTCCCGGCTGCCCTATCCTCTCTGCACCCGTGTCCCCCGTTCCCAACGTCTGCCTCGTGCAGGACACGAGCGGCAGCGTGAGCGACGCCGACATGGCGTACACACTCGCCCAAGCTGCGCCGATCTTACGGGCGGCCGGCGGGCGCGTCACGTTCATCGCTTGCGATGCGAAGGTGCACACCATGCGCCAAGTCTCTAGCGTAGGCGAGATCCGAAAGAGCATGATAGGCGGAGGCGGTACCGACTTCCGCCCCGTCTTCGACGCGCTGGCGAAAGCGCGGCCGCGGCCCGATGTGGTCGTGTTCAGCACGGACGCCTTCGGAGTCTTTCCGAAAGTGCGCCCGGCATGGTGCCAGGTCATCTGGCTCCTACAATGCCAATACGCTGCTCCTGGCGCCGTGCCGTGGGGCGCGTCGATCGTCGTGCCTAAACCGCGCACGAACGCACAAGGCATGCAGCCGAGGTAGCGATGGGCACTGCAGAAGAAAGCGAAGACGAGCTGATGGCGGAGCACGACCGTGGCAGCGGTCTGCGAGCTAAGGACTACATCATGTCGCCAAACGACATCGATCGCAACGAAATCTGCCCCGCAGCACGCGTCTACGTCGGGCCGCGCGAGAAGCCGCACCCTGGCATGTGGCATGGCATCTTCATTCATCGCTTCCTCGAATACGTGCTGACACGCGGGCACACGGCCGCGCTGGCGTACGTGAAGAGTAAGCGGAACAAGGGTGTGATCAACGTCTGCAGCAGGATCGACGTGAGTAAGATCCCGTCGCACGCGATCCCTGAGATGAAGATCATGGTGGACATGGAAGCACGCACCGCAGAGGCGTCTGAGCGCGAGTTCGCCGAGGCCGACAAGAACATATTGGGCACGGCCGACATCGTGTACCGCAACGAAGGCGCCGCGGTGGAGTGGAACGTTGGCGACTACAAGAGCGGCACAGAACACGGCGTGCAGCCTGAAGGCAACGCGCAACTCCTCACGCTCGCTGTCGGCATCCAGCTCATGCAGAACGTGGAGCGGGTGCGAGGCGCGATCATTGACGTGGCCAAGACAGGCGATTTGATCTGGCACCCAACCATCTACACCGAGAAGCACCTGAAGACGCACATGGCACGGATGCGCCGCGCTCACCTGCTCACGCTGGAAACGAGGGATGAGCTACGGCACGAGAAGATTGAGCCGGACGTGATTCCTGGGCCACACTGCCGCGGGTGCCGAGCCTCTACGGTGTGCGTAGGCGGGCAACTTGTTCGATGAAGATGCCTGAGTACAAGCGGCTCATCTTGCAGTTGATCGCTGAAGGCTGCGACACGCCTATCGCTCTGCAGACAGAGGTCCAGCGGCTCGCGCTCTTCGCCGGTCGCGCGATTACTCCCAGAGCCGTGAACAAGGCGCGCACGCACGGCCCTCCGTTGCAGCAAGCGCTCAACCAGCTCTGCCATGGTCGGAAGATCCGGTATGACAAGGCGCACCACAGGTGGCAAGTCATTGACAGGCCCACCTACCACCCCGCCGCGACCACAAGGCAGCTGTTGGAGAGCAACGCCAAAACCATTCCCAAGATCGACAGGAGGATCCTGCTCCTATGAGAAAGCGCAAACCTACGCTCGTGTGGCGTGCTGAGAAGGTGGGCGGCGACACCGACTACCGCAGCGCCGACGGGCAGTGGTGGATCGCGGAAGGCTTCGACACCTACGCCGCCAAACAGCGCAGGCCCTTCCTGCTCATGCACTGCGCCGCGCCGGCTAAGGATCGCCCGTGGCGCCGCGTCGACGGCTTCAAAAGCGTGAGCGAGGCCAAGAACTTCGCAGAGGAGATGAGCGCATGAGCGACCAAGAACCACACGAACACCCTAAGCCTGAGTACAGCCCGCAGTTCGCTGAGCCACCAAGCGAGGCGTATGATCGCGGCGTGAACGACGGCATCGACTGGGTGTGCAAGGAGGCGGGCCGAAGGACCAACTCGGAAGGCTACAAGATGTCGGTCGCACTTGAACGCGCCCGGAAAGAGCTGGCAGCAACCAAGTATGCGGTCCTCCGGCTTGAGGCGGAGCTTCTGCAGCACACCTACCGCGACGACATGGGGAGGTAGGCTGTGAAGACCTTTTTGATCTACGAAGGTAAGCGGATTGCGTGCAAGACGCCTTTCGTGGGCGCCGATCACGCGGTCGTAGATGGCGCGTGTCCGCTGTGCAAGGCAACACCGTTCAAGATCGCAGGGACTGGCAGACGCAGCGCTGACGACCTCGCGTGGGAGGCAGACGCGGTCGCGTATTGCTGCGATCAGCCTGTAGGCATCGTCCGCGCTGAGCCCAACACGCTGTTTGGTGTTCGAGAAGACGCGCGGATCGCTCAGATGGGTGTGAGGATCTACTGATGATGCCTAAACACAACCCTGTCACGGCCTTGAAGGAGGTTGCAAAGCTCCTCGCCGAGCGCGTGGCAGCGCTGCGGGTCGTGGTCCGCATCGTTGAACCTTGCGACTGCGGCCCGCACAAGGCAGCGCTGCAAACCGCGCACGTCGCGGTTCTCGAACATCTGTCAAACGCGATCTGCCGGCTGAACGAGGTACGTGCGCACCTTGCCCTCGCACACGTAGAAGCAGGCAAGCTCGAAGACGCTCTTGCCCTGCAGCACGCAGGCGGCAAGCACGACCATCACACTGCATCGAAAGGATCCAACTGACCTATGACACAAGAGACTCTTACTGAAGAAGCACCGCTGGTGGCGCAGCCTTCCGCGACGCCGCCAACCACGCACGGCCGAGGGAGCGACTGGAGCGCTTCGACTTTGTGGACCATGCGAAAGGCGCGCGCTGTCTACGCTGCCTCGCGCGGCAAGCGCGCGGGGTTCCGCGCGTGGTGGCGCACCTTCTGCCTGCCTAAGATGTCTGTGCAGGCAGACAAGCTGAAGCGGATCTCTGCCACGGTGTTCCAGATGCCGGCGAGTGAAGTACGCAAGCGAGCCGGCTTGTGAAAGCGACAAGCGCCTGAAATCGCGTTACAAGCTCTGATCGACCAACTCACTGGGGGATCAGACGATGGCAGTAAAGAAGGCGACGAAGGCGGAGCTGAGCCGCCGGGGCCGGTCTAACCGGAACCGCGGGAAGTGTTTTGAGCGCGATGTAGCGAACGCGCTCAAGGAGGTCTACCCGCTTGCGCGCCGTCTCTACGGGCAGTCGCGCAAGGGAGCAGACGCGCCAGACGTCGGGGGGACGCCGTTCTGGGTCGAGTGCGGAACTGGCGGAACTGTTGCGATCCGTGAGAAGCTGGCGCAAGCGCTTCGCGATTCTGCTGCCTCCGAGGATCCTCGGTGGACGAACAAACCTGCTGCCGTATTCACAAGGAGCCGAGACGGCGAGCGGATCGTTTCGATGCGCCAAGATCAGTTCATCAACCTGCTGAAGCAAATCGAATCTGCGTGGAAGATACTGGAGGAAGGGGATCATGAGCCTAAGAAACAAACTCGTGGCCGCGCTTGATAGGTGCGACGGTTGCTGCCTCGATGATGTCGATGATCGGCGCAAGGTACTGGATGCGCTGCAGAGCGAGCTCGCTGGTGCAGGCATGGACCTTGCGCTTGCGTGCGAGGCGATGCGGTGGTTCGTGACGACGGGAGAGACACGCCAAGACCTTTTCAGAGCCCGCGTTCGTACGCTACTTGAGGCGCTGGGCGAGCTATGAGCCGCGCTTACCCAGTGACTGCGGAGCACTACAGGAAGTATCAGGCCTTGGCGCGCCGGCTGCGCGTGAAGTTCAACGAGACCACCTACAGGTCGTTCGGCTTTGAAACGTTCGGCGAACTCTTCGCGTACCAAGCGCGAGATCCTCCGCTGGAAAACTTGCCTGCGTCTGTGTTCGCGGCGTGGGCGCAGGCCACGCGCGTCTTCAACAAGGAGGCGAAGCCGCTGGCGACTTTCGAGCTGGTCTGCCTCGCGAAGCACTGCCTGCTCGATCACACCCTCGGCGCCAAGCCGAGATTCACAGACAAGAAAGAGATGCGACTGTGAGTAACACTGCCAAAGCTGCCAAAGAGATCCTCGTTGCCCAGGCGATCATCGCCGCGGCAGAACGGAGCACTGACAACATCGCAGCACTCGGAAACGCGGTCATCAGACACCAAGAGCTCTACGACGCAGGGACACCTGCGATCTCTGACGCTGACTTTGACAGGATGGTCACCGTGCTCAGGCGACTCGCGCCTAAAAGCGCTGTTCTTGAGCACCTCGGCAAGCCCGCCGGCGGCAAGCGTAAGGTCGCACATACCTCGCCCATGCTCTCCCTCGCCAAGTGTTACGACAAGACGGAGATCGTCGACTGGTGTATTGAGGCAGGCGTAGACACGTTCCAGATCGGCCCCAAGTACGACGGCGTGTCGCTGTCGCTGATTTACGATCGCGGCAGGCTGGTGGATGCAGTGACGCGCGGCGACGGTAAGGCCGGCGACAGCGTTCTGCACAACGTCCTGGTGATGCAGGGCGCGGTGCCGAACCGCTTATCCGGCGGCCCGGACTATTGCGTGATTCGCGGTGAGGCGATCTTCTCAAAGACAGCCTGGGCCAAAGTGAAGCCCTACTTCGAGGCGCGCGCCGCCAAGCGCGAAGGGAGCGTGAACGCGCGCAACGCTGCCGCAGGCATCCTGCAGGCCAAGCGCCCCAATGACGAAGTGCTGCGCCAGCTCGACTTCATCGCCTACGACTGCCTATCCGCGGACAGCGCGCAGTGGACGTTGGGGAGCGCGTTGCGACAGGTCATGGGCAACGACTTCACCACCGGGCACATCTGGACCGCGCCGGTGAAACAGGCGATGCACTTCTTAGACCTCGCTGCCGAACACGCCGCTCAGTGCGACTACGAAACGGACGGCGTAGTGGTGAAAGTGGACGCCTACGCTGACCGCGAACGCCTCGGCGCTACTTCGCATCACCCAAAGTGGGCGATCGCGCTGAAGTTCCAAGGCGGCAGTGGCGCAACGGTCCTCCGGAGCGTGCAGTGGCAGGTGTCGCGCACAGGCACCGTCACGCCTGTTGGCATCGTGGACCCGATAGAGTTGTCAGGGGCTACGATCACGCGCGTCACTCTGCACAACTTGAAGCAGATCGAAACGCTCGGCCTGCGCGAAGGGTGCGCTGTGAAGATGACACGCCGCGGAGGCGTCATCCCGCACATCGAACACGCGCTGAACGTTCCAATGACGCCTGAGATTCGACCACCCAAGAAGTGCCCGTGCTGCAAAGGGCCTGTGGTGCGTGACAGCGATTTCCTCAAGTGCGTCAACTCCGACGAATGCCCGGACGTGCAACGACAGCGCCTCCTGTTCTGGGCCCAGCAGACTGACATGATGGGGTGGGGCGAGGAGGTGATCTCCAAACTCTACGATGCTGGGGACGTGATCCAACCCTCTGAGCTGTACACGAACAAGCGCGCCCTAATGATCACGATGTTCGGTAAGGGCCTCGGGCCCAAGCTCATGCGTGAGGCAGAAGTGAAGCGCACCATGACACCCGCGGTCTTCTTGCGCGCCCTGGGCCTGGAAGGCATTGGGGGCACCCAGTCTGAGAAGATCCTGGAGCACTTCAGGCAAGACGTGGGCAAGTTGCTCGACTGGGCAGATGAGCCTGCTGTCGCTCTCAACATCGCAGGCATTGGCGAAGCGCTCACAGGCAACCTGCACACGGGCATCAACCAAGCGCGTGGAGAGATCCGCGCGGCTCTCAACGTCGTCAACTTGATCGTGCCGCAGAAGTGCGAGGTTAGGTCAGGCCCGTTTGCCGGCAAGAAGATCGTGTTCACAGGCAAGCTCAGCGACATTGAGCGCGAGGCTGCTCGGGCGCTCGTGCGCACGCACGGCGCAGAGACGCCGGCTGGCGTAACCAAGGCCACAGACATGCTGGTAGTGGGCGACGGGGCGAAGGAGGAGCAGCGCACGAAGCGGGACAAGGCCGAGAAGTACGGCGTGCGCATCGTCACTGAGTCCGAGTTCTTGGAGATGCTCGCCGAGGCAACGGATCTACAGACATGACAGCGCAGAGTTATGGCCCCGGCTCGCAAGGCCGCAAGCGCAAAACGTGGATCGTAATGCCCATAGACGATCGCCCCACGTGCGGCGCAGCGCGCAACGCGTGGGAGGAGGGGTCAGGGTTTCGTGTGGTCACATCTGACGGTGTAGGCCGGGCGATCACGAAAGCAGACGCCGTTGCGGAAAACATCGCGGAAGTGACGATCGTGTTCGACGGGCGTCGTCAGCGTATGAACGTCCGCGTCAAGTGACTACGGCTCTGGTTGGTGCGTCGGCCAACGAGCGCCTTTGGTTTTCCAAAACTCATTCCGCGTATCGCCGCACGCGATCTCCGTCCAGCCTGCGTTGACAGCGCGCACGTGGTCGCCTAGCCGATCTCCCCAGTGCGCTGGATCGCAGGCAGCGACTACCTTGCCGCCAACGATCTGCTGGGCGTGCGCCAACATCGCCCGCCACTTCACCTCATGCACGCCCTCCCAGTGCGCGCCTGCCGGCCAGCTCGCAGGCCTTGTCGCTGCGACGTCCAACTCTTGGAGCCACGGCTTTGCTGCGCTCGGCTTACTGTACCTCTCTAGCATCTGCTCATAGTAGGTGTGCTGCTCCATGTCGGCGCGCTTCTGCACGACAGCATGGATCGCGGCACAGTCGTCTGTGATCTCCCAGCCGGCCTCCTTCACGCACGTTCTCGCCAGCAGGAGGGACGCAAGTGCAGGAGAAGCAGGCGGCATCGCGTGTGCCTGGAGCACGTATCCTTCTACCGAAGTTAGCAGCGTGATCGCTACCAACCAGCCCAAGATCATTTTGATGTTTGCCATGGTCACGGTCGTAGCGGCAATCGTATCCAAAGGCAAGACTATTGCCTTCACACCCTTCGCTACGGCACACTCTGTGCATGCAAACTGTTATCCCACCTGCGCAGAACGACCTTACTCTTCTGCTGCCCGCGTACCGGCCGAAGGTGATCGCGCTCCTAGCCGCTGTCACAGCGCGCGGCCGCAAGGCGAGGCTGTTCGAGACGTACCGCAGTGACGCACGCTGCCTCTACGTCACAAAGAAGGGTGCGAGTAGGAACGGCTTGCGATCAATGCACCGCTACCGTTCCGCCGTGGACATCATCGACGAGATCGCGCTGTGGAGCGACCCTACCTTCTTCACGGTCCTCGGTGCGGAGGCCATGCGGCTCGGCCTCACTTGGGGAGGAGACTGGGACGGCAATCCGAAAACTGAGCAGAGTTTCGACGATCGCCCACACGTTCAGGCGATCCCGCTCGGCAAGCAAGACATCTTCCGGTCTCTCAAGGACGACGGCGCACGAGACGCCTACCTCGTTCGATACTTCGCGAGCGCTGCGCGCACGGCAGGCTAAATCTACTGCAACCGCACAAGGCTCCGCGCATGCCGATAGATCAAAAGTTACTTCAAGGGCAGTTTCCAGAGATCGAGAGGTGCGTGTGCGGCATGCCTCTGCAGACAGACTTGAAGGAGGCCGCCGCTGCGCCCCTCGCGTACAGAAGGTCGGGCGAAGGGGCTGTGCACGTCGTCAACAGCCTCCCGTGCAACCAGCGCCAGGAGCTGCGGCGCGCGGATGCGCTCGGGCTCACGCAGGTTCCGTACACCACAGGCTGGCACGAGGTGATGCGCGCGGCGTACGCATGCGACAAGTCGTTGGAGTTCGTTGCCGTAGTCGACCCCGTCGCCAAGCGGGACGCACCACCTTACTCTCTCTTCGTCCCCTACCGCGCCTCGCTGTTCATGCAAGCGCACTCTTCGCCGGCGGCGGACGCGGTCGAGGTGCAAATCTTCGAGGCAGCTGCGCAGGTGATCGCCGTCTGCACAGGCGCAGACGCGAGCGAGGCAGTGGTCACACTCAAAGCCTCGCTCACCATGCGGATGTGGGAGCGCGACGAGCCTCAGGCAGTAGAGTGGGACTCCGGTGCTGGTAAGCAGAGCTTTCGCCCAAAGCTCGAAAACGGGACCAAACTACAAAGGCTCGGCGCAGACACCCTTATGTACGCGTGGAAGGAGCGCTGATGCCAAAACCAACGCCCGCGGATCTGGTCTCTGTGATGACTGCAGCGTGCCACGATCTCTACCTCAAGCTCTCCGCCGAGGAACGCACGTTCGTCACGACGATGCACTACGACACCCGTAGTGAACTGACCGCTGCGAAGGCACGCGAGAGAATACGGCGCCCTAACATCGCCGCCCTCCGCATCGCCCTTCCGTTGCTCCAGCAACGGAAGTGGCTGATGGCAGAGGCGATCAAAGCCGTCCTACTGGTACCACGCGACTGACGGCTCTTCGCTCACATCGCGAACCCTATCGCGGCGCCGGCAACCACGGCCACTATCACCGACACCGCACCCAGGCTGAACCAGCGCACACGGACTACTCGCAGCCGAGCTTGCGCGTCCTGCGCCGCTTGCGCTAGGCGCTGGTGCTCCACAGCCGCTAGCCGCAAGGAGTCGGTCACAACGAGCAGCTCGTCCGATGCCTTCGCGCGCTGCTCTTGCGCGAGACTCAGGCGCTCCGTGAGGAGGCCAATCGCGCGGCGCTGGTCTTCAACGATTAGCCGCAGCTTCGGCAGCTCTTTGTGCTCGGCGCCCAACACCTGCGCGGAGGGTAGCAGCCACACCACGCCTCGCTCCGCCGTGCACGGCACCGAGTCCGACGTTCCGCACGCCTGCCACGTCTTGCCGCCCACTATCTGCTGCACCAGCGTGCCGGGGAGCACTACGTCCGCAGCGCGCGCTGTGACAGGGGCGCCCCCGAGCCCCCCGAGCCCGCACAAAACCGCCCCAGCAAGCGCCCCTACGCCGCCCCCCGCTACCCGCGGCCCCCCAGCACGCGCTAACGCGCTGTAGGGGCGCACAGGGGCGCTTTTTAGCGCTACACCTACACTGTACTTTTTACACTCCTGCAGCACGCAGCGCCTCCTGCACCTCGGCATCCGTCATGCTCGCCCAGGGCCGGCCGGCGTAGATTTCCACGATCTCTTTCTTGTGGTGCTCGATGTCGCTGTGGATCCTCAGTAGCTCGTTCGCCTTCTTCTGGTCGACGGCGGCGATGCCTGCGCTCTCAACGCGGAGGGCGGCGATGCGCGCCTTCGCACGCTCCACAGACAGCGCGCTGTCGATTGTGCTCACGGCATTACTGCGGCGACGGATCAACACAGCCCCTGTCCACGATCCCACTGCCATGAGGAGCAGCCACAGCGCGTGCCGCTTCACCCAGTCCACTAACGCCAGCGCGTACCCCATCTAGGCACTGTGCCTTACTACAGAGCCGAACCGCTAGGCGGAACCGAGCCTTCGCCGGGCATCGAGATTTCTTTCTTCCGGGAGCGTATCCAGATCCATAGCACGAGGCCCGCTACACCGGCCCCTGTGAAATAGCAGATGATCATGGTGCGCGTGGTGACTCCTGGCTCGGGGCTAGCCATGAAGCAGCCTATCAAAAACCCGGCCGCGATCGGATGCAGAGGAAGCGATTCTCTCATGCCGTACCAGAAGGGCCGCTTGGCTTTCTTGTTCCCTTTCGCATCGAAGATGTACGCGGCTTCGCGTGTGAACACGCGATCGAAGAAGCCTGCTCCAATGAGCGCCAGGCCCACGGCGACCACAACGAACGGCCAGTGCGCGATGACGGTATCTAGGTGCTCCATACCAGGCACTTCAACACACTCAGGCACCTTTCGGCAACCGTGGCGGGGGGGCGCTCAAGGGCGCGTGCCCGCTGCGGATCTGCGCGTTCAGCTCGTGCAGCTCCAGCGCCAGCACGCCGTTCTGCCTTCGTAGCGTCTCATTCTCTGCGCTCAGTTTGTGCACGTCGTTCGAGAGCGTGACGCGCTCGGACTGCTCCCGTGCGAACTTCCACTGAAGCTCGTGCGCCTCGGCGCGGGCCATGAAGAGTTGGTTCTCCAGCATGTCCCCGCGCAGGCGCTCGCGCTGGAGCTCCAACTCGACGCCGCTGATCCTGGTTAGCATCTGGCTCTGCCATTCGGAGGACACGTCGATCTTCTTCAGCTCCGTTGCGTTCGCGCTCTTTGCGCGCACCACAAAGTAGCCGATGACCGTAGACGCGACACCTCCGAGAGCGCCCAAGGCGGCAGCGATCTCCTTGAAATCTGAAGATGTCATGCGCCTCCCGCATCAAACATCTACCTCAACAGGTCCGGCGAACACGGTCAAGGAAGTCTAAGGCCAGGCTCGATGTGCAACTGCGACGCTGGCAAGATGCAGTCACGCACACCCGCGTAGGTCAGCCACACGTCGTACACGTAGAGCCCAGGATCGAGGTACTTGGTGGCGGTAGGGTCAGCAGAGAACGTTGCAGCGTTCTTTCCAATGGAAGGATCCGGTACGCCTACGATGAGCAGTTTGCTTTCCGTGTCGCGCGCGGTCTTCTTGACCGTAAGGTACAGCGTGGCAGCAGGGTCGGCGGCGAGGTCTACAGGCACACCGTCTTGCGTCAGGATCTTTAGGCGAAAGGCGAGCGTACTGCCTTGCACCAACGTGGCGCGCTTGCGTGGGTTGGCAGGCGCGCGGAGATCGTCGTGGGTGCTGCCGTTGGGCACGATGCCAAGTAAGTCGATGACCATAGGGCCTACTTTACCTCAGGACGCACACGCCGCGCATCCTGCATGCCAAGGGCCTGCGTAGGGGCTCCGGTGCTCTTGAAGTCGAAGGTGCTGAGCGGTAGCGCTTGCGCGGGCCGGATGATGTTGAGCACAACGAACCTCTTCTTACTCTCGTTCGCTAGCACGAGCCGGTTGGTGAGCTGGGCGATCTTCACGTCGCTGGCCATTACCTGGTCTGCCATGAGGTCTGCAGCTCGGTACATGACGCGCAAGGCGCTCGGGCGCTCGCGTGTGCTTAGCGCTTCGGGAGTTTCAGGAACTGTCAGCACCACATCGATCTCGTCTGCGCCCGCCTCAATGGCTGCGCCGATCGGAGTTTGCTGCCGCACGCCGCCGTCTACGAGCAACTGCCGCCCGCGAGGCACTGGCTCCAGCATGCCAGGGAATGCTGCCGAGCCCTCCACCGCAGAGACAAGGCCGGAGGACTGCTCCGTGAACACGACCACATCGCCTGATCGCAGGTCCACGGCGCTGATCCTTAGGAGCTTGCCACTCTTACGAATCGCGCTTTCGCTGAGGTCCGCCTGCAGCACACGCCGCAGAGGCTTGGATCTGAAGAAGCTCGACTGCCACAGACCTTCCAACGCGCCGAAGACTGGCCACGGTTCATAGATCGCGTGCACACGGGAGATCACGCTTAGGAGTGTCTTGGCAGCCTCCTCTTCGGACCCGGTCGGAAACTGGGCCAAGTAGGCAGCGACGATCGCGCCTGCGCTGACGCCGGCGAACAGGTCGTACTGGACCCTGCGATGCCCAAGCAACCAGCACACCGCGCCCACGTGGTAGTGGATGCGCGCTCCGCCGCCGCTGAGCACCAGCGCCCTCATCTGCCAGACACCAGCACGATGACCTCGCCGGCGGCCATCCCTGAGGTCGACGCGCGCACTCCTGCAAGCGCGAAGCCGCTGAGCTTGAGGACCTCCTCGTTCTTGCTGATCAGCAGAGGCGACCAGAGAATCGTGTCAGGGCTTGTGTCGAGCGTGCCTTCAATCGACACGGTACCGTTGAACGGCTTGTCTTTCGCTGTGGAGGCGATTTGGACGGTTGTGTCCTGCCAGTCGTCCACCGTCGTGTACCCGCCAACCTCGTCCTTACTTGTGACGAGGAGCTTTTCGATTTTCATGCTCTTGCTCCAAGGCCATTTGATTTTCATAAGAACAGTCCTCTGAAGCACCATTCTACACTACGGCGTATGGAAAGTGCCGACGGGACCATCGAGGCGCCGCAGTTGTTCCGAGCGCACGCTCAGTACGTCAAAGCGTTTTTGGGGCGGCTCGGTCTGACAGACCTCTGGATCGACGATGCCGTTCAGGACGTGTTCATCGTGGCGCACGCTTATGGCGGGTACCACCCAGGCGCCGCGTCTCCACGGACATGGTTGGGTGCGATAGCGATCCGCGTTGCCGCAAACGCTAGGCGCAAACAGCGTAGGCTCAGCGCGGTCATGGTGCCTCACTCAGATGTAGAGCGGTGCTTGCAGCGCTACTCGCTAGATCCCACCTCAGCCACTGCCGCGCTGAGCGACGTCGAGCTGCGGGACGCTGTAGGCCGCGCCTTGCACGAACTAAGCGCCGCAGATCGCGACGTTCTCTTGCGCTTCTACATACGCGGAGAGGCGTGCGAACCGATCGCAGCTGCGATCGGTGTGCCCGTTGGCACCGTCTACAGCAGGCTGCACCACGCGCGGAAACGCTTCATAGCCTTACTATCTTAGCCTCACACCGTCGTCCAGTAGCGCGACACGAGCACGCGCCACACTGCGTCGAGCTGGTGCCCGCCGCCTTCGTTATGCAGTACGCACTCAAAGCGCCATTCAGGAAGGCACAGCGATGCGTTGATGTTCTGCGGCTCGTAGGTCGTCTTGCCTGTGCCGAGCAGCAACTCCTTCGCAACAAACCGAGTCAGGTCGAACCGCTGTGCGATCAGGTGGTAGCTCGCTGCGCCGGGTGTTGCGCTCGTTGTTATCGTCCCGCCAAACTGCATGTTCGCAGGCAACGCATAGTCCCAATAGCCGTCGCTTGCCGGGGTCGGCACAGGGTACGCCTCGGCTAGGTCTACGTTATACGCGCCGTTGCCGGCAGCGGGTACGATCACCCCATAATAGACGTTGCAGTTTCCAGTATTACCGCCGGCAGAAGCCGTGACAGGCGTAGCGGGAGCGAACACACAGAACGAAACGTGATCGCCTATCGTGGCGCCTTGGTAAATCAGCTCGCCGCCTGCCATCCAAACCGGGTCGCGGTATTGCCAGGACACGTCACTGTCTCCATCCGTCGAGCGTGAGAGCTTGAACTGCTCGCCCGCGCGCAATGTGCTCGCAGTGTCGCCGATCGAA
>Ga0315275_10002795_pt1 | contig 15895 bp, 15 predicted proteins | sample YL17G03_0_MG_FD_205557 | JGI IMG/M metagenome (GOLD analysis project Ga0315275, IMG submission 205557) | Sediment microbial communities from Yellowstone Lake, YNP, Wyoming, USA - YL17G03_0 | ecosystem: Environmental > Aquatic > Freshwater > Lake > Sediment | place: USA: Wyoming | collected... | reverse complement strand
CCACTTCACCCGCTACGACGGCGTCGAGATCTACAACTCCAACTGCGAGATATACAACGGCGCAGGCGACTCTCGTCCACACGTCGACTCCATCCTCGCCGAGGGGAGGCGGACGCTCCTCTTCGCCACCGACGACCACCACGGCACCCCCGAGCCCATGAAGATTCCCGACTCCGCCATCTCGTGGATAAGCGTCAAAGCCGAACCAGACCCCGCCTCAATCCTCGCATCCATAAAGGCGGGCAAGTTCTACGCCAGCAACGGCCCCGAGATCAAAGGAATAACAATCGAAGAAGACACAATAGTCGCGAAGACCAGCCCCACAAGATCCATAGGCTTCCTCTCCGCCCCAAGCCGAGGCACAAAATACTGGGCGGAAAACAAACCCCTCACCAAGGCACAGTACACCCCGCGGAAGAAGGAGACCTACATCCGGGTCGAGGCAACTGATGAGAATGGCAGGACCGCCTGGTCCAACCCGATATACATACAAGAAGCCTAGACAAACGGGAGTTTTAGGTGCTTCCCATCATGGGCATCCGCCCTCGGCTCCATTCCTAAATACCACAACCCAAAACCCCCACCTTAGTTTAAAAAGGGTTTATGGTGTTGAAACCTATATGCTCCGATTATTATTTATTATCATGTAACAATATTGGATTATTCTTCGTCGTAATGTAGCATTAAAAAAATTGGCGATGGCTTCACCAACCTTAATGAATTGGATACCGTGAAGGCCGAAAGCGCTCATATCAGATTGACCATAACCTCAAGCAGCATTACGTAGAATGGTAAACCGGCTTCTTTTCACCCTCAGTAGATGAACAAACTGAAAAACCAGAGGGCGAAGTCACCAAATATTATCGAACTCAGGTATCCCACCCCCAGAACTAGGAGAAAGGGAAGGGTGTAAGAAACCCATACTCTGGTTCTCCCCATCGAGCGTAGCTTCCTGAACGTCTCAGAGGCGCCGGCGTCATCCGCGAGGTTCGGTCGTAGGATGATGGAGATGGCGCCCCCTTCACCTATCTTCTCAAGTGGATACTCATACGGTGGCCCTCGAATAGTCTCTACGTCTTTCTTTATCCCCGTGAGAAGTAGGAGAATTCGCCTCCATCCCTTCAATGCCACATAACCGTGAAAAAGCCCATCTTTCCGAGAAGGCGTCAGATTGTAGATGAGTACAACTATCACGCCCGAGGCTCCAATTAGAACGGAGTTAGAAATCACCGTGAGTGAGAAGAATACCGGTGAAAAGATTAACGGCTCAAACCCCGTATATGGCGTAACGGGGTTTAAAAGCCCTATAACGATGAAGGCGAGGAGATCAGCGCCTCCAAAGAAGCCAAGGTAACCGGTTAAGAAAGCAAAGACAGTCAAGAATCCAACGGTGGTTAATAATGGGAATAACCCGAGGATACCCATGTAGACCTCGATAATATCCAAGCTAAGCCCCGCGACACCGAAGACGATCCAGACGAGGTCACTGATCTCCCTAGTCTTCACGTCTTTATAGGACGCATAGCCAAGCATCGTGATGGACAGGGCGACCCTGAGAGCGACAAAAACTGTGAGCCCCCCCTCCATCAGAAACACCCGAAATGTAACCTCGTCCCACCATATATAATTACTAGCGCGGCGAAACCGATTAAAAAACAAGTATCACAGCTATACAAAGGACTTGTCATCTTCGCATCGGTATGTTGCATGAGAAATCACCTGTTTCTGGTTTCCTACTTCGATTCTCCGCGATGAAGGCGTGTTTGTTTATTGCACGAACAGACATCTATTGATAACCGATCATGAGACTGATCTTGGATTGTATGTCCCTCACCGATTTTCCAGTGATATGGATCATCGGGACAGACATCGTGTGTCGCGCCGGTACATACATTTCCTTATGTGAACCGTGAGCCGGTCCCTCTCTCGGCTGAATAAGCTGTAGGAATGGAGAAACCTAGAGATGTACCGGAATGGTTTAGTTAAGAATCGTCGTGGTATGACGGGTCTTGAGACCGCCATCATACTGGTGGCGTTCCCCATCACGGCCGCTGCCTTCAGCTTCGTCGTGCTGAACATGGACTTCCTCACCACGCAGAAGAGCCAGACGGTAATCGCCTCTGGCATGGAGGAGGCGTCCAGCTCTATGCTCTGCGACGGCGAAGTCGTTGGTAACTTCAACACAACTAGCAAGCAACTATACGCAACGACCTTCTACCTCAAGCTATCCGCGGGCAAGGAACCCGTAGATATTGATGATGACAAGCTGCTCATCAATTACACCAACCCCCGCTAGTCGGGTATACTCTACTCCGCAACGGTCACCAATGGCACGGTCGTAGCCATTACACAGGTTCAGGGTGATCCAGTCCAGCTCCCTGACGAGTAACTGGGGCGAGGCGACGATGCCGTTGGGTTATACAACCCTCTCGATCTCCCCCAGCCTCTCAGAGACGCCCAAGAACCTCCAGCTAACACCCGAGGCCTCGATGACTGGGTCATATTGGGTCTCGAACATCACCTCGACAAGCTTCCAGATCAACATCTCCCAGAAACAGAAAGGAAACGTCTCCTTCTTCTGGTACTGCCAGAGATAAGACGCCGCTTTACTAATCCCCCGGAAATTTTTCACGTTTTTAGCGGTTTCTTACATTGATCAACGTCGATCATATAGATTTATAATAGGGATCAATAATCCATATCTTGAGCGTGGATGTTGAGCAAGACCCCCCCATCTCGACTCGAGATAGGCGCCTACCTGATTCTCGTGGCAGGTGTAGCGGGGGATCACCTCTCGACAGGGCTCGCCCTGGCACGCGAGAACATCTATGAGAGCAACCCCATGGCTCTAATGCTCATGCAGAAAGGCCTCTGGGTCCCAACCGACGTAGCCCTCATACTCATCAGCGTCGGAGCAACCTACATATTCCTCAGGATACTGAAGAAACCCATCGCAAAATACATGCTCATATACCCGGCCCTAGTTGGTTTAATCAGGTTGACGGTGACACTGTGGAATTTCTCACTGATAATCTAAATCGGGGTCCAGCTCTGGCAGAGGCTGCTTCCGGCTAACCTCACGCTCCTTGCGTAGCTTACTGGATTGGGTCGCCTGCATCGGAATCCCGCAGTAGCAATAATACCTATTAAAAAAGGACCTTGTGGAGAGTTAAACTAGATTTTCGCTCCATGAATCCCCAACCATGGTAGAGAGATTACTTTAAATCATCAATTAAATTGACGGTGGTAGCCCGGGAGAGATTCGAACTCTCGTCAGAGGCTCCAGAGGCCCCGATCCTTGACCACTAGACGACCGGGCTACTGCCGTTTCATAAACTCGAAGGGATAATATAAGAATACCCCCATAAGACACAACCCCTAGTATCGTTTTATAACCTACAATTAATGCATAACCTTAAATAATCTATTTATAAGCATTTCTATGCTCCAAGTGATCAGTTTTAACTAGCCTCCTCGTGGAGTGGGGTACCTGGGATGGATAGCAATTAAGTGGGGTAATGATCATCCGACGCACGCGAAAAAGCCACGGCGATGGCGATGACCGCTGCCCGGAGTGCGGGGGCGGGAACTTAATCCACGACGAGGACTCAGGGGAGATTATATGCGGTAACTGTGGGCTCGTGGTCAAGGAGTCGATGATAAACGACGGGCCGGAGTGGCGCGCCTTCACCCCAGGGGAGAAGGAGAGCCGGAGCCGTGTCGGAGTCCCACTCAGCTTTGCAGTCCACGACAAGGGTCTAACAACCGTCATTGGCCGGATAGGTAAGGACGCCTATGGTCGGAATATCCCCCTCAACACGAAACTCCAGATGCTGAGGCTCCGAAAATGGCAAATCCGGTCACGTGTACACAGCTCAGTTGACCGCAACCTCGCCCAGGCCATGGCGGAACTCGATCGACTCTGCGACAAACTCCACATCCCGGCTAACATCAAGGAGAGAGCCGCAGTGATCTACCGGAAGGCCCTAGACACAGGGCTCGTAAGGGGACGCAGCATCTCCGCTATAGCCGCGGCTGCCTTATACGCCGCATGCAGGATAACCCAGACCCCCCGCACGTTGAGGGAGATCGCCCGCCAGAGCCCCATAGATAAGAAAGACATCGCACGCTGCTACAGACTCATGCTAAAAGACCTCAACATCCAGATGCCAAAACCCGACGCCCAGCTCAGAGTCCCCAAGATAGCCGCCAAGGTCGGCGTCGGGGAACGGACACAGCAGACCGCTGTGGAGATCCTCCGCCGCGCCGAGAAAGAACGGACCACGGCCGGCAAAGACCCGATGGGCTTGGCGGCGGCCGCCCTATACATCGCGTGTGTGTTGAATAACGAGAAACGGACGCAGAAGGTAATAGCCGACGCCGCCGGGGTTACCGAGGTCACGATACGTAATAGGTACAAAGGACTCAAGGACGCCCTCGGCCTCGAGGTTTAAACCCAGAAAAAATTGAAGAATCATATATATCTCCGAGCACTAATCGGTTGAGAGAGATGTCCATGGAGGCCAAGGCCAAGACCCTGATCCTATGCATAGACCAGGATGATGATATTGGGAAGAAGGCCAAGGTCTCGACGCCGATAGTGGGTGTCGATGCGAACAAGGAGGCTGCGGCAACTCTCGCCATCGCCGATCCCGAGGAGGCCGACTCAAATGCCATGTTTGGTGCCATCAAGCTCTATAGGGAACTCGTCGTCAAGTACCCTGACGAAGACTTCCAGGTAGTCACCGTGGCGGGCTCCCCGACTGGTGGAGTGGAGGCCGACCGTAAGATGGTGGAGGAACTCCAGGAAGTCCTCGCGTCCTTCCCCGCCTCAGGCATAATCCTCGTCACGGATGGGTTCGCTGACGACGTCCTGAAACCCATACTCCAGACCAGAGTCCCCATCACGAGCGTCCATCACATAATCGTCAAACACAGTGAGAGGATTGAAGAGACGTATGCGGTGTTTGGAAAATACCTGAGGATGGTGATCGATGATCCCTACTATTCCCGGTTTGCCCTCGGCATACCCGGCGTGCTCCTCCTAATCTTTGGTTTCCTCATCGCCTCTAACCAGCTCCAGAACGCAGGGCTCGCAGTCGTATTCGTCCTCGGGTTTTCCCTCTTTTTGAAGGGATTCGGTATCTACGACCGCATTACCACCTTTAAACCCAAGCTACCCCCACCCGAGGAGCAGGTCATGTATGTTGCACGCGTCATAGGCGCGCTTGTAGCATTCGTGGGCATATATCAGGGTGGGAGTTCAGCAGCAGCATACATACCGACATCTGTGTCTTTTTGGGACCTCTCATGGTGGTTGGGGATGCTACCGATGTTCCTATCCACCTTCTTCTTGAAGGGCATCGACCTGATCATGCTCGGCATCATAGTAATCTTTGTCGGTGGAGCCGTTTCCTATTACCTGCGTAAGGATGAACGCCTCGCAACGAGTATTGTCAGCATCAACCTCTCAGTCTGGGTTCGATTCATTATCATTGAATCCGCCAAGATCCTGCAGAACCCAGAGACTCCACTCAGCGTCTTTTCACCCCTCGTATTCTATACAATCGCAAGCGTGCTCACAACGATAATCATAGTTATCCTGACCTACAGGCGATACAAGCACCTCCCCTTCACATAGATGGGACGAGTCAAACCTTTATGAGGGTGCCCTCCTCCCTAGTTTGAAGAGTGATGCTCAAAGACATCCTAACCACGCTAGGTGTCTACAAGGTCTACGGGCGGTGGCTAAAGAATCAGGTGAAGGGAGCGGAAATGCCCCGCCACATCGGCATCATCCTCGATGGCAACCGTAGGTGGGCACGGGGGCAGAACATGGACCCCTGGGAGGGACACTGGGCCGGCGGTGAACACGTAAAAGAGTTCCTCAAGTGGTGCCTAAACCTGAACATAAACACCGTCACCCTCTACGCCTTCTCCATAGAGAACTTCAAGCGGACAGAGAAGGAGGTCGAGGAATTGATGAAGGTCTACGAGAAGGCTCTCAAGGACGTCCTCGCCTCAGACGTTGTCGAAAAGTATAAGGTGCGTGTCATGGCGATAGGTCGCAGGAACCTCCTCCCCGAAAACCTTCAAACACTCATTGCTGAGATAGAGGAGCGGACTAAGAAATACGACAAGTTCTACCTCAACGTCGCCCTTGCTTACAGTGGACGCGCCGAGATAGTCGACGCCGCAAAGGAGCTGGCAGAACTTGTTAAGGAGAAGAAACTCGAACCCGAACAGATAAACGAGGAACTCATCGAGGAGCACCTCTACACAAAGTACCTCCCCCAGCAGGAGCCCGACCTCATAATAAGGACTGGGAACGAGTCCAGGCTCAGCAATTTCCTCCTCTGGCAGGCGGCATACAGCGAGCTCTTCATCGTCGACGTCTACTGGCCAGACTTCAGGGAGATCGACCTGCAGAGGGTCGTAAGGAACTATCAAAGGCGAAATAGGCGGCACGGGAAGTAGCTAGAAAATCGCCTTCTCCATACCCCTTGGGAAGTCGGTTAGTCTCCCAGCTCCACTCCTCGTTATGAGGACGGTGTCCTCTATCCTGACGCCGCCGAAGCCGTGAATGTATATGCCAGGCTCATCTGAGACGACATTGCCTGCTCGGAGCGTCTCGTCGCTCCTCTGACTTACTGACGGTGGCTCATGTATCTCGAGGCCCACACCGTGGCCGAGGGAGTGGGTATAGTTGCGCGCGTACCCCGTGTCGTCGATCACTTTCCGGGATACTGAGTCTAGCTCCCTGCAGCCGACGCCAGGCCTCATCGCTGCGTATGCGGCGTCGTGGGAGCGGAGAACTGTCTCATATATCTCCTTCTTCTTCGCGTCGGGCTTTCCCGCGATGAAGGTCCTCGTGATGTCAGAGCAGTACCCTTGGTAAGACGCGCCGATGTCCACCACTATAAGGTCGCTTTTAGCGATCTTCCTCATTGTGTTGGATGCGTGTGGGTAAGCAGACCTCGGGCCAGAACCGACTGTGAACTCGAAGGCGTGAGCCTCCGCACCCTCGCGCATCATGGCGTATGAGGCTTCTGCGGCGAGCTGGTGCTCAGTGACACCGACACTCAGTTTCTCCCATAGCGCCTCCATGGCGGCGTCCGCGAGCCTTCCCGCCTCCTTCATTAGCTTCACCTCCCCCACGTCCTTCACGCTCCTCTGGGACCACACGATGTCTTGATCCTGCTTCAAGGCGATATCGGGGAGTCTCCTCCCGAGGTGGTTGAGCAGAGACAACGGGATATCGTCGTACCCTACCGAGTTGGAGTGGATCGATCGTAGCACATCAGCGAACCTGTTGAGGAGATCGGCAGAGGCATAGGTCTCGACTCTGCAGTCCTTAGCCTGGTCCCTCGTCACGTTTTCGTCGAGGACCGTAACGAGTAGGCGCGGGTCTACTTCGGGGGCGACTAGGAGGAAGCTCCCCCCTATACTGCCGGTATAATACCGGATGTTTGGGAGTCTCGCGGCTATGTATGCGTCGAGTCCGTGCTCGGCGAGTTTATCTGCGAGTTTGGTGATCCTGTTTGGCATAGATCATTTCTAGTGGGGAAGGTTTAAAAAAGCGATGAAGCGTATGTTGTTCTCAACTGATGAGAGCAACCTCCACGGGAGACGATGAACATCAACCATAAGCCTCGAATAATACGTAATAATACTGCCATAAAGAAGCCCATCCCGAACATCAGACTTGAATTATTTACAGGATTATGGTAATTCAAGCGATCGCCCGAGGGTAGTTGCCTAGTCAGATGAGGGGACAGCCCGCCACGCGAGGGGAACGAACACGGTATACATAAGCAAGATACTGGTCAAGAACTTCAAGTCGTTCGGTGGCCAGATCAAGCTAAACTTTCAATCCGGGTTCAACGTCATAACAGGCCCCAACGGCAGCGGGAAGAGCAACATCATCGACGCCGTCCAGTTCGTTTTAGGGGAGCTCGCCTCGAAGAGGATGAGGGTCCCCGACTTCTCCGGCCTCATCTACGACGGCGCCGGCGAGCAGGACCAGAACAAGCCCCTGATCTCTCAGGTCACCGTCTACTTCGACAACAGCGACCGAGGCCTCGCCTCCGACAGGAGCCAGGTCAGCATCGGGCGGAAAGTCGACAGGGAGGGGAAGAGCGACTACTACCTCAACGGGAAACGCACCAGCCGGAAGGCGGTGCTCGACCTCCTTCACCTAGCCGGCATCACCCCCGGCGGCTACAACATCGTCCTCCAAGGCACCGCGACTCGACTGAGTGACTTGGCTCCCAGTGAGCGCATGGACGCCTTAGAAGACCTCATAGGAATCAAGGAGTACGACGAGAAGAAGGCCGAGGCGAAGGGGCGGCTCGCCGAGGCGGAGAGGAAAATCGAAGTCTCCGCAGCGCGTATCGACGAAGTCAGGAAACGCGTCACAGAGCTGGAGAGGCAGAGAAACGACGTCATCAGGTTCAACCACCTAGCCAGAGAAGAAAAACGCCTCATCGCGCTGAAGCTTAGCTTTCAGATCAACCAACTCGAGGAGAAGCTGGGCGTCCTCATGACCCAGATGAGGGAGCGTGAGGCGGAGGCGGCGAAACTCGAGGAGGAGAAGACCCAGCTCAGGGAGGAGAGGGAGGCCGCCCGCAACAGGATAGAGGAGTTCAACCGCGAGGCCTCTGAGCGAGGCAACACACGCCTTCCTATGCTCAGGTCCGACCTCGTCAGCAGGCAGACTCTCCGAACCGGCATCAACAACCGCCTCAGGGAGATAGAGACACGCCGCGGCCAACTCGGCAACCTCCTCGCCGAGAAGGAGCTCGAAATCAAGGCCACCGAGGAAGAAATAGCCGAGCGGAGAAAGTCTCTAGAATCACTTCAGGTCTCCGAGGGACAACTCATCGGGCAACTCCAGACCAACAGGCGCGAACTCGAGGGCTACACGCAGACCATCAACAACGCCCGAGAATCCGCCGGGGAGAACCAAAGGCGGAGCGAGGAACTCGCTGAGAATCTCATCCCAATGCAGGAGAGCCTCAGCGGCATAGAGATCGAGATCAATAGCCACAAAACTAGCATCAACACGATGAGGGACAAGGTCTCCGACCTCGAGGGGCGGAAACTCGAGTACCAGAAGACCGTCGAGAGCCTCAAGGCGAAGCTTGGGGAGTACGCCTCGCTGAAGTCTCAGGAGGCCGTGCGCCTCGAGGAGATGCTAGGCAACATCGAAGACCAGATAAAACGCCAGCGCAACCTCCGCAGCACCATCGAGAAGGCGAGTGACCTCGCCAAGGAGGCCGAGACAATCATCACGGAGTTCTCAGCGAAGCGCGACCTGTGGAGGCATATAGTCATCGAGGAACGAGCCCTCGAGAGGATAAAGGAAATAGGCGAGGCCGGGGCTCTCACCGGCTACCACGGCCCACTCCGCAGCTTGATAAAGGTCGACCTCCCCAACCAGCGAGCCGTCTACTCCGCCGCCGAGGGGTGGATAAACGCAGTCGTCGTCGATGACGTAGCAATCGCCCTCGACTGTGTCGACAGGCTCAAGAAAACGAAGCTCGGGATGACGAAGTTCATTCCCATAGATCAGCTGGGCAAGCCGGAGCCGTTACCAGACCTCGCGGAGGACGGAGTCGTCGGCCCCGTCACCCAGTTGATAAGGTGCGATGAAGCCTACACCCCGGTCGTCCACCTCATTTGGGGCGACACATACCTTGTCAAGGACGACTCCGCGGCGTTGAAGGTCGTTGCTAAGGGCCATAGGGCTGTGACCCTCTCAGGGGACGTCTACGAGCCTGGCGGGGGTATAAAGGGCGGCTTCTACAGGAGACCCCCTGATTACTCAAAGCTAATCCCCACCGAGGAGTCGATAGACAACCTCTCAAAGACCATCAAGGATCTCCGTGAAAGGCTCAAGACCCGCATGACTGAGCTCAAGTCGAGCGGTGGCAGCCTCCGCGGCTTCAACTCCTTCATGGACGGCTCCAAGGAGACCATGGCAAAGATCGACGATGAGATCGCAGACACCAACGAGAGGATCGAGCGCATCCAGAAGAACATCGAGCAGGCGGAGGAGACGATCACCAAGTTCAAGGCAGAGGCCGGCCGTGAACAGGGACTCATCACCACTCTCAACGAGAGAAAGCAGCGCATCCTACAGCAGATAGAGGAGACGAAGAGGGAGATCTCCCGCCTCAGGGAGTTTAAGCCCAGTGATGTCACCGACCTCGAGATAAAAAGAGCATCATTATCAAAGTTCGTCTCCGAGCAGCAAGAGCAACTCCACAAGGTTCAAAATGAGATCGCCGTCCAGAGGAGCTACATAGAGCGCATCCTCACACTCCGCCTCACCGAGGCCTCGGAGCAGAGGCGCAGGATGCTCGAAGAGGTAAAGGCCCTCGAGGACGAGCAGATTCAGTCTAACCAACGAGTCGTAGAGGGAAACAGGGAGATCGAGGCATTGGAGCGTGTCCTCGACACCGTCGCCACCGAGGTCGAGGCGACTAGCAAGGTCTTGGACCAGCACCAGAAGACGCTCCGTATGGTAAACCAGAGGATGGAGGACCTCGAGAGACGCCGCGAGGCCGAGGACAAGAGGATGAACCAACTCAGCCTCGACATAGAGCGCCTAAAGCTCCAGTGTGAGCAGCGCCTCGACGAGCTCGCCGTAAACGGCTACGAGGACAAGGTCGACATCGCCGGCGTCGAGTTCGAGCGCGTGGAGAGCCTCCTCCAACTCGTCCGTCAGGAGAAGAACAGCATCGGAGCGGTCAACCAACTCGCCCTCGACCACTACGGCGAGTACATGAACAACTACAAGAGCCAGAGCACGAGGATCAACGAGCTCGAGGAGGAGAAGGCGGGCATCCTCAAGTTCATCGAGCAGGTGGAAAAGGACAAGACCGAGCACTTCATGGTGGCCTTCAACGAGGTCTGCGAGAACTTCAACAGCCTCTTCAGCCGTTTAACCGGCGGAGGCGACGGCAGGCTCGAGCTGCAGAAACCCGAGGACCCATTCAGCGGGGGCGTCGACCTCTACCTCCAGTTCCCAGGGAAGCCGATGCGGCTCGGGAGCGGCGCCTCAGGCGGCGAGAGGTCGGTGGCCGCGATAGCCTATCTCCTTGCCATACAGAAGTTCCTCAAGGCCCCCTTCTACCTCTTCGACGAGATAGACGCTCACCTCGACGACCTCAACATAAGCAGGCTCGCCGAGGTCCTCAAGGACAACAGCAACGAGGCACAGTTTCTCGTGGTCAGCCTAAAGGACGTGATGGTCCACAAGGCGGACCGTATCTACGGCGTCTTTGCTCAGGGTGGCCGGAGCCGTGTGTTAGCCCTCCCGATGAAAGGGCTTCAGAAGGTAGAGGAGACGACGCCTTGACTGAACGAAGGGAGAAGCCCTACTACCTCCGTCCGCCTTGGGACATCCTTTTCAAGGAGAATAAACTGGAAAAGGTGAGCCCTTGGGACATAAACCTCGTGCAGCTCCTCACGAGCCTCCTAGAAGAGATGGAGAGGGTAGGCATCGACTACAGGATAGCGGGGACGGCGGTGAACAGCTCCGTCTACATCTACCTGAAGAAGGCCGAGCTTCTCCTAGCGATGGAGGAGCCCCCGGCGCCGCCCGAGGAGCGCGGCGATGTCTATCTGCCACCCCCGGTGCCACTCCCATTCAGGTTCGAGTTCACCACGACTTCTGTGCAGGACCTGATAAACGCGCTCGAGCGCGCCCTGCAGGAGGAAAGCAGCCGCGGCGAGGTGCCTAGGCTACCAACGCTACCCATCCCTGTCCCAAATTTCCTCGACTTCGAGCAGTACCTGCTGGAAATTGAAGCTAGGAGCGATGAGCTATTTGAGAAGTTGAAGGCGACGACGGACGCCGGTACTGAACTGAGGCTAAGCAAGATGATCCAGGGGATGAACTGGCTCGACGCCGTCAGGCTCTTCATGATGCTCCTCTTCCTCGCCCAGAGGATGGAGATCGACCTCGACCAGGACGAGGATGAGACGGACGTCACTATCAAGGTGAGGGTGAAGAATCTTTGACCATACTAGATAAGAGGCAGGTAAAGCTCACGGAACTCGAGGCGGCGCTCTACTCGTCTGGGCACCCGCTGGACATGGAGGAGCTCATGCAGGCTGTCGGGAGCAGGTCTGAGAAGATGGTCCTCCGCTATGTCGAGGAGCTAACCAGCAAACTAATGGCGCGCGGGGGGGCGTTGGAGGTTAAGGCTCTGCCGGGGAACAGGGCGGTGATTCAGCTCAGACCCGAGTACGAGAAGATGGTGCGTCAGTTCACGAACAGGCCCCTGCTCACCGTCGGCCCCCTCAAGACCCTCGGTTACATCGCCTACAACCAGCCCATCGAGCAGGCGCGGGTCCTCGAATACCGCGGCGTCCACGTCTACACCCAACTCAGGCTCCTAGAGGACATGGCGCTGATAAACAGGGAGCGCACGGAGCGGGGCGTCATCATAAAGACGACGCCCTACTTCGCCGACTACTTCGGCCTAAGCTCGGACCCTGATAAGAGCCGGCTGCAGATGATCGAGCTGTTTAGCAGCCTGCGCCCCGAACTCGTGGCGCGTGGCTAGCAGACGCGTGGGATGGGTTCCCCCACCGGCTTTCTCAGTATCCTGGTGCCGCCAATCTGTGTCTTCATTAAGACCATGCCGGGGCGTTCCGCCTTAACTTCTCCAATTATCGTGGCTTCTGTCCCATATCTCGTAGATTTAATGGCTTCAAGTGCAGCGTCTGCTTTTTCTGGGGCGACGCAGATCACCGCCTTTCCCTCGCAGGTGACCTCGTAGGGGTCTAGGCCGAGCATGTCTGAGGCGGAGCGCACCGCCTTCTTCACCGGGACCCTGCCCTCTTCAAGCCAGATGCTTACCCGTGACTTATCGGCGAACTCGTTGAGGGCGGATGTTAGGCCACCTCTTGTGACGTCCTTCATGGCATGGATCCCGCCAACATCCAGGGCTGCCCTGATAGTCTCGACGATGGGGGCGACATCGGAGACTAGCTCGGTTTTAAAGCTGAGGCCCTCGCGGACGCTCATGAGGGCGATGCCGTGGTCGCCGATGGTGCCCGTCACTATGACCTTGTCGCCGGGCTTGGCGAGGCTGTCAAGGACTCTCGGCCCGCGGAGCACACCCACGCCTGCGGTGGAGATGACGATGCCGTCGAGGGAGCCAGCAGGCATCACCTTGAAGTCGCCGCTGACTATGGCGACCCCCGCTTCCTCGGCCGCCTCGTTCATGGAGGCGATGAGCCTCTTTAATTTGGAGATTGGGTAGCCCTCCTCGACGATTATGGAGTCGAGTATTGCGACGGGGGTGGCACCCATCACCGCCGTGTCGTTCACAGCGCCACAGATTGCGAGTCTCCCTAGGTCGCCCCCGGGGAAGAATATGGGGTCGACGGTGTGACCATCTATTGTGAGTATGACCTCGTTGTTGCCGACTCTGATGGATGCCCCGTCGTCGAGGGCGTCGAGGCCCACTCCTCCGAGGGCCTGCCTCTTTGAGAATCCCTTTAGGATTAGCTCCCTGATGAGGGCGTCCATGGCTGTTCCCCCGGCGCCGTGGGAGAGCTTGATGTACTCGTCGTCTGCCAAACCCGTTCCCAGCCCATTATCACGCGATGAGAGATATACCTATCCCAAAACGAGGCAATCCAGAGACCCTCGATCCCCTAAAAACCACACCTTTTTTATACCCGTCCTCTTTTACGGCTATAGCAACTCGTGCTCTACAAGGAGGAGCAGGTTATGGTCTGGAACGATACACTCACAAAGCGTAAGGCGACGGGTGGAAAGAAGAGACCCTATAGGGCCCACCGCGTCTTCGAAGTCGGTAGGCACCCCGTCGAGACGATCGAGGGCGAGCAGAAAATCAAGATTGTCAGCGGCCGCGCGGGCATCGAGAAGGTAAAGATCGTCCGCGCAAGCATCGTCAACGTCTCAACCCCCGAGACCGGGAAGACGGAGAAGCTCGAGATACTCGACGTCATCAGCAACCCCGCCAACGCAGACTACAACCGACGCGGCGTAATCACAAAAGGCACGATTGTGAGGACCGAGAAGGGCCTCGCGAGGATCATCTCCCGCCCGGGCCAGACCGGCTCACTCAGTGCCGTCGTCTATAAGGAGTAAACCTTTTTTCCCCACACACACTTTTCTCTTCTCTCACGACTAACTAACACTAACTACTCTCCACTACCCTCTTACTCTCTCCCTTCCCCCACTCTCTCTACAAACATAAACAAACACACATAGACGATAACTGAAGAACCTCGGGAGAGTCCGCGATTTTTAGGGGGTAAATCCCAGTCAGTGTTCTCTTAGGCCTTTGGGTAACGGTCAGCTACAAGGTTAAGCTTGATGCCGTGTTCAAGCCACGCCTTCAGCCCCGCAAGAACCCAGGTAAAGCCCCCGGTTGAACCAAGCGCGGAGTTTACTATCGCATCTCCATCCCCACTGAAGCCACTTTCAGTAATGCTGACAAAGGTCGTGCCATCTACGAAGGTAGTAAAAAGCCATTCTACTCTAGTCGGGGCACCGTAACCTGACCATTCGATCAGGATTCGTTTGTTTTCCTCAACCTCTTTTACATTTACCTGAGCGGAGATGTTATACATCTTCCACTCCCACTTGACCTGTGCGCCAGCTTCTAGTTTCCCGCTGCCTTTAGTAAACCAGAATTTGCTTGTGATTTCGGGGTTGATAAAGGCCTCAAACACTTCCTTAACGGGTTTACGGATAAGCATCTCAGTTTTAGCAACTGGTTCCTGTGTTAGCTGAAGCTTTTTCACAGCCCAAGTCTCCTCCGAATTAGTCTGTTTACTGATCCGATTGTATTAAACCCTGCTTTACTCGGAGACCTTTACCAGCTACTCGGTGATTGGGGCGCACACTTTGGTAGAGGAAGGGTAGCTCTACCTTGATCAGGTCTAGGTGCGCCTTGAACCCTACCTAGGCTTTTACACATAAATTACCAAACAGGAACACTAAGCCTCGTGTGTGATTTTCAGGAATTATACCGTGCCTACGTTGACGACTTCGTGATTGGATACCTTCAGAATGTCAAGAAGCGGGACTTCGTCACTAAGACGGAGGCTCCAAACAGGAGGCGTAGGGGTAAGCGGGAGTATCTGAATGATTCGGAGACTAGGGAGTTCATGCGTGGTCTTAATGACTTTTTCGAGTCGATGGTTGAGGTTAAGCGGATAAGGAATGGCGAACGTCAGACGATTGAGACTTTGATTAATGAAGAGGCCCTGCTCTTCGCAAAATATCTACGAAATGAACAAAAAAATTGGACCCCAAGAATAGCTAATTTATAAAAATAATTCTATTTTTTCTTCTGCTTAAACAACTCTTTGTGATACGCACGCGCAGTTCTTTCACGAGATTTAAAATGCGCACGTTCAAACACTCAGGTCTTCACCTATTCTAAGTATCTCCGCGAGGAAGCGATCAATGTCATCGTTCCTTGTTCTGTGATTAGTGTTGCAGAACCTTAAGACGGTCTTACCGCCAACCACGGAAGGCAAAACAGCGAATTTTCCACCCTCAAACAGTTTCTGGAAAATACCCATGTTTAGTTTATCGATATCAGGCTCACTCAACCCCTTACCAATGTACCTAAAGCAGACGACGTTCAATTGAACAGGCGCGATAAGTTCTAGGTTCTTGTTCTCAGAAACAAGTTTACCAAAGTAATGACTCTGATCAATATTCTTCTCAATCATCCTTCGATACTTTCCAACTCCATGTTCTTTGATGCTCATCCATGCCTTAAATGCCCTTGAGGGACGTGACAATTCGAAAGTATAGTCTGAGAGAACCCTTTCCTCGTGGTGCAGGTAATCCGGATTCGATTGGAATGTATGGTAGTGAGCATCCTCATTT
>Ga0315275_10002794_pt1 | contig 15897 bp, 8 predicted proteins | sample YL17G03_0_MG_FD_205557 | JGI IMG/M metagenome (GOLD analysis project Ga0315275, IMG submission 205557) | Sediment microbial communities from Yellowstone Lake, YNP, Wyoming, USA - YL17G03_0 | ecosystem: Environmental > Aquatic > Freshwater > Lake > Sediment | place: USA: Wyoming | collected... | reverse complement strand
CCGAACAGATTCTGGTAAACCAGTTTTTGAATAAACAGGTCAGAAGCAAGATCGTCGTTTCCGATGATGAAATAAAAAGTCAGATTGACCCATATAAGACAAATCTTATTAATGACGAGTCTTTTAAAATAAGGCAGATATTCCTGAAAAAACCTAAGGAGGACGCCGAAAGAAAAGCTGCAGAAGAAAAGGCGTCTCTCATCCTTCAGAGATTGAAGTCCGGTGAAGATTTCTCAAAACTTGCGCAGGAAACTTCGGAAGACCCTTCGGGAAAGCAGGGCGGCGATCTCGGTTATGTGAAGAAAAATCTTCTTGCTAAAGAATTTATCGAGGCGTTTTCCAAAATGAAAATAGGAGATATCAGCCTGCCTTTCTGGACGGAAAAGGGACTTCATATCGTCAAGCTCGAAGACAAATCATCGGCGCAGAGCACGGAAGATATAAAAGAAAACATAAGGAAACAACTGACGGAACAACAGTTTATGGAAAAATATAAAAGCCTTATCAAGGATTTAAGAGAAAAGGCGCATATAGAAATAAGGTTGTAGATGTCCGTAAAAACCTCTTCGCATCTCAATCTTGGCATACTCGCCTCGGGACGCGGCTCGAATTTTCAATCCATTATCGATGAAATCGAAAAAGGCGGACTCAACGCTAAAATATGCCTTCTGATAGTCGATAATCCTAATGCATTTGCAATTGAACGCGCCGGAAAACACGGCATTGAATTTCTTGTCATCAGGCCCGGGGATTGCAAAACAAAAGATGATTTTTATTTAATGATCGCCGATGAACTCAGGGAACGGGATGTGGAGCTCGTTGTTTTAGCCGGTTTCATGAGGATCATCGGCAAACCCCTGATAGACGCCTTTCCCGACAGGATAATGAATATCCACCCCGCCCTTCTCCCATCCTTTCCCGGATTGCACAGCCAGAAGCAGGCAGTCGAATACGGCGTAAAGATCTCGGGATGTACGGTTCATTTTGTCGACGAAGGCATGGATACAGGCCCGATTATCATACAGGCCGCCGTTCCCGTCTATCATGAGGATACGGAAGAAACGCTTTCCGAAAGGATATTGAAACTCGAACATAAAATTTACCCTGAGGCAATCCGATTGTTTTCAGAGGGCAGGCTTGAGGTACGGGGGAGAATCGTAAAGACAAAAGGCAAAGCTTCTTCGGAATCTCATCTTGCAAAGCCGTCATTAAAAGAATAAACCCATTGTTTGTATCCGGCAAGGTCAGACATGCTGAGAACGCCATGTTGAGAAAATTTGAGGTAACCTACGGAAAGACTATCCGGGTTTTAATCCCTCTGTCTTTTCTCGTCCTGATGCCCGTGAATGCATGGGCCTTCGTACCCCACGAATATCCGGCAATTTACATCCACATGCTCTCGCTTATATTTTGTTTTGTCGCATTGCTTATTGTTTTATGGGCTTTTATCCGTCGAGGTTTGTATAAAGAAAGGAGATGGAAATATCTTTTTCTCGCCGCGATATTTCATGCCATATGGAATGCAAATGTTATCATCGGCCGTATAGCGGAGGCATTGTGGATAGAGAAGTCAAAGATAATAGGCAATACGGAGGGATGGCACTATTTTGCACGACAAATAACAATTGAAGGTGCGGAATACTTCTATTACGCCGGAAGACTCGATTTTATATTGCTGAATATAGCCATGTTATTTTTTTATATCTGGCTGAGAGAGAATCTTCAAAAGGAGCCTGAAGAGCGCCTCGTTTCAACAACGGCTCTTTTGCCATTGTTCCCTATATTGTTTACGGAAATAGCCGGCAACATCATTTTTATTGTGTTATCGACTCTCTGCCTCTCCACCAGTATCAAATTGTACAAAAAGGACAGAGGCAATGTGCTGTGGAGATATATGATAGGGCTTTCCTCAACCTATTTTTTGTTTTCCATTTCCAGGTCCTTTGGCCATATTTTGCAGCATATTCTTATGCCGACAGGTAATCTGGTTGTTTGGAAAAATCTTCATCTTGACGCCATTGGCGGAAGCCTTAACACCTTTAGCCGTTTTTTGGTAGCCACTTTAACGCTCTTCTTTATATGGATATATGAGGTCTATCTGGTGATATCCGATGATAAAAGGCAATTACAGACAAATGTGGCGGAAAGGACCAGGCTCATAGAGCAGTTGGAAAGGGATAAAATAGAACTCAGGGAACTGGACAAATTGAAATCCGCTTTCCTGGCAAACGTATCCCATGAACTCAAAACTCCTATGATTTCTATCGTCGGCTACACGGACCTATTATTAGACAAGGTTGACGGCCCTATTAACGAAGAGCAGGATAAGAGCCTGAAGAAGGTTGCTTTACATTCCAGGCATCTCTTGCAGCTAATAAATAGCCTCCTCGACATATCGAAAATGGAGTCCGGTGAACTAAAATTAGAAGTCCGGGAGCTTGATCTGAATTCGTTAATTGAGGCCGTCACCATAACCTTTGACTCTATAATTAAACAAAAGGGACTTACACTTAAGATCGAAATAGACAAGAATCTCCCTGTTATTTACGGTGACGAGGACAAGATCAAACGTATTTTAACGAATCTTCTATCCAATGCAGTTAAATTCACACATAAGGGCGGGATTAGTATAAGTGCAAAACCCTCGGCTATAAATATTAAGCCCGGAGTGATACCTGCATTCGCGGAAGTCTGTGTTGAGGATACGGGAATCGGCATAAAAGAACAGGACTTAGGAAAAATTTTCGATAAGTTTGTTCAGGTAGATCCCACATTATCACGTCCGTATGAAGGCACCGGTCTCGGTCTTAGCATCACGAAAGGATTTGTGGAACTCCATAAGGGTGAGATATGGGTAACAAGTGAATATGGCAAAGGGAGTAAATTCTGTTTTTCCCTCCCTTTTAAAATAGAGTTGCTCGAAAACTCCGGTGCAATAAATTGATGGGTCCTTTATGAGTACTTCTACCGACGTTGTCTGACAGGTCAGGTAGCGGCAGTTCAAGATTTCACATTGGAAGATAGATTTCGTATCATTCAAGACCTATATATCTTTCTCCCTATACTGCGCATTGGAGAGCACATCATCTGAAAGTTCAAGTACATATTGGAAGAGAGATTGTGAGCAATATTCTCCTTGCTTTTATTTCATCCAGAAAAAAACGCTCCCGCACTTTATTTCAAAATGCCTCCTTCAACCGCCGACAGGCATGTCCTGATGCCCGGAATTATTTACGAGTTCCGGGTGAAAGAAATATCATTGCAAAGTCCCCAACTCATGCGAGCAGAAGAATAAATATCATGGTCGAGAAACAGTTACGACTTCAGTACAAATGGCGGATAGATACCAAGGCAAGTGGCCCCATCATTTCGATAAACCTTCGATGATATTGTTCGCGTATAACATAGATAGCGCCTTTCTATGAATAGAAATCGCTGGGTGCGCAAGACCAAGCAAACAATAGTGCAACAGCCCACAAAAATATTCCTTTGCTTGTGACGAAGGACTGATTTGATTGATACCGATTCTAAGCGAATTTACCAAACGAATTATCGATGCATGGCGCTGATCTACTTCATCCTCTTTGATTTCGGTCAATAGAAAGCTATCTTCACTATCGCTGGATATAATATCGACTATATCCAAGGAATCCCATGAATAGTATTCGGGAGTGTTTGCGTCGGCGACTCTGAATAAAAGATCCCTTTCTATCTTTGCGACATCTTTTACAACATGATCTTGTCTCCGAGAAGCAAAGTCTATAAGAATAACATTATAGTCAGACGATATAAGAATGTTGCCACAATTAAAATCACCATGGATATGTCTTGTATCGGCCTCGCAGTCATAGTCGTGTATGATTTCGCCATCGGTTTTCACAAAGTTCTCAATCCTATCTGTGCAGGCTATCTTAGCATTCAATATCTGTCTGTATTCACTAAGAAACCTCAAGATGTTCATCTTTGCACTTGGTGTAAATGAGAAGTAGCTCTTCCATATATTTTTGTGATGTTTAATTGGATCACCGTACATCATCGATAGAGCCTCAATAAGATTCTTTGCTATTGTGCTGCAAGTCGCGGTGTCCAGATTGCCACTTGCAAATTGTAATAGTGTATCGGCCTCACCTTCGTACTCGTATACAATTCCCCACAGCCCGCTTTCGCCTTTGGGCTCTGGGTGTAAGAGCCTGGGTATTGTCGCACGCCGGATGGGGGTTTTTACAATTTCACCATGATTCTTTGCCTCTCGAAAAACTATTTCCTTGTTAGTGCAAACCTTTATGATCCAACTCTTTGGCCTTGTTGGAGAAGTAGAATCTCCCAGAAACTTCGTGGTAGCTTTAAAGACATAGGCTCCAGATCGCCCTGGTGTAATGGTCTTTAGAATTCCTTCCGCACCAGGCAATAGGCTACCTATGAGACACCAAAAGCGACCAAATCCTAACTCTTCTATGAGGCAGGAAGTAAAGGCATCGATGTTATCAGCGTCAAAAGCCCGCCTGACGCTCTCAGACTTTGTTGCCAGTGCCTCCTTATTAATTTTATCGACCTTAGACAATTCACGTGTCATACGTCGATTCTGTGCCTTCTCGAATATCCGCCGTAACCTTTTGGCTGAGAAATTCTTGCCCTCAAGATACGATTTTGCAAACACGCCGTCAAAATTTTCTAGCGTAGCTTCCGAAAAGACATCATAGTAAGGATCATACGTTTCCTCATGAGTTAGCTTAGACGTGATACTGAACACTGGAATGCCAGGAAATGTAACATGTAATTGACGCGCAATATCTATTCCAACAGTATCTAAAGCACCTTTTTCATAGATCACTATATCAACGAAAAAGACAGACACATCATTTGTTAAAACCAATTCATTTGCCTCATGCACACACTTTTTCAACAACTCATGTGGTTCCAATGTTGTATCAGGCACTATGCGTTTTATGTTGTACTTATCATCAATGCCTTCTTCCTCCAGTTTCTTCCGAAATCGAGCCTCAAAACCATCATCCGTGTCCACTAGGACCAATACATTGCTCATTCTTTGTCCTCCTTTATAGGTCGGAGATATGGCAATTTTACTGTAGCCAATGTGGTATAGCCTTCTGTTCGATACCGCTCGAGTATCTCACTCTGATTATCAAATTCACCATAATAACGATTAACTATAGACTTGACATTCCGCAGACCATGACCAATTTTCATCTTATCTTCCAACCCAACTCCATCATCAAGTACTCTTAGTATAAAGCTTCTTTCGCTCTCTACAATTTCGCCCTCCACAAATAGCATCGAGCCCTTTGACCATTTCCACACATTCTCTACAAGGTTATGAAGCATCAACTTATAGGCACTATCTTCGCCATATACTACACATAATTCCTCTGGAAAGGACCTTTTAGCAGATATGTTCTTGCTTCTGAAGTTTTCTTCATGCTGCTGGAGTATTGCCAACGTGATACTTTTAAAATTACTTTCAAAAGAATTGAGAACTACTCGAACGCCCTTTTTACCAAATAGTAACTCCGTGAGTCGCTCAGCGATTTCATGAACTTGATCTCTGACTTGTTTATCAGATATATCCTTATTTTCAATGATGCCGTTTCCTTCGCCTAGTTGAAAGTTAATGCTCGACACAAGTGTGTCAAGTTCATAGCAAGTATTAGTCTTCACATCGAATGCAATACATCTCCTAACCAGTGTTAGGATCTTATCAATTTCGATTCTGAATGGCTCCCATTCCCTTTTAATGTCCTCAGAGGATGTTTCTAAGTCACCAACAACCGAAGTTAGATTTGTTCTGAGGTGCTGTATTTCGTGAAACACTCCTCCACGCAAATCCTCATATGCTGCAAGTCTATTTGCCTTATGCTGCTTTATATTTGCTTCGTATTTCTCCCAGTACTCAACTAGAGCGTCAGTCATGTCACAGAGTTCTTTTTCTCCCCTTTTCGTATCGCTTAGCACCCGCAATGAATTTGTAACTATTGCCGGATGATCCCTGAACACTCTTGACCGCATCGAATGCACAGCTAAATCCATCAAAGTTGGAATACAATGCGAACACATAGAGAACATAGTAAAACAGTTGTCAGATATATAGTATGGGTCAAATTCTCCTGAAATGTATAAAACACTACGAAAGTCGCGCGTAGATAAACTACAGGGATCTTCAAGAAAATATCTGCATGCATTAATTATATCCTCGCAAAAGGACTTATAAAAAATCACCTTTCTAATCTTCTCGGAAAGCGTACTCGGAATCTTTTCGCGGGATAGCACGAAGAAAAGTATTAAAACATTGGAAGGTGTAGACTTGTAATCTCTTATAACTTCGGCGAGCGCATGCCGTGCAGCAGGGTCCGATTTCGCACGTTCTATGAGCCATCTATATTTTAGACTAAGAAGATCACTATGCGTTGCTGACGGAAAGCTAAGCAGCTTAGTTTCCTGCAATACAATACCTACTGGCTGCAACTCTTGATCTTTTGCTCTATCCTCAAAATATTTCGATATGATTGCATTTTTTGGAAACATCGTTCTTAGCGCCTCAAGCTCATCGTTATCCTTACACAAAGGACATTTATCAGGAGTATAGGATGGAAGTTCAGCATCCATCAGATATCTTACGTGAAGCCCTGATCGGCCGTATTGCTTGCTCTTTTCGAGTCTCCTTGCGATGTAAGGATCAGATCGCTTGATTATGATATACACATAAATAAACTGCGCTCCCATCCTTTCGCAAATATCTACCATTCGGAATATTGTCTCACCAGTAACTGACGCGTCATCAAGCACGACGACTTTGTGAATATTGTTGATTTCATAATCTTGATCAAAAGATGGCTGAAGTTCTTCTTCTGAAATTGTGACTACGCTGCATCCTGGGAACGGAGATGCAACTCGTTTTGCAAAGATATCCATTCCCGGATTGTAGTGGGGATATAAGACGTGCGTAATCGAAGCTTTTCTGTCATCAGTCAATACATTTTCAACCTCACGAATGTCATTAACTATAATGTCACTAATTTGATCGATAAAGAGGCTATTGATCTTTGGAATGTCAAACAGATAAATGATGTGGCTACTTTTTGAATAGAAATGTCCTTCTCGAATACCATTAGATGGTTCAATGATATCTCTGAAGAACTCGTTGATAGGGATACCCCCCTGATCCTCAAAGGAGATTCCTTTGAATAGAGGCCCTTCAATCTTAGAAGCATTCTTTACGAGTAAATGTGTGTGGGAATCAACTTGATGTATATCTGCATAAGACCAACCTGGGGGCAAATCGTAATAATATCTAAGTTTCTTTCGAACAATCGCCTCGATCTTGATTTCCTTTTCTCTGAACTGAAGGACTGCATCAACATGTTCCGAGGCATTTACAATAGTAATAATCTTGGTCACCTGTGTTTGAGAAATATTTGTCAAGAGTTTCTGAACGGTCTTACAAGTGCCGAGAACATCAGTGATAATTACGACTTGACATTCCTTCTCAATGCCAAGGATAGGAGCAATCGGCAGGGTCCCTTTACTACTTGTTGGCAAATTAATGTGACGTTTCTGCAATTTCGGTGATAATGGCTGTTCAGACAACACATTTGATACCCACAGGCCAACCTCTGCTCCAATTGATATGATGTAGTCCGGAGGATCTTCCAGTAATGAGTGGTATAGATACCTCTTTAGGAGTCCATATAATGTGGCTTCTGCATAAATCCTATACGTTTCAAAATATCCAGTGCAATATCTTTGAGAAGGTAGTAGGACTTTAATACTCGGGTCAAAAACCTGTTCAAGAATTCCAGTCCGTAACTTTTTCCCAATCGCCTCTTTTGAAATTCTTATAACCTGTTTATAAGAGGATCTTGGCACATATCTATCTATGCGTTCATTAAAAACACAGATATGGGATTTGTTCTCCGCGAATCTTCGTGCAGGATCCGAGAGTACATTCCTGTTACTAAAGACCTCCTCAGCGAGATGAGTCTCTTTTTCGCTTACCCCGAGCATATGAAAGCGACCTTTGTTGTCATAGACTTGTAAGGGCAGGAGGGAACTGTCTTGAACATTGCTTAAATGGAGCGTGTCACTATCAGCAGGTAGGTTAATAATAATGTTGCTCTGTAGCTTACCTTGCCGTTGCATGAGATCATAGATCAGGTAGTGCAGTGCTTTAGCGAAAACCTGCTCACAGTCTTGAAAGTCAACAATGATAGTGAGATGCTTGCCTTTATAGGCCGTGCCAAATGCATTAAGAGAATGAAATATCTCATCTAGCGCTTCTGCTGCAGATTGCAGATCAGCCGGTTTGCGTTTACGAAAATACTCCGCCACGCCCAGAAATTCATAACTTCCAGTCTCATCACCCATGCCAGTATGAAACGGAAAAGAGGTCTGAGCGCCCAATGCCAACGGTTTACGCACTGGGAGCACAATTCTACACTGTGTTCCCTTGACAGGGCATAGAGTATAATTTTTGGGCAATCTATCACTTCTAAAGGGAATATCGTGGTTCTGATTATCATAGAAATCATAGGCCACAATTCCGTCCCCACTTCTGATATAAAGCAATCCATGATAGTCACGAACTGTTTCTTTCAACCGGGAAAGACCTGTCGGAGGAGGAAACTTAAGAGCATCACTCTCAATGACGTCCCGAATTCTGCCTATTCGCTCTGTCACGGACCTTCTCGATGTGTAATATAGTAGGGCATAGTCAATTACATCACAATCTGTCGGGGCAGATGGCTTATTAGTAATTGTGGCATCCGCAATATAGGCGGATTGCAAAGTCTTAAAAAGCCCCTCACCATTGTCAGATATGACAATTTCAAGGACTTCCTGCCCATGCAGTTTATCAAAGAAGCGAGCATCGACTTCGTCAAGAGGATGAGCTCCTTTACGAATAGACTTTCTATGATACTTAGTCATGGCGATATGGGCGCCTTGGCCATTTGTGTGCATATAGATGTTGTCTCCGAGCTCGAATAAAATCACATCACGGACAGCGCCAGTCTTTACTACTTCAGCTTCTTCAACCCCCGCAAATACTGTGCCCAGTCGATCACCATAATATAGATCTTGAAGGAGGCTTCTAAATGATTGTTCAGTAAAGAAGGTGAGAGGGAAGAACGGCGCTCTAAGAAGATTATTCGGATTCAAGCGGATTCCTTCTGTTTTGTTCCCTGACTTGGAGACCTGCTGCTCATCGAGAAACTTCTCAAAGCGATATGAAGACAGGAACCTTTGGACGGCATGGTCGGCTGGGAAATAGAACTCGACGACTTTTCCGTGTACGCCCAGGGACAGTATCCAATTGACTATTAGAGTAATAGGTAAGAGATCACACCATACAACCCGGTTAAAATCAAAGCAGATTGTGGTATACTTCTTCTGGAATGATTTTTTATATGCTTCGGATAGCACTGCCTCTACAGAGGCGCTCGATACATGCGTCGGAAAGCGAATTGTTCCTCTCTCCAAGTCAACGTGGAAATAGGTATTTTTACTATGTCCCATATCTACATACCTTATCTATCTCTATCTGATTCCTCATGATTCTTGTTTAAAGGTGTGAGGTCAGCCTTTCTTGAACACTATTATCCGACATCGGCAGTTATTCAGAAGACAATATACCATCACTTAGTTTCTGATTTATCACACACCATTCCATTTCGGCACTCGCCACCCAAAGTCTCCAAAATTTAATTTTTCTCGAACTTGCACAATTATACATCTTTCGCCCTCGTAAGTAAATTGGCTGATTCCATTGATTTCCGAAGCAAATCCGCACCGATAGGGACAACCCAGTGTAAGGAAGAATTGCGAGCCCTCGGGCTTCTCCGCTCCGTTTGTTAGAAAGGAAAAGACATATCCAAATAGAAACGGCTGCCGTGCATGTTTGATGAAGTAGTGATGAAGACTTTTGAACTTATGTAATCGTTTACTTGTGGCTGAAGTCCGCGTTCATCAGTCACTTTGGATGAAGTTTATTTCAACTGACATTGTCTGACAGGTCAAGTAGCGGTAATTACAAAACTTTTTCAGCATATCCGCCCCTGCCGCTTTAGACTTTTTTATCCCCTTACTTTTAGTCCGTATTTATCTCTTAAGTTGTCCCCGAGTATATTGAAACAGAGAGACGTCAGGGCGATCATAAAGCCGGGGGCAAATACCGTCCAGGGAGCTGAAGTTATATAAGCCCTGTTCGCGTTTATCATGGAGCCCCATGTTGCCGTCGGAGGCTGAGCGCCAAGGCCCAAAAAGCTTAAAGAAGCCTCAGTGATGATATATCCTCCTATCTTCATCCCCGTCATAACGAGCAGGAGAGGAATGCATTGAGGAATAAGATGCGTAAAGAGAATCCTCTGATTACTGCACCCTAACCCATCTTCCGCAGTTTAAAAATTGAAAGTCAATCATATCAAGAAGTTACTAATCAGTTCATAAGTAAAGCTTCATTGTATGTTGAAGACGGCGGGGATTGCCCCATAATAAGTTCTGCTACATCAGCAATCTTAGCCATACTTCGCCATTTGCTCACTCACAATCATCGCCTTCTCCCGCTCGATCTCGTCAATCAGTTCCTGCTCAGTCGGCAGATAGAGCTTGTACTTCGATGCGAAGAGTTGTTTGTTTTCCTTGAGCACGGAATATTTGACCACGGTTTCGTCTTTATCTGTGCAAAGAATGATACCGATAGTGGGATTGTCGTCCCGGCTTATGTACTTGTCTTCGTAAAGCCGGACGTACATATCCATTTGACCTATATCTTGATGGGTCAGTTCCCCGGTTTTGAGATCAATGAGGAGGAAGCACTTGAGGAGGTAATTATAAAACACGAGATCGATGAAGAAATCCTTGGTGTCGGTGCTGATGCGCTGCTGCCGGGCGACAAAGGCGAACCCCTTGCCCAGTTCAAGCATGAACGCCTGCAGCTTGCCGATTATAGACTGTTCAAGATCGGACTCTCGATAATTGGGATTGTCCTTAAGCCCGAGAAATTCGAGGACGTAGGGGTCCTTGATGAAATCCTGCGGAGTTGAAAAAATGGTTTTTGTTTTCTCCTGCATTTCCCTGATAACAGGCTGCTTATCGCGGCTCATTTTCAGGCGCTCGTAGTAAAGCGAGCTGATCTGTCGATCAAGGACACGGGTGTTCCAATTCTGTTCGGCAGCTTCTCTCATATACCATTCGCGGGCTTCCTGTTTTTCCACACGCAAGAGAAGACGAAAATGAGTCCAAGTCAATTTGTGACGCAATGCGTCACAAATTGGAAAAGAAGTGGCTGGGTCATTCGACTTAAACTTTGGCGACCGGCCATCAACAGATTTGTGACACAGCGTGTCACAAATTGGATAGGTCAGATAAAATTGCCGCATATATCGAAGATTCGATGCATCATAGCCTTTTCCAAAGTCCAGAGTCAGCCTATCAGATAATTCATTTAGCAATCTCTTGCCATATTCTGCCCTTTCCTTCCCCTGCTGCTCCTCCTCGACAATCATCCGCCCAACATTCCAGTACGCTTCGACCATGACTGTGTTGACGGCACGGTACACTTTACCTCGCGCGGTGCGGAGCAAGTCGGCGACGGACTCATAGAATTCGTGACGCAGTGCGTCACGTTTTTGGGAAGCCTTTTTCCCGGTCTTGTCAATTACAGCCCCCTCCCAAGCGCTCTCTTTCATCTGCTTCATTGACGCGCCTGGTTTTACATTTACCGCGTATTCATTCAGTCCGCCGGCAGTGTTACGTCGCGGTTTCGTAATTTCAGAGGATGTCCGTTTTCTGGTCATACCCCGATCCTCTTCAGAATCGCCTTGAGCGCAGCATCGGTGGCCTTTGCCTCTTCCTCCAAGGCATTCAACTCTTCCACGATCAAAGCAATCGGCCTATATTCGTCCGCTTCGCCGGTGTGGATGTACCGGCTGGGAGATATGTTGAAATCGTTTTTTGCAATTTCTGCGCGGGTGACGATGCGCGAGAATTTCTCGGCGTCTTTCCACCCGATGAAGGTATCGGCGATATGGACAATGGCATCCTCCGGAATATAATTCTTCGGGTCGCCCTTCACAAACTCTCGGCTTGCGTTGAGCAGAAATACCTTACCCTGCTGTGCCTTGGGCTTTGCTTTATTCAGCACAATGATAATGCCCGGTGCAGTAGTATTATAGAAAAGGTTTTCAGGCAGGTAGATGACTCCCTCGATAAGGTCCTGCTCTACAAACCATTTCCTCACTTCTTTTTCCTTATTGGTGTTCGCATTACCTGAGCCGCGTGATGCTGCGCCTGTGTCGAGAACCACCGCGGCCCGGCCTTCCTGCTTCAGGCTCGCCAGGATATGCTGCATCCAGCCCCAGTCTGCCTTGCTGCCCGGATAGCCAGCGCCCTTCGGAAAGCGGTCGAGTTCGTCAGCGTCATAGTCTTTTTCTTTGAATTCGGTCTGGTTCCACATGGGGTTGGCCACCACGCGGTCAAAAGTCTGAAGCCGGTTGCCTTTTCTGAATTTCGGCTTACGGAAGGTGTCACCAATCTGTATCTCGCCTTCCATGTCATGGATGATCATATTCATGTTCGCCATGGCCCATGTTCCAGGCTCGTTCTCTTGGCCGTAAAGTTTGGCGGGGGCGTATTTCTTTTTTGAGCGGAGCTTCATCTTTTCCTCTAAAACCAGCTCGCATTTTATCAGCAGGCCTGCGGACCCGCAGCAGGGGTCATACACATCCATGCCCGGCTCGGTATCCATGATGCGGGCCATGACGAGCCCGACCTCGGCGGGTGTGTAGAACTCGCCGGCACTCTGGCCCGAACCTTCCGCGAATTTACGGATGAGGTATTCGTAGCTGCGCCCGATGATGTCAGCCTCCACATCGTTTAACCCAAGTTGCTTGGCGCTGACAGCCTCGACGAGGTTTGAGAGGCGATCATCGTCAAGGTCGCGTACACCGTGGGTGGTGGCGTTGAAATCCACCCTGTCGATAATGCCTTTCAGCAGCGGGTTGGCGTTAGCAATAGCGATGAGGTACGAGGTAAGCTGCTCGCCAATTTTGTCTGATATTGTACGGATGACGGACCATACGGAATCATCAGGATTCTTCGGCTCAAGCGGAAGAAAGAAGCGGACAAGTTTCTTGTCGTGTTTGACGAGCTTGAACGCCTTGGCCCGCGAGCCGACCTCCTGGCTGATACGGTTCAACTCGTCGTCAAAGACATCACATAGCCGCTTTGTGAAGATAAGCGGTAGGATAAATTCCTTGTATTTTGCTGCGTCTTTTGCGCCTCGGATGGAACAGGCGGCATCCCATATCCAGGATTCGAGTGATTTACCGTTGCCGTTGAGCACTACAGCCTTTCCTCATTTCATGATCTCCCGTAATAAAGAGGACTCTCTTGTTATTCCCCACTCAAGAAAAAGTATAAAGCAGAAGAGAGGACTTTCTCAAGGAGAAACAACTTTTTTAAAACCGAATGCGTCATGAGTTAGGGGCGCCTTGCGTAGAAATTTTTGAAAGTAACCCATAGAATGATCAGGAGGCTCCGGAGTGCGGATTCCGAATAAGCGTCAACATTTCACCCGACGTTGTCATGTCAGATAGCGGCAATTATAAAAACTTTTTTAGTATATCCGCCCTTGCCGCTTTAGACTTTTTTATCCCCGAACTTTTATTCCGTATTTATCTCTTAAGTTGTCCCCGAGTATATTGAAACAGAGAGACGTCAGGGCGATCATAAAGCCGGGGGCAAAGACCGTCCAGGGAGCCGAAGTTATATAAGCCCTGTTCGCGTTTATCATGGACCCCCATGTTGCCGTCGGAGGCTGAGCGCCAAGGCCTAAAAAACTTAAAGAAGCCTCTGTGATGATATATCCTCCTATTTTCATCCCCGTCATAACGAGCAGGAGAGGAATGCATTGAGGCATAAGATGTTTAAAGAGAATCCTCCGGTTACTGCACCCTAATGTCCTGGCAGCTTCAATATAAGTTGCCTCCCGCAAGGTCAGGACGTATCCCCTTATAATCCTTGCAAAGGAGGCCCAGCCTACTGCAACGATTGCAATCATAACCGTATAAATGCCCGGCGGAAGCAGTATGGAAATACCTATGGCAAGGAGGAGTGATGGAAAAGAAAGTATGAGGTCTACAAAGGCCATGATGACTGTATCCGTCCTGCCGCCGAAATAGCCTGAGACAAGGCCGATAAAAAGTCCGATGCCCATTGAGATAAGCGCCGCCGTTACGGCGATACTGATTGATATCCTCCCTCCATAAAGGACCCTTGAGAGTATGTCCCTGCCTTTGTTGTCCGTACCAAGCGGATGCTCAAAATCCGGCGGTATTTTCAGACTGTCAAGGTCTATCCTGTCGGGACCATATCGGCTGACCGCAGGCGCAAAGACGGACAGAAGGGTTATCAAAAGCAAAACGAAAATGGAAATCTTACCGGTCGTCTTCATGCTAATTCAATCTGATCCTCGGGTCAAGATAGTGATACATAATATCAACAATCAGATTGATCGCCACAAATATCATTGTTCCTACAATCACACACCCCATTATCACCGGATAGTCCCTCATGATAATGCCTTGCATCGTAAACCGCCCTATCCCGTCCCAGCCGAATATCGTCTCGGTAAGTACCGCCCCGTTCAGATAACTGCCGAAATCAAGACCGATGACTGTAATAATCGGTATGAGGGCATTTTTAAATACATGTATGCCGTTAATCTTTGACTCCGGCAAACCCTTTGCCTTTGCCGTCGTAACAAAAGGCATATCAAAGATTTCCATCAAAGAGGTCCTTGTCACCCTTGAAATTGCAGCAATGGCAGGAAGCGAAAGTGTTATCGAGGGCAATATGAGGAACCGTATATCCCCGGTGCCGGACGGCGGAAAAAGTTTGAGCTGAAGGCTTAGAAAGAGCATAATCAGAAGCCCGCTCCAGAAGACGGGCACACTGAGTCCTGTCACTGAAATTGCCGAAATTAATCCGTCCATCCATGTGTCCTTTTTATAGGCTGACAGAAACCCGAATGATAGTCCTAATGGAATTGCTATCAGCATTGCGCAAACGGCAAGCTTTAAGGTATTAGGAAATTTCAGTAGCAGGTCATCGAAGACCTTTCTGTTGGTATAGTAAGACCGCCCGAATTCCCCTTGCAGCAGGAGCTTGATATATCCGTAATACTGACTGATAATATTCCTGTCAGTCCCGAGTTCCTTTCTGATTTTTTCTATAACCTCCGGCTGTGCCCGCTCCCCTACCATGCTCAAAACCGGATCGCCCGGTAATGCCTTTGTGAGAGAAAAAGTAAGGATGGTGATACCGAAAAGCAGCGGAATAAGGAGAAGAAGCTTTTTTATAAAATAAGTCCTAATAATAACTCCTTTTATGGTATATTTTTATCAACCCCGAAATTCAATAATATTTTAGCAAACCTTGTGATTTATTTTTTGCTTAACGTCGCCGGGGAGACGCAGAGCCGAAAAGGTAGAATTACTAATACGGTCATAAGTATGAAGACATTGATTAATAAAATCCCTCCTAACCTCCCTTTGCCAAAGTGAGGAAATACACCCCTCTTTGGCAAAGAGGGGCAAGGGGAGATTTTTCAATAATAATGCCTTACTTATGAACTCCTAAGTAATACAAAAGTGTCGCTGTAGTATCAGATACGCCTCGGAAAAGAAAGACAATGTAGTATGGTTACTGTTAATATGTATAGTAATGTTTTTACAGTCAACAAAATGTAATACAATAGAAAAATTTCTAATAGCAATAATATCTTTCTTCCTCATTTCACCTGCTTTTGCAGAAGATTATATATATACCAATAAGGACCTTGAGAAATATAAAAGCTCTTCAGAAAAGATAGAGGCGCCTCAGAAG
>Ga0315275_10002792_pt1 | contig 15901 bp, 14 predicted proteins | sample YL17G03_0_MG_FD_205557 | JGI IMG/M metagenome (GOLD analysis project Ga0315275, IMG submission 205557) | Sediment microbial communities from Yellowstone Lake, YNP, Wyoming, USA - YL17G03_0 | ecosystem: Environmental > Aquatic > Freshwater > Lake > Sediment | place: USA: Wyoming | collected... | reverse complement strand
GCGCATCCTGCGCCGCCAGTTTTGTTCGTCTTCCCGGTAACCCCCGGGAAAGCAAAAAGAACGCTGTTCGCTCCGGCGGTGAGTAGCGTCAGAGCCAGCAGGGTAAGGACGGTGCTTGTAACCGTTCGCTTCATTGCTATCTCTCCTGGAATGGTTGATGTATATGACTGTCCTGCGGAAACACCTTCGCGTGAGGATCGTGACTCATCTCATAGTCACTAGAACCAACAAAGAGAGTGCCGAGTTCCTCATCACGGGGGTGAAAAATTGACACTCGAGCGGAGCATCAATATACTGCTGAATTTGACGGGGAATCGGGGAGTTCCGTTGGAATACTTCCGTTTGCAGCAGGTCTAACCGATCTTCTAGCCGGGACCGATGATCGAACATGAGTACGGGGCAGAGTTCAAGGACGACTTGTGATTGAATCTCTTCCGATGCGAACGTATATTGAAAAACAGATGAAAAAGTCCCGCTCGAAATTTGTCTGTCAGGCCTGCGCGTACGAATCCCCCCGCTGGATTGGCAAATGCCCGAATTGCGGCGAATGGAATTCGTTTGTCGAAGAGCTCATCGTTCCCAAGAGCAAGACCTCGCGGGCGCCCGGCAGCGGATTGCATGCCGGTCCCGTTTCGATTGCAGAGGTATCGTCGCTTCCCGAATCGCGGGTTTCAACCGGGATTGCCGAGCTCGATCGTGTCCTCGGAGGCGGGATTGTCCCCGGCTCGGTTGTACTTGTCGGTGGTGATCCCGGCATCGGCAAGTCGACACTCATGATGCAGATGGCTGCCGGGCTGCACTCCATGTCCATTCTCTACATCACCGGCGAAGAGTCGGTCAATCAAATCAAACTCCGGGCCGAGCGCATGGACATTCCTCCTTCGCCCGGGCTTCTCTTGCTTGCCGAGACAAATCTGGAAGTTATTGAAACGCATCTCGATCATGTCAAGCCCGCCCTGGTCATTGTTGACTCCATCCAGACGATGTTCCGCAGTGATCTTGAGAGTGCGCCCGGGACGGTCAGCCAGGTTCGGGAATCGACATCGACGTTCATACGCTTTGCCAAGAGCCGGGAGATCCCTGTGTTCCTTGTTGGCCACGTGACAAAGGAAGGTGCGATTGCCGGACCGAAGGTGATTGAACACATGGTGGATACCGTCCTGCAGTTTGAAGGTGAGCGGCATTACGCATACCGCATCCTTCGTGCAATGAAGAACCGGTTCGGCTCGACGAATGAAATCGGCATTTTTGAAATGCAGGAGAGTGGCTTGCGGGAAGTGTTGAATCCTTCGCAGGTGTTTCTGGCGCAGCGGCGCCAGGGTGCTTCCGGCTCATCCGTGGTTGCAGGAATGGAGGGGACGCGCCCGCTGCTCCTTGAAGTTCAGGCTCTTGTTGCTCCCACAAGCTATGGCGTTCCGCAGAGGACGGCGACGGGGTTCGATGCCAGGCGGCTGCAGATGTTGCTGGCGGTGCTGGAGAAGCGTGTCGGGCTGCACCTGGGGCAGTATGACGTGTTCGTCAATGTGGCCGGAGGAGTTCGCATCGACGAACCTGCAGCTGATCTGGGCATGGCAGTCGCGATTGTGTCCAGCCTCAAAGACATCCCCGTCGATTCGCAATCCGTGGTGATCGGGGAAGTTGGCCTTGGCGGCGAGATTCGCCGGATTCATCAGGCGGAAAAAAGAGTTGCAGAAGCGGTCAAACTTGGCTTCAAGAGGCTTGTTCTGCCGTCTGACACCCGCGCAAACGTGCGTCTGCCGGGCGATGTCGAACTGATTGAAGTGGAAACGCTTGACCAGGCAATCGATGCGCTGATCGGTGCGTGAGATGTTCATGACGAGATTGCTGTTGAAGCCCGGGCAGATCGTGACAATGGATTCTGCGCGTACTGTCATCGCGGGCGGGGGCATCCTGGTGGAGGGAAATGATATCGTGGGGGTCGTGGACCGGCACACGATTCCTCCCCCCGGCCGCTTTCTCGGCGAGGTTCTCGATCTTCCATCTCTTACCGCTATTCCCGGTTTCATCCAGACGCGCCTCCACCTCTGCCAGACTTTGTTTCGGGGTCTGGCCGATGACATGGACCTCCTTGACTGGCTGAAGTTGCGCATCTTTCCGCTGGAAGCGGCGCACACCGCAGCGTCCATGTATACCTCGGCACTCCTGGGAATAACGGAACTCATTCGATCCGGCACAACAACCATCATGGACATGGGGAGTGTGCACGGAGAGGAGGAAATCGTCCGCGCCATCGATGCGGCGCAGGTTCACCGCGCGGCTCGGGTCGAACTTGACCGGCTGCTCCGACGCTGCGAGGCATAACAATCACCGGGACGTATGACAACACTCCTCCTTGCGACACACAATCGGCACAAAGCTGTGGAGTTTCAGACCATGCTGGATGACCTCGGTGTCGTGATCGCGACGCTGGATGGGTATCTACAGGTCGGTGAGATCATTGAAGACGCTGACACGCTGTGCGGAAACGCGTTGAAGAAGGCGCGCGAGGTGTTCCGTCTGACGGGAGTCCCGTCGCTGGCCGACGACACGGGGCTGGAGGTACATTATCTGAACGATGCCCCCGGTGTCTTCTCATCCCGGTACGCGGGGCCGGGCGCAACCTACCATGACAATGTGCAGAAACTGCTGCGTTCCATGCGGGGAGTGCCGGAGCGTCGCCGTGCAGCATTGTTCCGCTGTGTTCTTGCCTTCGTGGCGGCAGAAGGCAAAGAAGAGATAGTCGAAGGGGTTTGCAGGGGCGCCATCATCGAGGTCCCGCGCGGCACGAATGGATTCGGGTATGATCCTGTCTTTCTTCCCGACGGGTATCAGACAACTTTTGCTGAAATGGACCTCGCTGTGAAGAACCGGGTCAGCCACCGGGGGCTTGCCATCCAGGAGCTGAAGAAGATTCTCCCACGGTACCTCACACGATGAGCATTGATGGTCTGTTGAAAATCGCGAAACCGATAGCTATCTTGTCGGTGAATTTTCGGATCTCGCGCGGGCTGCGGTATGGCCTGCGGCTCTGGAGGGTGCCGGATGCAACGTATCGAGGTTTCACGGAAGCAGGAATCCTGGCATCCCGGGATTTGATATTCGGGGAGGACGTCATCACACTTGATCCAGCGACGGGGGATGTGCAAAGAGACAGCGACGACGAACCAGCAGTCAGGCATCGGGATGCTGACGCCGTGCCGACGGTTGCGCTCCCTGAGTGGATGGGTCTGGATGAGGCGCGATCACTACCGGAGTTCCAGCGGATGCCGGCTCTTCAGCCGCCCGCACCGAGCGACACGGTGGGTGTGTGCCGGGATCCCCGCGTTCTCCTCGTGTCGTACTCTGTCCCTGCGGAAAGTAACCCGTCGCTTCTGAAGGGCATCATCATGATGGCTGATCCATCCGAGGGGCGTGTGCTGATAAGCGAAATGCTCCATGCCGGTGTCGTGGCGCCTGTTTGCGATTCATGGTTTGTGGCATATGGGATGCTCTTCTTCATACAAGAACGGGCAGCGCTGTGTGCGGTGCAGTTTCCCGAATGAACGACGATAGAAGGACCACTCCGTGTCTCCTACCGAGATGAGCAAGCCAGTGTCTCCTCCCGCAGTTCCCCCGGGCCGCGAGCCGGTGAAAGTGCGGGTGAAGCATGTCGACGCATTTACCGAGATACCCCAGACGGGAAATCCAGCGGGAGTCGTGCTGAATGCCGACGTGTTGTCTGACGAGCAGATGCAGGCCATCGCTCGTGAATTGGCTCTTTCTGAAACGGCGTTCATCCTGCCTCCGACTACTCCGGAGGCCCACCTTCGCATCCGTTGGTTCACGCCGCAGGTCGAAGTTCCCCTGTGCGGTCATGCGACCATCGCGAGTTTCCATTCGCTGGCGGAAGAAGGGATGGCGGGCATGAAGGAGCCGGGCAAGTATGCGTTCGAGCTTGAGACACGATCGGGAATTCTCCCTGTAACAGTGACCAAACTACACACCGGCACCGATGTCGAATTCGGACTCATCGTTCCCGAGTTCAACCGCGCAGGTCAGTACAAGCTGGATGTTATGCGAATCCTCAACCTCCAACTTGAGGATTTCGAGAACCGGATGCCGATCGTCTATGCCAGCTACCTCTACGTCCCCATTCGTCGGTTGCACACCGTCTTTGCGATGAGACCGAATTTCTACACGATGGCGCAGTTTCTCTCCAACCGGAACCTCAACGGTATCTGTGTCTTTACCACCGAAACTGTCGAACGATCCTCCGCTGTCCATTCGCGCTTTTTCGCACCCCACCTTGGCATTCCCGAGGACCCGGTGACAGGTTCATCGAACGGGCCGCTGGGTGTCTACCTGTTTGAACGCGGCGCGCTTGAGCCGTCCGGCGACACCGTCAGCATTGTCGGCGAGCAGGGGGACGCCATCGGGCGGAAGGGTCGCGTCACAATCAACCTGAAGCTCCAGGGAACGCGCGTCATGTCCGTGAGCATCGCCGGGCGGGCCGTCACCATTCTCGCCGGAGATATGGTCGTCCGGTAAGCGCTCCACGTCAGATGTGCCACCGTTTCGTTCTTCCAGAAGGGACCGCTATGACCCTCGAATCACTCCTTTTTGCCGTGATCCTCGCTGCTGCCTTTGTCGTGTTCGGCAGAAGTGCACGAGGACTCATACGCTCCCTGAGCATCGGGAAGCCGGAAGGCCGGTCTGATCGTCCCCGGCAACGCATCGGCCGTGTGCTCACAATTGCTTTCGGGCAGACGAAACTGCTACGCGAGCCCTTCGCGGGACTGCTCCACTTCCTGATCTTCTGGGGGTTCATTATTCTCCTTGCGGCCGTCGGGGAGTCGATCGGTGAAGGACTCATTCCCGGTTTTTCGTTGTCCTTCCTTGGACCGCTGTACCCGCCGCTGGTGTTCCTGGAAGATGTTGTTGCGCTCCTGGTTGTTCTGGCGGCGGTGATTTCCGTCGTGCGCCGTCTCCTGGCTCCGCCCAAGCGACTCCAGGTCACGGGCCATGCCAAGTGGGATGCCGTGTTGATCCTCAGTCTCATCCTGCTGGTGATGGTGACCATGTTCGGACAGAACACGTCAAGGATTCTGATCGGCCATGGACATGCCAACGACGCACGGTTCGTGTCAACCGCGCTGGCCGACCTGTTCGGCACAGCGTCGCAGCAAGGAGCACCGACGTGGTACCACGTGTTCTTCTGGGGGCACATGCTCGCCGTGCTCGGATTTTTGAACTATCTCCCCCACTCCAAGCACCTGCATGTGCTAACCTCGGTACCGAATGTCTACCTCTCGAACCTTGGACCGACAGGGGCACTCAAACCGATCAACCTCGCGGATGAGACACTCACGAAATACGGAGCCACGGATGTCGACGATTTCACCTGGAAGCAGTTGCTCGACGGCTATACGTGCACGGAGTGTGGACGCTGCACGGCTGCCTGCCCTGCACATACCACCGGGAAGCTCCTCAGTCCGCGGCAGATTATCATCGACATCCGTGCAAGGACAATGGAAAAGGCGCCGTGGGTGACCGGGGCCGGCGGCGAGGGGAGCAAGGAGGACGCGCTGGCGCACCAGCTCCTTGATAACTTCATCACCGAGCAGGAACTCTGGGCCTGCACGACCTGCATGGCGTGCGTGCAGGAATGTCCTGTGATGATCGAACATGTCGATGCGATCATCGATCTGCGTCGCGGCCTGGTGTTGAACGAATCCCGCTTTCCGGAAGAGCTCAAAACGACATTTTCCAACCTCGAACGGAACTATACGCCATGGGGATTCGGCCACGCAAGCCGGGCAGACTGGGCTGAAGGGTTGGAGATACCAAGGATGTCCGATGTCCGCCGCGCTGATGTGTTGTTCTGGGTCGGTTGCGCCGGCGCCTATGACGCGCGGTACCGGAAAGTGACCCAGGCCTTTGCGCGCCTGCTGAAACTCGCCCGGGTGGATTTTGCCATCCTTGGGACGGAGGAGAAGTGCAACGGTGACCCTGCCCGGCGGATGGGAAACGAATACCTCGCGCAGATGCTGATCCAGGAGAACGTCGCAACGCTCGCGAAATATCAGTTCAAGAAAATTGTCGTGACGTGCCCGCACTGCCTGCAATCCCTCGGCAGGGAATATCGACATTTTGGTGCGACGTACGAGGTTGTGCACCACACAACGTTTCTTCAGGACCTTCTTGCGTCAGGGAAGTTCACGGTGTCGAAGGAAACCAATGCAACAATCACGTTCCATGATCCATGCTACCTCGGACGGTACAACAATGAGTACGACGCTCCGAGGGCATTGCTCAAGGGGGTCGCGGGAATCCGCATGGTGGAGATGAAGCGCTCGCGCGACCGGAGCTTCTGCTGCGGCGCTGGCGGTGGGCGGATGTGGATGGAGGAAAAAGAAGGGAAGCGCGTTAATATCGAACGTACGGAAGAGGCCCTGGCGACCAAGCCGGAAATCATCGGTACAGGATGTCCATTCTGCTTGACGATGATGACCGACGGTGTCAAAGCGGTGGACAACGCGGAGAACGTACAGGTGAGAGACATTGCGGAGGTGCTCCTGGATGCAGTGGAAACCGGCAGCGGTGATGTTCAGGGCCCGGCACGTGCGTAGAACGATCGCACACCAAGCGGCACGAGCGGGAATCTGAACGGTTCATTGCACTCATTGTCCATCATGGTGAGGGAACGTGGCAGTGCGGATTGCTATCGGGACGATCATGCTGCTTGTGCCGCTGCTCTCTCCGGCGGCCGAGCGCTCAGACACTGCCCAGTCGTCGGGAATGCCAGCCGGCATGCACATCCATCAACTTGTGCTCCTCCACCGTGGTGCGGCGGGGAAACCAGAGAACTTCTCGTACGGATGGGAATTCGAGCAGGGCCATCGTCCGTACATCGACAGTCTTGTGACGTCGGGTGCGATTGTGTGTGAGGGCCCGATTGAGGACGCCGAGATTTTGTGCGGTATCTTCGTGTTCCGCGCGAATTCACTACAGGAGACTGAAGCCTTTGCCGCAAGTGATCCAGCGGTACAAGCAGGTCGGCTGACATACGAAATACACCCCTGGGCGGTCACGCACGGAATGATGCCATAGACGGGCTGACGCCTCAGGCCGACGTCGTTACATAAGACCATGGGGTTTCGTTTTTTGCCCGGTTCTTTGTATGTTACTTTGTTCTGCCCCGATCGACAGTCCGTTCCCCATGCCTCTATCATTTGCAAAGCACGATCATGAAAGACCTTTCGCTCTTGCTGGCTGTTTTTCTACTCCCTTCGATGATTGTCGCAGGCGGGAAGTCATCCTCGGCTGACGAATCGAAGAAGAGGGATCCCATGTCTGTGGAGACCTTCACCGGGCTGAAATTTCGGTCCATCGGGCCGGCCGTGACGTCCGGTCGCGTGTCAGATCTTGCCGTCCACCCCGGCGACAGAGCGACATACTACGCTGCGGTGGCATCAGGCGGCGTCTGGAAAACTACGAACGCCGGCACGACGTGGGACCCTGTCTTCGACGGGCAATCCTCATTTTCGATCGGATGTATCACGCTGGATCCCGCCAATCCATCGGTTGTATGGGTCGGCACCGGAGAGAACAACAGCCAGCGCAGTGTTGCCTGGGGCGATGGTGTGTACCGTTCGGAGGATGGAGGGAAATCGTGGGAGAGCATGGGATTGAAGAACTCCGAACATATAGGCAAGATCGTTATCGACCCGAGGGACTCCCGAGTTGTCTACGTTGCTGCACAGGGTCCGCTCTGGGGGCCGGGCGGTGACCGGGGCCTCTACAAAACCGCGGACGCGGGGAAAACGTGGAAACCGGTGCTTACCATCAGCGAAAACACCGGTGTGACAGATCTCGTTATGGATCCGCGAAACCCGGATCTCCTGTATGCAGCTTCGTACCAACGCCGCAGGCATGTCTGGACGGTGATCAATGGCGGGCCGGAATCGGCCATCCACAAATCCACCGACGGCGGAGCGACGTGGAAGAAGCTGACCAGCGGCCTTCCCGCGGTCGATCTGGGGCGCATCGGACTCGCGATATCCCCGATTGCTCCCGATGTCGTGTATGCAACGGTCGAAGCAGCAGACAACAAAGGGGGGTTCTTCCGCTCGACAGATCGGGGGGCCAGCTGGGAAAAACGGAGCGACTATGTGAGCGGCAGTGGGCAATACTACCAGGAGATCTTCTGTGATCCGAAGGACGTGGACCGTGTGTATGCCATGGATGTGTACCTGAAAGTTACCGACGACGGCGGGAAGACGTTTAGGAATCTCGGGGAAACCTCGAAGCATGTCGATAATCATGCCATGTGGATCGATCCCAACAACACCAACTACTACCTCGTCGGATGTGACGGTGGTGTGTACGAAAGTTTCGATCGGGCGAAGACATGGCACTTCAAGAGCAATCTACCCGTCACACAATTCTACCGTGCGACGGTCGATAATTCCACTCCCTTCTACTATGTCTATGGCGGGACGCAGGACAACATGACGCTTGGTGGCCCGTCGCGAACCACCAGTGCGTCGGGGATCACGAACGCGGATTGGTTTACCACGGTAACAGGTGATGGCTTCTGGTCCCAGGTGGATCCCTCCGATCCGAACATCGTCTATTCCGAATCCCAGTACGGGGGACTTGTGCGCTACGACCGCCGCAGCGGCGAACTCATGGGAATCAAGCCTCAGGAATCGCTGGGCGACCCCGGCCTCCGCTGGAACTGGGATACGCCGCTCATGATCAGTCCCCATTCGCCCACGCGTCTCTATGTGGCGGCAAACAAACTGTTCAGGAGTGACGACCGAGGCAATACCTGGAAGGCCGTGAGCGGAGATCTCACCCGCCAGATCGATCGTAACACGCTCTCGGTCATGGGAAAAGTGTGGGGTGTCGATGCCGTTGCGAAAAGCGCATCGACCTCATTCTACGGCAACATCACTGCCCTCTCGGAATCACCCTTGAAGGAAGGAGTCCTCTATGTGGGGACCGACGACGGGCTGATTCAAGTGACGGAGAACGGTGGTGCCGCGTGGCGCAAGATTGGAAAGTTTCCCGGGGTGCCGGAGATGACCTTCGTGAGCCGTATCGAGGCGTCGAAGCACAGCGCGACCCGTGTGTTCGCAGCGTTTGATAATCACAAGAATAGTGACTTCAAACCCTATCTCCTCCAAAGCGATGATGGCGGAGTGAGCTGGAAATCAATTGCCGGCAATCTTCCGGCCGACGGTCCGGTGTACGCAATCATGGAGGACCATGTCCTTCCCACCCTGCTCTTTGCCGGGACGGAGTTTGGCGTGTTCTTCACCGTGGACGCAGGCAAGCAGTGGATACAGCTGAAGGGTGGCCTGCCGCCGATTGCAGTGCGCGATATTGTCATTCAGAAGCGCGAGAATGACCTGGTGCTGGCAACCTTCGGGCGTGGCTTCTACGTCCTCGATGATTATTCAGCGCTCCGTTCGGCAACGGCCGAGGTTCTCGCGAAGGAGGCGAACCTGTTTCCGGCGAAACAGGCACTGATGTACCAGCAGTCCCGGCCGTATGGACTGCGAGGAAAAGGATTCCTGGGCGAATCATTTTACGTTGCGGACAATCCACCGTTTGGCGCCACCTTCACCTACTATCTGAAGGAATCCTACAAGACACGCAAGGAACAGAGGCAAGAGTTGGAAAACGAGGCTGTGAAGAAAGGCGAGACGCCTCCGTACCCGACCTTCGACCAGTTGAGGCAGGAAGATGAAGAAGAGGCTCCCTCGGTTATCCTCACCGTGCTTGATGAGACGGGAGGCGTCGTACGGAAAATGAACGGATCCACTGCGCGCGGGATCAACCGTTTGACGTGGGACCTCCGGTATGCGGCCCCGACACCGACGCGGCTATCGAAGCAGGAGGATGACCCGTTCACGGAACCGGAACAGGGTCCGCTGGCGATGCCGGGAACGTATAGCGTCGTTGTTTCCAAGAAGGTCGATGGAACGGTGACGGACATTGCAGGTCCCGCGAAGTTCGATGCCGTCGTGCTGGGGACGGCAACACTTCCGGCCCCCGATCGGAAAGCACTCGTGGCCTTTCAGAAGAACGTTGCCGACCTCCAGCGGGCGGCACAGGGTGCTGCCCGGGCGCTCGGGGAGCTCAAGGAGCGGATCCCCTACCTGAAGAAATCGTATCTTGACACACCGGGTGCTCCTGCAAGCATCGCCGGTGACCTGAGCACACTCGAAGCCGGACAGCGTGAGATCAACCGTCTGCTGAACGGCGACCGAACACTCCGAACCAGGAACGAGCCGACTCCTCCCTCCATTCTAGAACGGATCAACGGCATTGTGGACGACCAGTGGTTGTCGACATCGGCACCGACGCAGACACAGGTTGATGCCTACCAGATCGCCGCGAAAGAATTCGAACCGGTCCTTGCGAAACTGAAGTCCCTCAAGGTCCTCGAGGACCAGACCATCGTCCCTGCGCTTGAAAGGGCCGGCGCTCCATGGACACCGGGTAGAGTGCCGGAGTGGAAGAACAAGTGAGGGGGAAAGGGTGACGAGAAGCAGGAGCGAAGGGAAAGCAGGGCGCATGGTCTCATTGATGGTGCCCCTCGTTGTGTGGGCGGCACTTGCCGGGGTTCCACGTGAGGGAGCCGCCCAGACCGGGCCGGCATTCACCAAGCAGGGGGAGCTTGTATTCACGTCGAAAGCGGGGGACGTCAAGGCGAAAATCGACATTGAGATCGCTGAAACAGACGAACAACGGCAGCAAGGCCTGATGCATCGTGCCGAGCTGGGCGAGCGGCAGGGAATGTTGTTTCTCTTTTCCTCCGAAACTCTTCTCTCGTTCTGGATGAAGGACACCATCGTTTCCCTGGATATGATATTCGTCAACGACGGCATGGAGATTGTCACCATCCACCGGGATACGATCCCCTATTCCGAACAGTCGTACGTATCGACAAAGAAATCGCGGTACGTCGTGGAAGTCAATGCGGGCTTCACAAAGAAGATCGGCATCACCGTGGGAGACAAAGTGTTTTGGCAGAGAATGTGAGCACGGGACGGAATGAACTCCGTCGCCCCGCAGGGGGCGTCCGCCTCGCAGAGGCGATCTTCGAGAACGTGAACGAAGGCATCACCGTTGCAGATTGTTCCGTTCCGGGGATGCCCCTGATCTATGTCAATAAAGCGTTCCAGCAACTGACAGGGTACAAAGCCGAGGAAGTTCTCGGGCAGAACTGTCGGTTTCTCCACGCCGGTGAGAGCGACCAACCGGCTCTCGAGCTTGTGAGGGCGAGCCTCAGGAAAGGTGTGTCATGCACAGCAGTCCTTCGGAACTGCCGGAAGGACGGATCCCTCTTTTACAATGAGCTCCATCTTTCCCCGATTCGGGACGACGCGGGGAGGATCGTTTATTTTATCGGCATCCAGCGAGACGTCACGGAGCGCGTCAATTCCGAGGAGGCGCTGTGGAAACTGAACGATGATCTGGTCAATGTCAACAAGCATCTGAATGAGGCCAACGCGCGCCTGAACGAGCTGCTCTACGTCGCGGCGCATGACATCAAAAGCCCACTGACCAGCATTATGCTGTCGCTCGAGCTGTTCCAGGAAAAGCTCCCATTGATGTCACGTCCCGCACAGCGCAAGCTGTTGGGTCAACTGGAGATGACCTCGCGGCACCTCAGGGACATCGTGATCGATGTGCTGGAGGCCCGCCGGGTGGATTCAGACGACACGCGTCTGAAGAGGGAGCCGATCGACATCGCCCTCAAAGCGAAAACGGTTGTTCGTTTCTATCATGAACAAATCGCTGCAAAGCGCCTCCGCATCAGGCTGCTGGCGACCGCCAGGCTTCCCAGGGCTCTGGCCGACCGCAATTGCACACTGGCGGTCATCGATAACCTCATCTCGAATGCCATCAAGTTTTCCCCGCCGGGCGGAAGAATCACAGTGCAAGTGACCCAACGGGGCGGCTTCATCCGGTTCGAAGTCAAGGATGCCGGCGCAGGGATCAAGCCCGAGGAAATGCCGAAGCTCTTCGGACGGTTTGTGAAGCTCAGTGCCCAACCGACAGGCGGAGAACATTCGACCGGCCTCGGACTCTATATTGCGAAGAAATATATGGACCTGATGAAGGGCAAGATCTGGGCGGAGAGCGAGGAGGGGAAGGGGACGAAATTTGTGCTTGAGTTCCGGAAGGCGAAGCGAAGAAGAACGACCTAACGAGATACTTATGGAGGATCGACCATGAACATCATGCTTAAGACCATGCTGGTGATTGTCGGGGTTGTGCTGGGCGGACACGCAGTGCTGTTGGCGCAGCAACCCGCGAAGAAAAGCGGGCAGCCGGTGTGGATGAAGGAGGCCTCTGCCGGTCTTGAAAAAGAACTCGTCGCCAGGTATGGTGAAGGAATCAGAACCCGACTGCAACGAGGAGTCAGGCAGGTTGCAGACTTCTGGCGTGCCGGTGACGGCGACCGGAAGGTATTCGAGGAATTCGTCCGGTCGAATTTCGCCGGCGACCAGGAGACGCTCGATACGATGTTTGGCCGCTTCGAGGCATTGCTCGAGAAGCTTGATGGTCATATGGGCGAGATCGGAAGAACATTCCGCACACAGGCGGATCTCGACCTTGGTCCGATTCTGCCGTTCGATGAGATTGTCGCCGGCTACGATGCATCGGCGCATCTCTCCGATGATTTCTTCGAGAACAAGCTGGCGTTCGTCGTCGTGTTGAATTTCCCATTTACCACGCTCGAAGATCGCCTTGCGAACGGCTCGACCTGGACCAGGCGCCAGTGGGCGGAGGCCCGCCTCGCGCAGCGATTCTCGCGCCGGGTGCCTGCGAGCGTCAACCTGGAGATCGCCCGTTCAGCGTCAGAGTCCGGACAGTATATCGCCGAATACAACATCTGGATGCACCACCTGCTGAACGAGAAGGGTGAGCGCCCCTTCCCGCCGAAGCTGCGGCTGCTTTCGCACTGGAATCTCCGAGACGAACTCAAGGCGGACTACAGCGAGGGTGCCGCAGGGTTTGAGAAACAGAAGACGATTCAAACGGTGATGCAGCGTATCGTGCTGCAAACAATCCCCGAGGTGGTGATCAACAACCCTCATGTCGACTGGAACCTCCCTGCCAATACTGTTATTCCATCCTCGGTCATGGATGCCGACTCGAAGGTCCCTGCCGGCATGAGCGTGTCCAGCGCCCGGGAGCCCGACACACGGTACAAGACACTGCTCGGGACGTTCCTTGCGTCACGCAAGGCCGATCCCTATTCCCCGACGGCGCCGACGCACATCGCACGCAGTTTCAATGAAGGGCGTGAGATTCCCGAAACCCGTGTCAGGGAGATGCTGGAACAGGTGGTCTCATCCCCGCTGGTCCCGAGGGTGGCGGCACTGATCGAGAAGCGCCTCGGGCGCCCGCTGGAGCCGTTTGATATCTGGTACAACGGCTTCCGCCAGCGCAGCACCTACACGGAGGCACAGCTGGATGATATCGTGGCGAAACGATATCCCACGCCGGAGGCCTTCCAGAAGGAGATCCCGAATATCCTGACCCAGCTCAGCTTTACGAAAGAAAGAGCCGACTTCATTGCGAACCACATTATGGTTGACCCCGCGCGGGGATCGGGTCATGCGATGGGTTCCTCGATGCGGGAGGCCCCCGCCCGTCTGCGGACGCGGGTTGGCAAGACGGGGATGAACTACAAGGGGTACAATATTGCGATCCACGAACTCGGGCACAATGTCGAGCAGGTGATTTCCCTCCACGAAGTGGACCACACGCTGCTGCAGGGCGTGCCCAATACGGCCTTCACGGAAGCACTGGCATTCGTCTTCCAGGAAAATGATCTGCGGCTTCTCGGACTCACAACGCCCGATGCACGCAGCGAGGAATTGCAGGTCCTGAATGATTTCTGGGGTACGTACGAAATCGCCGGCGTCGCCCTTGTGGACATGAGCGTCTGGCACTGGATGTATGACCACCCGAACGCGACACCTGCACAGCTGAGGGAAGCCACGCTCGGGATTGTCAAGGAGATCTGGAACACCTATTACGCCCCCGTCTTCAAACAGAAGGATGTGGTCCTTCTCGGGATCTATTCGCACATGATTGATTCGTTCCTGTATCTCCCCGATTATCCGATCGGACATCTGATCGCCCATCAGATCAATGAACAGATACACAAGGCAGGAAGCATCGGGCCGGAATTTGAGCGCATGGCAAAACTGGGCCGCGTGACACCAGACGTCTGGATGAAGAATGCGACAGGATCTCCAGTGGGATCGGAGGCGCTTCTTCATGCGACCGAGAAAGCTCTGGCACAGGCTGAGGCCGAATCCGGCAAACGCTGATATCTCAATCATAGCGGAACCCCTACCCATGAACGTCGTCATGATACTGCTCGGCATCGGTCTGCTGACACTTGGCAGGAAACTGTTCTGGCTCTTTGTTGCCGCTTTCGGGTTTATCGCCGGCATCTGGGTTGCCACACATTTCTTCGCGGACCAACGGGAGGGCGTGTCGTGGACCCTCGCCCTCATTGGCGGGGGCCTCGGCGCAGTACTCGCACTTTTTGTCCAGAAAGGTGCCGTCGCAGTCGGCGGCTTCCTCGCCGGCGGCTTCCTCGCCGTGAAATTGCTGGAAATGTATCTGCCTTCCCTCAGCGTGGCTCCGTGGCTCCCGTTTGTGGCAGGTGGTGTCATCGGAATCATCCTCATGAGCTTCATCTTCGAGTGGGCCCTGATGGTGCTCTCCTCGCTTGCGGGTGCGATTCTGGTAGCCGACGCAATCGGCATCCACGATGCTGAAGGTAACCTGATAACGTTTGTTATCTTTGTGGTGGGGCTTCTCGTCCAAATCCGGCTCTACCGGGGGAAAGAGAAGGGGAAGGGGTAAGGCATGAATTCCTGGACGATACGCCTGATCGCGGCGAACGTGGTGATGTTTGTTCTCACCAGCCTGGCTCCGGCCGTTACCACGATGCTTATGTTTGTGCCGGCCTACGTCGTCGTTCGACCGTGGACGATCGTTACCTATATGTTTCTGCATGGGGGCGTGTGGCATCTCCTGTTCAATATGCTCGGGCTCTACTTCTTTGGTCCGCGCCTGGAGGAGGAGCTGGGAACCCGGGAATTCCTACTTCTGTACTTCATCAGTGGCATCGTTGGCGGCATGTTTTCATTCCTCACGCCCTTCGTGGCCATCATCGGTGCGTCGGGGGCGTTGTTCGGAGTGTTGCTCGGATTCGCGCGGTACTGGCCGCGTGAGTCAATCTACATCTGGGGGATTCTTCCCATCCAGGCCCGATGGATGGTCGTGATCATGACAGTGCTCTCGCTGATCGGCGGGTTCGGAGGATCGTCCGACAACATCGCGCACTTTGCTCATCTGGGAGGGTTTGCAGGGGGCTACCTGTTTCTTGTGTGGCGGGACCGGCGCACGAGGGCAGCGCGCACGCTGTCCGTGGGGCCGCCACCGCCGAGCAGTGCTGATCTCCACCGCTGGATGCGAATCGACCGTGACAAACTCCACGAGGTGAACAGGGCGGAGCTGGACAGGATTACCGGGAAGATCAGGACACTCGGCGCTGCAAGCCTCACGCAATCGGAGCGTGAGTTCCTCGAGCGGTTCAGCGCCACATGAGAAAGAACCTTGAGGTCAGGAGTGAGGATACAATTGTATCTTGGTGGTTTCAGATGTACACTAGTGCTACTCCAACTAATATCTCCTATAAATAGAAAGACGGCAAGGACGCTTGGCTTTCTCTCTGTTTCGAGCTGTTAGGTATCGATAGATCCGTACCCGTCGTTCGTGATGACTCAGGTCATCAGAGTTTGACAAACAGAAGCTCTTGAGTGCAGTGAACTGTGCCTCGATGAGGTTGAGCCAGCTCGCGTACGTTGGTGTC
>Ga0315275_10002791_pt1 | contig 15902 bp, 27 predicted proteins | sample YL17G03_0_MG_FD_205557 | JGI IMG/M metagenome (GOLD analysis project Ga0315275, IMG submission 205557) | Sediment microbial communities from Yellowstone Lake, YNP, Wyoming, USA - YL17G03_0 | ecosystem: Environmental > Aquatic > Freshwater > Lake > Sediment | place: USA: Wyoming | collected... | reverse complement strand
AATCCATAAAACCCGTTATCAGATACTTAGGGGCACATGAACAAGGAAATTCCGGTCGGCAACAAAAACCCGATGTTTTTAAGATTCTTAAATCATGAATCCAGCGTTCTCGATCTTCTCTTGTCCTTTTCAAGAGTTGAACACCCTTATACTGCCCAAGCTGCGATGAAAGCACAGCAGAGTCCTCCTGACCTTGAATCATTTAGACAGGAACTTGAAGATGCCGTACGCGACGTGGTTAAGGAAGGGCCTGGGCCAGAGTTCAAGGCATTCGTGAATCATTACATGGAACCGTCCCTTATTGAAGAAAAGACAGTTAAAAAGACTCCCCGCGGAGAAAACAAAAGCCAGATTGCCTATGTGAAGGATGATGAAGCTCCGTGGATTCAGGGATTGATTTGTTATAACTTAAGTCTGTATATAAAAGCTTTCGGTCTCGGGGAATTAAAAATTTGTCGGGTCTGTGACAAGATTTTTTCCAACAAGGGTCAGTATGCCGTTTATTGCAGTGACGGCTGTAAAAATAGAAAAGACCAAGTAAAAAAGAAAGGGGATAGTTTATGAGTCACGTCTATGTTTCAGATTGATTTGGTGGATTCATCATCTTTGTGAAAAGGGGTGGATGAACACTGAAAAAACAAAAGACTTGATTGAAGTTGCAACTGAAGAGATGGGATTAAAAATGTATCAAGGAGAAGGGTGATTTTTAATGTCTCCATCTGATCGTTTGGAAATTCTAAAATCAATTTGTAATAAATGTCATAACTGTGCCCTAGGAAATACTCGCAAGAATCTTGTGTTTGGAGAGGGGCCGATCGTTCCCACACTCATGAGTGTGGCAGAATCGCCTGGTGCAGAGGAAGATGCCTCCGGAAGGCCCTTCCAAGGGCGATCGGGCAAGTTTTATCGTCAATTATTACAGGCTATTGGATTGAATCCGGAAAAAGATGTTTATATGACTAACGTTGTTCTTTGTCGTCCTCCCAACAACAGACCTCCTGAAGATGAAGAAATTAACGAGTGCATAAATTTTTTAAAAAAACAAATAGAAATTATCCAGCCAAGAATTATTTTATTATTAGGTCGTACGGCCGTCAAAGGATTGTTTCCTGAATATGCAAAAACACCTTTGGATAGGCTCAGAAAGGATTCTAAGAATAATCAATTAATTTATCAAGGAATAAAGACGCTAGTGACTTATCATCCCAGTGCCTTATTGAGAGACCCGTCGAGACGTATAGGAGCTGAAGAGGATTTCACTTATTTGAGAAATATTTTGGGAAAACAGATATGCGCTGTCGAGTTGATTTGAAAACTGATCCGATTTCATTGGTTGTTATTGCTCATAATGGATATGAAAGTAAATTTTTAGAAAAAGCGTATGCACGGAGTGTGTTTGATGTTAAAATTCCCGCTTTGGGTCGCTTAAAGAAAAAACGAAAAAGGATTCCTAGGATTAAACTAAAAACCAGATATCAGATTTTAAAAGAGCAAAAATGAATGTTCTCCTTGTAATGTGTCCGCAGAACAGCTATTTCGATCCTAAAGGTTCGGTGTATATGGGAGAAAAAGCGGAAACATTAAAAACCCGATTAATCGACTATCTTTCGACTTTTAGTGGGCCAAAGATTTTTTTCAGGGAAAAACACGCAGAATCGGATGAATTTTTTATAAACGACAAAACCCATTCCGTTGTGAATACGTTTGATTTTCTTGTTGCGGATTCCTTGAAAAAATACGCCAATATTTTTTATGATAAAACCAGATACAGCGGCTTCTACAATACTGGGTTTGAGATTTTTTTGAAAAGAGAAAAAATCTCATCAGTTTCTCTTGTTGGTGTCGAAACGCATACTTCTGTTTTATTTACGGTTGAAGAACTCCGCAATCGGAATATTGAAGTGTCCGTGATAGAGCCGCTGACGGCTGCTCGAGATGATTTCATGCATGGCGTAGCCATTTCCATCATGAATAATTTTTTGGGGGTAAAAATAAATGCATAGCGTCAAAACCAAGCTGGTGTGTCCTAAATGTGGTTTTCCGGTTGATGCCTCGTTTAAAAAGCGTCCGCGAGAATTTGTATTGTTCATTTGTCCGGATTGTCACAGCAATGTCGTTTATTACAATAAAAAAATGGATACCATTTCTAATGAATTGGTAGCAAAATTGATCAATAACAAAAAGATACGGTTTTGTGGTATGGTAGATGTTTTTAATACACATCAGGGAAAAAGACAACCTCTTACCAAAGAAGATGTTACTAATGTAAAAATTGCCCTTGAGTCCTCCGCTTCTGTTGACGACTTTCTCAAAAATCTTACCTAAAAAATTTATAACTTTATCTTTTTTGTTTCTTTCAATATTATATATCAGAAGGAGACTTCCTATATGCCTGATATGGAAGATGTTAAACCCGGCGATCTTGTATTTCTGACTCAAGAATACGAAAATTACGTTTATGAACGTAATCCGAAAATGACTTTGAGTCTGGTCAATCGATTGGCTAAATTGGAGGAAATCATTGAATGGAACAGTCCCAAAGGTCAAAAAATAAAAGAACTGAGACTTAAGAGCGGTAAATGGAAGGATCTTCCTCTGGAAGACAATAAATACATGTTCTCTATTTATTATCATGAGATCGTTGGTAGAAATGATAAACTTGGGGTCATAGAACCAGAGCCATTATTCAGCAAAGATCCAAAGACTGGTGCTCCTTTTTTTGTTAAAGTTCCGGACTGGATTTTTCAAGAAATACAGAAAAAATGTAAAACATTTGAAGTTCAGAATAAGGAGGATTAATGTCTGAAGAAATTTCCCCAACAAAAAAAGTTACGAGAAAATCTCGTTTTGACTTATTACGTAATCGGCTAGGCCGTGAAGTTGAAATTCCGGTAGAAGGGTATGTTTCACCCGCCGAGCGTGTTAAAATTCAAGCTATAAAACGCCAAGAAAAATTATCAGAATTTTCAGGTAGACTGTCTTTTCTTATAAGAGATGGAATTAAAAATAAACTTTACGAAGAAAGCCCGCTTCGAAATGAATTTCAAGTGCGTCCTTTGGAGGGTGGCGAGTTATCAATTATTAATGTTAAAAAAAATGTTTATTGTATAGATGAAAATGGCACGACTGTTGTTGTAGCACGTTCATCTAAAGGTCACGGGAGCCATTACACACCTTTTTTTGAAATAAGTAGTAATCCTGAATTTCCTTATAAAAAATTTGAAAGTTTGAGCATTAAAGAAAATAAAGATTTTTTAATTGATAAATGCTATCCGTCTATTTTGAATGCTGAAAAAAATATTTACAATAAATTAATGGATTCCCGAGATGATTATAAAGGCGTTTTATTTATACGGACGGATATACAAGTTTTGTCAGCAAATGATCCAGAAAAGGACCTTGTAGGCTGGTCGATTTTTGAAAATATTGGAGTGGCTGTGTTTGAGGAATAACTTGTAAACTACACGGGCACAAGGCCCGTGGTTTCCGCTCGTAGGAAATCATGAAAATAAAAAGATACCGTTTTGATGAAGTTTATAACTCCGGTCTTGGGGCTGTTGAAGACCCAAGAGGGGACTGGGTTAAATATTCCGACATTGAAAATATAACATTGATTCATGGGATAATACCTGAATGTAATTGTACAAAGTGCGAATCTGCTCGAGCTGGACATTATGTTAAAGGAATCGATGATTATTACGTGGAATAAAGAGAATATTATGGGTCGATACGATATATTGTTGGGGAAGAAACCTAAAAAAAGTTCGATTCCCGCTTTTCATCAAGAAGTTGGTCGAGATGGTTGGTATCGGGACGATCCAGAGTCTATAGTATCGGATCACGATAGAGTCGTACGGGCTAGGAGAGCAGAAGATAAGGCTTTAAAATGTCTTGAAATAGCTGATCGTTTACTCCCCAAATTAAGTAAATTTTCAATAGAAAATCAAGCTGCTGACTTTATGTTTCTTTCGGATCGGATAATTGATTTAACGCTTCGTCGAGTTAAAAATAATAATAAAAAAAGAAAAAAACATAATTAACCATGTTTCTTGAAACTCTGATTAACAAGACCAGCAAGTCTATTTTTAATTATGAACAGGCATTAAATTATTTACACTCAAGATATATAACAGATGACGAGATACGTTTGTTCAAAATAGGTTTCAGCCGGATAGTCTCGCTTGCGGATGACGGGACGGAAGATTTCAAGGACTTTTCGAAAAAATCCTATAAGGGAAGAAAATTAGAGAACAAGATTATTTTTCCAATTTTGGATATGATCGGAAAGCCTGTCGGATGCATTACCAGATCAATTGAAATAAAGGAATACGAGCTGTATCTGACGACTGAAGGAAAGGATCTTGGGGCAATGTTCGGTTTGTATCAGGCCTTGCCCCATGTTTATCAGACTGGACGAGCTTATATAGTTGAAGGTCCTTTTGATTTGTTCGCCTTCAGAAAGGTTTATACGAATACTGCCTCAACCAATACGGCGGAACTGACTGAAGCACAGCACGAACAGTTAAGTTTTTATGCAGACAGAATTATAGCCGTTTTTGATTCGGATCCCCCTGGCCGTGCTGCAACTGCCAGGGCAGAGGAACGATTTAAGATAGAATCTATAAATCTAGGTTATAAGGATCCGTCGAACTGTATGGCTCAATGCGGGTCTTTTAAAAATTTTGCGGAGCGGGTGAAGAAAGTCGTTAATGAGAAAATATCACCGGATTAAGGAGTCATAAAAATGAAAGTCGGAGAATTGTTGAAGGAAATAAAACGGTATAAGAAGGATTACCCCGACCTGCTGAATTATGAAATATTTACCGAACAGATAGATGAGCGACAAAAGAAACTGCTTCATAAAGAAAACAAAAACTTTTCAATAAAAGACTCTGAAGATTGGGAATATTTCAAGGCGTTCGGATACAATACGATTTTTAAAAATAAAAAGATTTTTACCATCAACATAAATTATTAAAAGAGGAGACTTTTGTGAACGATATTCAGACGCTAATTGCCCGACTGAAAGATCTGGAACAGGGCTGTGAAGATAAGTTCATTGATTTTAAAATCCTGAAGTTCGACATTCAGGAGAATGAGATGAAACTGTTTAACGACACTCAAATGTATTATTTCAAGAATGATCCAAAAAATCCAAAGGACCAAAGGATAACGCATGCGGTAAATCAATTCTGCAAAATAATGGAGGTTCCATATTCCTTTTTCGCCAAAAATCCGGAATACATGAAGAAGGATATAGTCAGCTGCTGGCTGCCGACCCTTACTCCAGAAATGGCCTCCATCCTCGGAAAGCTCAGGAAGCTTGATAAGGGCTACGTTATTCGGGCCTTGCTGCCAGTCGAGTTTACTAACATAACCAATTCTCAGGTTATGGAAGCTCTGTCCCACGAAGTTCTGGATGATTTCAAGATCGATTTCATTATCGGGGATGAGAAAGATGACCTTATTTTGCACGTTAGATTTATCTCCAAAGAAGAATTTGATGTATGCGGCGAAAAGTGCTCTGTAGGTTTCTCCGTGGTCTGCAGCGAGCTCGGAGCTTCTCCCCTGTCTGTCGATACCCTCCTTTATCGATCGCTGTCTAAAGGCTCCCTGGTGGCCACCTACAGCACGGAATCGTTCTTTTCCTTCGAATATGAAAAGATGCAGAAGACCGACCTTCAAAGCATGTTCCCACCCCTAATGGTTCATTTGCGGGAGAAGCTTGGGGATATAAAACAGAAGATCCAAGAAGCAAAGGAAGCCTCACAGAAGAAGGAAAATATTCAGGAGTTGCTTCGTAACCTCAAGTTAGTGAAGGGGTTAAATGATAAGTTCCACACCAAAATCTTTCAGGAAGTAGAAAAGAATGAAGAGGTTAAGACAAAATGGGACTTCGTTAATAAAATGGCGATCGTGGCCAAAGATTTTCCAGTCGACAAGCGTCTTAAAATAGAGCGTGCTGCTGGAAATCTTTTGGGCCTAGTCTTTTCAAAGGAGTGAGGGGGAATATAAAAATGGGTCGATATGATATATTGCTGAAACGAAAGTCAAAAGAGGGTATTAGAGATGATGACCTAGGTGAGAGAAAGCACCGGTGCGGCCGAGACCCAGATGATGAGGAAAAGCGAGACCCTGACCTCGAACTTGAAGAATGGGCTCAGAACATGGCCGAGCTGAAGGCGCGTCTTGGTCAAAGCCATCACAACGACATCAACATTGCAGAGATCCCGCACCTGAACGCGACAGTACAGCCTTCCAACCCCTACGGTAGTCAACCTCCCGAAAATCTCCGGGAACCCGAACGAAACGGATCTGCCTTACAGCACTTACCGCGACGAGGTGACCGTCGACCCAACCCCCCGCTGTCTGGTCTTTGCAGCCGTATGGTTGATCTTCTGTCAACCGAAGCTCTTCGTGTTGACGGAGACGCCGAAATTACTGGAGATTTAACAATCAGAGGGGCCATCAATCGTCCGGAAATGATAATAAATCCAGCCTATTCGCGTATTTTTTTTATCAGAACTGGGCAACGGATAAAATATTTCATATCAAGACTGTTTAAGCAACCAAGGCTAAAAATTGTCTGGTCGGAGCAATTGTCGCCCGAAGATCTTGATAATTTACGCGAGCAAGTACATCTGGCTTTAGAAGATCCCGAGCATGTTATAGTTTCAAATTATGAAATACATGTTGAAAGCATAAAATTTTAAAAATGAAAATAAAAGGCTATACGGTTTTTTTAGTCAAATGCGCCGATGGCCGCTATTTTTCTGGAATGTGCCGGGACCTGACGCAGCGATTAAGGGAAATAAACATTGAGCGAAAGGGCTACTATTTTCACACTCACCCGAAGAGGCTTCCCGTCGAAGTCGTTTTTAAGGAAGAAGGAATTCTTTTCAAAGAGGCTTATGTGAAATACCTGTATCTTAGGACTCTGCCTCGGAAGCGCAAGGAGAGATTGATTGTCGACGGGTGGTTTTATGGAAAAATATTGAGAAAGTTTGTCGAAAACGTGTGATTTATGTTATATTATAAACAGCATCTACCCTTAGCCTGTATTTAAAGATTATTAAAAATTATGTCCCTAGATATAAAATACCGACCGAAAATTTTTGATGAGGTGATCGGCCAGGATGTGGCGGTTACCATTCTTCGAGCTACGGTAATAAAAAATCAATATCATTCCGCCTATCTTTTATCTGGTCCTTCAGGTACTGGTAAGACAAGCCTAGGTCGAATTTTTGCCAAAGCTGTTTTATGTGAGAGTCCAGTAAAAGGTAATCCTTGTTGTGCTTGTGAATCCTGCCTGTTATTTCAAGAAGAAAAACATTTTGGTTATCGTGAATTAGATGCCGCCACATATGGCGGTAAGGATGATATGGTGAAGTTGCGGGATGACGCCAACTTTTTATCTACTGAAAAAAAGAAAATTATACTCCTCGATGAATGTCATGATATCAGCAAACAAGGTCAGGATGCGCTATTAAAGCAGGTGGAGCAGTGCCCGGAACATCTGATTTACATATTCTGTACCACCGAGCCTGAAAAATTAAAACCAACTTTGAAAAAAAGATGTACCCAGTTTCAGTTTTCACGAGTCGACTCCTCCTTGATTTTTGAGCGTTTAAAAGATATTTGTGGGCGAGAAAAACTTCCATACGAAGAAAATGCTCTTCATTTTATAGCCGATCGTTCAGAGGGGCACGTCAGAGATTCAATTAAATATCTTGAAGAAGCTTCTTATTTTGGCCCGATAACGGTTGACTCCGTCTCGAAAGTTGTTGTTGATCATAGTGAAGATATTTTTAACATCATAGCAAATCTTGGTCACGATCTTGCAAAAGCTTTGGATGCCTGCAAAAAAATCGTAAACAACATACCAGTCTTGGAACTATATGAGCAGATGCTGACAATGGTAAGCGATTCTGTTAAAATCATATATGGCTATGATGATTTTCTGCCTAGACGAAAGGAGCAGTTAATTAAGCTGAGGGATATTCACGGATGCTCCTTAATAGAGTTTTTAAGTTATTTAATGACTAGGGATAGATTCATAGATCGGGTTGGGCTTCAAAGTGATATAATATTGCTTCATTATAAATTCAATTCGAATAGTTTTCAGACAAATATTCAGGCAAAGGCTCTCGAGTCAAAAAGCTCTGGAGCACCCCCTCCCCCGCCAATCGTGACGGGGATTGATGTTCCATCAGATCTGCAGGCCAATCTGACAGATCAAACCTCTACTTCCGTTTCTGTAGCTCAACTCATGAAGTTGAGTATAGGTGACCGCCAAAAACTTTTGCGGGAACAAAAACTCAGTCATAATGTGTCGGAAAAAGAGGAACAGCCAAAAATTCATAATGAATGGTCTCTGCCAAAAGAAGAGAGACTAGGGGAAGACAGCTTTGATGTTGAACAGGAGCTATCGCCTTTAGAGTTCTCTAAACGTATGGTGGGAGGCCGAGGTTGCGAAACTTAATACCCCAAGAATTAACATTGTGGTGGTTGGTATATGCTTGTGGGGCACAGCATGACCGAGATATTAATGCGACATGTAATGTTCTATCTGCTGGGGTCGGAGCGACCCTCGAGACGGGAGTACGCGGTGTTGCGTGAACTTCAACCGAAATCTGTGTTGATGAATTCAACACATAGGCTCAATCAACCTAACTGGTATATTGTTGAACTGAGCGAATATGGGGAAACCGCCACTTATCCGGAAATGGCGGCGGCGATAGGGTCTGTTTTTGGTCAGGAAGTCGAGTATTTCATTCCCGTTTATCATGAAGAGTTGGGGTCCTATACAAGCGTAAATGTTCTTTTTGAAGGGTATGTTTTTGTAAAGGATTCTCAAATTGTTCGAGACAATTTTATAAATATAAAGGATAGTCGTTTATTTTCTGGACTGTTGAAAAGCTCTGGAAAAATCAGGATGCTTGATTCAAAGACGATAACCAGCTTGAAGCAAAAACTTAAAAATTCTTTAAAGAAAAAATTAATTTCTGGAGTCAAGGTAAAAATTCATGACGGGGTATTCGAAAATCTCGACGGGGAGATTCTTTCTACGGAAAAGGACGGCAAAGTGGCAAATGTCCGGATCATTTGTCTGTCCAGGGAAATAATCGCACCGATACCCATAACCTGTCTGGAGAAAATATGAAATTCAAGTCTAATTTCTCAGAACGCTATTCAGTCGCGCCCAATTTGGGTGACCTTATTAAAAAGGGAGAGCCGACGGAATCATATCATAAATTTATGCAAGATTTAACGGAAAAAGCAAAAAATCAGGCAGTGCCGAATCCAGAAGCGTAATAGGGGGAACTATAATAATTACAGTGTCGGGCAAGGAAAATTAAAATGAAACGCTTTATAATAGACGGTTTTAATCTTGCCTATCGATCGCATTTCGCGTTTAAGAACCTGACGACCACGGCAGGGTTGCCGTCAGGCGGCGTCTACGGCTTCATGACATCGACACGGGCACTGAAAAAAAGATTTCCCGATTTCAAGTTTTATGTCGTTTGGGACAATGAAGCATCAAATAAAAAAGAGGTTTATTCCGAATATAAGGCCAACCGTACACCTTTTCGGGTTGATCTTCCGATAAGAGATTTGAAAGACGCATTAAAATGCGTTAACATTATACAGGTGGAAGTTCCGCGGGAAGAAGCTGATGATGTTATCGCCTCCCTAGTCAGGGCTCCTGAAGATTTTTCTGATATTTCTGATAATAATGTTATTGTCTCCTCACAGGAAAATCTTGATTATGTATATACTTCTGATAAAGATATGTTACAATTAGTACGAGACGGCCGTGTAATTGTTATTTCTCCAAAAGTTGGAACTATACAGGAGAAGTCATATGATGAAGAAGCTGTTAAGGCAAAGTATGGTGTTGGGCCCAAAGACTTGGCGTGCTTTTTTACGTTTCGGGGCGACAGTGTTGATAATGTTCCGGGCGTGCCTCGTGTTCCTTCAAAGGTGTTGGCATCTCTAAGCGATAAATATAAGGACCCAGAAAAAATTTATGAAAACTTGGAGAAAGAGACTCTTACGGATTTCCAGAGACAGAGCATCTATAATTTTCGAGATCAGGCTCTAATAAACAGTTCATTAATCTCCCTTAAACGTAATCTTCTTTATCAGACAACGGAAGGAAAAGCGGATCCTGAAGGTTACCAGAAATTTTTGGATAAATACGAAATAAGGGCTCTGTCCGCGGTTTCATATGTGGAACTTTTCAATAACGATAATTCCTTTTTAACCCGAGAAGGGCCGCACTTGAAAACTTATTCACTTTTTGACGGAGAGTAAACTACCACGGGCACAAGGCCCGTGGTTTCCGCTCGTAGGAGATCATGAAAAAATGCCATCAGCATCCGATCGAGACGAAGAAATAAACATGTTGGCCCGTTTGTGGAATGCCCCGCGTCAGCAAAATGATGCCTCGGAGCTTTCCAACTTAAATTTTGCTGCAAATTGGGAAAGAGTACTTCAAGCTTTAGCTATACAGCCTGTTCAAACATTTTCTGAAGAAACTCAACCCCGTCATGCGCGGGAGTGGCAGCTTTCTTTAGAAGAGCGTATCTCTTTAGAAGAGCAAAGGGAAACATGGCGGGAAAGGGAAAGATCAGAATTAATGGCAATGACTCAAAATCTTGAAAAAGAAATTAAAAAACAAGCAGAAAAACCGGAAATAAAAAGAAAAAACAGGTATCAAATACTGAAAGAAAATTCAGCTGATGCGTATAAATCTCCAATTTAAAGGAGTGATTTTACAAAATGAAAACTTCAGCCACGAGATTCCGTAGAATTGACAATGTTAAATTTGAGAGCATGTATTCGGAACGTGACGCCATTAAATATGGCGAATGCCGCATCGGAAACATGTCTTTTGAGGAAATAGAACCCTTTCTTTACAAACTCCCGTCGAGAGAAATTGATCTCGTCACCCTTTATCGTAAGTACGGAAAAAATCAAAAGGATATAGCAAAAATGTTCTCGGTCACGCAAGGGGCTATATCCAGCCGACTGAGAAGGGCAGCGGATCGGTTGCAGTTTCTCCGGGATCTGCCAAAAATATCTGACGAGGATATCGACCGCGTGTTGGGAAATCTTTTTTCAAAAATGGAGATTGAAATTATCAAAGGAATGAAGGAAACAACCTGTCAAAGTAAAACCGCAGAACTCATTAACGAAAAGTATCATCTGGTAGATGTGAAAGAGAGAATGACTCAAGTAAAAGTACGACATCGTTTTGAAAAATGTCTTATATTTTTGAAAGAAAAAAAGACTCCAGAATACCAGAAGTTTTATAATCTTTTGTTTTTTATAAAGAAAAACCTTTATAAGCTTCACGAAGTCCGGCTTCCACATTTCGATCGTGGAAGTCATGCCGTTTTCTCTTTGACAACATAAACTATTAAAACCTGAGGATATTTATGAACTTCATGTGGAACGGCAAACTCTGGCAATTTCAGCAGAATTTGTTTGATAGTTATGTTGCTGGGAGAAGGTCTTTTTCAAAGGATGAGATTGATTATTTAAAGGCTAATCTTCCTATTAAAATAGCAAGATGGCTTGCCCCGTCGAATCTTGTCATACGGCATTTGTGCCTTCTTGATCTTATGTCTAAGGAATGTTCATTTGTTTCTGTAATAAAAGAATTGGTTGATATATTAGCATACAATAAAAAAAATAAAAGAATAAATATATGGGCTGAAGGTTATGCATACTGGGCAGGAGACACCAGACCGTTTTTAATTGAGTGGATAAAAGCAGTAAATCTTTCGGGAATTGAAGATCTTAAAACCACTGTCAGTGAAATAAACAACAACTTTCGCAGAACTTCTTATGAAAGAAATGGCGTGTCCTATCCAGCACCTTTTGGAGACGTGTGGGACTGTCCTCTTGAAGACGCTTTGCAACAGCCGAAGGATAAAGGAAATGTGTTGCCTGTTGTTAGAGTATGCGATCCTATTATTAAAATATCAACCAAGCCGATCGGTTTTAATATGCATACTGATACCGTAGAAAAACCATATGATACGACAACTGGAATTCCTATCGATATGGAAACAGACAAACCGTTTAAGTTTTACAAGGGCTATGAAGAGAAATATCCGACAAAATGGAGCGAAATAAAAGCAATGCTCAGTATTAAAAGGTTTTTATCTGCTTTTAAACTAATCTTCGAAAGGGAGTCCTCATGAATCCGTTGACTGTTTTAATAGGCCTAATAAAAAACTTGAGTCCGAAAGCGAAATTATACGGCTCGATTGTAATCATAATTTTGTTGCTGATCGGCCTGATTATGTTTCAGTCACACCAGATCAACTCATTGAAAACAAAATTGATTACATCTAATCAGAATGTTGTTTCCCTGGCAGACACCATTCGAACCATTAAGACCAAGTCGGGACAGGAGGAGACCGTCAAGTACGCCCTTTTGGTCAACAACATAAAGGAATTGCAGAAAATAAACGCTGCCTTGGCAAAAAAAGTCAAAGATCAGCCGGGCGATGTACACGCTATTTCAGACATAAGTGTGGCAGCAAATCACGATACAATTAAAATAAATGTCCCGGTTATTAAGCACGATAGCGGCATATATACAATGTCTGCGGCTTATGCGGACTCCAATAAAGGTGGTTCATTGTCTTTAGCAGCAAAAATAAAACTTAGAATTCCTGGAGATTCGGCCCAAATAGTGCTGGACAGACTGCAGATGAATTTAAATATCGAATGTGGATTATCCGTTGTGGATAAAAAATTGCAGGCCTTTGCCAAGTGTGATTATCCTGGAGTGAAATTTACTTCTATTAATAGTGCTTCGTTTGATGTTCCCGTTCTGGTTAAGCCACCGAGCAGGTTTTGGCTCGGCTGTAAATGTTTTGGACTCGGAGTCGGCATCGGTTTTGTAGCAGTGCCAGTTTATAAACTTTTTAATAAATAAAATGGAAGAAATAATCGAAGTAACCGGGAAACTGGTTTTGCAGGAGCAGACTCGAAATTGGTGTAAATTCCCGTATCCAGGTCATCCTAAAGGTTGTCCCAATTATGGAAAAAAGAAAGGCTGTCGGCCCATGGTTCCTTTAGTATCGACCCTGTTTGACCTTAAAAAGCCTCATTGGCTGGCTGTGGTGAGCTTTGACCTGGCAGGGCACATGGAAGCCATGGCCTCGAAACACCCTGGCTGGTCGGAGCGTCAACAGCGTTGTTGTCTGTATTGGCAAGGAAAGGTAAGGAAACAACTCAGGATCCTTTGTGAAAATTGGCTAAAACAACACCATGAATATCGACATACAAGTTGCCCAGAGGCTATGGGTGTTAATATTTTCCGGACAGCCCATCTTTGTGGAATAAAAATGAGAAAAAGTGCCTATCCCACCGTCTATAAAGTTGCCCTGCTCGCCCAGCCTCTATAATACTCAATTAATATAATCATTCAATCTATCGAATATCCATGTCCTTGGAAACAAGGCACTTTCGTCCCTATTTTTAGGGGTAATAAATGAAGAGTGTTCGTTCTGATTATGTTCTTCATCCACCTGGAGGATGTTCTTCTTTGCCTGGAAATCCCCCAGCAAATCCATATGTGAATTATCCGCCTAAGGAGTTGAAAGAGATGATCTTAAAAGAAGCGGATAGGGAAGAGAAAAAAAAGATGCTTAGTGCCTTAAAACAATGGGAACGGGTTTTTACTTATCCAGGCTACCCGTGGCGAGCCCAAAGAGCTAATGTGGCAGCTCGATTTTTAAAGCTCTCGGAACTTATAAATCCGGCCATCAATTTACCCTATTATCAAGAAACAGAAACCCCACAAGGTCAGGAAGAAATTGTTGACGGCCTTAAGAGCCTTTATGATAATGATAATGCTGAAAGATTCGATTATACTCGTCAAGGAATCCGTCCTATTCGAGACATAGATACAGCTGATGGTGATTTTCTTTCTCCTTCGGAACCTCCGATGGGAAAAACTGTAAAAGAACGTGGAGATGGCCCAGATCCGGAAGGTATGGAATGCCAAGACCCTCCGACTGGTGGAGACATAGATACTTTTTAAAAAGGATCTTACTTATGGACATTTATGAAGAATTGATGAAAGATGTAGGATCTCTGAAGACTGCTGAAGAAGAATCCAGTGGTATTGATGATTATTTGACTGGAAAAAACAAGGTCAAAATTTCGTCAATGGATGATTTTTTCAATTTTCTTCGGATAGGCAAGGATACTTTGGTTCATAAATCGGAAAAGGATTTGTGGCGGATTTCCGAAGATGATAAAGGAGCAGTTGTCATTGAGCGCCTGTTCGACCCGAACACCAAAGAACCGTTAAAAATTTAAAAAGGAAGTTAACATGCGGAAACGCTTAACAAATCATCTGGCGAACAAGACCGCGGCCGCAGGACTGCGCCGTGAAATTTCTGATGATTTTAAATATGATAAGAAAAAAATCAAGCATTTGAAACACATTCTTCACAATGTAAATGTTGCTGTAGGAACCTTAGTCTCGGCTCTGAATGAATTTTCCGGGGTTAAAGGACCTTCAATAAGTCCAGATGGACTTATTGGCGGGCTTGGCTACATAATGCCTCTGAAAAATATTAAGGAAGTTATGAATACATCTATTCATAACTTGAGTGATGTTTCAGACAGCATTGCAGATGAACTTACAAACCCTCATTGGAATGCTGAAGATGATAAGGATGTTAAAGATCTAATAAAAGAAAAAGAAGATGTGGAAGAAAAAGCAGAAGAAATTGGTGAAGGCGGAGAGAAAGATGAAGAAAAAGGCGAAGAAACCAAAGAAGAACCTCCTGTTGCTCCAGACGACGTAATAACCAGTAAGGAAATAATTGCTTCAGATAAGTCTTTTGAAAAAGCAGTAAAACGGAATCTTGTTCGGTTTAGTTCGCACCCATGAGGGCGCGTGGATTGAAACAATAGGAAAGAAAAAAATTTAACACAAGGAGATATATTATGCTGGGCGATCTTAATGCTGACATTATCGGAACCAACCCGCAATATCCGAAAATCGTGGATCAAAGCTGGTTGAATGTTGATCTGGGCAAGTATGACAATTTCCCTTCGGATAATAATCCGGTCAGGATTGTACCGAAGCTTTCGGATTTGTGGAATCATTCACCAGCTCAGACCAGTGTTTCTATTATCCCCAATTCAAAAGTACTGCCGTTAGGCATTCGCTCTTCAGAAGAGGATGCAAAGACGGTGGAACAGGTTGTTCGGGAAGCAAAAAAAGCCGTTATGGCTGGGCTGAAGGGTAAAGCCCTTTCTCAGCATCTTCGTGCCAGATTTGCGTCTAAGTACATTGAACTGGCCAAAGACGAGCTGCAGAGGATCTCCCAAGAGATAGGACTTCTCGGCAACGTCTACATCGATGCGTCGGCTTTCGACTCCTACAAGGATGCCGAACGGTTCCTAAGCCAGCACCGAAACCGTCTTGCCAGGGATATTCTTCTGAATTCTGAAAAAATGAGCCCTAATGTTGTTTCAGTACTTGCCTCCACGTTTCATAGAAATGTGGTTGTCAGCGTTGAATACAATGACGAGCTTCTTAAAAAGTATAAGGATCATTTGGTTCAGGCTGGACGGATTCCTGCAGATTTCGTTGTTGACTCCAAAGAAACTCTTCGTCAAGCTTTTTTATATGAGAAACCTGTGGTTTCTGCCGAAGCTCCAGAAATCAAAGAAAAGAAACTTGATGAAAAGAAAATAAAAGAAGGTTTTGAGCAGATGGTTTCTGAACGAGAGATTGCCGCGTGTGAAACTCAAGACAGTCTTTTACTGTCCAGAATAAGTCCTGTTGTTTCCTTTGTTCAGGAAAGCCTATCCAAAGGAAAAACCGCCAGTGACGTTAAGGATATGGTCAAGGCGAG
>Ga0315275_10002789_pt1 | contig 15902 bp, 11 predicted proteins | sample YL17G03_0_MG_FD_205557 | JGI IMG/M metagenome (GOLD analysis project Ga0315275, IMG submission 205557) | Sediment microbial communities from Yellowstone Lake, YNP, Wyoming, USA - YL17G03_0 | ecosystem: Environmental > Aquatic > Freshwater > Lake > Sediment | place: USA: Wyoming | collected... | reverse complement strand
AGCATCGCGTAGCACGCGGCGAGCTGCACCCACGCGGGCGCGGACGTCGAGTCGATCGCGATTGCCTGGTGCGCGAGCACGAGCGCCTGGCGGTACGCGGCAGCCGTGTACTGCTGGTTCAGCGCACGGGCACTGAGGAGCAGCTCCGTCACCCGCGGGTCCACGTGCCGCACCGCGAAGCGCGCCCGCTCGGCCGGCAGCAGCCGCCCGACCACCGCTGCCGCGATCTCCTGTGCCACCGCCACCTGGAGCCCCTCGATCTCCGCCCGGCGCCGCTCGATGCGCAGCGGCCGCACCACCCGTCCGGTGCTCGTCCGGATCAGCGCCCCGCGCACCAGCACTCGCGCGGAATCCAGCTCAAGGACGCCGTCCACTAGGTAGTCCACGCCAAGGGCCCGGGCGCCGCGCATCGGGTCGGCGTCGGCAGCGATGCGCCGCGAGACCCAGCGGGAGCGCACGTCCAGCCGCGCCACACCGCTCAGCGTGTTGATGATCTCGAGCGTGAGCCCCTCGGCGAGCAAGGAGTCAGCGGCATTCCGTGAGCGGGGTTCCATGAAGAGGATGGCCACGCTGGGTGTGTGCGCGGGCTGCGGCCCGCACGGCGGCGGCGTGCCGTCGGGACACTGCTGGGCGGACACGGACCGCGAGGCCAGCGCCAAGATCAGGAGGGGGAGGGTCAGGCGCACGCCCGCCAATATGCGGGCAGTTCTCCGGGCGCACAAACGCGACACGGGGAGGATCCCGAGGGAGCCTCCCCGCGTGTCGCGAGCCGTGCCGGGCGATAAGTTCCGGATCTCCTATGACCCTTGCGGGTGGCGACGGCAACCTTTCCGTCCTCACGGCCCGCGACGAACTTCGCCGAGTGTACCGCTTCTCAGACGCCGAGTCAACACGTCTCCGTCGATGGGATACGCTGAGCTGACCCACGCTTCTCGGTGCTCGTCGAGGAACTTGACCGACACGAGTAGGAGTCGATTCTGCGGTCCCACGCGCCGAACGAACTCCACTTTCCGTGCATCTTCCTTGAGTGTCTGACCCACGTACTCCGGCGCGCCAAGCACTTCAGCCATGTGCCGGAGGCAGAATCCGGCCCACTCGCGGCGCCGAGCCCGGATGTGCCGGACGCGCTCAGCGGAGATTCGAATCTCGCGCTGCACCCCCAACACCCGCCCAGGCAGTGCGAGCCGGCGCGGCACCCGGCCGGCAACCGAACTCGGTTCGCGGTACACACCCCAAAGTGGAGGCGTTGCCAACGGTGGACCGAACCGAATCGCCCCACGGTCGTACCGCTTTCCTGCACGCAAACGGGGGGCGCTGCTCGGCGCCCCCCTGCGTCACCAGCTTCGAAGACCCGTGAGCTACTTCTTCACCGTGTCCATCAGCCGCTTGCGGGTGTAGGCGATCAACCCGCCCGCGTCGATCAACGCCTGCCGCGCCGGCGGCAACGGCACGACGTGGAATCGCTTCCCTGAGATGGTGTTCACAACCTCGGTCGCGCCGACCTCGAGGTCGTCGCCGTCCTTGGCATCGAGGTCCGGCACTTCCACGAGGCGCAGGCCCAGGTTGACGGAGTTCTGCGTGAAGATGCGGGCGAAGCCCTTCGCCACGATGACCAGCTCGTGGCCCTTGAGCGTGGAGACCGCCTGCTCGCGGGAGGAGCCGCAGCCGAAATTCTTCCCGGCTACAAGGACGCTGCCCGGCGGGACCTGCTTCGCCTTGAGCTTCGCGTTGAAGTCGGTGAGGTCGGCGAAGGCGAACTGCGGCGTCTCCGACGGCAGCACCGTCGCCATGTAGCGGCCGGGGTAGATGACGTCGGTGGAGACGTCGTCGCCGAGCGTGAGGACGACCGTGCTCATCGCGCACCTCCCGCGGCCGGGCCGCGCGGATCGGTGATCACGCCGGTCAGCGCCGAGGCCGCCGCCACCGCCGGCGAGCAGAGGTACACGTCCGAGGTGGGGTTCCCCATCCGGCCCTTGAAGTTGCGGTTGGTGGTGGAGAGCGCCGTCTCGCCGTCGCCCAGCGCGCCCTCGTGGATGCCCAGGCACGGGCCGCAGCCCGGGTTCATTACCACGGCGCCGGCCTGTACGAAGTCGCCGATGAGCCCGCGGAGCAGCGCCTGGGTGTAGATGCGCCCGGATGCCGGGAAGACCAGCATCCGCACGTCCTTCGCCACCTTCTTCCCCTTCAGGATCTTCGCGGCAATCTCGAGGTCGTCGAGCCGGCCGTTGGTGCAGGAGCCGATGACGATCTGGTGGACTTTCGTACCGGCCACCTTCCCGATGGAGCGCACGTTGTCCACGGTGTGCGGGCAGGCGATCTGCGGCTCGAGGTTCGATACGTCGAGTTCGACAACCCGCTCGTAGACGGCGTCGGCGTCCGGTTGCACGGGGGTGAGTGCGTCTCTGACGCCCGCTTCCTCGCGCAGGTAGCGGAGGGTCTCGTCGTCCGCCGGCACGATGCCCGAGGTGGCGCCGGCCTCGACGCTCATGTTGCAGAGTACGAGGCGGCCCGAGGTGCTCATGGCGCGGATGGTCTCGCCGTGGAACTCCAGCACCTTGAAGTTCGCGCCCTCGGCGGTGAGGAGTCCGACCAGGTGAAGGATCACGTCCTTGGGCCCCACCATCTCGGGCAGCTTCCCGGTCACCACCACCTTGATCGTCGCCGGGACCTCTACGTTCAGCGCTGCGCCCAGGGCCCAGACGCTGGCCATCTCGGTGGCGCCGATACCGAACGCGAAGGCGCCGAGCGCACCGTGGCTGGTGGTGTGGGAGTCGGTGCCGACCACGACCGCGCCGGGCCGCACGTAGCCGTTCTCCGGGAGGATCTGGTGGCAGATGCCGCCCAGGTCACCGCGGATGTCGTGGAACTTCGCGATGCCGTTCTTCGCCACGAACTCGCGGACCTTCTTCTGGTTCGTGGCGGTCTTCGGCGACTCGGCCGGCACGCGGTGATCGAAGATGACCGCGATGCGCGAGGGGTCCCAGATCCTCGGCTCGATCCCGGTGCCCTTGTAGATCTCGTGGAACTGGTTGATCACCAGCGCGGCGTTCTCGTGCGACATCACGAGGTCCGCGCCGGGTTCCACCACGTCCCCGGCCTTGACGGCCGCGCGTCCGGTGGCGCGGGCCAGTATCTTCTCGACGACGGTCATTCCCATGGGGTCAGACGATCCCTTTCTGCTTGAACTGCGCGATCTGCTCCTTCGTGTACCCGATACCGCTGAGCACTTCCTCGGTGTGGTCGCCGAGGCGCGGCGGCGGCGTCTCGACCTTGCCCGGGGTCTTCTCGAACAGCGCCGTGAGATTGAACAGCCGGAGATCGCCGATCCCTTCGGCGTGCACACTCCCCAGCGTCTCGCGGTGCGCGACCTGCGGCTGCGTCAGCGACGCCTCGAGGCTCAGGATGGCGCCCGACGGCACGCCCTTGGCGTTCAGCGCCTCGACCCAATGCTCGGTGGTGTTCTCCTTCAGCTTCGTTTCGAGCAAGGGCGTCAGCGCCTTCCGGTTCTTCTTCCGCGCATCGCGCTTCTGGAAGCGCGGGTCCGTCTTGAGCTCGCTCACGCCCAGCTCGTCGGCCACCGCCTCCCACTGCTCCTGCTTGTTCGCGGCGATGTTGATGTAGCCGTCCTGCGTCACGAACGTGCCCGACGGCGCGGCGGTGAAGTTGTCGTTGCCGAGGAGCTGCGGCTGCTGGCCGCCGATGAGGAGATTCGCGGCGACCCATCCCATCGTCGGCATGATGGAATCGAGGAGGGCCACGTCGATGAACTGCCCTTCGCCGGTCCGCTCACGGTGAAACAGCGCCGCCATGATCGCGAACGCGGCGTTGAGCCCTCCCACTGTGTCACAGACCGGCCAGCCGCAGCGCAGTGGGTTCAGCCGCTCGTCGCCGTTGACGGCCATCACGCCGGAGAGGCCCTGGATGATCTGGTCGTAGGCGGGCTTCAACGCGTCGGGGCCCGTCTGCCCGAAGCCGGAGATGGCGCAGTAGATGAGCCTGGGGTTGAGGGCGCGCAACTCCTCGTAGCCGACGCCGAGCCGGTCCATCACGCCGGGCCGGAAGTTCTCCACCACAACGTCGGCCGTCCTCGCCAGCGTCCGGAAGATCTCTTTCGCTTCCGGCGCCTTCAGGTTCAGCGTGAGCGACTTCTTGTTGGCGTTCTGGGCCAGGAAGCTGGTGCCCATCAGCTTGTCGTTCAGCTCGGGCAGGCAGCCGAGCTTGCGGGCGAGGTCCCCCTCCACCGGGTTCTCGATCTTGACGACCTCGGCGCCCAGGAGCGCGAGGTGCAGCGTGGCGAACGGCCCCGAGAGCACGTTCGTCAGATCCAGCACCCGCACCCCGTCGAGCAGTTTGCGTGGAACGCCCATCGTCACCTCTGTCCTCTCACGCCTGACCTCTCGCCTTCCTCGCGCGCCCCTCCGGCGGCGATAGGCCCCGTCCTGTAGACCATCCCCGGCATCTCGCGGCCGAAGAAGTCGGCGACGGTGTTCGCGATCGCGATGAGCCGGTCGAGCTTCACGTCTTGCCGATATCCCATCCGCTGGAGCATGTGCACGAAGTCCTCGGTGCACACGTTGCCGCCGGCGATCTTCGTGAAGGGGCAGCCGCCGAGGCCGGCCATCGAGGTCTCGACGTGGGTGACGCCCTCCTGCATCGCCGCCCAGACATTGGCGAGTCCCAGGCCGTAGGTGTTGTGGAAGTGGCAGGCGCAATCGAGGCCGGAACCCATCCGGAATACGTGCTCGTACATCCGCGCCACCTGGTCCGGCACCGCGCGCCCCGCCGTGTCGGCGAGCGAAACGTTGGTGATGCCGTTGTCCACGTACTGGCGCACCAGGCCGAGGACGCGCTCCGGCGGAACCGGGCCCTCATAGCCGCAGCCGAATGCCGACTGCACCGAGACCTGCACCCGCTTCCCGGCCGCCAGCGCCTGCTTCGCCATCGCGATGATGCGCTCCGACGCCTCGACGATGGGCATCCCGGTGTTCTTGCGGCTGTGCGTCTCGCTGGCCGACACCCCCATGCAGAACAGGTCGACTCCGGCCGCGAAGCCCCGCTCCATCCCCTTCTCGTTCAACACCAAGCCGGAGAGCACTGCGCCCGCGCGCACGCCGCCGGCCCGAAGTTCGGTGAAGAGCCGGTCGCTGTCGGCCATCTGCGGCACCTTGGTGGGGTGCACGAACGAGCCGACCTGCACGATGTCGAGACCGCTGTCGAGGAGACCGCGGATCCAGGCGAGCTTCCGCTCGAACGGGGCGACCTCCTTCTCCATCTGGAGGCCATCCCGCGGCCCGACTTCGTGAATCACCACCTGGGCCATGCGTCCTCCTGGCCTGCCAGCCGCAGGCGCCTCTGCTGACGGCTGACGGCTGACGGCTGACGGCTCATAGGGCCTTCGCTACTGCCTCCCCCATCTCCAGCGTCGTGTTCGAGCCACCCATGTCGTACGTCCGGACCTTGCCTTCCTTGATGACGGCGGCGCAGGCGCGCTCGACCTTGCCCGCGCGCTCCCCCTCGCCTAGCCACTCGAGCATCATCTTCGCGGCCAGGATCGTCGCGAGCGGGTTCACCTTGTACTGGCCGGCGTACTTGGGCGCCGAGCCGTGCGAGGGTTCGAAGACGGCGAGCTTGGCGCCGATGTTGGCCGAGCAGGCGAAGCCGAGCCCGCCCACCATCTGTGCCGCGAGGTCGGAGATGATGTCGCCGTAGAGGTTCGGCGCCACCAGCACCTCGTAGCTGTGCGGGTTCTTGAGGAGCCACATGCAGATGGCGTCCACGTTCGCCTCGTCGAACGTGATGCCGGGGAAGTCCTTCGCGACCTTCTTCGCCTCGTCGAGGAACAGCCCGTCGGTGGCCCGCACGACGTTGGCCTTGTGCACCACCGTCACCTTCTTGCGTCCGAACTTCCGGGCGTGCTCGAAGGCGGCGCGCACGATGCGCTCGGAGCCCTTCTTCGTGTTGACCTTGCACGAGACCGCGTACTGGTCCCCGGGCAGGTCCTTGAAGGGCGCGAACGGCTTCGAGAGCTTCGTGAGCGTCTCGGCCAACTCGGCGGGCACCGGGTTGAATTCGACCCCGGCGTACAGGTCCTCGGTGTTCTCCCGGAAGACGACGATGTCGATGCCTTCCTTGAAGTTCAGCGGGTTGCCCGGGTACGCCTTGCACGGCCGCAGGCAGATGTACAGGTCGAACGTCTGCCGCATCCGCACGATGGGCGAGCGGTAGACGAGTCCCTTCCCCTGCAACGCGGGCACCAGCTCCGTCTCGGCGGCCTTCACCGGCTTGGACGTGATGGCGCCGAACATCGCGGCGTTCACGTTCTTGAGGAGATCGACCGTCCGCTGCGGGAAGGCGTCGCCCTCCGTGCACCAGAACTCCCAGCCGATGTCGCCGTGGATGTACTCGGCGTCCAGTTTCAACGCGTCGAGGACGAGGCGCGTGGCGTCCATCACGTCCTTGCCGACCCCATCCCCCGGCAACCAGGCGATCCTGTGCTGGCTCATGGCCCTCTCGTTCACGTGTTCACTCGACACATCGGTGCCCGCCGCACGACGGGCGCCGCACCTCGCCCCTAACCCTACTCAAAAAGAATGCCAGTGCCGAGTCCCGCCCGGGCGCGGCAAGGCAACGCGATACCGGGATGCGGGTTGACTGCGGGGCAGCTGCCGTAAGCGCGAGAGGCCAGACGCTTTGTCTGGCCTCCCGTCCGGTGCATGCGCCCTGGGGGGCGCCGCCTCGTCCTATGACCGGGGCCGGGCCCGGAACTGCTCGTAGAGCCGGTCGTGCCGGTCGGTGAAAGGCACCTGCAGGCCGCGGATGAAGACGTACCGCATCTGGGTCCGCGCGTCCAGCGGGTCGCCGTTGGTGACGATGACGTTCGCGACCTTCCCCGGCTCGAGACTGCCGTAGCGGTCGGCGACGCCCCAGATCTGGGCGGCGTTGATCGTGACCGACCGCAGCGCCTCGTCGGGGTCCAGCCCGTATGCCGTGGATAGCGCGGCGTTGTAAGCCAGGTTGCGCGAGTCGGGGGCGTTATCGGTCTGGAACGCGATCTTCACGCCGGCGCGAGCCAGGACGCCCGGGTAGGCGTAGATGGCGTCGTACGGGTCGCGATCGTCGGGGGAACTCACCGTCGGCCCCACGATGACCGGGATGCGCCGCGCCGCCAACGTGTCCGCCAGTTGCCACGCCTGGCGCGCGCCGCGGAGGATGATCCGCAGGCGGAACGAGTCTGCGATGGCCAGCGCGCCGCGGATCTGCTCGGCGGTCTCCACCTCGAAGATGACTGGCGACTCGCCTCGCATCACGGGCACCATCGCCTCCATGGGGAGGCTGACCTCCTGCGTGCCTGGAGCTCCGGCAGCGAGGCGTGCCTTGATCTCGGCGTAGGCCTTCGCGTTGGTGAGGTACGTCCGGAGCGCGCGGGTCTGGCGGCTCACCTCCTCGGCCTGCGCCTCGGCGCCCTGCTGACCTCCCTCTCCCCCGAAGCGACGGCCGCTCCGGATGCGCGGGAAGGTGATCACCATCCCGGCGCGCGGCAGGACCCCCATCTCCTGCGGTGTCCAGCCCATCAGGTCGATCAGTGCCGCCTGTCCGGCGATCACGCCGCCGCGCGCGGAGGTGATCGCCGTCGTTACGCCGTTCACCCGCACGGTGGGGATGATCTCCGAGGAGGGGTTCACGGCCGAGAGGGCGTCGTTGTGCGGGTTGAAGTCGCCCAGCTCCTGGGTGTCCTCTCCGCCCGGCACGGACCCGATCTCGGTGAGGCCGAGGCGGGTGCCGGAGTCGATTAGGCCGGGGTAGACGAAGAGCCCGGTGCCGTCGATGACCTGCGCGCCGGCGGGCACTGTCACGTTCGCGCCCACCGCCTCGATCAGGCCGTTCCGGAGCACGATCGTGCCGCCCGTGACCCGCGGGCCGACGACGGGGACGATGGTCGCGTTGCGGATGGCGACTGCGGCGACGGGCTGGGCCGCCGTCTGCTGCGCGACGAGGTGCGCCGGAGGGACCAGCGCGACCGCGACCGCGGCCGCGGTGATCCTGAGGGAGCGCTTCACTGCGCACCTCCCGCCGACGTCACCGGCCGCCCGCCCTGACGGGGCTGCTGCCGGCGCATCTGCTCGATGAGGTTCTCCAGCGTCGGCGCCCTGTCGCGGTCGAAGAAGACGCGGCCATCGATGAGCGTCTTCTCCACGCGCGATCCGGGCGCGAAGGGATGGCCGTTGAAGATGGCGAGATCGGCGTCCTTGCCGACGTCGATCGAGCCGGTGCGGCCGTCGATGCCGAGCTGGCGCGCGGGGTTCAGCGTGATCATCCGCAGCGCCTCCTCCTCCGACGCTCCGCCGTAGTGGACCGTCTTGGCCGCTTCCTGGTAGAGGCGGCGGGACCGCTCGTCGGAGTCGGAGTTGATGGAGACGACCACCCCGCGCTCGGCCATCAGCGCGGCGTTCTGCGGGATCGCGTCCCACGCCTCGAGCTTGTAGGCCCAGAAGTCGGAGAAGGTCGAGACGCCGGTGCCCGCCGCCGCGAGCTCGTTGCCGATCTTGTAGCCCTCGAGGCCGTGCTCGAAGCTCGCCACGCGGAACCCGAAGTCCCGGGCCACGCCCATCATCATGAGCATCTCTTCGGCGCGGTACGCGTGCACGTGGGCGAGCCGCCGGCCCTCGAGGATCTCCACCAGCGGGTCGAGCTGGAGGTCGCGCCGCGGTGCGAGCGGCTCCGGCTGTCCGCGGCGCACCGCGCGCCGGGCCGTCTCGTACGCCTGCCACTCGCGGCGGTACGCCTGCGCGCGGGTGAAGGCGTCGCGCAGCACTTCCTCGACGCCCATCCGCGTGAACGGGTAGCGGCGGGGCTGGCCGGGCTGCGGCTGGTAGTTCGTCTGCCGCACGTTCTCGCCCAGCGCGAACTTGAGCCCGAGCGGCGCACCCTGGAAATACAGGCTGTCCACCGGCAGGCCGTACCGGAGCTTCAGCGTCGAGCTCTGGCCACCGATGGTGTTCGCCGATCCGTGGTAGACCTGGATCGTCGTGACGCCGCCGGCCAGCTCCCGGTAGATGCCCCCCCCGTCCTGCCGCAGCACGTCCTCGACCCGCACCTCCGACGTCACTGAATTGGAGCCCTCGTTGACCGCCTCGATACCGGTGTGCGCGTGAGAGTCGATGATCCCCGGCATCACGTACTTGCCGGTGCCGTCGATCACCTGGGCACCCGCGGGCACCTGGACGTTCGCCCCGACCTCGGCGATGCGGCCGTCGCGGATGAGGATCGTGCCGCGCTCGATCGTGCCGTGGCTCGCCGTGAGTATCGTGGCGTTGGTGATCGCCACGAGGCGGCCCGCCGGTGGGATGGGAGCCTGGAGCGGCGGAACGGCAGTCTGCTGCGAAGACGTGGCCGCGGCTTGGGGCGCGGACGGTGCCTGGGCCGGAACCTGGGCATCCAAGCATGCCGGCGTACCGGCATGCACGCTGAGTGCTCCGAGCGCGACCGCCAGCGACAGTGCCCCGCTGCGGCGTCCGAGTGTCGGCATCCCTGTCCTCCGTGCGCGCCTCATGGGTTCTTCTCCGCGGTGAACGGGGCGGAGCCGAAGGCGCCGAGCTCGGCGGTGCCGCGCATCCGGTTGCCTTCGACGTCGCCGCGGAAGTTGACTGTCATCGACTGGCCGCCCATCGGGACCGTGATGGACCAGGAGGCCGAGTTGCCGCTGATCTGACCCTCGGCCACGGGCAGCGTGCCCATCTCGCTGTTCATCGTGCCCGAGAAGGCGGTGCCGTCCTGGGTGAGTGTCATCGTCATCGACTGGCTGCCCTGCGGCGTGTTGACCGTCACCGACCACGTGCCGGCCACCTGCGCCGCGGCGGCACCGGCCCCACCGCCGCGCGCACCCCCGCGTGCGCCAGCCGCCGGAGCGACGACCTCGTAGCGGATGCCGTCCACGAACACGGCGCGCACCTTCGCGCTGTCGGTGAGCGGCTCGCCCTCGATTACGACGAGGTTCGCGATCTTGCCGACCTCGATGCTGCCGAGCTGCTCCGCCACCCCGGCGATCTCCGCCGGGCGGATGGTGAGGGCCTCGAGCGCGACGTCGCGCGGCAAGCCGGCGGCGATCGCCTTGCGGACGTTGGTGACCACCTCGGCCCCGCGGAGCGAACCGCCTGATGCGAGCGCGAAGCGGATTCCCGCACGGTTCAGCGCGGCCGCGTTCCCTTCAATCACGCGGCGCGCGGCGCTGTCGGCGGACGCGCTGTCGTTCGGCGGAAGCCGCTGGCCGGTGCGGAACGTCCAGCCCGTGACATCCGTCGGCCGCGGGAAGTCCACCGACACCACGACGGGCCGGCGGCTCGCCTGCAGCGCATCGAGTGCGCGGAACCCCTCGGCGGCGCCGGCCACGGTGAGCGCGAGGTTGAACTCCCGGCCCATCGCCAGAGCGCGGCGGATCTCGTTCTCGTTGCCCGCGGCGAACAGCACGGGCAGCTCCCCGCGCACCACGGGAATGAGCGCGTTGAGCCGGGCGTCGTAGGCCGGCCGCTCCATCCCCCGCGGGCTCGCACGATAGCGCTCGAGGACCTGGCCCTGGCGCCGCGCATCGTAGAACGCCTGACGCTCGTACGCGATCACCCCCATCAGGGTGCCGGGGTAGCGGCCCTGGGCGGATTGGAAGCCCATGTGCAGGGCGACCGGCGAGCGGATGACGTGACGGCCCACGAGGCTGTCGCGCAGCGGCACGAGCGCCGAGAGGCCGCGGAATGCGCCGCGGCTCGGGGCCGTGAGCACGGCGCCGAAGCCCGCGTCACGCGCGGCCTGCACGTCCGAGGCCGATGGCCGCAACTCGTCCGCGACGATGCGGTCGGGCTCGAGGCCGACGTTCGCCGGCTCGCTGGTCGCACCGGCGGCGGCGCCGGGGCGTCCCGCGGGCGTCGCCGGCGCACTCGCGAGGCCGAGGCTCGACGTGAGATCGATGAAGGCCGGGAACACCGTCCGCCCAGTGAGGTCGAGCACTCGCGCGTCGGCCGGCGCGGCGACGTCGGGGCCCACGGCGGCGATGAGACCGTCGCGGATCACGATCGTGCCCCGCTCGACGACCCCGCGCGTCACGGTGAAGATGCGCGCGTTGGTCAGGGCCCACGGGCCATCCTGGGCGGCGACGGGCCCGGCGAGAATCGCGAGCGAGGCGAGGACGATGGCGCCGGTTCGTGACACAGGTAGACTTCGCATGAAATCACTCCAGTGGGGTAGCGAGCCCGGCCAGATTACGCCCCCGGTCGGGCCGAGTCAAGACGCGCAACGGGCACCCCCTCCTTGCAGAGAGTGGCCGCGCTGGTACGTTACTTGACGCTCGGTATGAACGACCCGCTTCTCACTCTGCGCGAGTACGCGAAGCTCGCCCCCTGGAACATCCGAGACCTCGCCGCGCTCGCCGGCGCGGTGCTGGACGCTTCCGGCGTCACGCCGATCAACGCCGCGGCGCAGAGCCGGCCGTCCGACCGCACGATCCGCTTCTACGTCGCGCGCCAGTTGATGAGCCCACCCGAGGGCCGCGGCACCGCCGCGACCTACGGGTACCGCCATCTCCTCCAGATTTTCGCCATCAAGCTCCGTCAGATGGAAGGCGCAACGCTCACGAGCATCGCACGGGAACTCGCGGAGTCTCCGGGCGACGTGCTCGAGAAGCGAGTGGCCGCGGCGCTCGGCACCCTGCCGGCCCTCGGCGAGCTCAGCCTGCAGTCGCGCTTCGCGCCGCGCGGCCGGGTGCGCCGCGCCTTCCAGCAGTGGGGACCGACCGGGAACGGACGTGCGCCGCACGGCGAGGCCCCGGCTCTCGACGCCCCGCCCGGCGCGTGGTATCGCCTTGGCCTCGGCGACGGAGTGGAGCTCGACGTTCGCTCCGACCACCCGGCTGCCCGCAGCGAGGCGCAGCGGCAGCGGCTCGCCGACGCCGTCGCGCACGCCGTCCGCGGCGTCGCCGAGGAGCCCGCGCCGTAGGGTGATGCGCGTCCCCTGGCGCTTCCCGCTCCTCCTCTCCGCGTGCGTCGTCCTCGGACAACTCTTCCGGCTCTCTCCGCTAGCTGACGCCGTCGCCGGCACTGTCCCGGCGGGCGTCCGGCTCGCCTACCCGCTCGCCCACGTCGCCCTCGCGCCCCTCACGCTCCTCGCCGACTGGCTGAACGGCAGTCCCGCGCGGGACCTGCAGGCGGCCGCGGCGTGGGCCGTCGCGGCCTTCCTCCTCGTTCGCGTCGCCCGCTGGCGGCGCGGACCGGCGGGCGCGGGGGCGCGCACCGTCCGGGAGGTGCGCGCGGCCGTGCTGTTCCTCGTCCCGCTGACGGCGTTCCTGGCCTGGGGCGCGCTGCTGCCGCGGCCGATCCCCAGGTTGATCGCTGCGGACGGGGACGCGATCGTCTTCGACGTCCACTCGCACACGTCGGCATCCCACGACGGCCGCCGCGGCTTCGGCGCGGCCGCGAACGCAGCGTGGCACGCGCGTGCGGGCTTCGATGCCGCATTCGTCACCGACCACAACACGACACGGTCCATCCGCGCCTGGCTCGCCGACGCGCGGCCCGGCGCGCCCCACCGGCTCCTGTCCGGTGTGGAGCTGTCGCTGAGCGGGTTCCATCTGCTCGCGCTGGGCATCGGGGACAGCGTCGACAACGCACCCTACCGCAACGCCTGGGACGCGACCGGACGGCTCATCCGCGCGCTGGCCACCGGCCGAGTCCCCACGTCCAGCACAACGAAGACCGCGGCCCCAGCCGACACGGAAGTCCCGCTCACGACGCGGCCGTTCCTCGTCGCGAGCCTCCCTGAGTACTGGCGGCATCACTGGGGAACGGACGTCGACACGCTGGTGGAGTGGGGCGTGGGCGGCTTCGAGGTCTGGACCAGCTCACCGCGGGCGATGGACTTCCCGCCCGCGCTGCGTCGCGAGATAGTCGCCCGCTGCCAGCGGGATGGCCTCGCGATGTTCGGCGCGACCGACATGCACGGCCTGGGCTACTCGGCGTCGGTGTGGAACGTGGCGCGGCTGCCGGGATGGAGGACGCTGGACGCAGCGGCGCTGGGCCCGGCGCTCGTCGAACGGTTCCGCCGCGAGGGGGCGGCGGCGAACCAGGTGGTGGCGATGCGGCGCTGGCTGCCCGAGACCGGGGCCGGGGCCGTCGCGGCCGTCCCCGGGAACCTCGTCCTGTTGCTGCGCACCGCAACGCCGGCGCACGGTGCCGCGCTCCTCGCCTGGAGCTGGCTGCCCGCCGTCCTTACGGGCCTCCGCAGGCGCGCGCCGAGATCCTGAGTTCCGCCGGGTCAAACCCTCCTCGCACGTCCACGTAGGCAGAGCCGTCCGACAGCATCACGAGGCCGAGTTGTTCGACCGGATCGCGCCCGCGCCGCACCTCCACGCACGAGTTCGCTGAAAGCCACGGGAACCGCACCACCAGCCGCGTACGGTGGAGCGCGCCGACACGCACCGTGGCCTCGCGGTCTGCGGGCCGGTAGGCGATGCCGAGCGAGTCGCCGGCGAGCCGCCAGCCGTCGAGCCGCCACGTGAAGTCGTCGGCGATGCCCTCCACGTGCGGTTGGATCTCCACCCAGTCGAGGTGCTCGTCCACCCCGAAGAGCCCGCGAGCGAGCAGGTCCAGGTAGGCTCCCGCGGAGAACTGGAACAGTCCGTTGTTGTCTCCGCGTTCGCCTGGCCGCCCGTAGTTCACCCGGACGATACGGTCGGCCTCCTCGACGAGGAGCCGCCACGCGGTCGCGCGCTGCGCCGGCGCCACGGCGTACCGGAGGACGGCCTCGACCGCCTTGAAGTCGAGGATGTGCCACCCCCAGCCGCGCCAGTAGCTCCGCATGTCGTGCCAGGCGTCGTCGCCGGGCACCACGAAGAAGCCTCGGCCGGCTCCGTCCCACCACGGCGGACGGAGTACCTGCCGCACCATCGCCGCCTGCATCGCGCTGTCGACCACGCCGCCGAAGACCAGGGCGTCCACCGGCTGCAGGTGGTAGTGGTCCCAGCTGCGGGAACCGTCGGGCAGCGCGTGGTACGCGAACCACTCGTTCCCGGGGCGCCAGAGGGCGGGCATCGCAGCGCGGATCCGCGCCGCGGCCGAACGCCATACTGCCGCGCTATCGCCCTCGGTGCCCCGGCGGGCCGGCGCACCGGTACGCCCGGCCTCTTCCTCCATCTCCGCCAGCCTGTCCAACGCGTACGCGGCCAGCGCGTTGACGTAGGGGTCCTCCGCCCGGTACGGCTCGTCGTTCGGCGACAGCGGCGACATCTCCGAGTACGTCGCGTAGCTCATCCCCTCGACCAGCCCGTCGCCGTCGCGGTCGGTCGCGAGCACGAAGCGGGCGAGGCGTCTCAGGACCGGCAGTTCTGTCGCGAGCCACGCGCTGTCCGGCGCCGCGCGGTAGCAGGCGTAGCCCTTCAGTATCTGGTAGGGGTCCTTGTCACCCATCCACCGGCCGCCCCAGTCGTCGCTCCACACGTATGGCCCGTTCGCGCCGAGGCGGTTCCATATCTCGTGTCGCTGGGCGCCCGACAGGTCGGCGTAGCGCGCGAAGAGCCGGTACTCGGCGCACACCGCCTCGGCGTCGCCGAGCTGGAGCGCCGTGGTCGCGCCGTACCAGCCGTCACGATCGAAGGCGGCGAGGAAGGTGTACGACCCTGCGGGCGCATGCCGCAGGCCGCCGATGCGATCGTAGTCGAGCATCGGCCGGGAGGCGGCGAGGAGGTGGCCGAGGAGCAGATCCACCCCGGCGGAGGGCGTCGTGACGCGAGGCCCGCTCATCGGTGACGGCGCCACCGGCGCACCGGCGGCCGCCGCGAGGTTCCGGGCGGCGTCCTGCTCGCTCGTGCCCAGCGCGAAGACAAGCTCGGCCCGCACCGCGCCCCGCGCGTCGCGCGCGGGCTCGAGCACGAGGAGTAGCCGGCCGACGGTCCGCCGTTCGCGCCCGATCTGATCGCCGAACCGCCGCTCGATCACCAGCGAGCTCACATCGGTGCGGATGCCCGCGCGCGTGCCGGCGCCCGGGCCGATGGCGATCACGGTGTTGCCGACCGTGCTGTCCGCGAGGAACACGATGTTCCGGCGGTCGTCCACCCGGATGCGGTCTCGAACCCCGAAGCCCACGGCGCGCCAGCGGTGCTCGTAGAGGTCCGCCTGGTCGATCGTGACGAGGAACGCGCGCCCGTACGGCCAGCGCGGCGCCGTGATGAGGAGCCGGCCGGCCGGGACCCCCGAAACCCCCACGGGCCTCACCTCGACGGGCGCGGACACCGCGCTGTCCGCCACCAGCAGCGTGACCTGGCCGTCTCCGCCGAACCGTACGCTGTCGGCGAAGGGGGCCCTGCCCGGCGAGGGCGCACTCAGCTGTAACCCCTCCACGCGCACCGTGCCCGTGAAGGTGACGGGATTGATGGTGAGGTCGCGGAGCACGAGGCCGCCCGCCGCCGTGTCTACCGCAACCCAGTAGTTCAGATGCGGGACCAGGATGGCCGTGGGGCGGAAGGCCGGCGTCGCGACAACCGTGATGTCGGGGGGCCGCTGCGCGAGGACCGCCGGGGACAGGAGTGTGGACGCCAAGACGCCCAGAATCGTCGCACCGCGGCGCGCCGCAGCGCCGGTGCGCCGGTATGCCGGTACGCCGGTACTCCCGTTGGTCCGCATGGCCTTCACCCTGCTACCATACCGCCGACGGGCCGCCCTTGCCAGTCGGAACACAAGGGCGCACATTCGCCACAACCTCCCAAGGACTGCCGCCAATGCAGTGGTTCCTCCTGATCCTGGTGGTCGTGGTCGCCTTCTGGCTCGTCGGCGCCTACAACGGCCTCATCGCCCTCAAGAACCAGACGATCAACGCCTGGAAGCAGATCGACGTGCAGCTCAAGCGGCGGCACGACCTCATCCCCAACC